>Ga0182736_1000625_pt1 | contig 48875 bp, 53 predicted proteins | sample eDN5th30CKraftBY_FD_128882 | JGI IMG/M metagenome (GOLD analysis project Ga0182736, IMG submission 128882) | Enriched backyard soil microbial communities from Emeryville, California, USA - eDNA 5th pass 30_C Kraft BY (version 2) (version 2) | ecosystem: Environmental > Terrestrial > Soil >... | reverse complement strand
CTGCACAACCTAAAGCACAACCACGTCCTGCACGAGCAGAACTTCATCCTGACGGTGAAGACCGCCAACACGCCGCGCGTCATCCCCGCCGAGCGCTTCGCGGTGGAAAAGATCTCCGAACGTTTCGCGCGCATAGAAATGCGCTTCGGCTTCATGGAGACGCAGAACGTCTCCCAGGCGCTCGGCCTCCTGCGCAAGGCCGGGCACAAGTTCGACATCATGTCGACCTCGTTCTATCTCGGCCGCCGCAAGCTGGTGCCCGATGCGCAATCCGGCATGCCCATGTGGCAGGACCGCCTGTTCATCGCGCTCGCCGACCTTGCGGCCGACCCGTCCGATTACTTCCGCCTGCCGACCAACCGCGTGGTCGAACTCGGCTCGCACGTCGTCATCTGACGCCGCCTCCCCATTTGCCGGCCGCCGGCATTAACCAACCATCAAGGTTAATGCTTCATTTTAGCCTGAGAACGAGCCGCTCAAGGCCCGTGCCTCGGCGCGGCAGGCTCCCATACGATCTTATCCGGGCAGGACGACACGCCGGCATGCGTCGGCGCGAAGGGCCTGCGCATGCGTGGAAGTGCGGAGTAAACAGTTGCGTAAGCGTAGCGTTCGTCATGCCCGGGCAGGCCGTTTTCCCTTTCTCGCCGCCCTGAAACGGGAGTGGAAACTTCCCCTCGCGCTCGGCCTCGGCCTCGTCGCGATCCTTCCCACCCAATCGGCCCGCACAGACCTTGCCGCCTATCTCGCCGGCATCAACCGCAAGGGCGGCAACGAGACGATGGTGCTCACCCGCTCGCCCGCCGGCTCGGTGCACGAGGTCGAGATCGCCTTCGCCGACGCCATGACGACGGGCGGCATCGAGGGCGGGGCGGGCGTGGAGCTGCCGGACGGCCGCACGGCGGCGCTGCGCAGCGAAAGCAAGGGCAAGGGCGGCACGCCCGACGAGGACCGCGTCAACCGGCGCGACAAGAAGGGGCGCATCGTGGCGGTGCTGCCCGTGACGCCGCCGAAGGGCTTTGCCGCCGGCTCCATCCTGGAGCGCACCAGCTCGCTCCTCTCGCCCCTCTTCGACAGCGGCGAGCGCATGGCCTTCGCCCGGCCGAAGATCAAGGGCAAGGAGATCGAGATCGCCACCGCCTTCTACAAGAAGAAGCCGGTCCATGCGGACGACGGCGTCTCGCCGATGATCGCAAGCCTCGTCACCAACGAGACCGCCGATGTGCTGGCGACCGCCTATGCCCGCGTCGAGCCGGACTATGCCCGCGAATCTCCCTTCGATTCCATCCTGAAGCCGAAGAAGGAGGCGGGCCGCTTCATTCCGGACATCTCGCCTGACGACCATGCCTGGGCCGCAAGCGTGCTGCCGGCGGAGGTGTTCACCGCCAGGGAGCAGAAGTGCCTTGCCGAGGCCATCTACTTCGAGGCGCGCGGCGAACAGCCGAGGGGCCAGGCCGCGGTGGCGCAGGTCGTGCTCAACCGGGTGCGCAACCCCGCCTATCCCAACACGATCTGCGGCGTCGTCTACCAGAACGAACACATGCGCGGGCGCTGCCAGTTCTCGTTCGCCTGCGACCGCATTCCCGATCTCATCCTCTCGCCTTGGAACTGGAAGACCGCCAAGGAAATCGCCATGGCCGTGACGGCCGGCAAGATCTGGCTCGACGACGTGGGCTCGGCGACGCACTACCACGCCACCTACGTGAACCCGCCGTGGGGCCGCACGATGCAGCGCGTCTCCAAGATCGGCAAGCATATCTTCTACCGCACCTATGGCGGCGGCTGGAGCTGACGGGCGGCAAGCCCGCCCCTGCGCGGTGCGGTGAGTCCGCCCCGCGGCGCGCGCGATTCCCGGGCGGAGAGTCGCACCCTGACACGCGATTCACGATAATCTATTGATTTTATTTGATTTATTTGCAGTCGCGCAAAGCTCTGCCACGCCTTGACTATGCAGGCACCTAAAACTATGTTGCGCCCGACTTCGAAAGGGGTCGGAATTGGCTTGAATCCTAGCCTTCAATATGTCCGCAATGGGGCGAAAGCACCGCCGGAAAGAATGTGAGGATGCCATGACCGATCAGCAAAAGGGAAGTCTGGAAGACCGGCTGAAGCGCCTGGACGCGGAACTCGCGGAGAAGCGCAGGACGGACGGGGCGGAAGAAGCCGCCGAGACGCGGGCAGCCGAGAGCCGTACGGGCTATGCGGTCGCCATGAAGCTCTCGAGCGAGTTCGTCGCCGCCGTCATCGTCGGGGCGCTTCTGGGCTATCTTTTGGACCATTTTGCGGGTACAGGGCCGTGGGGGATGATCGCACTCCTGCTCCTCGGTTTCGGTGCCGGCGTTCTGAACGTCATGCGCGCGGCCGGCATGGTGGCATCGCCCCACCCGGTCGACAGGCTGGCGGGGCGGGACGGAAGTAAGACGAAGGACGGCGCCTGACGGCGCGGTCTCAATTAGGGTGACTTCCGCCGCAAGGCGGGCAAGCGAGAGAGATACACGGTGTCAAACGATCCGACCCACCAGTTCCTGGTCAACAAGATTGTTCCGATCGAGATCGGCGGTATCGATTTCTCGTTCACCAATTCCTCGCTGTTCATGGTCGCGACGGTCGCGGCCGCCGCGGGCTTCCTCTACTTCACGACCTCCCAGCGCGGCCTCGTTCCGAGCCGCCTGCAGTCGGTCTCCGAAATGTCCTACGAGTTCGTCGCCTCGATGCTGCGGGACGGGGCGGGCAGCCACGGGATGAAGTTCTTCCCGTTCGTCTTCTCGCTCTTCATGTTCGTGCTGACGGCGAACCTCATCGGCATGGTGCCCTATTTCTTCACGGTCACCAGCCAGATCATCGTCACCTTCACGCTGGCCCTGCTCGTCATCGGCACGGTCATCTTCTACGGTTTCTTCAAGCACGGCTTCGGCTTCCTGAAGCTCTTCGTGCCGTCCGGCGTTCCCGGCGCGCTCCTGCCGCTGGTCGTCTCGATCGAGGTCATCTCGTTCCTCTCGCGTCCGATCAGCCTGTCGATCCGTCTTTTCGCCAACATGCTGGCCGGCCATATCACGCTCAAGGTCTTCGCAGGCTTCGTCGCCTCGCTGGGCGCGTTCGGCGCCATCGGCGTCGCCGGTTCGATCCTGCCCCTTCTCATGACCGTCGCCCTGACGGGTCTCGAATTCCTCGTGTCGTTCCTGCAGGCCTATGTCTTCGCAGTCCTGACATGCATGTACCTCAACGATGCCCTGCATCCGGGTGGTCACTAGGAAACAGTCGCCGGCGCCCACGGGCGTCGCTTAAAAGCCGCAACAACCCATTCAAGGAGTTCAACATGGAAGCGGAAGCAGCAAAGTTCATCGGCGCAGGTCTTGCCACGTTCGGTCTCGCCGGCACGGCCCTCGGCCTCGGCAACATCTTCGGCAGCTACCTCTCCGGTGCTCTGCGCAACCCGTCTGCTGCCGACAGCCAGTTCGGCCGTCTCGTATTCGGCTTCGCCGTTACGGAAGCTCTGGGCATCTTCTCGCTGCTCATCGCTCTCCTTCTCCTCTTCGCCGTCTGATATCGGCCGAGGACCGGACCATGGCCCTTCGGGCCGTGGTCCATCGTACGCTTGAGTACATGATTGTGAATGCCCCCTGGAGGTGAGCATGTCCGTGACCCCGGCGTCGGCCGAGTCCACCCCTTTCGAAATCGCCCAGGCGGAAACCCCTGCGGACACGCATGCGGCGCAGCCGGCGGGCGAAGTGCACACCGAGACGGGTGTGGCACACGGTGAAGAGCACGCCTCCGGCGTCTTCCCGCCTTTCGACCAGACCACGTTCGCATCGCAGGTCCTGTGGCTGGCGATCACCTTCGGTCTTTTCTATCTTCTCATGTCGAAGCTCGTCATTCCGCGTATCGGCGGCATTCTCGAGACGCGCCATGACCGCATCGCGCAGGACCTCGACGAGGCCTCCCGCCTGAAGGCGGAAGCGGACGCCGCCATCGCCTCCTACGAGCAGGAACTGGCCTCCGCCCGCGCCAAGGGCAACGCGATCGCCTCGACCGCCCGCGACGAAGCCAAGGCCAAGGCCGATGCCGAGCGTGCCAAGATCGAAGCCTCGCTGCAGGACAAGATCGCCGGCGCAGAGGCCCGCATCGCCGAGATCAAGGCCAAGGCGCTTGCCGATGTCGGTACGATCGCCGAGGACACGACCGGCGCGCTCGTCGAGCAGCTGATCGGCGCCAAGGCCACCAAGGCCGAAGTCGCTTCGGCCGTGAAGACGGCCGCAGGCGAATAAGGAGGTTCCCATGGCATTCGACGCAACATTCTTCGCCTTCGTCGGCTTCCTCCTGTTCCTTGCCCTTATCGCCTATCTCAAGGTGCCGGGCATGATGGCCAAGGGTCTCGACGCACGCGCGGAAAAGATCCAGAACGAATTGGCCGAGGCCAAGCGCCTGCGCGAGGAGGCCCAGCACCTGCTGGCCGAATACCAGCGCAAGCGCAAGGATGCCGAGGCGGAAGCCGCAAGCATCGTCGCCGCCGCCGAACGCGAGGCGAGCGCCCTGACCGCCGACGCCAAGCAGAAGACGGAAGAATACGTCACCCGCCGCACGGCGCTCTCCGAGCAGAAGATCAAGCAGGCGGAAGCCGACGCGATCAACGCCGTGCGCGCCGCCGCCGTCGACCTTGCCGTCGCCGCCGCCGAGAAGGTCATCGCCGCCAAGGCCGATGCCGCGACCAGCAAGGCGCTCTTCGACAACGCGATCAGCGAAGTGAAGGCCCGCCTCAACTAAGCGGCGCCCTCATCGGACGATTTGAAAAAGGCCGGAGCGATCCGGCCTTTTTTGCGTCTGCGGGGTGGGGAGGCTGTGGCGGTGGATCCTCGGGTCAAGCCCGAGGATGACGGTGGGTGGGGAAGGACACCGGCCCATTGAACGGCGCGGAACGCCGTGCCGCCGCTTTTATCGCCAGACCTCTCTTCCATCGTCATCCTCGGGCTTGACCCGAGGATCCACGCCCTGCGGCACGCCGCCGCCGCACCTCACTCCTGCCGAAGCGGCCGAAAGCTCATGCGGTGCAGGCGGCAGGGCCCGATCGCCTCGATCGCCCGCCGGTGCACCTCGGTGGCGTAGCCGGCGTGGACGGCAAAGCCGTAGCCCGGGAAGGTGGCGTCGGCCCGTGCCATCATGCGGTCGCGCATCACCTTGGCGACGATGGAGGCGGCGGCGACGGAGAGCGAGCGGGCATCGCCCTTGACGACGGCGCGGCCCTCGCAGGCAAGGCCCGGCGGCACGTCGCGCCCGTCGGCGAGCACCAGCTTCGGCGCGACCTCCAGCCCCGCCACGGCCCGGCGCATGGCGTCGAGGCTCGCCTTGCGGATATCGATGACGTCGATCCGCCGCGACGAGCTGGAGGCGACGGAGACGAAGGCGCTCTGCATGATGAGGGCAAAGAGCGCCTCGCGCCGCGCGGCGCTGAGCTGCTTGGAATCGTTGAGGCCGGGCGGGATATTCTCCGGATCGAGTACCACGGCGGCAGCGACGACGGGGCCGGCGAGCGGCCCGCGGCCCGCCTCGTCCGTGCCGGCGACCGGCCAGATCCCACGATTGCGGGCGGCAAGCTCCATGGAGAAATCCGGCCCTTCGGGCAGGTCGAAAAGAAGGCGGGAATCGGAGGATGCGGGACGGGACATGCGGCGAACCTCGCACATCCATCCGATTCCCTGCAAGTCCTCCGGCAGGAGGCGGATGCCGGAGGAACGCCGGTCAGCGCGGGGAAGCGGACCGGAGATAGGGGCCGGGCGACGTCGCCCGGCCGATTTCATAGCGCGCCGTGCTCACAGCAGCGAGAGCTGCACGCCGCTGCCCGACGGCGGCACGAACTGGTCGACGGCGAGATTGCGGCGCGTGCGCGTCAGCTCCAGCCGCTTGGAGGCCATCTCGAAGCGGCGGGCGATCTGCCAGGCATAGGGGCCTGCGCCCTTCATGCGCTTGCCGAACTCGGCGTCGTAATCCTTGCCGCCGCGCATGGAGCGCACCAGCGACATGACATGGCGGTAGCGGTCGGGATAGTTGCGCAGCAGCCAGTCGCGGAAGAGGGGGCTCACCTCCAGCGGCAGGCGGAGCAGCACGTAGCTCGCCTCCAGCACCCCGGCCGCCTTGCCCGAATCCAGTACCCGCTCGATCTCGTGGTCGTTGAGGCCGGGAATGATCGGCGCCATCATGATGGCGGTCGGGATGCCCGCCTCCGAGAGCGCACGGATCGCCTCCAGCCGGCGCGGCGGCGTGGCGGCGCGCGGCTCCATGGTGCGGGCGAGCTTGCGGTCGAGCGTGGTGACGGAAAGGCCGACCCAGGCAAGCCCGCGCGCCGCCATGCGCGAGAGGATGTCGATGTCGCGCATGATGAGCGCCGACTTGGTGACGATGGAGACCGGATGGTTCGCCTTGTCCAGCACCTCGAGGATCTGGCGCATGATCCGCCATTCCTTCTCGATCGGCTGGTAGGGGTCCGTATTGGTGCCGATGGCGATGACGCGCGGCTTGTAGCCGGGCCTGGAAAGCTCCCGCTCTAAGAGTTTCGGCGCATCGGGCTTGGCAAAAAGCTTCGCCTCGAAATCGAGGCCGGCGGACAGGCCCATGAAGGCATGGGTCGGCCGGGCGAAGCAATAGATGCAGCCGTGCTCGCAGCCGCGATAGGGATTGATCGAGCGGTCGAAGGGAATGTCGGGCGATTCGTTGCGGGTGATGATGGCGCGCGGCTTTTCCACCTGCACTTCCGTGCGGAAGGGCGGCAGGTCCTCCAGCGTCTGCCAGCCGTCGTCGAACCCCTCGCGCGTCAGCGGCTCGAACCGGCCGGTGAAGTTCAGCCCGGCTCCCCGGCCGCGCCGGCGCTCCGTATCGACGCGCAGGCCCGTCTCGGCCAGCAACGCTTCGGCAACGTCCTTCGCATGGCCGGGCGCAAGCGCGCCCTGCCTGAGGCTTACAAGATCGTTCATGGCTGTCTCCGACGGGGCCATCCGCCCCGATTCAATGACTATATTCCTATCGCCGGAATGAGAACATTGCAAGAACAAAATTGGAGGGGCTTCTCGTGGAAGGCGCGGAAAACGGTATATGCCGCTTTGCCCCTCACCCTAACCCTCTCCCCGCAAGCGGGGCGAGGGGACGTGCCTGACGAGCAGATACTGTTTGAGGAAGCCGGCGCAACATACCCCTTCGCCCCGCTTGCGGGGAGAAGGTGCCGGCAGGCGGATGAGGGGCGGTCTTCATGGATGAGCCGATGACAAACCATGCTGCGATGCGGTAAGAGAGGCCATGCTGACGATCATCATGGAATGCCGGGACAACGAGGCGGAGCTGGCGCAGACGCTGTCGGTGCTCGTCGCCGGGGCCGTGGAAGGCCTCGTGCGCGACGTGATCGTGCTCGACCACGGCTCGCGCGACGGCTCGGCGACGGTGGCGGACGCAGCCGGCTGCCGCTTCCTCGATACGTGGGACCTTGCCGATGTGCTGGGCTCGGCGCGCGGCGACTGGCTGCTGCTGCTGGAGCCCGGCGCGCGGCCGCTTTCCGGCTGGGTGGAGGCGATCGCCGATCACGTCGCCGCCCATCCTGGCCCGGCCCGGTTCCGCGGCGCGCGCAAGCGGCCGTTCCTGCAGCGGCTCGGGCAGAGGCTGCCGCTCGAAGAGGGATATCTCGTTACGAAGCGGCAGGCCGCCGACGCGGCGCGGCCGGGCATGGGGCTTGCCGGACTTGCGGCAGGGGCGAAGGTGCGGATGCTGCCCGCCGAGATCGCGCCGGCCTGGGCGACGCGGGCGCTGCGCGCCGGCTGATCAGCCGGCCGAGCGCTTCAGGTGCTCGTCGAGGCGCGGCATGATCTCCACGAAATTGCAGGGCATGTGGCGATAGTCGAGCTGCGCCTTCAGGATGCCGTCCCAGGCGTCCTTGCAGGCGCCCGGCGAGCCGGGCAGCACGAAGACGAAGGTGGCGTTGAGCACGCCACCCGTCGCGCGCGACTGGATCGTCGACGTGCCGATCTTGTCGTAGGAAATGCGGTGGAAGACCTCGGAAAAGCCGTCCATGCGCTTTTCGAAGATCGGCTCCAGCGCCTCCGGCGTCACGTCGCGGCCGGTAAAGCCCGTTCCTCCCGTGGTGATCACCACGTCGATGGCCTCCTCCCGCGTCCAGGCCTCCACCTGCGCGCGGATGGCGGCGACGTCGTCCGCCACGATGGCGCGGGCGGCAAGGCGGTGCCCGGCTTCGGTGACGCGGGCGACGAGCGTGTCGCCGGAGCGGTCCGTCTCCGGCGTGCGGGTGTCCGAGACGGTCAGCACGGCGATGCCGACCGGGATGAAGGGCCTCGTCTCGTCAATGCGCGCCATCGGATGCTCCAAGCGTCGTGGTGGCGGCGAAGAACCAGTGCGGATGCCGCCGGGAAAGCGCGGCTGCCGCTGCGTCCGCCGCCTCCCGCGAAGGATATAGCCCAAAGCAGGTCGCGCCGGAACCGGACATGCGCACGGTCCGCGCTTCGGTCTCGCCAAGGCTTTCGGATATCCGCGCGATCTCCGGGCAGAGCCGGCGGGCGGGCGGTTCGAGATCGTTGCGCAGGCCCGCGATGGCCGCCGGCCAGTCGGCCGATGCTCCCTCAAGGGCGAGCGGCGGATTGTCCGTCGAGGCGAGGGCCTTGAAGACGGCGGGCGTCGAGACGCCGACGAGCGGATTGGCGAGCACCATGGCAAGCGGGGGGAGGGCGAGCGGCGTGATGGCCTCGCCGATGCCGCGGGCGACCAGCGGGCGGCTTGCAAGGCACATCGGCACGTCCGCGCCGAGGCCGAGCGCGATGGCATTCAGCGCGTCGTGCGGCAGGCCCGCCTGCCAGAGTGCCAGAAGCCCGCGCAGCGTCGCCGCCGCATCGGCCGAGCCGCCGCCGATGCCGGAGGCGACGGGCAGGTTCTTTTCGAGATGGATATGCACCGCCGGCGCGCCGCCGAGGGCCTCCCGCAGCCGGTCGCGGGCGCGGGTGACGAGATTGTCGCCCTCCGCCGCAAGCGCGCCCGCGAAGGGGCCGGATAGCGTGAAGCGGTCCTCTTCCGCCGGCGAAAGGCCGATGCGGTCGCCGAAGGCGGCGAAGGTCACGAGGCTGTCGAGCAGGTGATAGCCGTCCTCCCGCCGGCCGGTGACGGCGAGCGCGAGGTTGATCTTGGCCGGGGCCGGCTCGATGAGGGCGAAATGGGCGAGGCTGTCAGGCATGGCGAGCACCCCCCTCTGCCCTGCCGGGCATCTCCCCCTCAAGGGGGGAGATCGGCAAGCGGAGGGAACCTCGCTCAAATTGCAACGTCGGAGAGGGGCGGGGCAATGCTCCATCCAATCTCCCCCCTTGAGGGGGAGATGCCCGGCAGGGCAGAGGGGGGTGTCCGGTGATGCTACGGCTCATAAACAGGCGTCCCGGCCGCCATCCCCGATCAGGACTTGCGGTCCGCCGCCTTGCTTTCCGGCGAGGTGTTTTCGGCCGGCTTGTCTTCCTTCGCCTCGGCGGAGGCCGGGTCGGTCTTCTTCAGTTCCGGCAGGCCGTTCTCGATCTTCAGCTTGATCTTCGGGATCTCGGCTTCCTCGGGGTTAAGGCCGAGCGCGCGGTTCCACTGGAAGGTCGCCTCCAGCTTGCGGCCGACGCGCCAGTAGGCATCGCCCAAATGGTCGTTGATCGTCGGGTCGCCCGCCTTCAGCTCGGCCGCGCGCTCCAGTTCGGCGACGGCGTCCTGGAAGCGGTTCAGGCGGAAATAGGCCCAGCCGAGCGAATCGACGATATAGCCGTCGTCGGGCTTGAGGCTGACGGCCTTGCGGATCATGTCCAGCCCCTCGTCGAGGTTCAGGTTCATGTCCACCCAGGAATAGCCGAGATAGTTCAGCACCTGCGGCTGGTCGGGGTTGAGCTCCAGCGCCTTGCGGAAGTTCGGCTCGGCCTTGTCCCATTCCTTCAGCCGCTCGTAGGCGATGCCGCGCTGGAAGAAGATGCTCCAGTGGTTGCGCGCCGGAACGGCGCCGATGGCCGCGACCGCCTTGTCGTAGAGCGAGGCCATGGCCTTATAGTCCTTGGCCTCGGAAAGCACGCTGCCGAGCGCGAGATAGGAGCGCAGGTCAGACGGGTCGGCGTCGATCAGCTCCTGGAGGTGGGTTTCCGCGTCCTTGACCTTGCCGGTGTCGGCGAGGTTGATGCCGAGCTGCAGTTCGGAAATGCGGCGCATCGGCGATTTTTCCGGCACGGCGCGGTAGTATTCGATGGCCTTTTCCGGGTTCTTCTCGCTCTCGGCGAGCCCGCCGAGCAGCACCAGGACGTCGTCGCTGTCCGGATCGAGCGCGCGGGCGGTCTGGAGGTAGAGCGAGACGATGTCCTCCGCGCCCTCGCGGTTCAGCGCGCCGCCGATGGAAAAGAGCACGGCGGCCGCTCCTTGCGCGGCGGTGCGCACCTGCTGCTCCTGCTTCTCGCCGGCCTCGATGCTCTGGCGCAGCGCCTTCAGCGGCGCGTAGCTGGCGATGAAGTTGTCGCCGACCGAGATGGCGTCCAGCGCCTTCTGCTTGTTGCCCTCGCGCGCCTCCAGCCGGGCGAGCGCCATGACGGCGCGCAGGAACGTGTCCGGCGCGGCGCTCGCGCCGTTGCGGTCGAGGATGGCGTCGTTGAGGCGGGCGCGCGCGGTGACCTTGTCACCGGCCGCCGCGGCCAGCGCGCCGGCATGGTAATTCTTGAAGATGGCGAGCCATTCCGGCCCCTTCATGCCGCTGATGAGCTTGAGGGCTTCCTTCGGCTTGCCGTCGCCGAACTTGGCCCAGGCGAGCAGCAGGTCGTTCATCATGCGGTCGAGATCGTTCGGGCCGGAATAGGCGAGGATCTTTTCCGCGCTCTTGTATTCGCGCTTGCGGATCGCCTCCATGCCGCGCACGACCGAGGTGATGCGCTCGACGGCCGGATCGTTCTTCAGCGCGTCGGCGAACTTCACGCCCTCCTCGAAATCGCCGTTCATCAGGTGCGTCACCATCAGGCGCTGCTTGACGTCGGAATTGGTCGGGTCGAACTGCAGGGCGATCTTGTAGAGCGCGACGGCGGTCTTGTAGTCCTTGTCGAAATCCGCCGTGCGGGCGGCGAGGAACGCGCCGGAGAAGGTGTTGACGTTCGCGGGGTCGAAGGGCTTTTCCTCGGCGGCGGCCGCGGCCGGTTTTTCCTCCGCGAAGGCCGCAAGGGGGCCGGTGAGGGCGATGCTCGCCGCGAGCGCCGCGCCGCAGAGAAGCCGAAGAAGAAGGGACTGCCGCATCAAGATGCCTTTCGCCGCAATGGGAGTTCGTTTGGTGCGTCTTCCGTACAGGTCATGCCACGGTGCCGCCCAAATCAGTCACGGATACATGGGGGCAGAGAATGGCTTTTTTGGCGCAGTGCGGCAAGAAAATCCTGCCGGCCCGCTTCGGATAGGGTGAGGGTGGAACGGCTCGCTCCGACGGCATCTGGTGCCTGCACGTGGTCATTCTTGCGAATGCCACAAAGAGGGCCGTTCCGAAGGAAAGGTTACCATCGCCGGGCGGCGCGTCAACCGTTTTCGCGCTCCGCCCGGGATCAACTGACGCGGGCGATGGAGAAGTCGATGACCTCCAGCAGCGCGTCCTTCCACGGGCTTGCCGGCAGCGGCGCCAGCGCGTCGCGGGCGATCATGCCGTAGTGCTGGGCCCGCGCGATGGTGTCGGAAAGGCCGCCGTAGCGGGTGATGAGGCCGAATGCGCGCTCCAGGTTCGCATCGTCGCTCTGCCCGCCCTCGATGGCCTCGCGCCAGAAGGCGCGGTCTTCCGCCGTGCCGCGCCGCCAGGCGAGGATGACCGGCAGCGTGATCTTGCCCTCGCGGAAATCGTCGCCGGTGTTCTTGCCGAGGTCGGCCGCCTTGCCGCCGTAGTCGAGCGCGTCGTCGACGAGCTGGAAGGCAAGGCCGAGGTTCATGCCGTAGGATTTCAGCGCCGCACGCTCGGCCTTGCCCGTGTTGGCGACGATGGGGCCGACTTCGGCGGCCGCGGCGAAGAGCGCGGCCGTCTTGGCGCGGATGACCTCGAGATAATCGTCCTCGGTCGTCTCCATGTTCTTGGCGACGGAAAGCTGCAGCACCTCGCCCTCGGCGATCACCGTGGCGGCGGTGGAGAGCACGTCGAGCGCCTCCAGCGAGCCGACCTCGACCATCATCTTGAAGGCCTGGCCGAGCAGGAAGTCGCCGACGAGCACGCTCGCCTGGTTGCCCCAGATCATGCGGGCGGTCGACTTGCCCCGGCGAAGGTCGCTCTCGTCCACCACGTCGTCGTGCAGCAGCGTCGCCGTGTGCATGAACTCGACGCTGGTGGCGAGCTTGACGTGCTGGTCCCCCTTGTAGCCGAACATCGCGGCGGCCGCGAGCGTCAGCATGGGGCGCAGCCTTTTGCCGCCGGAGGAGATCAGGTGGTTGGCCACCTCCGGGATCATCTGCACGTCGGAGCCGGCCTTCGACAGGATGAGCTGGTTCACCCGCTCCATGTCGGCTTTTGTCAGGTCGACGAGCGGCTTCACCGATGCCTGTTTGTTTTTGCCTTCTTCAAGCGGTATCACGACGCCCAAATGCCCGGACTCCTGTTCATTTTTGTTGAAAGACAATAGAAAACGGGGCCTTCTGCGGCAAGAGGCGAATTGTCCCGCCCTCGGAATTATGGCTGGAAAACGACCGAATGATCGAATTGATCCGAACCAACGACGCCGTGCTGCTCTCCTTTGCCGAAAGCCTGATGAAGGAAGCCGGCATCCACTGCCTGATCGCCGACCAGGGCATGAGCATCCTGGAAGGCTCCCTCGGCATGCTGCCGCGCCGTTTTCTCGTGGAAAGCGACCGGGAGGACGAGGCGCGGCGGATCTTGAAGGACGCGGGTCTTGCGGCGGAGTTGCGGGGGTGAAGGCCGGTATCCTGTTGATGATGGAGCGTGGGATACCCCCCTCTGCCCTGCCGGGCATCTCCCCCTCAGGGGGGGAGATCGGCTGGGAGCGGGGATATCGTTTCGTCCGCGCCGCTGGTGATGGGCGGGGCCTTGCCACGATCCAATCTCCCCCCTTGAGGGGGAGATGCCCGGCAGGGCAGAGGGGGGTGAGCGACGCCCGTTTCTCCCACGAGAGGCGCTTCCACCCATGACCGTCCGCGAAACCGTCGACGCCTTCCACTACGGCCGCTTCCACCTCGTCCAGCCGAAGGGCATCGGCCACCGCTCGGGCATGGACGCCATGCTGCTGGCCGCCCTCGTGACGGGTGACGGCCCCATGCGCGTCGCCGATCTCGGCGCGGGGGCGGGCGCGGCCGGCCTTGCCGTCGCCGCGCGCATCGAGAAGGCCGAGGTCCTGCTGGTCGAGCGCTCCCCGATGATGGCGGAGTTTGCCCGCAAGACGCTGGCGCTTCCCGCCAACGACGCCTTCGCCTCCCGCGTCTCGGTGCTGGAGGCCGACGTCGCGCTCGCCGGCAAGGCGCGCATCGCGGCCGGCCTTGCCGACGACGTCTTCGACCACGTCATCATGAACCCGCCCTTCAACGACCGCATCGACAGCCGCACGCCCGATGCCCTGAAGGCCGAGGCCCATGCGATGGAGCACAACCTCTTCGAGCGCTGGATCAAGACGGCGGGCGCCATCATGAAGCCCGGCGGCCAGCTCTCGCTCATCGCCCGCCCGCAATCGATCGCCGAGATCATCGCCGCCTGCGGGCGCCGTTTCGGCGGCATCGAGATCACCGCCCTCCACGCCCGCGCCGGCGAAAACGCACTGCGCATCCTCGTCACCGCCATCAAGGGTTCGCGCACCCGCCTCGCCCTGCGCATGCCGCTTGTCATGCACGAGCCCGGCCAGCACGACTTCACCCCTTTCGTCGACGACCTCAACAACGGCCGCGCCGCCTATCTCCGCCTGCCGCGTTGACAATTTTCCGAAAATCGGCGACCTTGTATTACAAAATATGAGGTTTCCCATGGAAAATCAAAGAAACCTGTCCGATCCCTTGACGCTGCGGCTGCCGGGCGACGTGCTGGCGGATATCGAGGCGGTCGCCCGGATCTGCGGGCGCACCCGCAGCTGGGTCATGGTGCGGGCGATGAAGGCCTATCTTGCAAGCGAAGGCCGCGACATCCTCGATCTCGACGCGGCGCGGCGTGCCGCTGCCGAAGAAGGGGCGACGGAACTCGACGACCTCCTGACGAAAATGGAGCGTATTCTGCCGGGCGACGCCGCCTGATGCCGAAAGTCCTGTTCGCGCCGCCGGCAAGGGCCTTTGTCGAACAGGAAATCCTCTACCTGCGCGACCGCAGCCCGGCTGCCGCCATCGCCTTTCGTGCCGGCATTGCGCATCTCGGCCGCCAGCTCGCCCGCTTTCCGCAGTCGGGTTTCCTGCGGCAGGACATTCCGCTCGGCGGTATCTACCGCATCGTTCTCGGCGACTATCGCGTGGACTACGAATTGGCGGGGGATGACGTCCTCGTCCTGCTCATACGCCATGGCCGCCAGGCGGAGCCCGGCCTGCCGCTCGACGACGATGCGGATTACGAGGCGCCGTAAGCGATTTCCGCGGCCGATCTTGCGTTTTCGCCCGCCGTGCATACATCAGCCGGGCAACATGAGAGACAGGATCACGCGATGGCCGGAATTTTGAAGAGGCTGGTTCCCAGGAGGTTTCGCAACGAGGGGGTGACGATCCCCGTCGTGCGGCTGCAGGGGGCGATCATGGCGAACGGCAGCCAGTTCCGCCCCGCGCTGAACCTTGCCAGTGCCGCGCCGGTCCTCGAAAAGGCCTTCGGCGACAAGAAGGCGCCGGCCGTGGCGATCTCTATCAATTCGCCGGGCGGCTCGCCCGTCCAGTCGCGGCTGATCTTCCAGCGCATCCGCGATCTTGCGGCGGAAAAGGGCAAGCATGTCCTCGTCTTCGTCGAGGATGTCGCGGCCTCCGGCGGCTACATGATCGCGCTTGCGGGCGACGAGATCTTCGCCGACCCGACCTCCATCGTCGGCTCCATCGGCGTCGTTTCCGGCGGTTTCGGCTTTCCGGAGCTTTTGAAGAAGATCGGCGTCGAGCGGCGCGTCTATACCGCCGGCACCAACAAGGCGATCCTCGATCCCTTCCAGCCGGAGCGCGAGAACGAGATCGAATACCTGAAATCCCTCCAGCTCGAGATCCACCAGGTCTTCATCGACATGGTCAAGGCCCGCCGCGGCGGCAAGCTGGCGGACGATCCGGACCTCTTCTCCGGCCTGTTCTGGACGGGCACGCGCGGGCGCGCGCTCGGCCTCGTCGACGGGCTTTCCGACATGCGCACGGAACTGAAGCGGCGCTACGGGCCGAAGACGCGGCTGGAGCTCATTTCCGCGCCCAAGGGGCTCTTTGGTCGCAGGATGCCCGGCGTCGGGGGGCTTTCCGGCGGCATGGCGGAGCGTATAGGCTCGGGCGGCGTGTCGGCGGTGGCCGATCTTGCGGAAGAAAAGGCGCTGTGGGGCCGCTTCGGCCTTTCGGGATAGGCGCCGTCACATTCGAGGGGAGGGGCGATGGCCCAGATCATCTTTCTGCTTCTGGTCGTCGGCCTTGCCTGGTACGGCTACCGCAAATTCGTCTCGGACGCCGAGCGCCTCGCCAAGCAGCAGCGGCGAAGCGAGCAGGAGCGCCGCACCGGCGCCACCGGCACGCTGGTCAAGGATCCCGAGACCGGCGAATACCGCCTGCGCCGCGACGACGAGTAGCTTTGCGCGGTTCTGTGCCTCGGCGGGAAGGGAAAAACAGCCGCGCCGCCCCATTCCGGCACATTAACCACGACGCGTAAGGTTAACCCCCGTTTTATCCGTTTGCGGCTTTCCCAGCCGTTGCACCCGCGCGGGGCCGGGCCGATCTAGGGGCAAGGCCGATTCAATGCGGCCGCCCGATGTCTGCAATGAACGGAGTAAACCATGGCCTCGCTCGACCTCGACCGGATCCGCACCATCGTCGTGACGGGCGGCGCGGGCTTCCTCGGCTCGCATATCGTCGACGATCTTCTCCTTCATTGCCCGAACGCGCGCATCCGCGTGCTCGATACCTTCACCTATGCCGCGGACATGGCCCATCTCGACGCGGCCTTCCGCACGGGCCGCGTGACGCTGCAGGAGGGCGATGTCGGCAATCTCGACCTCGTGACCGAGATGCTGAAGGATGCCGACCTCGTCGTGCATGCGGCCGGCGAAAGCCATGTCGAGCGCGCCTTCTCCGTGCCGGAGCGCTTCACGCTCGCCAATGCGCTGGGCACGCAGGTGCTCGTGGAGGCGATGGGCCGGCGCCGCGTGCCGCTGATGATCCATGTCAGCTCCGCCGAGGTCTATGGCACAGGCAAGGGCCTGCCGCTCGGCGAGGCGACGCCGCTCCTGCCGGACAATCCCTACGGCGCCTCCAAGGCGGCCGCCGAAATGCTGATCGCCGGCCTTTCCCGCTCCTTCGATCTCGACATCCGCGTGCTGAGGCCGGTGAACGTCGTCGGCACGCGGCAGAACGTGGAAAAGCTGCTGCCGCGCTTCCTGGAGCTTGCCGCCGTCGGCCGGCCGCTGCCGGTGCATGGCGACGGCATGCAGGCGCGCGCCTTCCTCACCGTGCGGGATTTCTGCGCGGCGCTGCGCACGGTCGTCACGCGCGGGGCGGAAAACAGCACTTACAACGTTTCGGGCCGCGATCATCTCGACGTGCTCTCCGTCGCCCGCATGGTGCTCGATGCGGTGCAGGAGCCGGTTTCCGGCGTCGCCTTCACCGGCGGCCGGCCGGGCAATGCCAGCCGCTCGCCGCTCGATACGGCGGCGCTGGAAGCGCTCGGCTGGAAGGCGTCGGGAACGCTCGCCGGCGAACTGCCGATGCTTGCCGCCTGGTATGGCGCGCGCGTGCCGGGCGGCGCCCGCCGGCAGGTCCGCCGCGTGCCGGACCTCGCCCCGCAGCGCGTGCACGCCGTCACGCAGGCGGCGGGCTCGGGCCTCTTCCGCTCGCTCGAGCGGCATTGAGTGTCATGCGAGTCTGACCGCTTTGCCCTCATTACCCCCCTCTGCCCTGCCGGGCATCTCCCCCACAGGTGGGGAGATCGGCTTGAGGCAAGGCGGTGCCACGATTCAATCTCCCCCCTTGTGGGGGAGATGCCCGGCAGGGCAGAGGGGGGTATGGCGTGTTGCTCCCCTCGTGGCCGTGCCGGCGCCCGAAACCCTTGACCCTTCCGGCGCATCGTGGCACCAGTCCGCCAGCTTCCCAAGTATGCCGGACATGAACCGATGACCCCTGCCGCCCTGCCTGACCACATGAATCCGACCCGTTCCTTCCAGGCTCTGATCCTGACGCTGCACAATTACTGGGCGGACAAGGGCTGCGCGGTGCTGCAGCCCTACGACATGGAGGTGGGCGCCGGCACGTTCCATCCGGCGACGACGCTGCGCGCGCTTGGGCCCCGCCCGTGGCGCGCCGCCTATGTGCAGCCCTCGCGCCGCCCCTCCGACGGCCGCTACGGCGAGAACCCGAACCGCCTCCAGCACTATTACCAGTACCAGGTCATCCTGAAGCCGAACCCGTCGAACCTGCAGGAACTCTATCTCGGCTCGCTCGCCGCCATCGGCCTCGATCCGCTGCTGCACGACGTGCGCTTCGTCGAGGACGACTGGGAAAGCCCGACGCTCGGCGCCTGGGGCCTCGGCTGGGAATGCTGGTGCGACGGCATGGAGGTCTCGCAGTTCACCTATTTCCAGCAGGTCTGCGGCATCGAATGCGCGCCCGTGGCCGGCGAGCTGACCTATGGTCTCGAACGCCTCGCCATGTACGTTCAGGGCGTCGACAACGTCTACGACCTCAATTTCAACGGCCGCGAGGGCGCGGAGAAGATCACCTATGGCGACGTCTTCCTGCAGGCCGAGCAGGAATATTCCCGCCATAACTTCGAATATGCCGATACGGCGATGCTGCACCGCCACTTCATCGATGCGGAAAAGGAGTGCCAGGCGCTGCTCGCCGCCGGCGCGCCGGGCGATACGAACGCGCTGCACAAATGCGTGCTGCCGGCCTACGACCAGTGCATCAAGGCCTCCCACGTCTTCAACCTGCTCGACGCGCGCGGCGTCATCTCCGTGACCGAGCGCCAGAGCTACATCCTGCGCGTGCGCACCTTGGCCAAGGCCTGCGGCGAGGCCTTCCTGCTCACCGACGCAGGCGGCGCGAACTGGACGAGGGACGCCGCCTGAGCGACCGCCCTTCGGGCGATAGCGTGGCTGTTTTCTCTGCGTTTTCCGCTCGGTTTGACCTTTCGGTCCGGTCTGCTTCTTCGCCCACCGCCATTCCCTACTTGCTCTCCTCCTCTCCGTCATGCTCGGGCTTGACCCGAGCATCCATGCGGCACCCGCTGCGGACGAGGCGTGGATCCTCGGGTCAAGCCCGAGGATGACGACGGAGAGGAGGAGCAGGGCTTCACCCCGGCGCGGAAACCTTCACCCCAAGCTCCCACACGGGCTTGAGCGTGGGGCGGGCGCCGGTCGGCAACTGGCCGGCATAGATCTGGAGCGTCCGCCGCACGCCGGCCGGACGCTCGGCCCTGTCGCCTGCCGTATAGGTGAGGAAGAGGGCGGAAAAGCAGATGACGTTGAGGATAAGGGCGAGGGTTTTCATGGGTGTTGCCTTGCGGGTCCGATCTCACTGGTGAAGCGACTATCGGGCAAAGACACCGGCGGCGCGGTTCCCCCGGTGACAGGCGCGACCGTTGCGCAAAGGGGGGCTTTTCTGCGGCGGCATGAATGCTAAGGTCGCGCCCAACGCAGGAAAGCAACGGAGAAGGTCATGATCGCTCTGGCAATCGTGGCGGTGGTCGTCATCTACGCCATCGTCATCTACAACGGCCTCGTGCGCGCCCGGCAGATGAAGGAAGAGGCCTGGTCCGGCATCGACGTGCAGCTGAAGCGCCGCGCCGACCTCATCCCCAACCTCATCGAGACCGTGAAGGGCTACGCCGCGCACGAGAAGGAGACGCTGGAGAAGGTGGTGGAGCTGCGCAACCGCGCGCAGGCGCTGCCCGCCGGCGACGTTGCCGGCCGGGCGCAGGCGGAAGGCATGCTGAGCCAGGCGCTCGGCCGCCTCTTCGCGCTCGCCGAGGCCTATCCGGACCTCAAGGCCAACCAGAATTTCGCCGAGTTGCAGGCGACGCTGGAGACGATCGAGGGCGAGATCCAGATGTCGCGGCGCTACTACAACGGCGCGGCGCGCGACCTCAACGTCAAGGTCGAGAGCTTCCCGTCGAACCTCGTTGCCGGGGTCTTCAAATTCGTCAAGGCGCCCTATTTCGAGATCGACAACCCGGCCGACCGGGCCGTGCCCAGCGTAAAATTCTGATCCCGGAGGCGCTCATGACGCGGATCGCCGCCCTTCTGGCGCTGTGCTTCTGCCTCCTTGTCGGGGGCGCGGCGCGGGCGGAGGAATATTTCGACAGCTACCGCTCCGATATCGCGGTGGCGCGGAACGGCACGCTGACGGTGACGGAAGCGATCCGTGTCCATGCCGAGGGCGACCGGATCCGCCGCGGCGTCTACCGCGATTTCCCGCTGACCTTCACCGATGCCAAGGGCCGCGAACGGGAGGTCGGCTTCAAGGTCATCGCCGTCGAGCGCGACGGCCGGCCGGAGCCCTATCACACCGAGAGCATCAGCCGGGGCGTGCGCATCTATTTCGGCTCGTCCGACGTGCTGCTCCAGCCCGGCTTCCACGAATACCGCCTCACCTACGAGACGAGCCGGCAGATCCGCTTCTTCGACACGCACGACGAACTCTTCTGGAACGTTACCGGCACGGAATGGGCCTTTCCCATCCGCAAGGCCTCGGCCGTGGTGCGGCTGCCGGAGGGCGTGCGCGCGCAGGAGCTCACCTTCTTCACCGGCCCCTACGGCGCGGCGGAGAAGAACGCGCGGGCGGAGAACCGCGGCGAGACGATCTTCTTCGAGACGACGCAGCCGCTCGGGCCCGAGGAGGGCCTGACCATCGGCATCAAGATGCCGGCCGGCAGCATCGACAAGCCGACGGCGGCCGAGGAACGCGCGCTCTTCCTCAAGGACAACCGCAACCTCCTCCTCGCCTTCGGCGGGCTCTTCCTCGTCGTCGGCTACTATCTCTGGGCCTGGGTCTCGGTGGGGCGCGATCCGCCGGCCGGCGTGGTCGTGCCGCGCTGGGATGCGCCGGAGGGCATATCGCCCGCGCTCGTCAACTATATCGACGAGAAGGGGTTCGGCGGGCGCGGCTGGACCGCGGTGTCCGCCTCCTTCCTCAACCTTGCGGTCAAGGGGCTGGTGGAGCTGAAGGACCTGAAGACCTCGATTGCCGTCACCCGCACGGCAAAGCCCGTCGAGGCGCCGCTGCCGACGGGGGAAGCCACCCTCATCAATGCCATGGCGGGCGAGGGCAGCAGCTTCGTCATCGAGAAGGCCAACGGCAAGCGGGTGCAGAAGCTCGGCGCCGATTTCCGCGACGCGATGGAAAAGGAGCACCGGCAGAAATACTACCTCGCCAACTGGCCGCAGGTGATATGCGGTGTCTTCCTGTCGCTTGCCTGCCTTGCCGCCCTCCTGCTGTTCGGCTCGCTGCCGGAGGAGGGCGTGGCGCTCGTCATCCTGCCCGTCTTCGCCTCGGTCTTCGTCTCCATCTTCGCCATGACGCTGGGGCAGAGCGTGCGGCGGTCGAAATCGCTCGGTTCGCGCATCGCCGCGGTCGCCTTCGCCGCCTTCTTCGGCTTCGTCCTCTTCACGGTCTTCGGCGGCATCGCGCTCTCGCTCTTCGCCGAGGCGGAGGCGACGGGGCAACTGCCGATCTTCGCCGCCGTGGGCGGCATCGTCGTCGCCAATCTCGTCTTCTTCTTCCTGATGGGCGCGCCGACGCCGCTCGGCCGGCGGATGATGGACGGCATCGCCGGCCTGCGGCAATACCTGACGCTGGCCGAGAAGGACCGCATGAACATGGCCGGTGCGCCGGATATGTCGCCGCGCCACTACGAGACGCTGCTGCCCTATGCCGTGGCGCTGGGCGTGGAAAAGCCATGGTCGGAGACCTTCGACCGCTGGCTGCTCACCGCCGCGGCGGCCGGCGCTGCCGTCGCCTACCAGCCGGCCTGGTATCACGGCGACGGCTTCTCCTCCGGCAGCTTCTCAGACCGCATGGGCGGCTTTGCCGGCTCCATGGCCGACACCATGACCCGCTCGCTCCCCGACCCGCCGAAAAGCTCGTCCTCCGGGTTTTCGTCAGGCGGCGGCTTTTCCGGCGGCGGTGGCGGCGGTGGTGGCGGCGGGGGGTGGTAGGACCCCTCCGGCGTGGGATTGCCCCTCATCCGCCTGCCGGCACCTTCTCCCCGCAAGCGGGGCGAAGGGGATAGGCCGCGCTGGTTTCCTCAAGCAATGTCGGTTCGTGAGGCAAGTCCCCTCTCCCCGCTTGCGGGGAGAGGGTTAGGGTGAGGGGCGAGCGCCCTCAGAAATCCCGATAGTTCAGCGGCGTGATCTCGACCATCCGCTTGCCCGGTATCACGGTTGCCGCCCCGGCGGCGGGAAGGCCGGCACCGGCCTCCGCGGACACGCTGACGGCAAAGGCGCCCGCCGTGCCCGAGGCGAGCGTCACCGCGCCCGCGGTCTGCACGCTTACCCCGGCCGAGGCGTCCGCATCGGCGCTGGCCTTCAGCGCGCCGGCGGCGGGAATGGAGGCCGTCAGCATCTCGTCCACCGGCTCGAGGGGCTTTTCCGGCACGAGGGCGCCGAAGGCCCAGATCTTCGCCAGCGCCGCCTTCGTCATCGGCGCGACGTTGACGTCGATGTCGTTTGCCGCGCCCTTGACGCGGTAGGGGCAGCGGCGCTTGGTGCAATTGGCGGCGGCGGAGAACTGCCAGAGCGCATAATTGTCCCAGTTGCCCATCGGGAAGGTGCCGGCGATCTCCGGCCGGTAGCGGGCATACCAGAGCGGGAGGCGCGAGAGGATGCGGTATGTGTCACGGTTCGCGGCGATGTAGCGGGCGGTCGCGTGGTTGGTGTAGAGCACCGGATAGCGGCCCGTGCGCGTCTTGATATGGCCGGCGAAGACCTGCGCATCCTCCAGCGACATGTCGGTCTCGGGATTGCGGCCCTCGATATCGAGCACCATCATCTCGTCGTCCTGCGGATTGGCATAGTCGAGGAAATGATTGGCCTGCTCGACGGGATTGCCGGGCCTTGCAAGGTGATAGGCGCCCCAGAGCAGGCCTTTCGAGCGGGCGAGCAGCCGGCGCGTCTCGTAGAGCTCGCGGCTCACCGCGTATTTGCGCCACATGGTCTTGCAATGGGCGACGGTGTCGCCGCCATGGTCGCCCTTGCAGCTATAGCTTTCCGGCAGGCCGTCGGAGGCTTTCGAGATGAAGCCGGCGATGCGCCCGTCCGTCAGCATGTCCGACCATTCGATGGCGTTCAGCTCGTAGGCGTCGATGACGATGGCGTTTTCCGGCTTCTTCCACGGCGCCCTGTCGGCGGCAAGGCCGGAAAGGGGGAGCGCAGCGGCAAGGAGAAGGGCGGCAAGGCCGGAAAGCTGCTTGACGTTCATGGACGGTCCTTCGCGAATCTCTTCTTCCCCGCAAGCGGCGATGATGCGGCCGGCATGGTTAACGAAGGGCTAATCGGGGATTGCCGGGTGAGGCCCTGGCGCGGAACAATCGGGTTTCCGTGGCGTTGTCTGCTCAAACCGTCCTCCGTGGAAATCCGCGGATGAATTTGGGAGAAGCGCCATGAGACGTTCCAGCAAGTATCTCGCAATCGCCCTTTCCGCGCTGTTTGCCGCAATGCCCGTCGCGCCGGTATCCGCCATGCCGCTTTCCGCGGCCACGACGGCGCAGCCGGCCGGCGGCGGAACCGATATCCAGCTCGTCGACAGCCGCCGCTGCCTCTACTGCAAGTCGCGGGCGCGCGGCATCTTTCACGACCAGACCCACTGGTTCGGCGACAGCAAGCCGAGCGGCAACGGCTTCGGGCGCAGCTATCAGGAGCGCCGTATCCACCATGATCGTCGCGGCTGGTATCGCGGCCATCGCGGATATCGTCACGCCCGGCACGGCTACCGCTACCACGACGGCTTCTGGTTTCCGCTCGCCGCCTTCGGTGCGGGTGCGGTTATCGGCGGCGCGATCGCCAACGACCGCGGCTATCAGGGCGGAAGCAGCGCCCATGTGAACTGGTGCGCCAATCGCTACCGCTCGTATCGCGCCTATGACAACACGTTCCAGCCCTATAACGGCCCGCGTCGGCAATGCGTCTCGCCCTATGGCTGACACGCGCATGCCTCTTGCGGAAAGGCCGGCCGGTTGCGAACCGGTCGGCCTTTTTGCTGCATGAAAGAGTATCGCAAACATTGACGTTTACGTAAAAATCAATAATCTCCCGGTGAAACGGATGACTGCGGGGAGGATAGAGATGTACAAGGCGCCGGTCGAGGAGATTGCGTTCACGCTGAAGCATGTCGCGGGGCTGGCGCCTGCGCTGGAGGGCGGCCATCTCGGGGACCTGACGGACGACCTCGTCGATGCCATCCTTTCCGAAGCCGGGCGCTTCGCCAGCGAGGAGGTGGCCCCGCTCGGCGCGATAGGGGATACGCAGGGCGCGCGCCTCGTCGACGGCAAGGTGAAGATGCCGGACGGCTGGCCCGCCCTTTACAAAGCCTGGGCGGAGGGCGGCTGGAACTCGCTGACGGCCTCGCCGGACTTCGGCGGGCAGGGGCTTCCCCACATGCTGCACGTCGCCGCGCTCGAAATGTGGAACAGCGGCTCCATGGCATTCGCCATCGGCCCGACGCTCACCATCGGGGCCATCGAGGCGCTGACGGCGCACGGCTCGGATCATCTGAAGGCCACCTACCTGCCGAAGATGGTCTCGGGCGAATGGATGGGCTCGATGAACCTCACCGAGCCCCATGCCGGCTCCGACCTCGGCGTGATGAAGACCCGCGCCGAGCGGCGCGACGACGGCACCTACCGCCTCTTCGGCCAGAAGATCTTCATCACCTATGGCGAGCACGACTTCACCGACAACATCGTGCACCTGGTGCTCGCGCGCCTCCCCGATGCGCCCGCCGGCACGCGCGGCATCTCGCTCTTCCTCGTGCCGAAATTCCTCGTCAACGAAGACGGGTCGCTTGGCGCGCGCAACGATGCCCATTGCCATTCCATCGAGCACAAGCTCGGCATCCACGGCTCGCCCACCTGCACGATGATCTACGGCGACGGCCGCTTCGGCGGCGAGCCGGGCGCCATCGGCTGGCTGGTCGGCGAGGAGAATCGCGGCCTTGCCTGCATGTTCACCATGATGAACAATGCCCGCCTTGCCGTCGGCATGCAGGGCGTCGCCATCGCCGAGGCCGCCACGCAGAAGGCCATCGCCTATGCGAAGGAGCGCACGCAGGGCAAGGCGCCCGGCTGGCAGGGCTCCGGCATGAGCCCGATCATCGAGCACCCGGACGTCGCCCGCATGCTGCTGACCATGAAGGTGCTGACGCAGGGTGCGCGCGCCATCACCTATGCCTGCGCCCACGCCGTCGACATGAGCCACGGCGAGGAGGCAACGCACTGGTCGGAGCGCGCCAGCCTCCTCACCCCCATCGCCAAGAGCTTTGCCACCGATGCCGGCGTCGACGTCTCCTCGCTCGGCGTGCAGGTGCATGGCGGCATGGGCTTCATCGAGGAGACGGGCGCGGCCCGCCTTTACCGCGACGCCCGCATCGCGCCGATCTACGAGGGCACGAACGGCATCCAGGCCATCGACCTCGTCACCCGCAAGCTTCCGCTGTCGGATGGAGGCCATGTCCGCGGCTTCATCGCCGAATTGCGTGAGATCGCCGCAAAGGCCGGCGCCGCCAACGCCCCCGCGCTTGGCGAGACCGGCGCCCGCCTCGAAGCCGCCATCGCCGACCTTGAAGCCGCCACCGAATGGCTGCTCGCCACGCTTGCCGAAGGAAAACAGGCCGAAGCGCTCGCCGGCGCCACGCCCTATCAGCGCCTCTTCGGCCTCGTGCTGACCGGCGCCTACCTCGCCAAGGGGGCGCTTGCCGACGGCGGCGACGGCCGCAACGCCGAGCGCGCCGCGCTCTGCCGGTTCGCGGCTGAGAACGTGATCGGCGAGACGGCGGCCTTGCGGGATCGGGTGATGACCGGCGCGGCGAGCCTTGCGGCGGCGCGGGTGGCTTTGGGGTAAGACCCCTCCCCAACCCCTCCCCACAAGGGGGAGGGACTTAACCCGCGGCACTCTCGGCATTCAAGAATTAATGGAAAAGCAAGCTGCCAGCCTTTCTCCCCCCTTGTGGGGGAGATGCCGGCAGGCAGAGAGGGTCTTCCAGTGGAGAAAGCGACGACAATGACCGACCACATCCTGATCGAGCGCCCGCAAGACGCCCCCGGCGTCATGGTGATCCGCTTCAACCGCGCGGAGAAGAAGAACGCCATCACCCGCGCCATGTACCAGGCGATGACCGATGCGCTGAAGGCTGCCGATGCGGACGAGGCGGTGCGGGCCACCGTCTTCCTCGGCTCGGACGGCTGCTTTTCCGCCGGCAACGACCTCAACGACTTCATGGCCTTCGCCATGGGCGGCACGATGGGCCGCGAGGTGATCGATTTCCTCCATGCGCTCGCCACGCACGGCAAGCCGCTTGTCTCGGGCGTCGACGGCCTTGCCATCGGCATCGGCACGACGATCCATCTCCATTGCGACCTCACCTATGCCTCGGCCCGCACCCGGTTCCGCACGCCCTTCGTCGATCTCGCGCTGGTGCCGGAGGCGGCCTCCAGCCTCTTGGCCCCGCGCCTGATGGGCCACCAGCGCGCCTTCGCGCTGCTCGCGGCAGGGGACGGCTTTTCGGCCGATGCGGCGCGCGAGGCGGGCCTCGTCTATGCCGTGGTCGAGCCCGGGGCGGTGGAGGCGGAGGCGCTCGCCGCCGCCTGCCGCCTTGCCGCCAAGCCGCCGAAGGCGCTCGCCATCGCCCGCAGCCTCATCCGCGGCGACCGTGCCGACGTGCTGGCGCGGATCGACGAGGAAGCCGCCCACTTCGCCGCGCAGTTGAAGAGCGCCGAAGCCCGCGCCGCCTTCGAGGCCTTCATCGCCCGCCGGTGAGCCTTCGGCGATTTGTGGTCGACCAATTTTAACAGGGTCTTAAACACGTTTTCCTATAGTGCGGTCACTTTCCGGCGTTCTGCCGGCGGCCGCATGACGCGGTTGATTTTCGCCTCCGGCATGCCGTTCAGCATCGCGCCCGCCGCCCGGCGGGCCCCCGAAGGAATACCGCACCCGTGTCCAAGCGCACCAATCTCATGACGCGCATCCTTGTCGTCGCGTCCCTCGTCGTCGTTGCCGCCTTCACCGGCTTTTCCGTCTATATCGACAGCCTGCAGCGCAAGGTGCTGACGGGCTCGGTCGAATCCAGCATCGAATCCTCCGGCAAGCAGGCGGCCCAGGGCATCGCCAACTGGCTGAACGCCCGCGTGGCGTTGACCGAGATGGCCGGCAACGCCGCCGCCAAGGCCGCCAACCCCGCCGGCATCGAGGCCGTGCTGCAGAACGACGTTCTGGTCGGCCAGTTCATGACCACCTATGTCGGCGACGAGGCGGGCGTCTTCACCCAGTGGCCGAAGTCGGAGATGCCGGAAGGCTACGATCCGCGCAAGCGCCCCTGGTATCAGGATGCCGTCAAGGCGAACGGCAGCGTGCTGACCGAGCCCTATATCGACGCCTCCACCAACGACCTCATCATCAGCGCCGCCACGCCCGTCAAGCGCGACGGCAAGCTCGTCGGCGTCGCCGGCAGCGACTTCTCGCTGAAGTCCCTCGTCGACATGGTCAATTCGGTCGATCTCGGCGGTGCGGGCTTTGCCTTCCTCGTCAGCAAGGACGGCCAGATCCTCGTCCATCAGGACAAGGTGCTCGTCACCAAGACGCTGGCCGATGTCTTCCCCGAGAAGACGCCCGCCATCGGCGGCGGCATCATGCACACCACCTATGCCGGCAAGCCGGTGCTGGTCTCCTTCGTGCCGGTCACGGGCCTGCCGTCGGTGGAATGGTATCTCGGCTTCACCATCGACAGCGGCATGGCCTTCGCTGCCATCGACGAGTTCCGCATCGCGGCGACGATCGCCACCGTGCTCGCCGTCATCGTCATGATGGGCTTCCTCGCCACCGTGCTCTCGCGCCTCGTCGTGCGCCCGGTCAAGGACATGACCGTCGCCATGGACAAGCTTGCGGCCGGTGATGTCGGCACCGACATTCCCGGCCAGGAGCGCAGGGACGAGATCGGCCGCATGGCCGCCGCCGTCGCCGTCTTCCGCGATAACGCCATCGAGCGCACGCGCCTCGAAAACGCCGCCGAGGAGGGCCGCGTGCTCTCCGAAAGCGAGCGCCGCGAGCGCGAGGCCGCCAAGGCCCGCGAGGCCGAGGAGATCAGGCACGTGGTCGAGGCGCTGGCCGACGGCCTCGGTCGCCTCGCCGAAGGGGACCTTGCCCATCGTATCGGCACGCCCTTCGCCGGCCATCTCGACCGCCTGCGCACGGACTTCAACAATTCCGTCGCCAGGCTGCACCAGGCCATGACGACGGTGGGCCAGAACGCCCGCGCCATCGATGCCGGCGCAACGGAAATCCGCTCGGCCGCCGACGATCTCGCCCGCCGCACCGAGCAGCAGGCCGCCTCCGTCGAGGAGACCGCCGCCGCGCTGGAGGAGATCACCACGACCGTCAAGGACTCCACCCGCCGCGCCGAGGAGGTCGGCTCGCTCGTCTCGCGCACCCGTCTCGGTGCGGAAAAGTCGGGCGATGTGGTGCGCCGCGCCGTCTCGGCCATGCAGGGCATCGAGAAGTCCTCGCACGAGATTTCCAACATCATCGGCGTCATCGACGACATCGCCTTCCAGACGAACCTGCTGGCGCTGAACGCCGGCGTGGAAGCCGCCCGTGCGGGCGAAGCCGGCAAGGGCTTTGCGGTCGTCGCGCAGGAAGTGCGGGAACTTGCCCAGCGCTCGGCCAATGCCGCCAAGGAGATCAAGGCGCTCATCACCACCTCTGGCGATCAGGTCCGCTCCGGCGTGGCGCTGGTCGACGAGACGGGTGCGGCCCTTGAGACGATCGTCCGCGAGGTGCAGGAGATCAACGGCCACGTCAACGCCATCGTGACGTCCGCCCGCGAGCAGTCGACGGGCCTTCAGGAGATCAACACCGCCGTCAACACGATGGACCAGGGCACCCAGCAGAACGCCGCGATGGTGGAGGAACAGACCGCCGCCAGCCACGGCCTCGCCGCCGAAGCCGCCGCCCTCAACGCCCTCCTCGCCCAGTTCCGCCTGGGCTCGGAAACGGCCGCAGCGGCTACGCGCCGGGCGGCCTGACCGCGCCAGACCCGACAGAATCGCGCCGGCTCCAGATTCCTGATCTGGGGCCGGCGTTGTCATTTCAGGGGAAATGTTCTAATGTAGCAACAAATATCGACCGATGAGGTGTTGCCATGACGATCACGACCCTGTCGAGCCGGGAATTCCAGCAGAATGCCAATCAGGCGCAAAAGGCTGCGCGGAACGGGCCCGTCTTCATCACCAATCGCGGCCGGACGGCGCATGTCCTGTTGAGCTTCGAGGATTACCAGCGGATCACCGGCGGCGGCCGCAATCTTGTCGAGGCGCTCTCCATGCCCGGCCTTGCCGATATCGACCTCGACATTCCCCGCGCGCGGGATCTGCCGCGCCCGGCCGACCTTTCCTGATGTTCCTGCTCGACACCAACGTCGTTTCCGAGCTGCGCAAGGCGGGCTCGGGCAAGGCGGACCCGAATGTGGTCGCCTGGCTCTCCGCCCGTGATGCCGCGGCCTGCTACGTCTCCGCCGTCACGCTGATGGAACTGGACCTCGGAATCCTGCTGATGGAGCGGCGCGATCCGGCGCAGGGCGCGCGGTTGCGCGTCTGGATGGAGGACCATGTCCTTCCCGAATTCTCCGAGCGGACCATACCGATCGACAGGGCCGTCGCGCTCGCCTGCGCGCGGCTCCATGTGCCCGACCCGCGCCCGGAGCGGGATGCCTTCATCGCCGCGAGCGCTCTCGTGCACGGGATGACGATCGTCACGCGCAATGTCGTGGATTTCGCGCCGATGGGCGTCGGCGTCGTCAATCCGTGGGAAGCGGTCTGAGGGATTACTTCTCCAGCACCGCCACCGCCTCGACGTGGGCCGACCAGAGGAACTGGTCGATGGGCGTCACGAGGCGGATGCGGTAGCCGGCGGCGGTGAGGATGGCGAGATCGCGGGCAAGGCTCACGGGATTGCAGGAGACGGCGACGATGGTCTTCACGCCGGAGCGGGCGAGTTCCCTGCATTGGTCCTCGGCGCCCGCGCGCGGCGGGTCGAAGACCACGGCGTCGTAGGCTTTCAGCTCCGAGGCCATCAGCGGGCGGCGGAAGAGGTCGCGCCGTTCCACCGTCACGGGCTTGAGCCCTTGTGTGTTGCGCGCGGCGTGGTCCAGCGCCTTCACCGCCTTTTCCTCGCCCTCGACGGCATGCACCTTGGCCTTCCGGGCGATGCGCAGCGCGAAGGTGCCGGAGCCGGCAAAAAGGTCGGCGACGCGTTTGGCCTTGCCGATGGCGGAAAGCACCAGGCCGGCCATCGCCTCCTCGGCCTCCTTCGTCGCCTGCGTGAAGCCGCCGGCGGGCGGGGAGACGCGGACGCCGCCGAAATCGATCTCCGGCTTCTGCGGCTCGATCAGGATCTCGCCGTCGTTCGATACCCGTGCGATGCCGCGCAGCGAAAGGACGCATTGGGTGACGGCGCGCCGCTCCCTGTCACCGACCGTCTTCACGCCCTCGAAGGCGAGGTCGAGGCCGGAAAGCGTTTCGAGCACGGTGAGGCGGAAGGGCTCGCTGGAGGTGGCGATGGCGCCGGCGACGCGGCGGATGTCCTCCAGCCGTAAGACGATGCCGTCGCTGGCGATGGGACAGTGGTCGATGGAGACGATGTGGTGGCTGCCGGCCTGGTTGAAGCCGAGCAGCATGCCCTTTTCCGTCCTGCGCGCGGTGAAGACGACACGGCGGCGCTCGCCGGGCCGGGCGATGACGAGCGGCGCCACCTCCGGCGTCAGGCCCTTCGATTTCAGCGCCGCGACGACGAGGTTGCGCTTGAAGGGGTGGTAGAGCGCATCGCCCGCATGTTGCAGCGTGCAGCCGCCGCAGGTGCCGTTCCTGCCGTCCGGGCCGAAATGCACGCAGGGCGGCGTCACGCGCTCGGGCGAAGCCACCGACATGGACATGACGGTGGCGTGGTTCTTCACCCGCGCGACGGCGACGACCTCGCCGGGCAGGGTGAAGGGCACGTAGACGGGGCCGCCGGGCGTATCGGCAATGCCGTCGCCGCCCGAGCCGAGCCGCGCGATGGTGAGGGTTTCCGTCGTCATGGCTTTCGCCCTCCAAGAAGGAATTCGTGGTTGCCGTCGCCGCCGGTGATGGGCGAGGGGATGAGGCCGAGGCTCCGCCAGCCCATGTCCTCGACGAGCCAGCGCTCCAGCTCGGCGGCGACCGCGGGCGCGCTCTCCGGGTCCTTCAGGAGGCCGGCCTTGCTGATCGCCTCGCGCCCCGCCTCGAACTGCGGCTTGACGAGCAGCACGCAGAAGGCGCCCGGCTCGGCGAGCGCAAGGGCCGGCGGCAGCGCCAGCTTCAGCGAGATGAAGGAGACGTCCGAGACCACCGCGCCGATGGCGCCGTCGCCGATGTCGTCACGCGCAAGGCCGCGCGCGTTCAGCCCTTCGCGGTTGCTGACGCGCGGATCGTCCCGCAAGAGCGGATGAAGCTGATGATGGCCGACGTCAACGGCAACCACATGCGCCGCACCCCGCTCCAGCAGCACTTGGGTGAAGCCGCCGGTCGAGGCGCCGATGTCGAGGCAGGCAAGCCCTCTCGGATCGAGGCCGAAATGGTCGAGCGCCGCCGTCAGCTTCAGCGCGGCGCGCGAGACATAGGCCTGCGCCGGATCGTTGATGGCGAGCACGGCGGAGGCGGGAAAGCCGGCGCTCGGCTTGGTGACGACGCGCCCGTCCACGCTCACGGTGCCGCGCGCGATGGCATCGCGCGCCCGCGAGCGGCTGGCGACGAGGCCGGCATTGAGGAGAAGCTGGTCGAGGCGGGTGGTTTCAGACATGGCCTCTCATGACGCCTTGCAGGACAAGAGGCAATAGCTATGAAGACCCTCTCTGCCTGCCGGCAGCCTGCATTTCCTTGAAATTTTCTCTCTGAGGGGCCGCAATGTAAGTCCCTCCCCCTTGTGGGGAGGGGTTGGGGAGGGGCCTTCATTCCCTATGTCATACCCCGCCGCTTGTGGCGAGAAGGTCCCGGCAGGGGGATGAGGGGCGGTTTCGCGGGAGGTTCACCCCGCCGCGCCGATACCTGCGCCCTTCTGCCCCAATGCCTGGAACACCGTCGCGACGATGCCGGCGCGGTCGAGGCCGGCTTTCACATACATGGCCTCGGGCTTGGCCTGCTCCATCCAGATGTCCGGCAGCACCATGGGGCGCACCTTCAGGCCCTGCTCCAGCAGCCCTTCCAGCGCGAGGAACTGCAGCACATGGCTGGCGAAACCGCCGATGGCGCCTTCCTCGATGGTGATCAGCACCTCGTGGTGGCGGGCGAGCTGGCGGATGAGGTCGTGGTCGAGCGGCTTGGCGAAGCGCGCGTCGGCGACGGTGGTGGAAAGCCCCGCCGCATCGAGATCCTCGGCTGCCAGGAGGCAATCGCGAAGGCGGGTGCCGAAGGAGAGGAGCGCCACCTTGGAGCCCTGCTTGACGATCCGGCCCTTGCCGATCGGAAGGATTTCCCCGCGCGCGGGCATGTCGACGCCGACGCCCTCGCCGCGCGGATAGCGGAAGGAGATCGGGCCCGCGTCATGGGCGGCGGCGGTGCGCACCATGTGCTTCAGCTCCGCCTCGTCGGCGGCGGCCATCACCACGAAGCCGGGCAGGGTGGCAAGATAGGTCGTGTCGAAGGAGCCGGCATGGGTCGGCCCGTCCGCGCCGACGAAGCCGGCGCGGTCGATGGGAAAGCGCACGGGAAGCCCCTGGATGGCGACATCGTGCACCACCTGGTCGTAGCCGCGTTGCAGGAAGGTGGAATAGAGCGCGCAGAACGGCTTGTAGCCCTCGGCGGCAAGGCCGGCGGCGAAGGTCACGGCATGCTGCTCGGCGATGCCGACGTCGAAGGTGCGGGCGGGATAGGCCGTCTTGAACTTGTCGATGCCGGTGCCGGCCGGCATGGCGGCGGTGATGGCGACGATCTTCTCGTCGAAGCCCGCCTCCTGCACCAGCGCCTCGGCGAAGACGGAGGTATAGGCGGGCGCGTTCGGCTTGGCCTTCGCCTGCGCGCCGGTGATGACGTCGAAGGTGTTGACGCCGTGGTACTTGTCGGCGGCCGCTTCCGCCGGCGGATAGCCCTTGCCCTTCTGCGTCACGACATGGATCAGCACGGGGCCCTTGGCGTTGTCGCGCACGTTGCGCAGCACCGGCAAAAGGTGCTCGAAGGAATGCCCGTCGATGGGGCCGATATGGTAGAAGCCCATCTCCTCGAAGAGCGTGCCGCCGGTGACGTAGCCGCGCGCATGCTCGACGGCGCGGGTGATCGCCCGGTCCACCTTCTTGCCGAGATAGGCCGTCAGCTTCTTGCCGAGGTCGCGGAAGCCCATATAGGTGCGGCCGGAGGCAAGGCGCGCGAGATAGGCGCTCATCGCGCCGGTCGGCGGGGCGATGGACATGTCGTTGTCGTTGAGGATGACGATGAGCCGCGCATCGAGCGCGCCGGCATTGTTCAGCGCCTCGTAGGCCATGCCGGCCGAAAGCGCGCCGTCGCCGATGACGGCGATGACGTTGCGCTTCTGGCCGGAAAGGTCTGCGGCCACCGCCATGCCGAGGCCGGCGGAGATCGAGGTCGAGGAATGGGCGGCGCCGAAGGGGTCGTATTCGCTCTCGGCCCGGCGGGTGAAGCCGGAAAGGCCGTCCTCCTGGCGCAGCGTGCGGATGCGTTCGCGCCGGCCGGTGAGGATCTTGTGCGGGTAGCACTGGTGGCCGACGTCGAAGATCAGCCGGTCGTGCGGCGTGTCGAACACCTTGTGGATGGCGATGGTCAGCTCCACCACGCCGAGGCCCGCGCCGAGATGGCCGCCGGTGCGCGAGACGGCGTCGACCATCTCGGCGCGCAGCTCGCTTGCCAACTGCGGCAGGTCGCGGTCCTCGACGGCCTTCAGGTCCGCCGGAACGTGGACCTTGTCGAGCAGGGGGGTGGCTGGCGTCTGTGTCACTCTATGCCTCGTTGTCGCGCCCGGTTGCGAAAGCTCCGTTGCGAAGCCCGCGCCGGACATGCGGCCCAAACCGCGCTTGCCTGTCAAATGCAGAATGCGGCGCGCGATTTCAACCGTTTCGACAAGTCTAGAGCGTATTTCGCCCGATTGATACCGCCCAATCCGACGCATTGCTGCGTTGTGTCGGGCAATTCGGGCATTTTGCGGACGGGGTTTCCGGCCGGCGGCCTACTTCTTCTTCCGGGCGCGCGCAGACCGGTTCAGCGCCACGGCGGCGCGGATAAGCGCCTTCAGCGCCTCCTCGTCGATTTCCGCACCCTCGTGGACGTCGATGGCGCGGCGCGTGTTGCCGTCGAGACTGGAATTGAAGAGGCCGGCCGGGTCCGCCAGCGACGCTCCCTTGGCGAAGGTCATCTTCACCGCCGCCTTGTAGGTCTCGCCGGTGCAGACGATGCCGTCATGCTCCCACACGGGAACGCCGCGCCATTTCCATTCCTCGACGATATCGGGATCGGCTTCCTTGATCAGCGCGCGCAGCCGGGCGAGCGTCTCGCCGCGCCAGTCGTTGAGTTCGGCGATGCGCCTGTCGATCAGTTTGGAAGGGGTGTCTGTTTCCGTCATGCCTTGTCCTTTCGCTAGCAGGGTCCTTTCGCTACAGCCGTCAGCCGTGCCGCCATCGCGCGACATAGGGCAGCGCGAAGAGATAGAGCCCGCTTGCCAGAAGCAGGATGAGGGGGAAGAGGGCGAGGAGGCCGATCCAGAGGGGCGGCTGCCCTCCGGTCATCGCCGCGATGTTGACGAGCACGGCGAGCGTGAAGGCAACCGAGAGCCAGCGATGGACCTGGCGGATCTTCAGCGTCCAGTTCATTCTCGTTCCCCTTCCTGTTCCAGTTCCGCCAGAACCCGTTCGAGGTTCGTGAAGTTCTGCTCCCAGCCATGGCGCGCGCCGCCGAAGGCCTGCTTCTGCTCCGGCCGGAAGCCGGTCTGCTCCATGCGCAGCAGCGTGCCGGAGCCCGTGGGCGTCAGCGTGAAGCTGACCACGCTTCTAAGGTCGAAAGCCGGGTCGGCATGCGGGTGGTTCCAGGTATAGGTCAGGGTTTTCCCGGGCTCGACCGCAAGGACGTCGCATTCGACGCTGCCCCAGTCCCCGCTCAGCGTGAACCTGTGGCCGACGACCGGCGCGAAATCGTTGCGCATCAGCCATTCGGCGATGAGATGCGGCTGCGTCAGCGCGCGCCAGAGCTTTTCCGGCGGGTGGGCGATTTCGCGCTCCACGACGACCGAGCGTATCTCCGTGTTCATTGGTCCATTCTCCTCAGCAGATTTTCGAGATCGTCGAACCGCGCCTCCCAGAACCGGGTCATCCGGCCGGTCCAGTCGACCAGCGGCGCGAGCGCGTCAAGCTGCGCGCTGTAATGGGTCTGCCGGCCCTCGTGGCGGTCGCGCACGAGGCCCGCCTGCTTGAGCAGGCTAAGATGTTTCGAGACGACCGGCTGCGAGACGCCCGCCTTCGCCGTCAGCGCGCCGACCGTCTTCTCGCCCTCGCGGCAAAGCCGCTCGAAAAGCGCCCGCCGCGTCGGATCGGCCAATGTGCGGAAGAGGATGTCGTGGGGCTCTGTCAAAATCCATACCTCAATGGCTATGGATTTTTATATAGCTGAATGGCTATGGGTTCGTCAAGCCGGCAAGAAAGCCCGCCACCCTCTCCGTCGTCATCCTCGGCCTTGAGCCGAGGATCCACGTCCCACGGCACGCCGTCGCCGTGGCATGGATGCTCGGGTCAAGCCCGAGCATGACGGAGGAGAGGGCAGAGAGGCAGGAGAAGACAGAGGAACAGGACGGCCGGAGATACAGGAGAGGCCGGAGCGACGGAAGGGAGAGGAGAGACACGAGAAGCCGGAGAGCCTCACCCCTCCGGCAGCGGCACGAACTCCTCCTCGTCGCCGGGCACGATGTCGAAGCGGCCGGTGCGCCATTCTTCCTTGGCCTGCTCGATCCGCTCCTTCGAGGAGGAGACGAAGTTCCACCAGATGTAGCGCTTCGAGCCGAGTGCCGCCCCGCCGAAGAGCATGATGTGACAGCCTTCGGGACCGGCCCTCAGCGTGATCGCGTCGCCCGGGCGGAAGACGAGCAGCCGGTCCGCCTCGAAGAGATCGCCAGCAACGTCCAGCGTGCCGGAGAGCACGTAGACCGCGCGCTCCTCCCAGTCGGCCGCAAGCGGCGCGGCGGCGCCGGGGGCGAGCGTCAGGTCGGTATAGAGCGTGTCCGTCGGCACGGCGACGGGCGAGGCGTGGCCCTCGTATTTGCCGATGATCGTGCGCCCGGTGATGCCGTCCGCCGAAAAGGCCGGAAGCTCCGACTTCGTGGTGTGCGAGAAGACGGGCGCCATCTCCTCCTGGCTGTCGGGCAGCGCCAGCCACGTCTGGAGGCCGGAGATGGATTGCGGCCGGCCGCGCAGGTTTTCCGGCGAGCGCTCGGAATGCACGATGCCGCGCCCCGCCGTCATCAGGTTCACGTCGCCGGGGGCGATGACCATCTCGGTGCCGAGGCTGTCGCGGTGCTTGATCTCGCCGTCGAAGAGATAGGTGACCGTGGAAAGGCCGATATGGGGATGCGGGCGCACGTCGATCGCCTCGCCCGCCCGCAGCAGCGCGGGGCCCATGCGGTCGAAGAAGATGAACGGGCCGACCAGCCGGCGCTTTGCCGTCGGCAGCGCGCGCCGCACCTCCAGCCCGCCGATGTCGCTGGTGCGCGGAATGATCAAAAGGTCCAGCGCATCGCACGCCGCCGCATCGCCGGCCTCGGGGTCTTTTCCCGGAAAGAAGCTCATCGCACCCTCCTGTGATGGTTCGTGGAAGGCATGCTAGCGGCAGGCGGAGGAGAGGGATAGGCCGGCCGGCGTTGACGGTGTGGTCAGAATTTCAAGCACTGCCGCAGAGAGAGGACCTTGCTTCTATTCCGCTCCCAGGCGTGTTAGCGCCTCGCGTGTCGCGACTGACAAGGGCTCCAACTTGGTGGTAACAATAGCCCAAATGGCCTTGGGCTCCAATTGATCGTAAGCGTGGCGTATGGCGTTTCCAATCCCACGGATGCCGCGCCAATCCACGTCTGGCATCTGCTCCTCGGCGAAGTCGCCAAGTTTTATTGCCGCCTCCGATATTCTGAGCAGGCAGCGCTCGGTGGCATCCATCGTCCGGCGGTCAGCCAGATACGCGTGAAAATCCATGTCCACGGTATATTCCCGGATTACATCGATATTCTCGATGATATCCTCAAGGCGTTTGCTCGGTCTTTTAGAAGGCAACGACCCGATCCCGTTCAAGCTCGAGCCGCAGGCGCTCCTTTTGTACCGGTTCTGAAAGGACATCAACGCTCCGGCCGGTGATATCCTCGATCCGCTCCTTGACGATCTCCATTGTGCTGAAATAACCGAAACCGGACTGGATAACGCGATCCTCCAGCGATATCGCGACGTCGATGTCCGATTCGGGGCCGTCGTCTCCGCGCGCTACCGAACCGAAAAGCGACATATGCATGATGCCGGCAGCCTCGAATTCACTCCGGTGCTCCAGCAGTTTCGCGATGATCTCGTCCTTCGTCATGGCTTCATGCTACCATGACGGGCATCAGCCGTCGAGCGGTTCGGTGCCCTGGGGCTTGCCGGCGCGGTCGAGGCGAATCTTCTCGATGCGGTTCTCGGCGGCCGAGAGAAGCGTCTCGCAATGCTTCTTCAGCGCCTCGCCGCGCTCGTAGATCTCGATGGAGCGGTCGAGCGGCACATCGCCGCGTTCGAGGGCCGCGACGATCTTTTCCAGTTCCTCCACGGCCTGCTCGAAGGAGAGGGCGGAGACGTCGGGGGCGGGTGCAGTCATGGGGTCAGCCTCTCATCAGGCGGAAGATATGGGTGGCGGCGGATTCGGCAAGGCCTTCGAGGTCGTAGCCGCCTTCCAGCAGGCTGACCACCCGGTTGTTCGCCGATTTTTCGGAAAGGTCCATCAGCTTGCCCGTCGCCCAGTCGAAATCGTCGGCGACGAGGTTGATCTGCGCCAGCGGGTCGCGGTGATGGGCGTCGAAGCCGGCGGAAATGATGATGAGGTCCGGCCGGAAATCGGCGACGCGCGGCAGCACGCGCGAGCGGAAGGCCTCGCGGAAATGGTCGCTGCCGGTATCGGGCGAAAGCGGCGCGTTGACGATGTTGCCCGCGCCCGTCTCGTCCTTCGCGCCGGTGCCGGGATAGAGCGGCATCTGGTGCGTCGAGCAGAAGAGCACGGAGGAGTCGGCAAGGAAGATGTCCTGCGTGCCGTTGCCGTGATGCACATCCCAGTCGACGATGGCGACGCGCTCGGCCCCGTGGGCCCTCTGCGCGTGGCGGGCGGCGATGGCGGCGTTGTTGAAGAAGCAGAAACCCATCGCCTTCTCGCGCTCGGCATGGTGGCCCGGCGGGCGCGCGGCGACGAAGGCATTGTCCGCCTTGCCCGAAAAGACCGCATCGACCGCCGCGACCGCCCCGCCGATGCCCGTCAGCGCCGCCTGGAGGCTGGCGGGGCTCGCATGGGTATCGGCCTCGAAATGGTTGATGCCCTCTTCGGGGATCACGTCCATCACGGCGCGCAGGTGGCTTTCGGGATGGGCGAGCAGCACGAAATCCTCGTTCGCCTGCGGCGCGGTCTTGCGCGTCAGCGTGGCGAAGCGCTCGTGCTCCAGCGCAAGGTTCAGCGCGCGGATGCGGTCGGAGCGCTCCGGGTGACCCTCCGGCGTATGGTGCTCAAGGAAGATCGGGTTCTCGAAGAGAAACGTCGTCATGGCGGAAGGCTACCCATTGCGGTTGGCGAGGTCCACGGGAAATGGGCCGGTCCTTCCGCCTTTTCAACAGTCACGGCGCCAGAAGCAGTTTTCCCTTGCGCGCCGGATCCTCCTGCCGCGCAAGGGCCGCTGCAAGGTCGGAAAGCGGGAAAGTGCCGTCTATGGCCGAGCCGAGCACGCCGGCGCGGATCCCGGAAAAGCTGCGCGCGAAAGCGTCCTCGATGGCCGCGCGCGGGGCGGAATGCACCCAGTTGCGCAGCCAGAGGAACGAGAAGGCGACCGCGCCTCGCCGCTCCGAAACCAGCATCGGGTCGAGCTGTGCGCCGGAGAGCGCGCCGTACTGGATGAAGGCGCCGCCGGGACGGACCTGCCGGAAGAGCGCATCCCCGGCGGTCCCGCCGACGGCATCGAGCACCGCATCGGGCATCGGGGCGGACTGGACGGCGATCTCGCCGGAAAAGCCCTCCCGCAGCCGCGCGGCCGTGGCGGGGCCGCGCACCAGCGCGACCGGCCGGAACCCGGCGTCTGCCAGCAGCACCAGCAGCATCTTCCCGATGGCCGAGGCGGCGGCGGTGACGCCGACGCGCCGCCCGTCCGCCGCGCCGAAATGCGCGCTGACGGCCTTGACCAGCTGGAAGGCCGTCAGCGGGTTCACATAGGCCATGGCCGCCTGATCGTCCGAAAGATCGTCCGGCACGGCAAAGCACCATTCGGCGGGGCGGACGAGATATTCCTGCCAGAGCCCGCTTGCACCGATGGGCAGGACGCGCTGGCCGACGAAGAAGCGGGAGGCGGTTTGCCGCTCACCCCCCTCTGGCCTGCCGGCCATCTCCCCCACAAGGGGGGAGATTGGATGGAGCTCCGTCTCGCCCCTCTCCGGCGTTGCAGTTTGAGTGGGGCTCCCGCCTCCTGCCGATCTCCCCCCTTGTGGGGGAGATGGCCGGCAGGCCAGAGGGGGGTAGGCTTCCGCCACCCCATCCCCCATCCGCACGATCTCCCCCACGCCCTCGAATCCGGGAACGAAGGGCAGGGTCGTGCGGCTGCGATAGGCGCCGGTGACGGGGATGAGGTCGGAAGGGTTGATCGCCGCGCGGCGGATGCGGATCTCCACCTCGCCGGGTCCGGGCGCGATGCGCTCCGCCTCTTCGATGCCGACCGCTTGCCGGGGCTCGCCGAACGCTCTAACAACGGCACGAAGCATGGTTTGACCTTGGGACAAGACGTGGAACAGGCGGCAGACATCACGGTCGGCGAGGTCCGGATACCCTTCCGCGATATAGACATGCACGGCCATATGCACAATGCCGCCTATTACGCCCATGCCGAGGCGGCGGTGGCGGGCCTCTGGCGGCACCGCCCGCAGGGGGAGAACGACCCCGTCTATTTCGTCCGCAAATCCGGCTGCACCTTCCACCGCGGCCTGCGGCTGGACGATGTCGCCCGCTTCAAGGTCGCCGTCACGCGCATCGGCGCGACCTCGCTCACCTTCGCCGTCGCGATCACCTCGGAAGGCGCGCCGGTCGCGGACCTGGAGATCGTCTGGGTCGCCGTCGATCCCGCAACGCGCCAGCCCGTCAACGTGCCGCAGACGGTGCGCGACTGGTTGAAGGCCTTCCTTTCCTGACGCCTTTCACACGCGCCGGAAGAGCGCGGCGATCCCCATGCCGCCGCCGATGCCCATCAGTGCAAGCCCTTCCGTGCCCGCCGGAGCTTCCCGCATCTGTGCGAAAAGCCGCGTGACGAGGATCGCGCCGGATGCGCCATAGGGATGGCCGAGCGCCAGCGCCCCGCCGTCGCGGTTGACGGCTGCGGGATCGATGCCGAGCGCATCGAGGCTGGCGAGCACCTGCGCCGCGAAGGCCTCGTTGAACTCGACGAAGGGGATTTTCGCCGCATCGAGCCCGGGGTTGCGCACGGCAAGCTTTTCCATGGCCGGCACGGGGCCGAGGCCGAGCAGGTTGGGATCGAGCCCCGCCACCGCGCTGTCGACCACCTCCAGCAGCGGGGAAAGGCCGGGGGTGCGCGCTTCGGCCAGCGAGGTGACGAGCACCACGGCCGCGCCGTCGTTGACCGGGCAGGCATTGCCCGCCGTCACCGTGCCGTCCGGCCGGAAGACGGGCTTCAGCGCGGCGAGCCTTTCCAGCGAGGTGTTTTCGCGCGGGCACTCATCGCTGCGAATGTCCCCGACAGGCACCATCTCGCCGTCGAATCGCCCGGCCTGTTGCGCCGCCACGGCGCGGCGATGGCTTTCAAGCGCGAAGGCATCCTGCCGCGCGCGGGAGATGCCGGCATGGGCGGCGACGTTTTCCGCCGCGATCCCCATGTCCGGGTCGCCCACCGAATCGGGCGCCATGCGGGCGCGGGGCACGGGCTCCGGCGTGCCGCCCGGTTCTGCCGGCGGGCGGAAGCGCAGATGCGCCCGGCTGGTGCTCTCGGTGCCGCCGGCAAGGTAGAAGCGGCCGGCCCCGGCCGCGATCAGCCGCGCGGCAAGGGCGATCGCCTCCAGCCCCGAGCCGCATTGCCGGTCCACCGTCATGCCGGGTACGGAGACGGGAAGGCCCGCCTCCAGCGCGGCAAGGCGTGCGAGGTTTCCGGCACTGTTGGCCGCATTTCCGAGGATCACGTCGTCGACGGCACCGGGAGCAAGCCCCGTCTCGGCGAGGATGCGGCGGATGAGCGGCGCGGCAAGGCTTGCCGGCTCGACGGCGGCAAGCGACCCGCCCTTGCGGCCGATGGGCGTGCGGAACGCCGCGGCGATAACGGGAATGCGCGCGGGATCAATAAAGTCGTTCGAGCGCATCGCTGTCCTCCGCCACCCATTGCCGCACCGTCTTCGCCTCGACCTTGCCGGAGGGCGTGACCGGCAGGGCGCGGCAGAGCCACAGCTGGCGCGGCTGCTTGTAGCGCGGCAGCACGGCGCCCATCGCCGTCTTCAGCGCCGCCGCAGTGAGGCCGGGCGCCGCAGGCTCGATCACGGCGACGAGCTCGCTGCCGAGATCGGCATGGTCGAGGCCGAAGACATGGGCGGCCCGCACGCCGGCAAGGCCGGTCAGCGCCGCCTCCACCTCGGAGGGATAGATGTTGTTGCCGCCGGAAAGCACCATGCCGCCGGAGCGGCCGAGAAGATGCAGCGTGCCGCCCGCTTCGAGAAAGCCGAGGTCGCCCACCGTGGCGAGCGTACCGAAACGCGCCGGCTCCGCGCCGAGATAGCCGGTGGCGACGAGCGGGCTTTCGACGAAGATCGTCCCCGTCTCGCCGGCCGGCAGCGCCGCGCCCGCATCGTCGCGAACCGAAAGCCGCACGCCCGGAAAGGCCTTGCCGACCGCGGTGGAGGAGGCGGGATCGCCGGGCGCGGTAACGGTTATGAAGCCGAGCTCCGACGCGCCGTAATATTCGCGCAACGCCGCGTTCGGGAAATGCGCCGCGCAAAGCGCATGGTCGGCGGCCGTCAGCTTGGCGCCGGCAACGGTGACGGCCGAGACGGTGGTGACCGGCGCGCCTTCGCACAGCCGCCGCAACATGGTCGGCACCAGAACGAGACGGCGGATGCCCTCCGCCCGGATCGCCGTCCGTGCTTCCGCGGCATCGAAATGCCGGGCGGAATGGAAGGTCGCGCCGGCAAGCAGCGTCTCCGTCATTGCGTAGAGCGCAAGGCCATGGGCGAGGGGGCCGGGGGCATAGGTGCCGGTCTTGGCATCGATACCGAAGAACGGCGCGCCGCTCGCAAGGCTCACGCGCCAGGAGCGGCGGTCGCGGATGATGGGCTTCGGATCGGCGGTGGTGCCGGAGGTGAAGACGATGAGAAACGGCCCGTCGTCGTCCCCTTCCGGCAGCGAGCAGGGTGATAGCCCATGGCGTTCGGCGGGTGCCACCTGCCCCTTCTCCCCAGCGGGGAGAAGGTCGCGGCAGCGGGATGAGGGGGAGCCGCTGGCAAAATGCTGAAGCCTTGCCCCCTCATCCGACCCTTCGGGCCACCTTCTCCCCGGCGGGGAGAAGGGGAAAGAGGCAATGGCCTGCCCAATGCGATTTCCCTGCGGCAGCGGGGGAGCATCGGGTGCCGCGCTTTCGGCAAGCCGCAGCGTCTCGCCGCTTCTCGGGGCGGAAAGGAGGAGATCGGGGCCCTCGGCGGTGACGATCACGTCGGGAGCGAGCTTTTCGAGAAGGCGGCCGCGTGTCGCTTCCGGCAGGTGTGGGTCGATCAGCGCGGCGCAGGTGCCGCCGGCCGTCGCGGCGGCGAAGGCGGCGGGAAAGAGCGCGTGGTTGCCGGTGAGAAGCGCGACGAGCCGGGTTTGCGGCCCGATAAGGCTTGCGCCCGCCGGGGCGAGCGCCGCGAAGGCGGCATGGGCCTGCCGGGCGGTCGCGGCAAGGCTTCCATAGGAAAGAACCCGGCCCTCGATCTCAAAGGCCGGGTTTGCGGGGATGCGCGCGGCGTGCCGTTCGAGGGCGCCGGAAAGCGGCATCGGCTCAGGCGCGCTGCGGCAGCAGCGGATAGCCGGCGAGCACCGCCCGGCCGGCCAGCATGGCGACGAAGGCCTTGATGAGGTCGCCTGGCAGGAAGACGAGCGAGGCGGCGGCCGTCCCGAAGAAGGCCTTGCCGCTCATATAGGCGAGCCACGGAATGCCGAAGAGGTAGACGACCGCGATGCCGCCGACGACGGAGGCCGCAAGGAAGGAAAGGAACTGCGAAAGCTCCGCCTGGTCTTCCTTGACGAGGCGCTCGGCGATCAGGCCGCAGACATAGGCGCCGGGCACGAAGCCGACGAGATAGCCCGCGGTTGGGCCGGCGAAGACGGCAAGACCGCCGCGCCCGCCGGAAAACACCGGCAGGCCGATGGCGCCCAGCAGCAGCACGAGCAGCACCGCCGCCGCGCCGCGCCTTGCCCCGAGAATGCAGCCGGCCAGCATGACGCCGAGCGACTGCGCGGTGATCGGCACGGGGATGAAGCCGAGCGTGATCGGCGGCAGCAGGCCCAGCACCACGATGATGGCGGCGAAGAGGGCGACGAGGACGATGTCTCTGGTGCTCATGTCGAAAATTCCTCGAATGGACAGGATCGGGTGGGTGCTTAGTGCCGCCGAAAGCCGCGGGCGTCAATCGCCATGGCGATCGTATCGGCATCCTTCAGCGTCAGGATGATGAGCGGAACGAGCGTGGTGAGCGGGCGCACCGGCAGGCCGCGCGCCCGGTGCGCCTCGGCGATATCCCGGTAGCGCGAAAGGATTTCCGGCACGAAGCGGATGACGAGGCCGACCGCGAGGCTGACATCCGCCGCGCGGACGAAGCCGTAGCGCTCCAGCGGTGTGAGGAGCCGCGCGATCTCGTCCATGAAGGCGGAAATGCCGGTCGTCGCCGTGACGGCGGCGGCAAGCAGCACCAGCGCGGCAAGGCGGCAGAAGACGACGGCGGCCTCGTGCGGCGAGACGAAGACATAGTTGGCGCCGGCGACGAGAAGCACGGTGAAGAGGACGAACCGCGTGCGCCGGAACGCTTGCCCGGCACCGATGCCCGTCGAAAGCAGCAGCCCCGCCGAAAGCGCGAGTGCCGGCACCAGCAGGCGAAGGTCCGAAACGACGAAGAGCCCGACGGCGGCGGAAAAGAGCAGGACCAGCTTGCCGCGCACCGGCATGCGGTGGAGCGGCGAATCGCCTTCGATGTCGAGCGCGTTCAGCATGCCGCGATCTTCCGGTAGGCGCCGATGGCCTCCGCCGGGCGCGAATCCGCCACAAGCCGGCCCTCGTGGAAGACCAGCACCCGGTCGAAGCCCTCGATGAGGGCGAGGTCGTGCGTGATGACGATGACCTGCTCGGGCAGGCCTGCGACGGTGCGCTCGATCAGCGCGCGGTTCTTCAGGTCGAGCTGGTTCGTCGGCTCGTCGAGGATCAACAGGTCCGGCCCGGTGACGAGCACGCTGGCGATGGCCGCAAGCTGCGTCTCGCCGCCCGAAAGCTCGTGGACGCGGCGGCGGGCGAGATGGGATATGCCGAAGCGGGCAAGGATCGCCTCCGTCCGCTCCGTGATCTCCGTCTTGGCAAGGCCCCGGTTCTTCAGGCCGAAGGCGATATCCTCGGCAAGGATCGGCAGGATCATCTGGTGCTGCGGGTTCTGGAAGATGAAGCCGGTCTTTCCCCGCGCGGCCTTCTCGTCGGCCACGGTATCGAGCCCGTCCACCGTCACCGTGCCCTCGGTGGGCTTCACCAGGCCGTTGATCAGGCGCGCCATCGTCGTCTTGCCGGACCCGTTGAGGCCGACGATGCCGATGCGCCGTTCGGAAAGCGCAAGGTCCAGCGGATGGAGCGCGACACGCCCGGCATAACGCACCGTGGCGGCGGTAAAGACGATATCCAAGAGCGGTTCCCGGTTCGCAGAAATTCGCGGCGAGCTATAACACGACGGGCGGTAAAGGAAACCGCGGGGGCGATTGCATGTGGATTGAAGACCCCTCCTCACAGTGGGAAAGGGTATCGCCTATGGCAGGCGGCTGCCTCTTCCCCTTCTCCCCGGCGGGGAGAAGGTGGCCCGAAGGGTCGGATGAGGGGGCAAGCGTGCTGTAGTGCGCCAGCGGCCCCCTCATCCCGCTGCCGCGACCTTCTCCCCGAGGGGGAGAAGGGGGCAGGCGGCACCTGTCGAAGTCCATATGCGATTGCCCTGTCCCGTGTTGGGGGAGATGCCGGCAGGCAGAGAGGGTCTTGAACATGGAAAGAAAACCGGGTGGAACAAACCGGGAATATGTGCCTATCATCCGGCATGACGATTCTCCTTTCCAATGCCGAGGCCCGGCGCATCTTCCTCGCCCGACAGGGGCTCAGCGCGCCGCCCGGCCGCATGCTCGGCAAGGCGGGCCTGTTGCAGCTCATCCACGATATCGGCTTCGTGCAGGTCGACAGCATCGCCACCGTGGAGCGGGCGCATCACCAGATCCTCTTCTCGCGCAACCAGACCTACCGGCGCGAGCACCTTGCCGAGCTTCTCGAAGAGGACGGCGAGCTCTTCGAGAACTGGACGCACGACGCCTCGATCATCCCGAGCGCCTTCTTCCGCTACTGGAAGCACCGCTTCCGCCGCGAGGACGAAACGATCCTCGAGCGCTGGCGAAAATGGCGCGAGCCGGGCTTCGAGGAAGCGTTCGGGGAGACCTATGAGCGCATCGCCTCGGGCGGCGCGGTGCTGTCGCGCGAGTTGAAGGCGGAGGACCACAAGTCCGGCGGCTGGTGGAACTGGCACCCGAACAAGACCGCGCTGGAATATCTCTGGCGCACCGGCAAGGTGGGGATCGCAAGGCGCGAGAATTTCCAGAAGGTCTACGACCTCGTCGAGCGCGTGCTGCCGCCGCATCATCATGCGCCCGATGTCGACCACGACGCCTTCGTCGACTGGGCCTGCCGCAGCGCGCTCGAAAGGCTAGGCTTTGCCACGCACGGCGAGATCGCCGCCTTCTGGGCCCTCATCTCGCCCGACGAGGCGAAGGCCTGGGTGGAGGCGCACCGCGACGAGCTGCGCCCCGTCTCCGTCGAACCGGCGGACGGCGGCAAGCCGCGCGCCTCGCACGCCTTCGCCGGCTTCCCGGACAGTCTCGGCGACATCCCCGAACCGCCCCAGCGCCTGCGCGTCCTGTCGCCCTTCGATCCGCTGATCCGCGACCGGAACCGCACCGAGCGGCTCTTCGGCTATTTCTACCGCATCGAGGTCTTCGTGCCGGAGCCGAAGCGGCAATACGGCTACTACGTCTTCCCGCTCCTGGAAGGCGACCGCCTTGTCGGCCGCATCGACATGAAGGCCGACCGCAAGGCCGGCACCCTCGACGTCAGGCGCCTCTGGTGGGAACCGAAGGTCCGCGCCTCGGCGGGGCGGATGGAGAGGCTGGAGGCGGAACTGGCCCGGCTTGCGAAGTTCACGGGTGTCGAGGACGTGCGCTGGCTGGAGGGGGCGTAGTACCCCTCATCCGCCTGCCGGCACCTTCTCCCCGCAAGCGGGGCGAAGGGACATGCGGCGCCGCCTCACACTATTCGAAACTCGGGAAGCCGGCCCGGCAATCCCCTTCTCCCCGCTTGCGGGGAGAAGGTCGCGGCAGCGGGATGAGGGGCGGCCATGCCGCCGGATATGCGCCTCAGCAGAGATCCGTGGACGTGATGCGGATGCCGAAGCCCTCGAGGCCGACATAGTGGCGCTCGCGGGAGGCGAGGAGGCGGATGGAGCTGATGCCGAGGTCCTTGAGGATCTGCGCGCCGAGGCCGATTTCCAGCCATTCGCTTTCGCGCGCCTGCGCCTCGTCGTGGCCCTCGCGGTCGTGCTTGCCCTTGCGCGCGGTTTCGGACTGGCCGACGCCGACCGAGCCTTCGCGCAGGTACACGATCACGCCGCGGCCTTCGCCGGCGATGCGCTTCATGATGGCGTCGATCTGCCGATCCGCGCCGAAGACGTCGCCGCCGACATTTTCGAGGTGCAGGCGCACCGGGATGTCGACGCCGTCGCGGATGTCGCCGAAGACGACGGCGAGGTGCTGCATCGGGTCCCAGGGCAGGGTGTAGGCATAGGCCCTGGCCTTGCCGCCGGGCGTGTCGATGTCGAAGCTGCCGACCTGCTCGATCAGCGTTTCCTTGCGCTGGCGATAGGCGATGAGGTCGGCGACGGAGACCTGCTTGAGGCCGTTCTTCTCGGCGAAGCTGGAGACCTGCGGGCCGCGCATCACGGTGCCGTCGTCGTTGACCAGTTCGCAGATGACGCCGATCGGCGGCAGGCTCGCCAGCTTGCAGAGGTCGACGGCCGCCTCCGTATGGCCTGAGCGCATCAGCACGCCGCCCTCGCGGGCGACGAGCGGGAAGACGTGGCCGGGGCGCACGAAGTCGCTCGGGCCGACATTCGGATTGGCGAGGTTGCGCACCGTCAGCGTGCGGTCGTCGGCCGAAATGCCGGTCGTCGTGCCGTGCTTGAAATCGACGGAGATGGTGAAGGCGGTGGTGTGGGCCGAATCGTTCTCCGCCACCATGGCGTTGAGGTTGAGGCGCTTGGCCTCCTCGCGCGGCATGGGCGTGCAGACGATGCCGGAGGTGTGGCGCACGATGAAGGCCATCTTCTCCGGCGTGCAGTGCACGGCGGCGACGATGAGGTCGCCCTCGTTCTCGCGGCCGTCGTCATCGGTGACGACGACGATCTCGCCGGCCTCGAAGGCGCGGATGGCGTCGACGACACGCTTCTGGTCGTAGCTCATGGCAGAATCCTATTTCAGGCGGCCGGTCTGGCCGCGGTCGCGGAGGTAATGGTCGGCAACGGCGCAGGCAACCATGGCCTCGCCGATGGGCACGGCGCGGATGCCGACGCAGGGATCGTGGCGGCCCTTGGTGCGCACGTCGACATTGTTGCCGTCGGCGTCGATCGAGCGGCGCTCGGTGAGGATCGAGGAGGTCGGCTTGATGGCGAAGCGCGCGATCATCGGCTGGCCGGTGGAGATGCCGCCGAGGATGCCGCCGGCATGGTTGGACAGGAAGATCGGGTTGCCGTCGTTGCCCATGCGCATCTCGTCGGCGTTCTCCTCGCCGGTGAGCTCGGCCGAGGCGAAGCCCTCGCCGATCTCGACGCCCTTGACGGCGTTGATCGACATGAGGAGCGCGGCGATATCCTGGTCGAGCTTGCCGTAGATCGGCGCGCCGATGCCGGCGGGAACGCCCTCGGCGACGACTTCGACGACCGCGCCGATGGAGGAGCCGGCCTTGCGGATACCGTCGAGATACTCTTCCCAGACGGGCACGATGGCGGGATCCGGGGCAAAGAACGGGTTGTTGTTCACCTCGGCCCAGTCCCAGTTGTTGCGGTCGATCCTGTGCTTGCCGATCTGCACCAGCGCGGCGCGCACGACAAGGCCGGGCACGACCTTGCGGGCAAGGCCGCCGGCCGCGACGCGCGCGGCCGTCTCGCGGGCGGAGGAGCGGCCGCCGCCGCGATAGTCGCGGATGCCGTATTTGACGTCATAGGTGTAGTCGGCATGGCCGGGGCGGTAGCGCCGGGCGATCTCGCCGTAGTCCTTGGAGCGCTGGTCGGTGTTCTCGATCAGCATGGAGATCGGCGTGCCGGTGGTGATCATCGTTTCGCCGTCCTCGTCCGGCATCACGCCGGAGAGCACCTTGACGAGGTCGTCCTCGCGGCGCTGCGTGACGAAGCGCGACTGGCCGGGCTTGCGCTTGTCGAGCCAGGCCTGGATTTCGGCGAGCGTGAAGCGGATGCCGGGCGGGCAGCCGTCCACCACGCAGCCGAGCGCTGGCCCGTGGCTTTCGCCCCAGGTGGTGACGCGGAAAAGATGACCGAAGCTATTGTGCGACATGAGCGGACCCGGACCCGATGGGAAGTGCGCCCTCTCTTAGTGGAAAAGGCGGGGGAGGGACAAGGGTTTCGCGCAAGCGAAGCGGTTTTGGCGATAGAACCCCCCTCTGCCCTGCCGGGCATCTCCCCCACAAGGGGGGAGATCGGCAAGATGCAAGCCTATCGCTTCATCTGATACGCCGATGATGGGCGAAACATTGCTCCATCCAATCTCCCCCCTTGTGGGGATTGTTCATCTTGGACTCGCGAGGCGCTTTCTTGCGATGAAGATGTCGATTGTGATCTGAAGCATTTCGAGTGACTTGGAGGCCCGTTTTGTTTTTCGATTGAATCGGGCCAGCATGTCGCGGAACGAGGCGTTCGAGGACTCGATGAGATGGGTCTGCGCCTTGGTCTGCCGATGCGGCTCGGTCGCCTTGATCCGCTCGAAGGCCAGATGATGGCAGGAGTTGGCG
>Ga0182736_1000624_pt1 | contig 48882 bp, 41 predicted proteins | sample eDN5th30CKraftBY_FD_128882 | JGI IMG/M metagenome (GOLD analysis project Ga0182736, IMG submission 128882) | Enriched backyard soil microbial communities from Emeryville, California, USA - eDNA 5th pass 30_C Kraft BY (version 2) (version 2) | ecosystem: Environmental > Terrestrial > Soil >... | reverse complement strand
CCGCGCACGAGAAAACACCGAGAAACACGATCACCCCGCCGGTTCCCCACCATGCCGCCACCGGCGACGACAGCACCTGGACGATCGCAGCCCCGGTAAAAAAGGCGAGATTGACCGCTGACAGTGCCTTGCCCGCATTCTGCGTGGTTACCGAATGCCGTCCCATGGCAAACAGCAGCGGCTGCACCGAGATGAACGCTCCGAACGCCGCCAGCAGCGCCACGTCATAGCCCACGGCCAATCCGGTTCCCAGCGGCAGGGCGACAAGGCACAGTCCCGCCAGCACATGCCCGCCCACCAGCAGTCGCCCCGCATGGCCTACCCGGCGCTCGATCACGCTCACCACCATCGGCATGACGATCAGCATCACGGTCAGCAGCAGGATGGCGTTGGCAGCCTCGATCCGGCCCAGCCCCTTGTCTTCCATCAGCCATGGTCCGGCCCACACGCCCCTGATGCCGATCATCACGGCGAACGAGACCAGCGATAGTGCCACAACGCCCCGCAGTGCCGGCGACACCCCGATCCGCACCACCTCCCGCACCTCGGCGATAATTGGCATTGCTGCGCACGAAGCGGGCTTGTCATCCCGCAGGCGCAGCCATACCGCGCCGGTCACCGCCAGCGCCATGCCGCAGGGCACCGCGAACGCCACCCGCCAGCCCCAGCCGTCGATCACATAGGCGAGCGGGCTCGCCGAAAGCACCATGCCGCTATTGCCCACCGCCAGCACCAGCGCCGACCACAGGGCAAAGCTTGGCCCGTCCTGGGTCTTGGCCGCATAGGTCAGCGGGCACAGCAGCATTCCCGAACATCCCAGCCCCAGGACGAACTGGGTGAAACCGAACCCAAGGCTATCGCTGACGAAAGCCGTCCCCAGCGCCCCTATGGCCACGATCAGCAGCAGCACCATCGAGACAGGCCGCACCCCATACCGGTCGAGCGCCACCCCCACGGGAATCTGCCCCAGCGCAAAGCCCAGATGATAGAGCCCGGTCAGCGCCGCCACATCCGCCGGCGCGATCGCCAGATCGGTGGCGATCACGTCCGCCGACACCGCCGGCATGGTCCGCACGAGGTTCGAGATCGTGTGGCCCAGCGCCAGGATCAGCAGGAGAAAAACGGCAGCAGCCGAGGTGCGCAACGCAGTCATGGGAGAGGCAACGAAGTCATGAGAGAGGAATGTGGCCTTCCGGGTCGGCAGGGGCGGCGATGGCGACATCGATTGCGGCGAGCGCTGCTCCAGCATCCCTTATTGTCAGCGCCAGGCCAAGGGCTGATTTCACCTCCGGCAACTCGGCCAGTCCGGCGAGACGCGGGATCAGATTGCCGATCAGGTGCCAGTCGCTCTTGGCGCCGATAAGGGTGAGGAACAGATCCACCCCCCGGCCATCCGGCGCGCCATAGCCGATCTCGCGCCGCAACGGGGTGATCTGGAGCAGCGGATAGCGCGCCGCGCCGATGAACGCGTGGGGCAGGGCGATCCCGCCTCCGATAGCCGTGGTTCCCAGCCGCTCGCGCGCCGCCAGCCGCGCCAGCACGTCCGCCGCGTCCAGCCAGGGCTGCGCGATCGCAATCCGGCGAGCGATGGCCACCAGCACCGCCTTCTCATTCGCCGCTTCGTCCGCGCGGGCGAAATCGGCGGCAATTGTCAGGATATGACGCGCCACAGCGTCGCCTCCCCCCGGCGGGCCCTTTGCCCGCCTCCTCTTCCCCGTCAGGGGAACCCGGGCAGAGCGTAGCCCCGAACCCGGCGAAGTCAATCGCCCAACACTGCGTATTCGCCTGATCCGGTGTCGGTATCGACTCCTTGTAAGCCCTGTCATCCGGGCCTTCGCGCCCATTCATCTTGACTTTTCGCACGGATGAACTAGGTTCGAGTCATGACGATCCGAGCGCTTTTGACAGTATTGCGAATGCTCAAGGGGCAGCCTGTCACAGGACTGTAGCCCGAAGCTCGGCCGTATGCGCCTTCCGGGCTTCGGGAGAGCGCTTCGATCCTCTCCTCAGATCACCCGCGTCCACGGCGCATCTCAATTTCACCATTTACAGCCCGGCTGCAAAGCTGGACAGGATCGTGTGCGACAATGACACAAGCTGCAAAAAAATCTGGGCGTCTCCCGCGTCTGGTTATCGGGTCCGAGGATCATGAGCGTCTCATGACCATGGCCAACGGCTTGTCCGGACCGATGGCCGAGGTTGGTGACCAACTGCTCACCGAGCTGGAGCGGGCCCGTGTCGTTGCCCAGAAGAAGCTGCCCGCCGATGTCGTGCGGCTGGGCTCGAAGGTTTCGTTCTCGACCACCGACGGGTTCGACCGCACCTACCAGTTGGTCTGGCCCAGCGATGCCAATATTTCCGAGGATAAAGTCTCGGTCATGACCCCGATCGGCGCGGCGCTGATCGGCCTGTCCGAGGGGCAGTCCATTCCCTGGAAGGCCCGCGATGGCCGCTCGCTCTCGCTCACCGTGGTCAAGGTCAGCCAGGAGGCCGCCGAGGCTGTGAGCCCGGAAGCCACCTGATCTGGTTCAGGCGCTCTGGGCCACCCTGTCCGCATCGGGCAGGGTGGCCGTGTGTTCACTGTTGTTTTCGCGGCAAAAGGACCTCGCGATGCGCACCGACCCTGCACCCCGCATCACCCCGCGTGATCTCGACGTCCTCCAGTCCATGCTCGGGCGCATGGTGGGCGATGAGCCCCTGGCGATCGCCCTGCGCCGCAAGCTGGAGAAGGTCCGCATCGTTCCTGCCGAACATCTCGCCCCCGATGTGGTGACCCTTGGCTCCCGCGTCCGCTTCCGCATCGGCGATGCCCCGTCCCAGGATGCCATTGTCGTTTCCGACCAGCTGTTTGATTCCGCCAGCGGTCATATGTCCCTCGCCAACCCCCGCGGCCTTGCCATGCTGGGTCTTTCGGTCGGCGCCAGCGTCGATATTGCTGGCGAAGCCGGTCCGCTCACCATCGTCGCTGTGCTGCTCCAGCCCGAGGCCGAGCACAAGCGCCGGGGCCCCCGCATGGGCCTGCGCGTCGTCTCCAGCCGCGACGATCTGGGCCCGGCCGCCCCCGAACCCCAGCCGCCCCATCCCTTCGACGACGATCCCGGCCCCTCCGCCGCCTGATTTCCCCACGCCCGCTGCCTGCGCGCCCTGCTGGAACCCTTCCGGGGTCCGAGCATTTTCCGTCATCAGAAATCGACGGAAACCTCCGCAAAAAATACGGAAGGGGTATTGACCTATTCCCGGTTTTCGATGCTAAAAATATTCCTGCCGTGTCGCGGGGCACGGACCATCGAAACAGAAAGCAGATACCTCCATGAGTGCAACAGGCGATGTCCTCGGCCCGGTTTATGCCGAGGTTCTGCGGCGCAATCCCGGTGAGGCTGAGTTCCATCAGGCAGTTCGCGAAGTGCTGGATTGTCTGGGGCCGGTCGTGGCCAAACATCCCCATTATGCCGAGGCTGGCCTGCTCGAAAGGCTGTGCGAGCCCGAGCGACAGATCATTTTCCGCGTGCCGTGGATCGATGACGCCGGCAACGTCCAGATCAACCGCGGTTTCCGCGTCCAGTTCAATTCGGCGCTCGGGCCCTACAAGGGCGGCCTGCGCTTCCATCCCAGCGTTAATCTGGGCATCGTCAAATTCCTCGGCTTCGAGCAGGTGTTCAAGAACGCCCTGACCGGCATGCCGATCGGCGGTGGCAAGGGTGGCTCCGATTTCGACCCCAAGGGGCGTTCGGAAATGGAAATCATGCGCTTTTGCCAGTCCTACATGGTCGAGCTCAGCCGCCATGTGGGCGAATACACCGACGTTCCCGCTGGCGATATCGGCGTTGGCCAGCGCGAGATCGGCTATATGTTCGGCCAGTACAAGCGCATGACCAACCGCTATGAATCCGGCGTCCTCACCGGCAAGGGTCTTGCGTGGGGCGGCTCGCGCGTACGTCGCGAGGCCACCGGGTACGGCGCGGTCTATTTCATCTCCGAAATGCTGCGCACCCGCGACAAGGATTTTGCTGGTCGCCGCGTGGTCGTCTCCGGCTCGGGCAATGTGGCCATCTACACCATCGAAAAGGTGCAGGAACTCGGCGGCATCGTCGTCGCCTGTTCGGATTCGGGTGGCTATGTTGTCGACGAGGGTGGTCTCGATCTCGCCCTGATCAAGGAGATCAAGGAAAACCGCCGGGGCCGCATTTCCAAATATGCCGAATTGAAGGGCAATGGCGCGCATTTCTCCTCCAAGGGCGCCATCTGGGATGTGCCCTGCGACATCGCCATTCCCGCTGCCACCCAGAACGAGCTCACCGGGCGCGATGCCCGCACGCTGATCGCCAATGGCGTGATCGCGGTGGGTGAGGGGGCCAACATGCCCTGTACACCCGAGGCGGTGCATCTGTTCGAGGATGCCGACGTGCTGTTCGGGCCGGGCAAGGCCACCAATGCCGGTGGGGTCACCACCAGCGCGCTGGAAATGCAGCAGAACGCTTCGCGGGATTCCTGGTCGTTCGAGCAGACAGAACTGCGTCTCGAAGAGATCATGAAGGACATCCACGCCCGGTGTGCCAATACCGCCGAGGAATATGGCTTGCCCGGTCGCTATGTGGCCGGGGCCAATATCGCCGGCTTTGTCTCGGTGGCCGAAGCCATGATCGCCCTCGGCGTCATTTGACGCTGTCAGCTTTCAAACCCCGGCGCATGACGCGATCCCAACAGGTCATGCGCCGGGAAAAAAGCGTTTCCAGCCCTCTCTGCAACACCTTCGATTTTGCGCTATGAAAGCGCTGACTGGCGGCAAAATCCGGCTGTTCGCGGCTTGCCGGACAATTATGTCTCCGCAAGCGCGATAATTGAGAAACATTTCCTGTTTCCCGGTCCCCGATGAACGGGGAAATGCAGTAAGGTCCTGCCAGATTCTCCGGAGGTGTTCATATGAAGCTCGATACCATCGCCCTGCATCACGGCTACACGCCTGAACCGACCACCAAGTCGGCTGCCGTGCCCATTTACCAGACCACGTCCTACACGTTCGATGACACCCAGCACGGTGCCGATCTGTTCGACCTCAAGGTGCCCGGCAACATCTATACCCGCATCATGAACCCCACCAGCAATGTGCTGGAAGAGCGCATGGCGGCGATGGAAGGCGGCATTGGCGCGCTGGCGGTGGCTTCGGGCATGGCCGCGATCACCTATGCCATCCAGACCATTGCCGGTGTCGGCGATAACATCGTCTCGGTCAGCCAGCTCTATGGTGGCACCTACAATCTGTTCGCCCACGCGCTGCCCCGTCAGGGCATCGAGGTGCGCATGGCCCCCGGCGACGATTACGACGCGCTGGAAAAGCTGTTCGACGAGAACACCAAGGCAGTGTTCTGCGAGTCGATCGGCAACCCCGCCGGCAATCTTGTCGATATCGAAAAGCTGGCCGAAGTGGCCCATCGCCACGGCGTACCGCTGATCGTCGACAACACCGTCGCCACCCCCTATCTGTGCCGGCCGTTTGATCTGGGTGCCGATATCGTCGTGCATGCGCTGACCAAATATATCGGCGGCCACGGCAATTCCATCGGCGGCATCATCATCGATTCCGGCAAGTTCGACTGGGCCGCCCACAAGGAGCGCTTTGCGATCCTCAATGAGCCCGATCCGTCCTATCACGGCGTCGTTTACACCGAGGCGCTCGGCGCTGCCGCCTATATCGGGCGCGCCCGCGTAGCCCCGCTGCGCAACACCGGCGCGGCACTCTCACCGCAAAATGCGTTCCTGATCCTGATGGGTCTGGAAACTCTTGGCCTGCGCATGCAGCGCCATTGCGAAAACGCCCTTGCGCTGGCCCAATACCTCGAAAACCACCCCAAGGTACGCTGGGTGAACTACGCCGCGCTCGACTCCAGCCCCTACAAGGCGGTTTGTGACCGTCTGTATCAGGGCAAGGCTTCGGGCATCGTCAGCTTCGGCGTCGAGGGTGGCCGTGAAGCAGGCGGCAAGTTCATCGACGGCCTCAAGATGATCTATCGTCTGGTCAATATCGGCGACGCCAAATCCCTGGCCTGCCACCCGGCCACGACGACCCACCGCCAGCTCAACCCCGAAGAACTCGCCGCCGCCGGCGTCTCCGAGGACCTTGTGCGGATTTCGGTGGGCATCGAGGACATCGACGACATCATCGCCGACATCGACCAGGCCCTCGCTGCCGTCTAACCGAGCGGTCCCGGAAGAGAGGGGCGCTGAGCCTCCACGCACACACCGGCGCTAGTCCAAACGCAGCGCCCCCTCATCCGACCGCTTCGCGGCCACCTTCTCCCTCAAGGGGAGAAGGGTAGCCTGGGCCAAGCCCGCATTGAACCGAAAGCGCCAACCTCACCCCCAACCGCCCCCTTCTCCCTCGGGGGAGAAGGGCCGGGGTGAGGGGTGCGCTCCGTCCCCACAATCCCCCAAAGCAAGCCGCCAGACCCCCCCCGCGCCCCACAACCCCCGCGCTGTCATCCCGGACCTGATCAAGGCCATCCCCGAGGCTGCCACCTCCAAATCCCCAAAACCGAGCTTCCGCAGCCTCAACGCTCGCTCCGCAGCACTTGAGCCTGCTGGTTCCCGGGTCTCCGCGCGGGATGACTCTGCGGACAAACGCCAACCTCACCCCCAACCGCCCCCTTCTCCCCCGGGGAGAAGGGCCGGGGATGAGGGGCCGCTGCGCCCCCACAATCCGCCAACGCAAGCCGCCAGACCCCTCCGCGCCCCTGCTTTCCCGACAAACTCCCGAAAATGTCACCGGATTTCCCTTTTTTCGACGCATCTCCGCCATCTGGGTGGTTAGCGTTAAGGAACGGTTACCCCACCGGGTTTCCGCGGCAATCCTTTCGGTTGCCCGATCTCACAAAGAGGAGACTGAAATGAATAGGACTCTTGTTGCCATTGCTTCCGTCATCGGCCTTTCGCTGTCGGGAGCGGCTCTCGCCCAAGATCTCGATTTCGCAACCCTCGACACCGACATGAACGGCAGCATCAGCTTCGAGGAACTTCAGGTTGCCCTGCCTGATGTGACCGAGGATCAATTTGCCAGCTACGATACCGATGGCAATGGCGAGCTTTCGGAAGAAGAGCTGGCCGCCGTGAGCTCGGCCGGTGCGGACGCTGAGGCCCCCGCCGCGCAATAATTCCCGCGTATCGTGTCCGGCAAGGGCTTTCTTTCCCTCTCCCTTGCCGAACACGTCCGGAATTCACGCGCCAATCCGCTTCGGATCAACGCGAGGCCCCAGGCCGCCCGGCATCCCCCGGACGGCCTTTTGCTACGGCCTGGCCGCCGAGCCCGCCCAAGCCGCCAAGGCAAGCAGCCAGAATACCCCGCACCCCACATCCCCAGCGCTGTCATCCCGGACTTTGATCCGGGATCCAGTATCCTCCGCGCTCCGCTTCCAGCGCCCTCACTGCGATCGCCCGCCCCGCCTCTTCACCAGCCGCAGCGTCAACGCCCGATCCGCAGCACTTGAGCATACTGATTCCCGGGTCTCCGCCCGGGACGACTCTGCGGACAAATGCCGACATTCTCCCAACCGCCCCCCTCTTTTTTTGAGGGAAGGGGGCTGACGTGAGGGGCGCGCCGCACTCCCGCCCCGCCAAGGCAAGCAGCCAGAACACCCCACCTGCCATGCTCTCTCACCGCACAGGCGCGGAAATTGTCCCCCCGCCACACCCCTCCGCGAATTATAAGGTAACACACTTGTGTTATTCTAATTTGAGCCGCATAGTTCCTGCATCGGGCGCAAAGACCCGGAAGCGGTCTGCGCCTGGCGGACCTTCGTGTAGTTCTACAAAGGCAGGTATTATCCATGAACAAGATTTCCCGGCGCATGTTTATTGCGTCCTTGCCGGCGGCCTATGCGGCAACGCATATCCCCGCCTGGGCTGCGCCCCTGAGCGATCTGGACCTGATCGCCCAGCAGCGGCAAGAGCCCGCCCTGGTCACCCTTTATCGCCGTCTTGAGCGGCTGACCTCGACCCTCACCATCATGACCACCGGCGCCCACCCGGACGACGAGCCCTCCGGCATGCTGGCCGCGCTGCGTCACGTCTATGGCATTCACCCGGTGCTCTATTGCATTACCCGTGGTGAGGGCGGCCAGAACTCGATCGGCCCCGAGCGCGGTTCGGTGCTGGGCGTGCTGCGCACCCGCGAAATGCAGGAAGCCTCGCGCTCCCTCGATGCCGCGCTGGCTTTCGGTAGCTTCGGCCACGAAGACAGCGTGCACGATTTCGGCTTCTCCAAGGACCCGGACGCCACCATCGACCGCTGGGGCCGCGAAAAGGTCGTCGAGCGCATGACCTGGGCCTTCCGCGCCTACAAGCCCGACATCATCATGAACTGCTTCCTCGATGTTCCGGGGCAGCACGGCCATCACCGCGCCGCCAACGTCGCGACCTTCGTGTCTGCCGAACTTTCGGGCGATTCCAGCCAGTATGCTGATCAGCTCGCCTCCGGCCTCGACACCTGGGATGTGCCGAAAATCTACCTGCCGGCCTATGGTGGTGGCGGCGGCGTTTATGACGACGAAGTCCCGCCCCCGCCGGTCACCCTGGTGGTCAAGGCTCCCGAGCGCGATGCGATCTCCGGTGCCACCTTCCCGCAGATGGGCGAGTGGTCCCGCCGCTGCCACCTCACTCAAGGCATGGGCCGCTGGCGTCCCGAGCCCCAGACCGAGTGGGAGCTGAACCTGGCGCGCGTCGCCGGTGGCGGCCAGGCCGGCCAGGCCGAGGACGACATCCGCGAGGGCCTGATTGCCACCGTCGGCCACATTGCCGAATTGGGCGGCATGCCGTCAGATGCAGCCGAAGCCCTGCGCGAAGCCCAGGGGCTGATCGACGAAGCCATCGCCGATTACGGCGATCCGGTTGTGGTGCTCGACAAGATTGGCAAGGTCGGCGAAGCCATCGATATGGCCCGTGCCAATCTGCCTGAAGAGCTGCGGGCCCAGGTCGCCCATCGCCTTGATCGCAAGGTCATGGAGATCGACCAGGTGCTGGCCGCTGCTGCCGGTGTGCAGATTCGTGCCTATACCGAGGGCGGCGATGTCACCCCCGGTGACGAGATCGTCATCAAGACCCTCGTTGACGGCCCGGATGCCGTTGCCGTCGAAGGCGTCGAGATCATCGCCCGCGACGGTCTCACCGCCTCCGAGGATACGGTTTCGGTCAGCGCCGATGCCGCCTACACAAACCCGCTCATGGAGCAGTTCGACCCGCTGGGCGGCAATGGCGATGCGTTCGTGCGCGTCTCGCTTGCCATCGGCGGTCGCACCGCGGTGGTCGATGTCGATCTTGAAGACGCCCTGCGCGTTCTCCCCAAGGCTTCGCTGTCGCTCGAACCCGATGCCATCGTGTTCAACACCACCGAGGCCCTTGAGCCCGTGGAACTCACGGCCACCGTCACCGGTGCCGAGCTCACCGACCTCGATATGACGGCCCCGGAAGGCTGGGATATCGCGGAAACGGATCGGGCGTCCGAGCAGTCGGGCACCTACGCGCTCACGCCTCCGGACGATCTTGAGCAGTCGCGCTTCAACCTCGAACCGTCTCTGCTGGGCGAAACCGCCTATCAGATCAACACCTTCACCTATCCCCATATCGGGCGGTCGGTGGTTCCCACCACGGTGTCGGTGCCGGTTCAGGCTGTTGGGGCCAAGCTGCCGGATGAGCGTCGCGTCGGCTATGTGTCCGGCGGAAACGACAATGTCGGCCTGTGGATGCGCCGTCTGGGTCTCGATGTGGTCGAATTGACCCCCGAGGCGATGGAAACCGGTGCGTTCCGCAATCTCAAGACCATTGTGGTCGGCATCTTCGCCTTCGGGCGTCGCCCCGATCTTCAGGCGTCGCTTGGCCGTCTGCACGATTGGGTCCGCGAGGGCGGTCACCTGGTCACGCTCTACCACCGTCCGTCCGACGGCTGGAATCCCGAGACCGTGCCCCCGGCCTTCCTGCAGATCGGTTCGCCGTCGATCCGCTACCGGGTCACCGACGCCAATTCGGACGTGACGATTCTGGAGCCCGACCATCCGCTGCTCAACTACCCCAACGTCATCGGTCCCGATGACTGGGCGAATTGGGACAAGGAGCGTGGCCTCTACTTCGCGTCCGAGTGGGGCAGCGACTACAAGCCGCTGCTGGCCATGAGCGATCCTGGCGAAGACCCGCTTGAGGGCAGCCTGCTGTCAGCGGAAATCGGCGAAGGCCGCCACACCCACACGAGCCTCGTGCTGCACCACCAGCTCGACAAACTCACCCCGGGTGCGTTCCGCCTGCTGGCCAACCTGGTCCAGCCCGCGCGCTAACCCTACGCGCTCTGCCAGTCCGGTCCCGACCGGACTGGCCCCCCATCCCACACTCTGCCCGTCATCCCGGACCTGATCCGGGATCCAGTAACCGGCAGGGTCAAAAACCAAGCCCCCGCCACCGCCCCCGCGCCCCTTCACCCTCCTCTTGACGGGGAGGGCCGAGGACGGGTGGAGCCCCAAGCACCACCCCCGCCTGCCTATTTTGCCACCCTTCCCGGACGCAGCAACCGGCACCGCTCGCGCCCGATCCGCAGCACGTGAGCATACTGGTTCCCGGGTCTTCGCCCGGGATGACAACTGTGGGTGCGGTAGGCACGGTGTTCCCACGCCTCCGCGCCTCACCCCTCGCGCCCCCCGGGCCTTGAGCCGGGACCAGCAACCGGTAGCGCCCCCGCTCTTTCCCCAGCCTCCACCAAGTGCGCGCCCTTCTCCCCATCCGGGGGAAAAGGTGGCTGCAAAGCGGCCGGACGAAGGGGTGCGCTGAGCCACCCCAATCGCCAAAGCCAGCAGTCAGAATACCCCGCACCCTACGCCCCAGCGCTGTCATCCCGGACTTGATCCGGGATCCAGTAACCGGCAGAGTTAAAAACCAAGCCCCCGCCGCCGTCCCCGGGCCCTTCACCCTCCACTTGACGGGGAGGGGGTGAGCCCAGCCCCTTCGCCGCCCATCCCTTGCATCGCCTACCGCTCCGCCTCCGCGTTGGCTTTCCTGCGCAAAGCGGCGTTTTCCAGAACGTTGGTCAGCTGCAGCGCTACGAGGATGACGATCACCCCGAGCAGCGTTGTCCAGCCCGGGATTTCGTCGAAAAAGAAGAACCCGGCCACCGCCGCAAACACGATCGACAAATATCCCAGCGGCGCAAGAATGGCGGCCGGGGTAGATTGATAGGCGCGCAGGAAACAATATTGCCCCACCTGCGCCAGGATGCCGATGGCCAGCAGCGTCGGCCAATCCCCCAGCGCAACCTCCTGCCAGACAAACGCTGCCGGAACCGCCGTCAACACCGACAGGCCCACGGTATAAAACACCATCAGCACGGCGGTATCCTCGCTGGCCATGGCGCGAATCTGGATCACCGCCAGCGACCCGAACAGCACGGTGGCCAGCGCCGCCGCCAGCCCCCACGACAGCGACACCTCGCCCGGTCCGAGGATGATGATGATGCCCACAAACCCGATGGCGGTGCCGATCCAGCGCACCATGCCGATTTTCTCCGCCAGCAGCCAGGCGGCAAGCAGCAGCATCACCAGCGGGCGCATGAAGCCGATGGCGTTGACCAGCGCCAGCGGCAACACCGTCAACGCGTAGAAATTGCACGTCAGCGCGATGGTGTTGCAGGCGACACGGAAGACGTGGCGCAGGGGACGCTTGGTTTCCATCACGGCCCGCCGCTTGCGCCAGGCCAGCGGCAGGATCGAGAGCAGTCCGATCAGCGATCGGATGAACACCAGCTGGATGGCCGGGTAGGTCTGGCCCTCGAATTTGACCAGCACCGTCATGGCCGTCACCAGCGTGGTGTCGGCCAGGAGCCAGGCAATGCCGCTCCGATAAGATGGTGCCGGGTCGGCCATATCAGTCCCTGCCACCCGCCACCAGATTGGCCATGATGCGGAACGCGCCCGGCACCAGATGGTCGAGCTGATGGTGCAAGACGAGGCTGGTGTGGGTGTGGCGGCCTTTGCCGATCTGCGCTGAGAGCAGGCTGCCCTCCAGCGGTGCTTCGCCTGCGTCACTCATCGCCAGCAGCGGAACATATTCGGGTGCCCATTCGGCGGCGAAATAGAGGCCGCGCTCCTTGTTCCAGCCCGCAAAGTCATCGACCGTGATTGCGTTGGGCCCGGCCAGCAGGGGGTGGTCCGGCGCCAGCAGGGTCACCTCAGCATTGGGATTGGTCACCCGCCAGCGCAGCGAAGGCGAACCGATCTTGAGAAAGCGCGGCGGCGTCGTCTCCGCCGACCACCCGTCCCACGGGCGATGATAGAGCGTCACCAGATTGCCGCCACCCTCGACATAGCGATGCAGGGCTTCGGTGCGCGCCGCAAGGTCAGGCCGCAGCCCGAAGGCAAAGATGCCCACCACGATGGTCGGGAATTTCGACAGGTCTTCACCCAACGCCCGCGCGTCGAGTTCGGTCACCTCGAACCCCATGCGCGCCAGCCACACCGCGACAGTGTCCGATCCGCCACCCACATAGGCGACGCGCCGGTCCTCGGGCAGGTTCAGATCAAGCGCCAGAACGTCGAAACCGGCCGGGGTAAGGCTGACGCTGGGATGGACGTGCGGATAGGTGATTGTCCGTGCGGAGAAGGCCGGTTGATCTCCGATCCGCGCCTCGATCCGGTGCCGTCCGGCGGTCAAGCCGGGGCTGGAGAGGGTGTAGCGGAAATTGTTTTGATTTACCTGCCATTCCGGCCCGTGAACCATCACAAGTCCACTCATTTTCCCGTCAATGTTGGCTTCAAAATGGATGTCGCTGACCGCTTCGCCCGCCTTGACGATCACCGCCTCGGGCCGGATCGAGACCGTCGCCGCCGGCACGATTGTCAGGGGCTGTTCGAGCCCGAAGGCCCGGCTGATTTTGCGCCCGGATACTGTGGTAGCCAGCGTCACCTGCACATCGCCATTGGCCTTGGATGTAAAAAATTCCCTTGTAAATGAACGCGTTAGCGGCGCATCCGCAGTCACCGACAGCTCATACTCGGCGTCGGATTTCGCCTGTGCCGACACCCCTTCAGGCAGCGACAAGGCCAGGGTCGAGCCATGCGGTGCACCGGCGAGGTGGATGCGCAGCGTGGTTGATTCGCCCTGCGCCAAAATAGGACTGTCCACTGCCGCCAGAACATCAATTCCAGCAGTAAAAAGTAAAGCAGAATCAATGTCATAGATCATCTGCGCCAGCCGGTGTCGATGCTCGTTGGCGGTCGCCTCTAGCCACGCTTCGAGCACCGTCGCCGCCCGCACCAGTGCCGCCTCGATGGCCGCATTCTCCGGGAATGCTCTGATGGCCTCGGCGATGGCGTCATCGGCTGCGGCAAGCGCCGGGTTGATGTCTGCTAAGCTCTTGGGAAGATTGTCGAAAATACTGGCTTCATTGGTGTCGCCGAGGTCGAGATGCAGCGGCCAGTCGGTCTTTGCAGCCTCTGGCCAGACCCCCATGCCCTGGCTCGCATGATAGTACCGCGACCACTCACCGATCTCGTCATACTCGTAGCCCGATGCCCGGTCAGGACCCGTGGCGCTGATGCGTACAGTCTCGTTCGGCGGCGGCACTTCGTCGTCATAATGGTCCCCGCCACCCGACCAGGCCGGAAGGTAAAATTTGCTGACTTTCCAGGGGGTTAAGCCCTCATCGAAATGTTCGGTATAGGCATTGGGGTCCGCCGCCAGCGCGATGGCTTCGCGCGCCGCCATGGTCATGGCGCGGTGATGGCCATGCTGTCCCGGCACATCGAGAAACGTCGGAATCACCATATCGGGGCGCTCGCTGCGATAGGCGCGCACCAACCGCTCGACGATCACGTCATGTCCCCACCGCGCCAGCGTGTCCTCGCCATTCTTGGAAAACCCGAAATCATGAACAGAATCAACGGGTCCGAACCCGAGCCACACCACATCGGCGTCGATTATTTTCGCCGATTCCTCCATCTCCAGCGTGCGCAGAACCCCAAGTGAACCGCCGCGTTCCGGCCCGAGATTGTTCTGCCCACCTTCGCCGCGGGTTGAACACGCGACGATAGTCCGCATTCCGAATTCAAACCGCATCAGCGCCAGCATGGCATTCTGTTCATCATCCGGATGTGCCCCCGAGTGCATCACGGTCACAGTGGATTTGAGCCTGCTGATCGCCCGGTGCAGGGCGACGAGCCGCGGGGTGGAGCGGCGCTGCGCAAAACGTTGGGAAAGCGCGGTACGGGAGACGGACATGGCGTAACCTTCTTGAGCGTTTTCAGGAAAAGTGAAACCGGGTTTCCGGGTCAAAAACGCGATAAAACAAGGGGTTGGAACATCTGTTCTGGTTTCAATCAGATCAGATGTCCTAGTCGGCGGCTTCAGCCGCAGGAGAATATTCAAGTGAAAGCTGGGGCGAGAGCGTGTCGTGCAGGGGCAGGGCTGCCGCTCCCAAAGCGGCGGTGAACCGGCCCGTTTGCCCGCGAACGACTCGGGCCAGCGATCGATTGGCGCGGGTGGAAACCGAAACGGGCAGGGGCTCCAGAGCGGCGATCAGAGCGTCGAATACGAGGTCCGGCAGGTTGCCGCTGAAAATCACGGTCGCCGGATCAAAGATGTTCTCAAGCATGGAAACAGTAGCTGCCAGATAGTCTGCCGCTTCGGAAATCCAGTCCATAACCACTTGATTGCCCTGCGAAAACAGCGCTTCCAACTCGTCGCTGTCATTGCAGGGCACTCCGGCTGCCGCCAGCCTTTCGCGCAACGCATAAAGGGACGCAAAGCGTTCCAGCGCGCCTTCGGAGCCATAGGCGCCCACCCGGTTGCGGGGGGCGATGCTCACATGGCCGATCTCGCCAGCGTTGCCGAACGCTCCGCGCATCGGCACCCCATCCCGGATCACGCCCAGCCCCAGGCCCACCCCGAAATAGAGCAGGCAGAAATTGGAAATCTTCCGCCCCGCACCATAAAGCCTCTCGCCCACCGCGGCGGCTGTCGCGTCGTTCTCGATCGACACCGGACGGCCCGTCGCCTCGGACAGCAATGCCTGCGCGTCAACGCCGTTCCACCCGGGCAGAGTGGCAGGGCCGACCGAACTCATGCCTTCGATTTCAAACGGTCCGGGCATCACCGCCCCGAGCCCGAGCAACCGGGCGGGCGTGGCCCCGATGGTTTCGCACAGCTTTTCGATCTCGCGCGCAACCTGCATCGGCACGTGATCGGGGCTGGCCGATTGCAGCGGCGCGATCGCCTGTCCGCGCACCGTCCCGGAGAGGTCGAGCAAGGTCGTGGCGATATGATCGGCGGCAATTTCGACGCCCCCGGTCAGGGGCCCATCGGGGTTGATGGCGAACTGGATGGGCGGCTGGCCGCGCCCCGAGCGCAGTCGGCCCAATTCGATGAGCATGCCTTCGCCCAGCAATTCATCGACGATATTGGCGACAGCTTGTGCGGAAATCCGCGCCCGCCTTGCGATTTCGGTCCGCCCCATATGTCCGTGCATTCGGATGACTTCCAGCACGACGCGGCGGTTATGTGCGCGATTGCGTTCCGGGTTGGATCCGATCACCAGGCGTTGACCGCGTCCGCGCCGTTCAGAACTGATCAAGGTCTCCCCCCTCGCGGTTTGGATAGGCGCTCCTCGCTCCAAAACTAGGCGCGCCGTGCGAATAACTCAAGTAGCTTAATTTAATCGTCAGCTACGGCGAGCAGCCCCGATAGCCAAGGCGTATCTTCCTTAGCACTGAATCCGCGCGCGCCCACACTTTCCCCACGCTTCGAACACGGCAATGTCGTAAAGGTTAATAACACAAGTAAATTATTTTATTGACAAGCTTGTCACATCATTTGAGCATATGCCCATGACGGGAGGGAGGTTCCGCCCGTTTCAGGTTTGAACGGGGAAGTGGTTTCCCCGGGTCCCAAGGAGGAATGACATGCAAAAAGCAGTTCTTCTGGCAGCGCTTTCCGCCGGAGTAAGCTTTTCGGCGCTGGGCACCGCCAATGCCGTGGAAATCGAATATTGGCAGTATGTGTTCGATACGCGCGTGCAGGCGATGGATCAGCTCATTGCCAATTTCGAAGCGGCCAATCCCGACATCACGGTCAAGCACACGACTTTCCCCTACGCGGACTATCCGACCCGCGTCGTCGCTGCCAGGGCAGCCGGTCAGGGCCCCGACGTCGTGCAGCTGTTCTACGGCTGGCTCGATAACTTCGCCGGTGGCGGCCTGATTCAGCCGCTCAATCCGGACGTGTTCCCGCACGACCAGATTGAAGACGAGTTCTTCCCGATCGTCACCGCCATGAAGCGCGGCGATGACTATTACGGCCTGCCCACCGCCGTGCGGTCGCTGGCCCTGTTCTACAACAAGGCCCTGTTCGAGGAAGCCGGTCTCGATCCCAACAACCCGCCGCAGACTCTTGAAGAGCTGGTAGCGGCTGCCGAAGCGACCACCAAGCGCGACGGCGGTGGCAACATCACGACCGCTGGCATCACCCTCGATATGGCCGGGCAGGACCACCACTGGTGGCGTGAAGTCCTGGTGCGTCAGTACGGCGGCGAGCCTTATGATGCCGACGGCAACGTTGCCTACAATTCGGATGCCGGTGTTGAAGCCCTCAAGTTCTACACTGACCTTCAGACCGAGCTCAATGTCGGCCTTCAGGGCTTTATGGACGAAGGACAGGCTGCTTTCCGTGCCGGTCTGGCTGCAATGACCATCGACGGAACGTTCCGTCTCGGTGCCTTCAGCTCCACTCCCTTTGAATGGGGCGTGACCGAACTGCCGGCCAACGCAGATGGCCTGCGCTCCAACTACGCCAGCTATTTTGCCAACGCCATTGGCGCCATGGCAGAGGGCGAGAAGCTTGAGGCCGCGGAAAAGTTCCTCGCCTACATCTCGTCGGCTGAAGCCATGGACATCTGGCTCGAAGTGGTTGGCGAACTGCCGGCCCGCAAGGAAGCTGCCCTGAGCGAAGCCAACCTTGCCGATCCGGTGTATGGTCCGTTCCTCAAGGCCCTCGAATACGCGCACACCACGCATTTCGTGGACGAGGCCGGTCAGCGCCAGACCGCAATCGACATGGTCAACCGTGTTCTGATTGAAGGTCAGGACGGTGCTGCTTCGGTTGCGACCGCAGCAGCTGAAGAGCAGGCGATCCTCGATCGCGCAGCTGAATAACAGCAGGTCGGAAGACGGTAATGACGACACAAAACGCAACCGTGGAGGTGGCCGGGAACGGCCGCCTCTGGAATCGGTTTTCAATCGGCACCAAACGCGTCATCTGGGCCTGGACCTTTCTGGCGCTGCCGATCGCGTTTTACGTCGGCATTCGATTCTACCCGACGTTTCAGGCCTTCTGGTTATCCCTGACCAATTGGGACCTGCTGCGTCCGGCACAATTCATCGGGTTGGCGAACTATGAACGCATGTTCGCCGACCCGGTATTCTGGAAGGTTTTCCAGAACACCTTCCTCTACCTGCTCATGGGCACGCCGATCAGCCTGCTGATCTCGTTCGTCGTTGCCTATTATCTGGATCGGGTCCGATTCATGCACGGCTTTATCCGTGCGCTGTATTTCCTCCCCTTCCTGACCACGGCTGCGGCCATGGGCTGGGTGTGGCGATGGTTCTATCAGCCCATTCCGGTCGGGGTGTTCAACGGCATTTTGAGCATGATGGGTTTTGCCCAGCAGCCCTTCCTGCGCTCGACCACGCAATCTTTGCCCGCCATCATGGTGCCGGCTATCTGGGCCGGGCTCGGGTTTCAGATCATCATCTTCATGGCCGGGCTGCGCGCCATCCCCTCGACCTTCTATGAGGCGGCCCGCATCGACGGGCTGGGCGATTGGGCCATCCTGCGCAAGATCACCTTGCCGCTTCTCAAGCCCACCACTGTCTTTCTCGTCGTGTTCTCGTCGATCGGTTTCCTGCGGATTTTCGACCAGGTCTATAACATGACCACCAACGATCCCGGCGGTCCGCTCAACGCGACCAAGCCGTTGGTGATGATGATCTACCAGACCGCATTCTCGTCCTATCAGATGGGCTATGCCGCAGCGCAAACCGTCGTTCTGTTCACCATTCTCCTGATCGTTTCCCTGATCCAGCTTTACGTTCTGAGGCAGCGCTGATGGCCACCTATACCGAACTCGCGGCCAACAAGAAGGCCATCCGCCCGGGCGTGATCATCACTTGGACTCTGCTGTTTATCGGTGGTGTCATCATGGTGACGCCGCTGCTCTACATGTTCTCGACGTCACTCAAATCGGCAGGCCAGGTGTACGATCTGCGCCTGATCCCGGCTGCGCCGACTTTTGACAACTATGTCAAAGTTCTCTCGGACGGGCGTTTCATGCGCTGGTTCATGAACTCGATGATTGTCGCCGTCGCGGTGACGCTGTCGAACGTGTTCTTCGACTCCCTTGTTGGGTACACACTGGCCAAGTTCAAGTTCCGTGGCCGCTATCTGGTGTTCATCGCCATCCTGTCGACCCTGATGATCCCCACCGAAATGCTGGTGATCCCGTGGTATCTGATGAGCGCTCAGCTTGGCTGGATCGACAGCTATTGGGGCATCATGTTCCCCGGCATGATGACGGCCTTCGGCACGTTCCTCATGAAGCAGTTCTTTGAAGGCGTTCCCGACGACTTCCTCGAAGCGGCCCGCGTCGATGGGCTCAACGAATTCACCATCTGGTGGAAGATCGCCATGCCCATGGTCACTCCGGCCATCTCGGCGCTCGCCATCTTCTCGTTCCTTGGCAACTGGACCGCGTTCTTCTGGCCGCTGATCGTCACCACCAGCCGCGATCTCTACACGCTGCCGGTTGGCCTATCGAGCTTTGCTGTCGAGCAATCGATCCAGTGGGAGCTGATCATGACCGGTGCGGCCCTGGCCACCATCCCGACCTTGCTGGTCTTCCTTTTGCTGCAACGCTACATCGTGCGCGGTGTCATGCTGGCGGGTCTCAAGAGCTGATATGAAAAACTATACCGACACCAGTTCATTCCCCGATCCTGTCTATAAGGAAACGGTGCTGCGGCCATTGTTCGATGGCGCCAAGGCCCATCATGTCGATGGCTTTCGGTCCATCGACCGGGCACACCTCGTCATGCTGGCCGAAACCGGAATCCTCTCCGGCGAACAGGCCAGCGCCATCGGCAAGGCCCTTGCGGCCATCGATGCCGAGGTCGATCTCAGCGCTTTCACCTATACGGGCGAGGTCGAGGATTTTTTCTTCCTCATTGAAAAGCAGCTCAAGGAGCGGCTTGGCCCCGACCTGGCTGGGCGCCTGCACACCGCGCGCTCGCGCAACGATATCGACCACACCCTGTTCAAGCTCGGGCTCAAGCCCCGCATGGAAGGGCTCCTGGAGCGGACGAGGGGCCTGCTCGCGGCCCTGATCGATACTGCCGAGCGGGAAAAAGACACCCTGATCGTCGCCTATACCCATGGGCAGCCCGCACAGCCGACCACCTTCGGTCATTATCTGGGCGCGATGATCGAGGTTCTGATCCGCGATATCGAAAAGCTCGAAGCGGCGCTTGCCGTGGTCGATCTGTGCCCGATGGGTGCCGCTGCCATCACTACCTCTGGTTTCCCCATCGATCGGGATCGCGTTGCCCAACTGCTGGGCTTCTCCCGACCGCTGGAAAACTCCTATGGCTGCATCGCTTCGGTCGATTACATCACCGGCGTCTATGGCTCCATGGCCCTGATGTTCCTGCATCTGGGGCGGCCTATCCAGGATTTTCAGGTCTGGTCGAGCTTTGAGGTCGGCCAGCTCTATGTGCCCAATGCGCTGGTGCAGATTTCCTCGATCATGCCGCAAAAGCGCAATCCGGTGCCGATCGAACATCTGCGCCATCTGGCCAGCCAGACCTATGGCCGGGCCAAGGCGATGCTCGATGTCATGCACAACACGCCGTTCACTGACATGAACGACAGCGAGGGCGAGAGCCAGGCCATGGGCTATCAGGCGTTTGATGTCGCCTACCGTGTCCTCGATCTGCTGACCGCACTTATTGCGCAGGTGAAGATCGATCCCGAGAATGTGGATCGCAACACCAAGCGTTCGTGCATCACCATCACCGAGTTGGCCGATAGCCTTGTGCGGGACGAAGGCCTGTCTTTCCGTCAGGCCCATGAGATTGCCGCCGAGACTGCAAAAGCGGTCGTCGCTGCAGGAACATCGCTTGTCGAAGACGGCTATGCGCCGTTCCAGGTGGCTTTTGAGGCTGCCACCGGGCGTCCCGCTCAATTGGCACAGGATCGCTTTGAGGAACTGGTGTCAGCCCGCTACTTCGTTTCCGTGCGCAACCGCCCTGGCGGTCCCGGCGAGAAAGCGCTGACGGCTTCCCTCAAGGGCTACCGCGCGAAGCTCGATGCGTTTACCGCCCATGCGGGCGAACGGGCCGAGCATCTGGCCCAGGCCAATGCCGAACTCAATCAAAAATTCAATTCGTTAGTGGGAGCGGCATGATGGCTGCCATTCAGCTCGAAGGCCTCGTCAAGCGTTATGGCAAGGTAACCGCCGTTCACGGCATCGACCTTGAGATCGCAGATGGCGAATTCGTCGTCCTCGTCGGTCCGTCCGGGTGTGGGAAATCCACCACCTTGCGGATGATCGCCGGCCTGGAGGATATCTCCGGCGGCGTGCTGCGCATTGGCGACAAGATCGTCAATCACGATGAACCCAAGCAGCGCAATATCGCTATGGTGTTCCAGAACTACGCGATCTATCCACATATGACGGTGGGGCAGAACATCGGTTTTGGTCTGTACACGTCCGATCTCTCCAAGGCCGAAAAGCAGGCGCGCATCACCGAGGCGGCTAAAATCCTCGGACTCGAAGCCTTGCTCGATCGTCGTCCCGCAGCGCTTTCGGGCGGCCAGCGCCAGCGCGTCGCCATTGGCCGCGCCATGGTGCGTAACCCCGCCGCGTTCCTGTTCGACGAACCGCTGTCCAACCTCGACGCGCAACTGCGCTCTCAGATGCGCATCGAAATCAAGCGCCTGCACCAGCGTCTGGGCACAACCATCGTCTATGTGACCCATGACCAGATCGAAGCCATGACCATGGCCGACCGGATCGTGGTGATGCGCGATGGCCTGATCCTCCAGGTTGGTACGCCCACCGAGCTTTATGAAAGCCCGGTCGATGTGTTCACCGCCCGTTTCATTGGCAGCCCATCTATGAACCTCGTTCCAGGCATGGTTTCTGTCGATGGCGCGACCGCTGGCGGTGCAGCGATCAAGGGCGGAATTCCGGATGCGGCACAGGGCAGGATCCTGGTTGGCGTACGGCCCCATGATCTGGTCGTGGGCGCTGTGCCAGAAGATGCGGTCCTGACTTTTGAAGGCACCGTCTCTGCTGTCGAGCCGCTTGGTTCGGAAACCCTTGTCCACCTCGACATCGCCGGTGAAGCGGTCATCGCCACTGCGCCCGGCAAAATTGTCCCGGACGTTGGCAGCACGATTTCCGCCTCGGCTGCTGCAGGAAGCCTGTATCTGTTCGATGCCGAAAGCGAAAGAGCTCTGGGCCGACTATGACTGATATGTCGAAGCGCGACGCTGTCGTTTCAGTGGGGCGCATCTATTGCGATCTGGTATTTTCCGGACTGCCTGACATGCCGCGCATGGGCCGCGAAGTGTTCGCGCGTTCCATGGACCCGGTACTTGGTGGCGGGGCGTTCATCGCTGCGGCGCATCTCGAACGCCTGGGCCGCCGCTGCGCGCTGCTGGCTTCATTTGGCACAGATCCGCTATCCAGTGCGCTCGCGCCGCAACTGGAAACCAGCGGGGTCGATTTGCGCTTCCTTGACCGGCGCGCCGATGCGGGCCCACAGGTCACCGTCGTGATGACCGGGGAGGCCGACAGGGCGTTTTTGTCGTGCCGTGCCGGTGATGCCGTTCCGTCCCGGTTCGAGACGGCGTTGCAATGGGATCGCGCTGCGATGCTGCATATCGCCGAATACGCCACGCTGGCCGAGCAACCCGATCTGGTCGCGCGCGCGAAAAGCGCAGGGCTTGTCGTTTCCCTCGATCCGAGCTGGGACGACTCCCTGATCTACGATCCTAACCTACTGGCTGCCTGCAAGGGCGTGGATGTCTTCCTGCCCAACGCCGAGGAGGCCCGCGCCATCACCGGTGCGTCCGATCTCGAAGACGCGCTGGACAGTCTGGCGGCGCATTTCCCGCTGGTGGTCATCAAGTGCGGTGGCACTGGCGCCATGCTTGCCGCCTCGGGACAAAGGCACTCCGCCAAGGCGCCCAAGGTAAAGGTCGTGGACACCACTGGGGCTGGCGATGCCTTCAATGCCGGATTCCTCGATCGGTATCTGGCCGGCCATCCGCTCCCCGATTGCCTTGCCGCTGGCATCGCGACGGGCAGCCTATCGGTCCAGACCACCGGCGGCGTGCCCGCTCCCGCCCGCAACGGCAGGTCCATCGCCGTCTGAGCGGCGGCAGTAACAAGCACCTGATCCAGTCAGATCAGGTGCTCTGGTTTCTCACAGATCGTCGGGCTTGGGCTGGAGCGGCGGCATTACGTCGGCCGGGATGGGACTTTCATACGGCATCTTGCCGACGCGTCCGGCGTGATCGGCCTTCGCGCGCTCCAGCAAGGCGCTGTCGGCGAACAAGTCCTTGGCTGTCGCCGCCATGATCTTTGCCGCGTGGATCAATCCCTTATGCGCCGCGCCGGCCTTGCCCTGCGCGGTGATCTGCCAGGAGTGCCCCGGCGTGCCGATGGCGTGGGTGGCGACCCGCGCCTGCACCGTGGGCACCGCCCAGGACACGTCGCCCACATCGGTCGATCCGATCATCGGCTCGCCGGTTGTGCCCAGCGGCACGACGAAATCGCACAGCGCCGCATCGTCCTGTGCGGATACGCCCACGGCGCGCCAGGCGTTGTCGATATCGTCGGGCCCCAGCGTCGCCTGGATGTCGCGCGCAAACCCGTGATCGGCCTCGGAGAAGGGCACCGGGCCCAACCTCTGCATCGCACCATACATCGTCTCTTCGAGCGGCGTATTGCCTAGAAGGTTGGACACCGCCGAAATGATCTGAACCGCAACCTGCGTTTCGGTCATCATCGCCGCACCTTGAGCCACCTTGATCACCCGCTCGTTGAGCGATTTCATCGCGTGCACATCGCGCGAGCGCACGGCGTAGCGGATTTTGGCATGGGCCTGCACCACGTTCGGCGCGATGCCCCCGGCATCGAGATAGGCATAATGCATTCGCGAATCTGCGGGCACGTGTTCGCGCAGATAGTTGACGCCCACGCTCATCAGCTGCACCGCATCGAGGGCCGAGCGGCCCAGATGGGGCGCGGCGGCAGCGTGCGAGGCCCGACCCGTGAAGGTGAAATCGATCCGTGTGTTGGCAAGGCTTCCCGCCGTATCGACGCAGGTGAACGCCGCCGGGTGCCAGGTGATCGCCGCGTCGACATCGTCAAACAGGCCCGCACGCACCATGAATGCTTTGGCCGCGCCGCCTTCTTCCGCGGGGCAGCCATAGTAGCGCACCGTTCCCGGCAGTCCGTTTTCGGCCAGATAGTCCTTGAGCGCAGACGCCGCGAGCAGCGCTGCCGAGCCGAGCATGTTGTGCCCGCAGCCATGGCCAAATCCGTTGCCCGGCAGCGGGCGCGGTTCGGCGATGCCTGCTTCCTGGCTCAGGCCGGGCAGGGCGTCATACTCCCCCAGGATTGCGATGACCGGGCCGCCACTGCCCGCCGTGCCGATCACAGCGGTGGGGATATCCGCAGGAGCATCGGTAATGGCAAAGCCTTCCGCTTCCAGCATCTTCCTGTGTTCCGCCACTGAGCGGTACTCGCCATAGGCCAGTTCAGGCATGCCCCAGATATCGTCGCTCAGCTTGAGATAGGCTTCGCGCTTATCGTCGACGATGGCCCAGATGCGGTCGGTATTCTGCACGGTTCTGATCCTGAAACTGATTTGGTGGGGAAAAATGAGAGCGGCACCATGCGATCGATAGACCGCGTATCGCTCTAGGATTTGGCGCTGAGCGCGGCCCTGATCCTGGCCACATTGGCCTTGTCGGTGATCCGCCGCGCGGGCGTATCGAAGCCAAGGCTCAAGATGCGCTCCGCGATCTCGCCGATGGGCCTGCTGCCGGACGAATGGATGTCGGTGACGTCGAGATGCTCCAGCAGCATGTCGATATTGTCGGCAGAAACGCCGCCACCCGGCATGATGGAAATCCGCCCGGCAGCCAGATCGATGATCTGGCGCAAATTCTCCAGCCCGTCGGTGACATTGGGCGCGCCGCCCGAGGTGAGGATGCGCTCGAACCCGAGCCGCACCGCTTCCTCGATCGCCTCGGAGAAATCGGGCACGAGGTCAAACGCGCGATGGAGGGTCAGCCCAAGCCCTTCGCTATGGGCAATCAGGCGAGCCAGCAGATCGGTATCCAGCCGTCCATCCGTCCGACTCGCGCCGAGCACGACACCGGCCAGTCCACACGCACGAACCTGATCGATATCCGCCAGCATGGTGCGGATTTCGCTCTCGGAATAGATGAAATCCCCGCTGCGCGGGCGGATGATGGCATAGACAGGAACCGGTTGTTCCGCCGCCAGCGCCATCAGCCCCGGTGTGGGCGTCAGCCCGCCCACCGACAGCGCCGAACACAATTCGATACGGTCCGCGCCCCCCGCGATGGCTTGTTCGAGCCCAAATGCGTCATCGACGCAGACTTCCAGAAACCGTTTCATGCCAAATCCCCCCCGATTACAATTGCGATGCGAGCACCGACACGCCTACCAGCCCGCCATCCTTGAGATACTGTCCGGGGACGATCAGCGGCTCGCCATAGGTATTGAGTGTGCGCTGCCGCACCGCCGCGTCGAGCCCGGCAACCAGTTTGTGCCGCGCGGCCAGTCCGCCCCCCACCGGCACGATGGTCGCCCCGGATATGTTGATGGCAAACGCCAAAGGCTCGCTCAACAGGTCGAAATAGACTGCGACGGTCCGCGCCGCGATGGCGTCGCCCTGTTCCCAGCCGTCGAGAATCTTGTGGCTGGTGCTGCGCTCCCCGCTCAAATGCAGATGCAGGCGCTCGATGCCGCGCGCTCCACCGATGGTGTCGGTGCATCCGCTTTGGCCGCAGCCGCAGGCAAATCGGGGGATGGAGATTTCTTCGCCGGTCTCAGGCAGGACGGAAACAGTGCGGATAATCGCGCCATGGCCCCATTCGGCGGTCACCCCGCCCGCGCCCTGAACCAGCCGTCCGCCGACCACCAGCCCGCCGCCAACCCCGGTGCCAAGGATGATGCTCATCACCACGTCATGGCCCCGTCCGACGCCGACATTGGCTTCGGCCAGCGCAAAGCTGTCGGCATCATTGGCCACCAGAACCCGACGGCCCAGAAAGGCACCCAGTTCACCAGCGAAATCATGGTCTTCGAACGCAGGGATATTGGCCGCTGTAACCTCTCCGGTGCGGGAGTTGAACAGTCCGGCGGTCGAAATGGCGATCGGCAGGCTGCTGTCTTCCTCATGCCGCGCGATCAGCCCGGCGATAGCGTCCATGAAGCCCGTCCATGACGAGGTAGGGGTGGGGACCTGCTCTTCCACCTCAACGATCCCCGCGCCATAGGACCGGCCGAACTTGATGAAGGAGCCGCCTATATCGGCACAATAAGAGACTGCCGCCATCTGGGGCGACTGATCGATTCTGGTGGGGGAGACTGTCATTTTCTGGGATCCAGCAGGTCGCGCAGGCCATCGCCAAGGATATTGAAGCCCAGCACCGTTACCATAATGGCAAGGCCGGGAAACAACGACATCCAGATGTTGACCCCAAGATAATTGCGCCCCTGGGACATCATCGCGCCCCATTCGGGAATGGGCGGCTGCGCGCCAAGGCCGAGAAACGACAGCGATGCCGCCGTGAGGATCACCGTTCCCGCCGTCAGCGTCGATTGCACGATGATCGGCCCGAACGAATTGCGCAGGATATAATGCACGAGAATCCGCGTCTGGGGCACGCCAAGTGCCCGCGCGGCCTCGATGAATTCCATCTGCTTGAGCCCAAGCGTCAGGTTCCGCGCCAATCTCGCATAAACAGGGATGGCAAACAACGCGATGGCGATCATCAGGTTGAACAGCCCCGGCCCGAGAATGGAGACGATCAAAATGGCCAGCACGATGCCCGGAAACGCGAACAGCACGTCCATGAACCACATGATCACTTCATCGACCATGCGCCCGCTCATCCCGGCGATGATGCCCAGCGGCACCCCCACCACGGTCGCGATCGACACCGAAAGCGCGACTTCCAGCAGCGAATATTGCGCGCCGTAAATGACGCGAGCGAAGATGTCCCGCCCGTTATCGTCCGTACCGAAGGGGTGCTCCCAGGACGGGGGCTGCAACAGGTTGGTGAGGTTGATCGCGTAAGGATCAGCGCCTGCAATCCAGGGGGCCAGGGCCGCGACAAGGCAGATCGCGCCCACCAGGATGCCGCCGATAACGATATTCGCATGGTGGCTGGTCCAATGCCAGCCACGCGCGATCCGGCGCGAAAGGGTAGGGCGGACGGGAAGGGAAGTCGACGCGCTCATCAGTTGAACCTGATTCTTGGATTGAGGGCCGCGATCACCATCTCGGCGACGAAGTTGATGATGACGACTGCACACACCGCCACCATGGTCGCGCCCAGGATCACCGGATAGTCGCGATAGCGCACGGCATCGACCATCAAACGTCCGATGCCGGGCCAGTTGAATACGGTTTCAGTCACCACCGCGCCGCCGATCAGACCGCCGAAGTTGAGGCCCACAATGGTCACGATGGGGATCATGGCATTGCGCAGCGCGTGGCTCCAATAGACCTGCCTGGGCGCAAGCCCCTTGGCCCGTGCCGTGCGGATATAATCCTGGCTCAGCACTTCGGTCATGGATGAGCGCGTCATGCGCGCCAGCACCGCCATGGGCAGCACGGCCAGCGTCACGGCGGGCAGGATATAACTCTTCCAGCTGTTGGCGCCGAGCAGCGGCAGCCAGCCCAGATGGACGGAAAAATAGTTCATTGCCAAAAGCGCGAGCCAGAAGTTGGCGATTGAGGCGCCGGCAATGGCAAAAATCATCACGATATAGTCGGGCCAGCGGTTGCGCCACACGGCGGCCAGCATCCCGGCGGGCACGCCCACGCCAATGGCCAGCACGTAGGAAACGACAGCGAGGGCAACTGTATAGGGCAGGCGATCGGAAATCTCGTCCCAGACCGGCTTGCGCGAACGGATCGATTCACCGAAATCGCCCTGGAGCGCACTGGTCGCAAATTGCCAGTATTGAACCAAGACGGGCTGGTCGAGACCAAGCCGTGCCGTCATGGCTTCCACGGCCTCCTGGGTGGCCTCAGGGCCCGCCATGATGCGCGCGGTTTCTCCCGGCAGCATGCGGATCGAGATGAACACCAGCAGCGACACGCCGATCAGGATCAGCGGCAGCGAAACGATCTTGCGGAGGATGTAGCCCTGCATGACGGCTCCTGAAAAGTGACCGGGCATCCCTTTTCGGATGCCCGGCCAGCGGTTTTATTTGGTCGCCGTATCGACGCGGACGAGACCGCCCGGCACGACCCACACGCCCTCGACACCGTCACGGGTGGCGACAAGGTCCTGGGTCACGTAGAGCAGCACATGCGGAGCATCTTCGTTGATGATCTCCTGAAGCTGGCCGTAAACTTCGTTACGGGCCGCTTCGTCGGTCATGGCCGCGGCTTCATCGAGCAGGGTGTCGAATTCTTCGCTGCTGTAGAAACCGAGGTTGGCCGACACAGGCGAGAAGCTCGACGTGTGGTACAGCGGACGGAACTGCAGGTCCGGTCCGTTGACGCCCGAAGACCAGGACGCGATCACCGAATCGACGCCTTCGGCGGCCTTCTGCGCTTCGTCGCCGAACGCAGCCGATGACCACACGCCCGATTCCATGCGCTGGACGTCGAGTTCCACCCCGATCTGGGCCCACATGGCCTGGAGCAGCTCCGCGATCCGGGCTTCCTGTTCCTGCACGACCACCGACATGGAGAAGCCATCGGGAACGCCGGCTTCCGCCAGCAATTCGCGGGCGCGGTCGAGATCGAGCGGGTAGGGGTTGAGGTCGGGGTTATAGCCTTCGGCAACCGTCGCCAGCGGCGAGTTGGCCGGGGTGGCGTAGCCGGACATGATCGCGGCGATCATGCCGTCCTTGTCGGTGGCGAAGTTCAGCGCCTGCCGGACACGCACGTCATCGAGCGGTTCGGCTTCCACGTTGAGCGCCATCCAGAACACCGCCGAACCGGGCGACACTTCGAGGGTGAGTTCGGGGTTTGCTTCGATTGCCGCTGCAAAGGCGGGCGGCACCGGGTTGATGACGTCGGCATCACCGGTCTGCAGCGCCATCGAGAGAACCGACGGCTCCGAGGACCAGGTCCAGCGGATGTCGTCGACACTGGCCGAGTTGTCGCCCCAATAGCCATCGAACTTGGACTGGTCGACATATTCGCCAGACTTGTATTCGACCATGCGATAGGGGCCGGTGCCCACGGAGGCAGCGCCGAGGTTCCCGGCGGCATCAGCGGTCGGGCTGACCTGTTGGGCGGCGTTGGTGGTCAGGATGTTGAGGAAAGCCGGGTAGGGCGACTGCAGGTTGAACTGCACGGTCATGTCATCAACGGCTTCGACGCTGTCGAGAATGGTGCGGATCCGGCCCGAAGCGGCCAGACCGCGCTCGGTGTCGAGGTGGCGTTCGAAATTATACACCACAGCATCGGCGTCGAACGGCGTGCCGTCGTGGAAAACCACGCCTTCGCGCAGCTTGAAGGTATAGACGGTGCCGGTTTCGTCGACACTCCATTCCGTCGCAAGACCCGGTGCAAGGCTCAGGTCCGGTGCGCGCAGGATAAGGCCTTCATAGACCGGCGCGAGCAGCGCATTGGTATAGGTTGCGCTCTGGTCACCCGGGTCCATCGAGCGCGGGGCTTCGATCTGCATCACGGTCAGGGTTTCGGCAAGGCTGGGGGTCGCAAGGGCTGCTGCGCCCAGAAACACGCTTGCAAGCAAGCTGTTGCGGAATCTAGGTGAAAAAACCAAGTTGTCCTCCTCTTTGGATGGCATGATGAATTATGCATCGCGACTTAGTCTGATTTCTGAACTAAGTTGCCTTGATTAATTCATTCGGCGTCCTTAATGTCAAGGCGTATTGAGGAGGCCCATGCTTACGACCACGCACTACCAGATCCTGCGGCACATCAATGCTGGCGGTCCCACAACCCGTGCCGAACTGGGCGCGCATGTGGGGTCGAGCAAGGCGGCGATGAGCGGGTTTACGCGCGAGCTTCTGGAAAAGGGCCTGCTGCGTGAAACCAGCACCGTGCAGAAGCAGGGGCGGCCCTCGGCGCTGCTCGACCTCAAGCCCGAGGGCGCGTATTTCGCCGGCGTGTCGATCATGTCTGATCCCGCGCTGGTCGCGCTGGTCGACCTCAAGGGCAAGATTGTCGCGCGGATCGATGTGCCCCGGGATACCGACCCGGATGTGTTTGCCGATCACGTCGCCAACGCCGTTCCCCAGTTGCTTGAAACCGGCAAAGTGCCCGGTAAATCCCTCATGGGAATGGGTGTCGCCCTGTCGGGGCTTGTCGATCAGGAGCAGGCCAACTGCATCAAATCGACCATTCTTGGCTGGCAGGATGTGCCGCTGGCGCGTCTCATCGGCCAGCGCACCGGTCTGCCCACATTCGTTGAAAACGACGCCAAATCTCTGGCGCTGCGCGAAAAGCTGTTCGGCGAAGCGCGCGATATCGGGTCCTTCACCCTCATCTGGCTGGGCAAGGGGATCGGTGCCGCCCATTTCGTCCATGACCGGCTGTATCGCGGCGCCCATGGTGGGGCCGGCGAGATTGCCCATTGCACCGTGGACGTGAACGGCTTGCCCTGCCGCTGCGGCAAGATCGGCTGCCTCGATACCGTCGCCTCGATGATCGCCATCCTTGAGACGGCTCGCACACAAGGTATCGGCGCGGAATCGCTCAACGATATCGAGACCGCCGCCGCCCGGGGCTCGTCTGCGGCCATCCGGCTGTTGCACCGCGCGGGCAGCGCGCTGGGCCTGGCCATCGCCCAGATCATCCAGATCAACGACCCGCAGATGGTGCTCGTCACCCATCAGGAACAGGCGTTCAACGGGTTGTTCGCTGCCGTCATGCAGCAGACCATCGAAGCCAATGTCCTGCCGCGCCTTTCCGGCGATACGCCGCTGCGCATTCGCGGCGTCGATAATGATGCCTGGGCGCTCGGCGCGGCCAGCGTCGCCACCCACAGTTTTCTCAATGGTTCTATCTAGTCGCGGAGACTTTTCATGCGCATAGCCGTTGGCGGCATCCATATCGAGTGCAGCACCTACAATCCCGTTCTGACCCAGGAGCACGATTTCCGGGTGGTGCGGGGGGACGACCTCCTCGAAGCGCCGTATTTCGCGTTTCTGCGCGATTACGATGCGACCTTCCTGCCCACGCTTCACGCCCGCTGCATCCCCGGCGGCCCTGTTGCGCGCGACGTGTATGAAAGCTTCAAGGCCGATTTCCTTGAGCGCCTGAAAGCCCAGTTGCCACTCGATGGGCTCTATCTCGCCATGCACGGCGCGATGAATGTCGAGGGCATGGAAGACGCCGAAGGCGACTGGATCAGCGCCGCCCGCGCACTGGTCGGCCCCGATTGCCCGATCTCGGCCAGCTATGACCTCCACGGAAACCTGTCGCAGAGGATCATCGATCAGCTCGATATGTATTCGACCTACCGCACCGCGCCGCATATCGACGTGGAAGAGACCATGCGCCGCTCGGTGACCATGCTGGTGCGCGCCATCCAATCCCGCGAGCGCCCGCACATCGTCTGGGCTCCCATCCCCGTGGTGCTGCCCGGCGAGCGCACCTCGACCGTCGATGAACCGGCGAAAAGCCTTTACGCCGACCTGCACTCAATCGATTCCGCCCCCGGCATCTGGGATGCGTCGCTCAACGTCGGCTATGTCTGGGCCGATGAACCCCGCGCCACCGCCGCCGCCATCATGACTGGCACCGACCGCGCAGCCCTCGAACGCGCCGCCGAAGCGCTGGCCCAGCGCTATTGGGACGTGCGCGAAGCCTTTGTGTTCGGACCGGAAACCGGCTCGATCGAAGAGTGCGTCGCCAAAGCCGTCGCCAGCGACACCGGGCCGGTGATCCTCGCCGAATCCGGCGACAACCCGACCGGCGGAGGCGTCGGTGATCGGGCCGAGCTGTTTGCAGCCCTCGTCGCAGCGGGGGCCACCGATACCATTTTTGCAGGCATCACCGATCTTGCGGCGACCGAGGCAGCCTATGACGCCGGTGTGGGCCAAACGCTGACCCTCACCATCGGCGCCAGCCTCGACACCGCAGGCAGCATACCGTTCTCCGGCACCTTCGAAGTCATCTATCTGGCCGAGGCCCAGACACCCGCCGACCGTCAGGCCGTTCTGCGGATCGGCGGCATCGATCTGGTCGTCACCGCGCGCCGGCGTCCGTTCCACGACATCGCCGATTTCACCAGCCTCGGTCTCGATCCGCGCACAGCAAAGATCGTCGGGGTCAAATCCGGCTACCTCTCGCCCGAACTTGCCCCGATCGCCAATCCCAATCTGCTGGTTCTGTCCCCCGGCTCGGTGGATCAGTTCATCGAGCGGCTGCCGCGTGATCGCAAGCAGACGCCGACCTATCCCTTCGACAAGGATTTCGCCTTCACGCCCCGGTCATTTGCTTCGGCCCGCGCCGATCGCAACACCTGACCGCTCAGCAAGGATCACCATCATGACGTCGACCGCCCAGGCCCTTACGCCCGTTCTTTCGATCAAAGACCTCACCACCTCCTTCATGGTCGATGGTGAGTGGAAGTCGGTGATCAATGGCATCACGCTCGACGTCATGCCCGGGGAAACCGTCGCCATCGTCGGCGAATCCGGTTCGGGAAAAAGCGTGACCTCCCTGTCGGTCATGGGGCTTTTGCCCAAATCATCGAGCCGTATCACCGGCTCGATAAAGCTCGATGGCCGTGAATTGCTCACCCTCGACGAGGCGGCCATGCGCAAGGTGCGGGGCCGCGACATTTCGATGATCTTTCAGGAGCCGATGACCAGCCTCAACCCGGTCTTCACCATCGGTCGGCAGATCGCCGAAGCCATCACCACGCATCAGCCCATGTCAGCTTCCGATGCGCGGTCCGAGACGGTGCGCCTGCTCGAACGGGTCCGCATTCCCAATGCGGCCCAGCGGCTGGGCGATTATCCGCATCAGTTTTCCGGCGGCATGCGCCAGCGCGTGATGATCGCCATGGCCCTGGCCAGTCGGCCCAAACTGTTGATCGCCGACGAGCCGACCACGGCCCTCGACGTCACCATCCAGGGTCAGATCCTCGACCTGATCAAGACCTTGCAGGAAGAGGAGGGCATGTCCGTTCTCTTCATCACCCACGACATGGGCGTCGTCGCCGAAGTCTCCGACCGCACCGTAGTCATGTATCAGGGCGAGGCGGTCGAGACCGGCACCACCGAAGAGATTTTCCACAACGGACAGCATCCCTACACGCGCGCGCTGCTCGCAGCGGTCCCGCGCATGGGATCGATGGTCGGCCAAAAAGCTCCCCTGCGCTTTCCCATCGTCGATCGGACGACCGGGCTTCCCGGCCCCGAAATCCCCTCAACGGCAACCGTGGACCCCGAAACTCCGGTGCTGTCCGTGCGCAATCTCGTGACCCGTTTCTCCATCAGCAAATCCCTGTTCGGCAAACGCACCGGCGCGGTCCACGCGGTGGAAAACGTCTCCTTTGACCTCTTCAAGGGCGAAACGCTTTCCCTCGTCGGAGAATCGGGCTGCGGCAAGTCCACCATTGGCCGTTCGATCATGCGCCTCACTGATTCCGAGAGTGGCGAGATCATCGTGGAGGGCAGGGACGTGCGCAGCCTGCGCCGGGATGAGCTCAACGCCCTGCGCCGTTCGGTCCAGATGATCTTCCAGGATCCCTTCGCCAGCCTCAATCCGCGCATGACCATCGCCGAAGCGCTGATTGAACCGATCATCGTCCACAAGCTGGGCACGAAGGCCGAGGCGCGGGATAAGGCGGCGTCGCTGATGGAGCAGGTCGGCCTCAGCGCCGATATGCTGCGGCGCTATCCCCACGAATTCTCCGGCGGCCAGCGCCAGCGCATCGCGATTGCCCGGGCGCTGACCCTCGATCCAAAAGTCATCATTGCCGACGAATCCGTCTCGGCGCTCGACGTTTCGATCAAGGCGCAAGTGGTCAATCTCCTGCTCGATCTGCAAGAGCGCCTGGGCCTGTCCTATCTGTTCATCTCCCACGACATGGCGGTGGTTGAGCGGGTCAGCCATCGGGTGGCGGTGATGTATCTGGGGGAGATCGTCGAGATCGGTCCGCGCGAGGCGCTGTTTGCCGATCCCCAGCATCCCTACACCAAAAAGCTGATTTCAGCGGTTCCCGTGCCCGATCCTGCCCGCCGCTCGATCCGGCGGCCGATCAGCAACGACGAGATCTTGAGCCCGATTCGCGGCCTTGGCTATACGCCGCCCACCCGCGACTATCGGGAAGTCTCCCCGGGGCATCTGGTGCGCATCGACCCCCCGCAAGCCCTCGCGTCCTGATCTCTATTTTCCGCCGGCGCTCTCGCCGGCGGTTTTGTTTCCGGCCCTTCCCACACCGTCTGCGGTCGCCGTCCGCCGCGTGCTCCCTGCTGGCAAAATTCGCCCTATAAATTGATTGATTTTGTCATCTTTAGTTATTATGAGTGCGGCAATCAATTTTGGGAGCTGCATCCGGGCCATGACTGTCCCGTTTGGGCCTGCGTAGAGTTCAAGGACACGCCATCCATGGATGATCGTTCCGTCCCATCCTTTGCATCCCGTCTCCGCGCCGAAGGTGTCAGCGCTGGGTATGGCGGCGCCAACATTCTCGAAGATGTTTCTCTCCCCATCGCCGACGGCAAGATGACGATCCTTGTCGGCCCCAACGGCTCGGGAAAATCCACGCTGCTCAAGACCATGGCCCGCATTCTTGCTCCCGACCAGGGGGCGGTGCTGCTCGATGGCAAGACGATCCACGCTCTCAAGAGCCGGGATGTGGCCAGGCAGCTTGGCCTGCTGCCGCAAGGCCCCATTGCCCCCGAAGGCCTCACCGTGCGTGAATTGGTGGCTCAGGGGCGGTTCCCCCATCAGGGGCTGATGCGGCAGTGGACACAACAAGACGCCGAAGCGGTCGAAAGCGCTATGGCGACCGCACAGGTCGCGGATTTTGCCGATCGTCCTGTCGATACGCTCTCGGGCGGCCAGCGCCAGCGATGCTGGATCGCCATGGTGCTGGCTCAGCAAACCGACCTGCTCCTGCTCGATGAGCCCACCACTTTCCTCGACCTCAAAGTCCAGGTCGATCTGATGGAACTGCTGGCCGATCTCGCCCACAGCTTTGGCCGCACGCTGGTCGTCGTGCTGCACGAGTTGAGCCTTGCGGCGGCCTATGCCGATCATCTGGTGATGATGAAGGATGGCCGCATCGCCGCTGCAGGCATCCCGGACGAGGTGTTCACCTCCGAGCAGCTCATGGGTGTCTTCGGTCTTGAGGCCCGCGTGATCCGCGATCACGAAAGCGGCCATCTGCTCTGCGTGCCGGTAGGGGCCCATGCCCGCCGCAAGCGCAAGGTGTTTGCGGCATGAGCGCCGTCGCTGCATCCGGCGGGCGCCATCGCTGGCAACTGGCCGCTTCAGGCCTGCCCGTTCTCGGCGTCGCCACGGTCTTGCTGTTTGCCCTCCACATCGCTGTCGGGGCCAAGCCGCTGGCGCTGTCCACCGTGTTCGAAGCGATCGTCGCACGCGATGGCACCGTATTCGATCACATGATCATCTGGGATTTGCGCCTGCCGCGCGCCCTTATCGCCATCACGGTTGGCGCGGCCCTGTCGGTGGCTGGCGCTTTGATGCAGGGCGTCACCCGCAATCCGCTGGCCGATCCCGGCTTGCTGGGGCTGATGGCAGGGGCGTCCTTTGCCGTGGTCATGAGTTCTTTTTTCTTCGGCACCGCGCCCATGGCGTGGCTGCCATGGATTGCCGCCCTCGGTGCGCTCGTTACGGCGCTGTTTGTGTACATGATCGCGCTTTGGGCGCCGGGCGGGGCGACGCCGTTGACCCTCACCCTGGCGGGCGCGGCGACATCGGCCTTTCTTGGCGCGCTGATTTCCATCGCCCATCTTCTCAATGAGGAAACGTTTGACAGTCTGCGGGTTTGGCTGTCGGGCTCGCTGGCCGGGCGCGACCTGAACATGCTGCTGATGACCGCGCCCTGGATTGCCATCGCGATGGCGGTGGCGCTGTCCTTGTCCCGTCAGGTCACCGCACTGGCCATGGGCGACGACGTCGCCAAGGGCCTCGGTGTGCGGACCGGCGCGCTCAAGGTTCAGCTCCTCGTCGTCGTCGTGGTGCTCACCGCCTGCTCGGTGGCGCTCGCCGGGCCGTTGGGATTTGTCGGGCTGATCATTCCCCATGTGGCCCGTTTGTTCGTCGGGTCCGACTACCGCTGGATCGTGCCTTATTCGGCCATCATGGGCGCGGCCTATCTATTGGGCATCGACATCATCGCCCGCATCGCCATTCCGCCCCGCGAAATCTCCACGGGCATCATCACCGCCATGGTTGGGGCGCCGGTGTTCGTGCAGTTGGTGAGGCTCCGGGCCCGATGAACGCTGCGTTCTCACCAACACCCGACATCGTTTTGCGCACACCGGGGCAGGGGTTAGCCCTGCGCCTTCCGCTGCGCGGCCTCCTTGCCGTCGGCATTCTGCTTGCGGTGCTGTGTGGCGTCTTTGCCCTCAGCATGACCATCGGCAGTTATGACATCGACCTTAAAACCCTTCTGGCGACGCTGAGTGGTAACACCGTCTCCGCGGCCATCGACAATGTCGTCTGGCAGTTCCGCATGCCGCGCGCGCTGGCCGCCATCATGGCCGGGGCGATGATGGCGCTTTCAGGCGGTGCATTGCAGAACGTGACGCGCAACGGGCTCGCCGACCCGTCGCTGATCGGCATCAGTCAGGGCGCGGCGCTGGCCGTGGTTTTTGCCATCATCGTCGCCCCCGATCTCGCTTCCGGCCTGCGCCCCGTGCTCGCCTTTTTCGGCGCGCTGGGTGTGGCGGCCATCGTTCAGGGGCTCAGCGTCCAGCGCCAGGGCTCCTCGCCCATTCGCTTTATCCTGCTCGGCATCGGCGTTTCGGCCTTTTTCTCCTCGATCACCTCGGCGATGCTGACCTATGGCGATATCGACCGGGCGATGTCCGCGCTCTCCTGGCTGGCCGGGTCGGTCAACGCCGCCACCTGGAGCGATGTGCATATTCTTTTGGCGTGGTGCGTTGTGCTGACGCCGCTCATTCTCGCCCTCAGCCGCACCATGTCAGTGCTGCGCATGGGCGAGGCGACGGCCACCAGCCTTGGCGCACCGGTGCGCTGGGCGCGCTACGGGCTGATCGCGGTGGGCGTGGGTTTTGCTGCTGCCGCCACGGCGATTGTGGGGCCCATCGGCTTCGTTGGCCTGATCGCTCCCCATGCGGCCCGCCGCATCGCCCGCACCGGCCTTGGGCTTCACACCGTGTTGACGGCCCTGTGCGGCGCATTCCTGGTCGCCGCCGCCGATCTTCTCGGACGCTCACTGTTTGCGCCTATCCAGATACCCGCCGGGCTCCTCACCGCAATCATCGGTGTCCCGATCTTCGTCTATCTCCTGCATCGCGCCGCATCCAGATCGCATCTTTAAAGGTTTGACCATGAAAGCACCTGCTTCTCGCATCGTTTTCGCCGCCGTTGCCATAGCTGTGGCGATGCCATCGATGGCCCAGGAATTTCCCCTGACCATCGAGCATAAATTCGGGGCCAGCACCATCGAGGCAAAGCCCGTTCGGGTTGCCACAATCGATTACAACGGGGCCGATAATCTGCTGGCGCTCGGCGTCCAGCCGGTGACGATCCGCTACTGGTTCGGGGGATACGACGTCTGGCCCTGGGCAGAAGAACTGCTCACCAGCACGCCGGAAGTCCTTCGCGGCGATCTCAATTTCGAGCAGATCGCGGCGGCCGAGCCGGACGTGATCATTGCGCTGTATTCGGGCATCACCGACAGGGACTATCAGTTGCTCTCGGCCATCGCGCCGGTCATCGCCGTGCCTGAAGGCGTCGGAGATTACGCGCTGACCTGGGACGACCAGGCCCTGATCGCGGGCCGCGCCATCGGGATGGAGCAGGAGGCCCAGGCCCAGGTCCAGGCCATCGGGGACGCGTTGGCCGCAATCGCGGAGCGTCACCCCGACTGGGCCGGGCAGACGGTCACTTTGGGCACCATCTGGGAGGGTGCAAGCCACGTCTATACGGTTTCCGACCCACGGGTGCAGTTCCTCAACCAGATGGGGCTGGTCAACCACCCCGAGGTCATTGCGCTCTCGCAGCCCGGTGCCTTCTCGGTCGAAGTGTCCGAGGAACGCCCCGAAGCCTTCGATGCCGATGTCCTGATCTGGTTCGCCGACGAGGGCGTCGAGCCCATCGAGAACGCGATTTTTCGCCCCACCCTCGATGCGGTCAAACAGGGCCGTGAGGTCATTCTGGGACCGCTGGTGACCAGCGCCCTCAGCCACACGTCTCTTCTGAGCCTGCCCTACGCCCTCGACGTGCTCGAACCCTCGATCGAGTTGGCGATTGACGGCGACCCCGCAACCGAGGTGCCGATCGCCCCGTGACTAGCCCCGTCCGTCAGCAAAGTACCCAGCCCGTATCTTCGAGGACCAAAATGATCCGTTTTTTAACCATTGCCCTGCTGATGGCCCTGCCGATGGCGGTTCACGCTGAGGACACCCGCCCGTTCACTGCCGACAACGGGACGTTCGACATTCCTGTCGCTCCCCAGCGTATCGTGGCCCTCAACGACCAGATCCTGACACTGCCGCTCTATGAGATGGGCGCACCGGTGGTGGGCAGCGCCGGACGGCTCGACGCCGACGGCAACGCCTTCATGCGCGGGGGCATGGACACCCTGGGCATCGATTTTTCCAACACGGACATCGCGTTCGTGGGCACCTTCAATGGTCTCGATTTCGAGGCCATTGCGGCGCTGGAGCCCGACCTGATCATCGGCGGGCCCTATACCGACACAGCCGTGGTCGACCAGCTTCAGTCCATCGCCCCCACTCTGGTCATCGACAACAGCCAATTGGGTCTCGTCGACACCATCCGAACCCTCGCCGACGCCAGCGGCACGGCGGCCACCTTCGACGCCCGCTACGATCGCTATCTCGACAATGTCGCGCGGCTGCAATCTTTTATCGGTGACCCCTCCGACATTTCGGTGACGTTGACCTTCATGTTTCCCCAAGGCGAGGAACTCTGGGTGTACAAAAGCGGGCTGGGCGCCATCAGCCAGGTCATCGCCGATGTGGGCTTTTCCCAGCCCGAGGCGGTCGCCACACTGGCCGAAAGCCAGATCAGCTACAGCGCCGAATTGATCGAGAATCTGGACGCTGATTTCATCTTCGGCTTCTACCGCCAGCAGCCCGATGCCACCCCGCAAACGGTCACCGCCGCTTATGAAACCTTCGCCCCCGGCTGGTGTCAGGCACTGACCGCCTGTCAGAACGGACAGTTCATCCTGCTGCCCGGCCTCACATTTGGCTCGGCGATGGCCTCGCTGGATCTGGCGCTGGAAATGGTCGAAACCCACATCGCCGCGCGGCCCTTCACCCCATTTTAGGACTAGAGGCGAGACCGATGGCCAGCCACGTCTTTTGCCGCGATCTTTGCCTTGAGCGGGGCGAGCCGCACGAAGGCACCGGCGATGCGCCCGAGCGGGCGCTGTTGCTGGCCTGGCCGCGGGCCAAATGGCGGACGCCGCGCTGGGAATCGGTCGATATGAGCGCCGCCCTCGCAGCCTCCATTCATCGGGCGGCTCTGGCCCAGGTCCATGTCGCTCTGGTCGATCGGGTCGGTGACAGCCAGGGCCTGCCCCAACTGATGGCCCAGCCCGAGGCGGTCTCCGCCGATTTTGCTTCCGAACAGGCGCTGATCGACGCGATCGACGCCTATGTCGATGGCACCCCGTTCCCCGGTACACCCGATCCGCGAACGGTGATCGTGGTCTGCACCGATTCCCGTCGCGACGCCTGTTGTGCCCGCTTTGGGTTTTCGACCTACAAGGCGCTGGTCGCCATCGCCGATCCAAGCCGGTTCCATATCGTTCAGGCCACCCATATCGGCGGCTGCCGTTTTGCGGCTTCGGTGATCGTCCTGCCAAACCGCCAGCGCTATGGCCGGCTGACCGCCGACGACGCTCCGGCGTTTCTCGAAGCCCTGTCGCGCGGCGCGATCTACTTGCCGGCGTACAAAGGGCGCGCCGATCTGCCGGAGCCGGCCCAGGTGGCCGAACTGGCCGCCCTGCGCTGGGCCGCCGATCGCCAGAAACCCGCAAACGCTTTGCGGCTCAACACAGCCAAAGTGCCCGCAACCGCACGGGACGGTGACCAATTGCAGTTTTCCGCCGATCTGGGGGAAGACCGCCTCGATATCCTGCTGCGCGCCCGAATGTTCCACATTCAGGGCAATTGCGGTGTCGTCGCCGAAGGCGGCGGCAGTCACGAACTCCGATGGTGCCTGGAGCAACTCTCACAGGCATCGTGATCACCGGCAGTCCTCACCTGCCTTTTTCTAATCCCTTTAAACCCGTGAGGTAGATATGAAATCGTCCCTTCTGAGCGCGGTGGCAGCAGCGGCGCTGATCGCTGCGCTGCCGGCAAGCGCCCAGGAAACCCGTTCCTTCACCGATGACGCCGGACGCACGGTCGAGGTCCCGAGCCACCCGCAAAGGATCGTTACCCTCCACGACAGCTCGCTGACCACGCCACTGATCGAACTGGGCATCATGCCGGTCGGTGCCTTCAGCCGGAGTGGTGAAGATGGGCCCTATATGCGGGGCGCGGCGACGCTCACCGGCGTTACCTTTGCCAATTCGGGGATCGTCGATGTCGGTGGCTCACCCGCCGATCTGGAGGCCATCGCGGCGCTGGAACCCGATTTGATCATCACCGCCGCCTTCCAGCAGACCCCGCTCGACCAGCTCCAGTCGATCGCACCCACGGTTGTGGTCGAAGACGACATGCGCGGCCAGTTGGCGAGTTTCGAGGGCATCGCTGCCCTGACCGGCACCGAAGACCGGCTCGATATCCTTAAATCGCGCTACGAAAGCCAGATCGACCAGATTCGCAACGTTCTCGCCGGGCGCGATATTTCCGCGTCGATCATCCTCACTCAGGAAGGTCAGATCGCGGCCTGGCACACCTATGGCGTGCTCGGCAAAGTGCTGCGCGACGCCGGCTTTTCCTTCCCCCCGGTGGTCGATGCCGTCGAGGGGAGCGAACGCGAGTTCTTTTCGGGCGAAGAGCTGCAGGCTTTCGATGCCGATTTCATGTTCCTCACCTATGACGCGCCGCGCGGCATGGGCCCGGCGGATGCCATTGCCGAACTGGCCACGCTGACCCCGAGCTTTTGTCAGTTCCTCACCGCCTGCGCAGGGGAGCGGCTTGTTCTGCTCCCGCGCGAAGACGCCGTCGCCCGCTCCTACACCGCCGCCGGCATGATGGCGTCGGCGGTCCTTGCCGCCATTTCCGGACGTCACCTTGATGCCCTTGCCCAATAACCCGAAAGAGAACCAGACCATGACCTTTTTCAAACTCGCCAGCACCGTGTGCGCAATTATTCTGCTGGCCAGCCCGGCCCTTGCCCAGGACACGCGCAGCTTCACCGATGACGCAGGACGCACGGTGGAAATCCCCGCCAATCCGCAGCGCATCGCGTCGCTTCAGGACCTCTCGATCACCATTCCGCTGCTTGAGCTGGGCGTCTATCCCGTTGCCAGCCATGGGCGGACGACGGAAACGGGTGAGGGCTTCATCCGCTCGTCCAAGGTGCTCACCGGTGTCGATTTCGACAATTCAGACATCACCTTTGTCGGCAACAACCCGGTTGATATCGAGGCCGTTGCGGTTGCCGAGCCCGACCTGATCATCACCACGCCATGGCAGAACACACCCGTCGAACAGCTGGCTGCGATCGCGCCGACCATCGTGCTCGATGATAGCATTCGCGGCGATTTTGGCATGTATGATGTGCTTGCTGAAATCACCGGCACCACGGATCAGCTGGACATTCTCGAAGGACGTTATGAGGGTCAGATCGAGCAGATCAAGCGGCTGATCGATACCGAAACCATTTCGGTCAACGTGATTCAGGGTGTGGATGGCGAGGTGCTGTCCTGGCACACCTATGCCGGGCTGGGCCGCGTGTTGCGCGACGCCGGCTTTCGGTTCCCCGATCGGGTCGAGGCCATCGCCGAAGGCCAGTTCGAACGCATGAGCGCCGAAACGTTGCCCGAGCTCGATGCCGATTTCCTGTTTGTTACCTACCGCACCGACACGCTCGAAACCCCCGACGACGCCGTGGGTCATCTGGAGCTGGTCATGCCCAATTTCTGCGATTATCTGCACGCCTGCCGGGAAAACCAGATGATCATCATGCCGCGCGAGGAGGCCTCTGCCTCGTCTTACTACGCACTGGGCGTGATGGCCTACACCGTCATCTCCCACATCAGCGGCCGCCATTTCGAGCCCATGCCCGACTAAACGCGCCAACAACAAGCTAGAGCATCACGGACCGGGCGGCAGCGCCCGGCCCGAAAATAACACGCACACCAACAGAACACCCGCGTAAGTGCCGGAAATTTCATCAATTTTTCTATGAAAAGGGCTGGCTGGGGAACCTGGATTCGAACCAGGACTAACGGAGTCAGAGTCCGTGGGTCTACCGTTAACCTATTCCCCAAAAGCCTTGTGGATCAGTGCCTTACCGTATCGGTAGCAGGAGGTAAGGCAAGTTGGAGTTTGAACGACCAAACCCCGTTTCCATCTGGTGCCGCCTTGTAGCACATTTGCTCTGTCGATCAAGACCCCATTTTCAGGAGATTGCGATCGGGTCTCATTATATCTTTTCACCAGAGTCTATAGCGGGGACAGTAGTTAAATGTAAAATGAACGGTGTCCTCATCATCACTTCAATGTGAGGCAGTCATGCTCTCCAGACGGTCGAAAGTCGATCGGAGCAAAGTGGAGAGGAAACTGAAATGACCGCAAGAACTGTTATCGCAATCGTCTTCGGTGCTTTCGTGTCACTGGCTGGCGTTTCGCAAGCACAGGCCTATAAACTGCATTATTGGCAGGACGGCACCGTATCCTGGATGTGCAATGACGGGATCACCGTTGGCGTCCTCGATGATGGCAGCGAGCCAGAGGAATCAGTGGTTATCGCCGCCTGCGCCGCCCATGGCGGCATGAGCACCGTTGATGATGTGACCAGCGGTGCTGGACAAATCGTCGTGCCGATCGCCATTTCATCGAAAATGCTCGTGCCCGCCGGGCCTCGCGCGCGCTAACCGTAAGAGCTGGTGTAAAAACATCTGTCGCCCAGCCCCGCAACCCGCAACATAGCTCGCCTTTGCGGCCAAGAAAAAGGGGCCCGGCTTTCGCCAGACCCCGGACCGCCTGTCCCCCGTGCAAGAGGAGGGCGGGTAGATTCTAGAAGTGGAAGTTCACACCAAGCCGGGCCGTATGGGCGTTGGCGGATCCATCGAAACCGGCAGCGAATGTCGGGGTGCCGAGGTCGATATAGAGGTATTCGCCTTTGACCGAGATATTGTCAGCCAGCATGGCCTCGATGCCAGCGCCCACCGTCCAACCCCAGGCCCATTGGCTTTCGTCGTTCACGACAGCGCCTGCGGGGTCGGTCAGTTTGAAATGCAGGCTTCCATAGGCAAGGCCGCCGGTAATGTAAGGCATGAAGGATCCGGCATCCGCGCCGATCCGCGCCCGCACAGTTCCGAAGGACTGAATGCCAAATTCAGCATCGCCGATGTTCGCGTTGCTGAAGGTCCCACTGATGTCGGCCGCCTGAATGTCAGCCTCTACGCCGAACACCATGCCGCCATTGGCAAAGTTATAGCCGACCTGCGCGCCGCCGAGCCAGCCCTCTATATCATACGTGTCAACGACCGCTCCTGTGTCGGCACTCCATGTCCCCCAGCCATATCCCACATTCAGACCGGCATAGAATCCATCCCAGATGGAGGACGAATCAACCACGGGCACGACCGGTATCGGCATGGGCCGGATAGGGTCGGCGGAAAGGGCGGGGGTCGCCACAATCAAGGCAGTCATGGCAGAAACAGTAAGTAACGTCTTCATGATCTATGCTCCATTGTCCGGACCATATTCGTGCCTTGCTTTCGCCACGGAGTCAAAGAGGGGTTGTACGGATGTTGTTAATGGCAAGTCATTTGTTGCTAAAAGGTCACGTGCTTTAAGTCTGTCAAACGAGTCGTCTTTTCCGGTCAGGATTGTAAGAAGCGTGGTCGCTGACGATTGGGGATCGATCTGGAATACTGGTTAATTGCTAGAAATATAAATTTTGCATGCAGTAGAGAGGCGCGTTGAAGCAGTTGATCTGCGTATTTTCCCACACAAGCAAAGACTATTGCTCCGCAATGCCATATGGTCCCCAGTCGTCGCGAGGACACCCGTAAACACGGCTTCAGGGCCACTCCAGACGCGGCTTTTTCAGAGCGCCAGCCCTATTGCTGCACCGGCGCGCGCCAGGCGATGGCCCGGCTTGGATTGTAACACCCCAGCGCCACGGTGTTGGAGTAATTGCCCGACACGATCTGCACCTGACCGTTGCCGCAATCTCCGACCACGACCCCTACATGATTAGCCATCACCATGATCGAGCCGACCGCCCCTGGTTCGGCCTGGGCGCCGTAACTGGCGAAATCGCGGGCTTTGTTGGAGCCGGTGGGCAGCAGGCCGGAGCGGGCCAGCACCGTGTCGAGATAGCAGGCGCACCATCGTCCCGGGCAGCCCGAGGGGCGGGCGGCGCCCAGTTCACTGAGCATGACGCCGATTACCGTCTGGGCGTCCCCGGCCTTGGCGGGCGAAAGCGCAGCCAACGACGTGACAGCCATAAAGAGCACGAAGACAAGACGCATTGCGAAATATTGTCCTTGGCGCCGGCAGCTCGAATACAGTCCACAAATTCAGCTGTGACGGCGCGTGTTGAGGTCAAGCCGCTGAACTCTGCGCGCCATACCGGCCACAGGTTCACTGACGGATATTCCGCAACAGGGGGCCAACGTCTCGCGAACATACGTTCCGAGGGCATCTCTATTGCGGCCCCCACCCATGGACTGGCGATTAACTGGATGTTTGTGGCAGGAAATTGACGCGGGCCACGGCCGGTTCGTTCACCGCGGTCGTTGCGTTACGCGCGATGTTGGACTACCCTTGTCGGGAAAGTGAAATGATCTGCCTTGGGCGCCAGCCTGAACGGGTTTGGAAGCTAGCGGTGAGACCCGCGTTCCCGGCCCTGCCGACCGGGCGACCAGGCAGAACGGAGATACCCGAGTTGACCGATCCACGTCGGTCCACCGCCCTGTCGAAGGTCGGCACCCATGCGCGTGAGCGTGTGGCCGAACCTGTTCGGCATGAACGCGACGACGCAAAGGCGCATCCGGGTGCCAAGCGCGGTCCGCGGTGGACGTCTCACCCCAAGGCCGGAGGTCAGCGCAAGAAGCGCGCGCCGGTCTATGCGGCGCTCGATCTGGGAACCAACAATTGCCGGCTGCTGATCGCGCGCCCTACTGAAAACGGTTTTCGCGTGCTCGATGGGTTTTCGCGCATCGTCCGGCTGGGCGAGGGGCTCAGCCAGACCGGGCGGTTGTCGGAAGCGGCCATGGACCGGACAGTCGAAGCGCTCAAACTCTGCCGCGCCAAGCTGGCTCAGCATGATGGCGTGCGCGCGCGCATCATCGCCACCGAAGCCTGCCGTTCGGCCCACAATTCCACCGCCTTTCTCTCCCGGATCAAGCGCGAGGTCGGGTTGGAATTCGAGGTCGTCGATCGCAAGACCGAAGCCGAACTCGCCGTCACCGGCTGCGCCGATCTGATCGAGACCGATGCCCCGGGCGCGATCCTGTTCGATATCGGCGGTGGCTCTTCGGAACTGGCCTGGCTCGATTTCCGGGGCGGGCGCCCGCGCAATCAGGGCAAGATGTCGGCGTCGATCCGCTCCTGGCAATCGCTGCCGGTCGGGGTGGTGACCATTGCGGAAAAATTCGGCGGCGTGGATGTCACCCCCGAAATTTTTGAAGCCATGGTCGGCCATGTCACCGAACAGCTCCGCCATTTCCGGGGCCGTGAAAAGTTGCGGGAAATGCTGGCCACCCATCCGGTTCACTTCCTCGGGACCTCCGGCACGGTCACCACGCTGGCCGGCCTGCACCTTGGTCTCGAACGCTATGAGCGCGCCAAGGTCGATGGCTTGTGGATGCGCTCGGAAGATGTGGATGCGACCATGCGGGTGCTGCTGGCGATGAATTATGACAAGCGGGTGGCCAATCCGTGTATTGGCCGCGAGCGGGCCGATCTGGTCATTCCCGGCTGTGCGATTTTTGAGGCGCTGCGGCGCGAATGGCCCTGCCAGCGCATCCGCGTCGCCGATCGCGGTTTGCGCGAAGGGCTTTTGGTTTCGATGATGTCTGAAGATCGTGTGTGGATGCGGGGCCGTCCGGGCCGTCTGCGCAGGGGAGGGGCCAATGCCAAGTAAACCCACCGGAAAAGGCTCCGGCCGTCGCGGAACGCGCGACCTCAAAACCCAGGTCAAGACCGCGCGCAAGCGCTCGATGTCGTCGACTCTGTGGCTGCAGCGCCAGCTCAACGACCCCTACGTCGCCCGGGCTCGCGCCGAAGGCTGGCGCGCGCGCTCCGCCTATAAGCTGCTTGAGCTCGATGAGCGTCACACCTTGTTTAAACCCGGCATGCGGGTTGTCGATCTGGGGGCCGCTCCGGGCGGCTGGTGTCAGGTCGCCGTCAAGGCGGTCCGCTCCACCCCGGAGAATCCCACCGTGGTCGGTATCGACTATCTGGAAATGGATCCGGTACCCGGCGCCCTGCTGCTGCAAAAGGATTTCACCGACGATGACGCGCCCCAGGCGCTGATCGATCTGCTGGGCGGCCACAAGGCCGATGTGGTGCTCTCGGACATGGCCGCGCCCACAACCGGACATCGGCCCACCGACCATTTGCGCATCATCGCGCTGGTTGAAATCGCTGCCGATTTCGCCCTCGATGTTCTCGCGCCGGGCGGCACCTTCGTCGCCAAGGTGTTTCAGGGCGGCACCGAGCATGAGCTGCTGGCCATGCTCAAGCGCAATTTTGCCTCGACCTTTCACGCCAAGCCACCCGCCAGCCGCGCCGAATCCGCCGAAACCTATCTCGTCGCCCGCGGGTTCAGGGGGGAGCGGCAGGACTGAACCTTTCGCCGCGCGCTGCGTTGTCGCCACAACGCAACCGCTTTTTGGGGCCGTCGATGCCGCGCCGCTATCATCTTGTTCTCAACGTCAATTCCGGCACCGTGCAGGCGCTTGGCGTTTCTGCTGATGATCTCAAATCCCTGTTTTCCGCCCAGGGGCTCGATGTGACCATCGACGCCGATCCCGACGCCGACCTCTCCCGGCGGATCGAGCGGGCGCTGGCCAGCGATGCCGATACTATCATCGCCGCCGGGGGCGATGGCACCGCCACGGCCCTTGCCGCCGCCATCGTCCAGTCCGGCGCGTCCGGCAAGAGCCTCGCCGTTCTGCCGCTGGGCACGGCCAATCTGCTGGCCCGCGATCTGGGCCTATCCCTCGACCTGGAAGAGGGCATCGAAGCGCTCGCCGGTCTGGAGCCGGTGGAGATCGATGTGTCCGAAGTCAACGGCCAGATCTTTCTGCACAAGGCGGTGATCGGCGTCATCCCCGAACTTGCCGCAGGCCGGGAGAAAATTCGCGGGCAGGGCGGCGCGGCTCTCGTCGGCTATCTGCGCTATTTCTTCCGCCGCGTCTCCCGCGCCCGCCGCATCGCGCTGGAGATCACCCCCGAAGATGGCGCGGCCCGGATCGAGCGGGTGCAGGCCATCGCCGTCGCCTCCAATTCCTATGATGAAGGGCCGGGGCGCTTTTTCCATCGCGAGCGCCTCGATACCGGGCTGCTCACCGTATATGTGCTGCGCCATTTGCGCGTCTTGGATCTGCTGCGCCTCTCGGCGGGCATGGTTGCCGGCCATTGGCGCGATGATGACGTTCTTGAAATCTCGTCGGCGCGCCGGGTCACCATCCGCTCGCGCAAGCCGCGACTGCAACTGATGATCGACGGAGAGGTCACTTCGATGCAAGTCCCGCTCGAATTTTCCATCCACCCCCGCGCGCTGACCATCCTCGCCCCCGCCAGATCGGCAGCGGGCCAGACTGCGTCGCCAGACACCGCCGGGCAGCCGGCCTGATGCGGCTTGTTCATTTGTCAGACCTGCATTTCGGTCGCCATGACGAGGCCGTGGTCGCGGCTCTGAGCGACGAGATTGCCACGCAATCCCCCGATCTGGTGGTGGTTTCGGGCGATTTTACCCAGGTCGGCAGTCGCCCCGAATTCATCCGCGCGCGCGCATTTCTCGACAGTCTCCCCGCACCCAGCCTTTCGGTTCCCGGCAACCATGACGTGCCCGAGCGCAACATGCTGCGCCGGTTTTTCAATCCCTACGGCCTCTATCGGAGCTACATCGCCCCTGATCTTGAGCCGTTCCTGTCAAATAATGGGGTTGCCATTGCTGGCCTCAAGACCTCGCGTCGCGCCAACCTGACCGGGCTGAACTGGTCAGACGGGGCCATCTCCCGCCAGCAATTGTCCGAGCTCGAACGCCGGTTTCTCGCGGCCCCGGCTGATGCCGTTCGGATCGTTGTGGCCCACCACCCCCTCATGCATCCGCAAGAGCCGATGATGCGGCACCAGAACCGGGTCCGCCGCGCCGATCGCGCGCTGGCGACGTTCGCCCGTCTCGGGGTGCGATTGGTGCTCTCGGGCCATTTTCACATGTCCTATGTGCGCCGCCACGAACACGCTGGCGAAATCCGCTCCGCCGCGCCCTCCGGCCCGCGCGAAAGTGCCGAAGGCCACATCCTCGTCGCCCAGGCCGCCTCCGCCACTTCCACCCGGTTACGCGGCGAACCCAACGCCTACAACCTCATCGACATCGTCGACGGCACCATCACCATCCGCGTCCGTGAATGGCTGGGTCACGACTGGACCACCCGCGAAAAGACCGCCGAAGTCGCTTAGCGGGCGATGTAACCGTTCCTCCACCACCGCTGCCTGTTCCCCCTCTCCCCACACGGGCGAGGGGGGCCTGTCGCAGCGTTCGCAATCTTCCCGCACCTCCGAGCATACTGGATCCCGGGTCTTCGCCCGGGATGACTCCGGTGGGGTAAAGTCCGCAGTGCCCCCCATACACACCACGTCATCCCGGACCTGATCCGGGATCCAGTAACCGGCAGCGCCAGCAACTCCATCCCCACCGCTGCCCCCGAACCGCCCCCCACTTATCCCCGCGCCCTCACCCTCAAGCCCCTCTCCCCACACCGGCGAGGGGGGGCCTTTCGCTGCGCCTGCGATCCTCTCGCACCTCCGAGCATACTGGATCCCGGGTCTTCGCCCGGGATGACTCCGGTGGGGTAAAGTCCGCAGCGCTTTCCCACCCACCCCGTGTCATCCCGGACCTGATCCGGGATCCAGTAACCGGCAGCGCCGCCGCTCTATCCCCACCACTGCCCCCCCGAACCACCCCCACTTATCCCCGCACCCCCAATCTCCCCCATACTCTCCCTCACGACCCCGCTTACATGGACGCAAGCGCAACGAACGTTTGG
>Ga0182736_1000623_pt1 | contig 48911 bp, 42 predicted proteins | sample eDN5th30CKraftBY_FD_128882 | JGI IMG/M metagenome (GOLD analysis project Ga0182736, IMG submission 128882) | Enriched backyard soil microbial communities from Emeryville, California, USA - eDNA 5th pass 30_C Kraft BY (version 2) (version 2) | ecosystem: Environmental > Terrestrial > Soil >... | reverse complement strand
TCCGGCTCGCCGCCGAGCGACTTCTCGCGCATGTAGCCGCGCATCGCCGCCAGCTGCTTGAGGACCCGCCGGATGACGGTCTGGTCACCCGCGCTGAGCAGGTTCGCGAGGTACTCGATCGGGATCCGCAGCGCGTCGATCGCCGGGAAGACGTCGTCGGGGTCGCCGGTCGCGCCGTCGCCCTCGACCAGCGACGTCACCGGCGACAGCGGCGGCACGTACCAGACCATCGGCAGCGTCCGGTACTCGGGGTGCAGCGGCAGCGCGATCCGGTACTTCAGGGCCAGCGCCCACACCGGCGAGCGGCGCGCCGCGTCGATCCAGTCGTCGGGAATCCCGTCGCGCAGGGCGGCCGCGCGGACCTCGGGGTCCGACGGGTCCAGGAAGACGTCGAGCTGCGCGTCGAGCAGGTCGTGCTCGTCGGGCACCGAGGCCGCGGCCTCGACGCGGTCGGCGTCGTAGAGGACGAGCCCGAGGTAGCGGATGCGCCCGACGCACGTCTCCGAGCACACGGTCGGCAGCCCGGCCTCGATGCGCGGGTAGCAGAGCGTGCACTTCTCGGCCTTGCCGGAGACGTGGTTGAAGTAGACCTTCTTGTACGGGCAGCCGGAGACGCACATCCGCCAGCCGCGGCAGCGGTCCTGGTCGACGAGCACGATCCCGTCCTCGTCGCGCTTGTACATCGCCCCCGACGGGCACGAGGCCACGCACGCGGGGTTCAGGCAGTGCTCGCAGATGCGCGGCAGGTACATCATGAAGACCTGCTCGTAGGAGGCGCGGACGTCCTCCTCCATCGCGACGAGGTTCGGGTCGCGCGGCGCGTTCTCCGGGCCGCCGGCGAGGTCGTCCTCCCAGTTCGGCCCCCACTGGATCGCCATCGGCTCGCCCGACAGCTGCGAGATCGGCCGGGCGACCGGCTGCTCGGGCGACGTGCCCGCCTTCGTGAGCGTCTCGTAGTCGTACGTCCAGGGCTCGTAGTACTCGTCGATCAGCGGCAGGTCCGGGTTGAAGAGGATGTTCCGCAGCTTCCCCAGCCGCCCGTCCGCCTTCAGGCGCAGCCGGCCGCGGCGATCGAGCTCCCAGCCGCCGCGCCGCTCCTCCTGGTCCTCCCAGCGCTGCGGGTAGCCGACCCCGGGCTTGGTCTCGACGTTGTTGAACCACATGTACTCCGCACCCGCGCGGTTGGTCCAGACGTTCTTGCAGGTGACCGAGCAGGTGTGGCAGCCGATGCACTTGTCCAGGTTCATCACCATCGCCACCTGGGCCTTGACGCGCATCAGTACTCGACCTCCGTGCGGCGCTTGCGGATGACCGTCACCTCGTCGCGCTGCGAGCCCGTGGGGCCGTAGTAGTTGAAGCCGTAGGACAGCTGCGCGTAGCCGCCGATCATGTGCGTCGCCTTCATCTGGATGCGGGTGACCGAGTTGTGGGTCCCACCGCGGTGCCCGCTCACCTCCGAGCGGGGCACGTTGATGTGGCGGTCCTGCGCGTGGTACATGAACGCCGCGCCCACCGGGATCCGGTGCGAGACGACGGCGCGCGCCGCGACCGCGCCGTTGCCGTTGTACATCTCGATCCAGTCGTTGTCGCGGACGCCGATCCGCTCGGCGTCCGGCGGGCTCATCCACACCACCGGCCCGCCGCGGAAGAGCGTGAGCATGTGCAGGTTGTCCTGGTAGGTCGAGTGAATCGACCACTTCGAGTGCGGGGTGAGGTAGCGGACGGCGACCGTCGCCGCCTCGAGCGCGTCGTCGCCGAGATGGCGGGCCATGTCGAGCGGCGGCTTGTACGTCGGCAGCTGCTCGCCGTGGTCGCGCAGCCAGCGATGGTCGTTGTAGAACTGCTGGCGGCCGGTCAGCGTCCGCCACGGGACGAGCCGCTCGACGTTCACGCAGAACGGGGAGTAGCGGCGGTCGCGCGACTCGATCCCGGACCACTCCGGCGACGTGATCGTCTTGCGCGGCTGGATCGACACGTCCGCGAACGTGTGCAGGTCCTCGCCGCGGTCGGCGGCGAGGTCGGCGAGCGGCGTGCCGGTGCGGCGCTCGAGGTCACGGAAGCCCTGGACGGCGAGCCGGCCGTTCGTCGCGCCCGACAGCGCCAGGATCGCCTCGCACGCGTGGCGGGCGGTGACCAGCCGGGCCCGGCCCGCGCCGGTGATCCCGTTCTCGTCGCGCAGGTGGGCGACCTCGAGCCGGACGTCCGGCGTGGCGACGCCCTTCCAGGACGTGCCGTTGGCCTCCACCGCCGGCCCGAGCGACGTCATCCGCTCGTGCACCGCGCCGTAGTCGCGCTCGACGACGATCAGCTTCGGGAGCGTCCGGCCCGGCACCGGCTCGCACTCGCCGCGCCGCCAGTCGCGCACCTCGCCGAGCGGCTGCGCCAGCTCGTCGGGCGTGTCGTGCAGCAGCGGCGCGGCGACCAGGTCGCGGCGCACGCCGAGGTGCTCGGCGGCCATCCGCGAGAACGCCTCGGCGATGCGGCGGAACGCGTCCCAGTCCGCCTGCGCCTCCCACGGCGGGTTGATCGCGGCGTTGAACGCGTGGGCGAACGGGTGCAGGTCCGTCGTCGCGATGTCCTCCTTCTCGTACCAGGTGGCGGCGGGCAGCACGACGTCTGAGTGCAGGGCGGTGCCGTTCATCCGGAAGTCGAGCGCGACCAGCAGATCGAGCTTGCCCTCGGGCGCCGGCTCGCGCCAGGTCACGTCGCGCGGGCGCAGCTCCGGCGGCGACTCGGCGTCGCGCACGGCGTGCGTCGGGACCCCCAGCAGGGTCTTGAGGAAGTACTCGTGGCCCTTCGAGGACGACCCGAGCAGGTTCGAGCGCCAGACCGTGAGCACGCGCGGGTGGTTCTCGCTCGCGTCCGGGTCCTCGCACGCGAAGCGCAGGCGCCTGGCGCGCAGCTCCCGCACGACGTAGTCGGCGGGCGCGACGCCCGCGGCCTCGGCGGCGGCCACGAGGTCGAGCGGGTTGCGGTCGAACGTCGGGTAGGACGGCAGCCAGCCGAGCCGCGCCGCGAGCGCGTTCGCGTCCGCCGGGTGCGGCGCGGCCCGCTCGTCATCCGCGAGCGGCGAGAGCTGCTCGGCGGCCGCGGCCCGCTCGTAGCGCCACTGGCCGGTCGCCAGGTACCAGTACGGCGTGGCCGCCTGGTGGCGCGGCGGGCGCTGCCAGTCGAGCGCGAAGGCGATCGTCGAGAAGCCCGTGATCGGGCGGACCTTCTCCTGGCCGACGTAGTGCGCCCAGCCACCGCCGTTGACGCCCTGGCAGCCGCACAGCAGCACCAGGTTGAGCATCGCCCGGTAGATCAGGTCGGAGTGAAACCAATGGTTGGTCCCGGCGCCCATCATGATCATCGAGCGGCCGTTCGTGCGCTCGGCGTTGCGGGCGAACTCGCGCGCGATCCGCGCCGCGAGCTTCGCGTCGACGCCGGTGATGCCCTCCTGCCAGGCGGGCGTGTAGGGGAGCGGGTCCTCGTAGTCCGCGGGCCAGTCGCCGGGCAGCTCGGGGTCGCGCCGGACGCCGTGCTGGGCGCACAGCAGGTCGAACACGGTCGTGACGAGCCGGCCGCCGATCCACCGCGCCGGCACGCCGCGGCGCAGCACGCCGCCGGCCTGGCCGTCCGCGGTCGGGTCAAAGCACGGCAGGCGCAGGTCGACGAGCTCGTCGTGGCGGCCGAGCAGCGAGAGGGCGGGGGAGACGTCACCCAGCTCGAGGTTCCAGCGGCCCTCGCCCTCGTCGCCCCAGCGGTCGCCGACGGCGCCGTTGGGGACGATCGCGGCGTCCGTCGCCTCGTCGAGCACGACCGTCCGCCACTCGGGGTGCTCACCGGCGACGCCGAGGTCCGACGCGCGCAGGTAGCGGCCGCCGACGTACCCGCCGTCGGCGTGCTCGTCGAGCGCGACGAGATACGGCAGGTCGGTGAACCGGCGCGCGTAGTCCTGGAAGTACGGGACCTGGCGGTCGACGTAGAACTCCTTCAGGATCACGTGGCCCATCGCCATCGCGAGCGCGCCGTCGGTGCCGGGCTGGGCGGGCAGCCAGTGGTCGGCGAACTTCGTGTGGTCGGAGTAGTCGGGGGAGACGACGACGGTCTTGGCGCCCTTGTAGCGCGCCTCGGTCATGAAGTGCGCGTCCGGCGTGCGGGTCATCGGGATGTTCGAGCCCCACATGACCAGGTAGCCGGCGTTCCACCAGTCCGCCGACTCCGGCACGTCGGTCTGGTCGCCCCAGATCTGCGGGGACGCGGGCGGCAGGTCGGCGTACCAGTCGTAGAAGCTCAGGCAGACGCCCCCGAGCAGCGACAAAAAGCGCGCGCCGCCGGCGTAGGAGGCCATCGACATCGCCGGGATCGGCGAGAAGCCCGCGATCCGGTCGGGCCCGTGGCGGCGGATCGTGTCGACGTGCGCGGCCGCCACGAGGTCGGCCACCTCGTCCCACGAGGCGCGGACGAACCCGCCCTTGCCCCGCAGCTGCTTGTACGCGGCCGGCCCGCGGGTGACGGCCGCCCACGCCTCGACCGGGTCGCCGTGCTCGGCGAGCGCCGCGCGCCAGGCCTCCAGCAGGGCGCCGCGGACGTACGGATGCCGGATCCGCAGCGGCGAGTAGACGTACCAGGAGAACGACGCGCCCCGCGGGCAGCCGCGCGGCTCGTACTCGGGGACCTCGGGGCCGTTGCTCGGGTAGTCGGTCTGCTGGGTCTCCCAGGTGATCAGCCCGTCCTTGACGTGGATCTTCCACGAGCACGACCCGGTGCAGTTGACGCCGTGGGTCGAGCGCACGACCTTGTCGTGCTGCCAGCGCTGGCGGTAGAACCGCTCCCAGGCGCGGGGGTCGGCGTGCAGCTCCGACCAGCCTTCGGCGGACGGCTCGCCCGCGGCGAAGAAGCGGCGGGCGGCGATGCGGCGGTCGCGCTGGCGAGACGTCATGGCGGCGACGCTATCCGCGCCGCCACGCCGCGCAAGCGGCGCGCGGCGGGTCTGCGGGAACCCCGCGGAGGGGTGCGGAGAACCCGCAATCCCGCTGCGGAGGAACCCCCTGGGCGCTGTGCGGCGGACTCCGCATGCGACCCCAGGGCGCCCCGTCGATGCTTGAGCCCATGGCCACCCCTGACGCCCGATCGCAGTCCCCCGGAGGCGGGCGCGCGCTCGTACTCGCGACCCTCGCCTTCACCGCGTGCTTCTTCGCCTGGGCCATGCTCGGCCCGCTGGCTCCGGCGCTGCAGGAGTCGATCGGCCTGTCGGACTTCGCGACCGCGGTCATGGTGGCCGTCCCCGTCCTGCTCGGCTCGCTGCTGCGCGTGCCGCTCGGCGTGCTGACCGACCACTACGGCGCGCGACGGACGTTCACGGCGCTGATGGCCGTCACGCTGCCCGCGCTGGTCGGCCTCGCGTTCTGGCACGCGTCGCTCGGCGCGGTGCTCGCGTTCGGCCTCTGGCTCGGCCTCGCGGGCGCGTCGTTCGCGGTGGGCATCCCGTTCGTCAGCCGCTGGACGGCGCCCGAGCGGCGCGGGTTCGCGCTCGGCGTCTACGGCATGGGCATGGGCGGCACGGTCCTCACCGCGCTGCTGGCGCCGCGGATCGCCGACCGGTGGGGCCTCGCGGCGCCCTTCTGGGTGGCGGCGGTGGTGCTCGCGCTGGCCGGCATCGTGTTCGCGGTACTGGCGCGGGAGCCTTATCCGGTGCGGCCCGCGGGCCCGCTGCGGCTGTTCGCGCCGCTGGCGATCTTCCGCGGCAACCCGCGCGCCTGGGCGCTGACGCTCTTCTACTTCCTGTCGTTCGGCGGCTTCGTCGCGCTGTTCCTCTATCTGCCGAAGCTGCTGGTCGGCGTGCACGAGCTGAGCAAGTCCGACGCCGGCGCACGCGCCGCGGGCTTCGCGCTGTTCGCGGTCGTCGCGCGGCCCGCGGGCGGCTGGCTGGCGGACCGCATCGGCGCCGAGCGCGTGCTGCGCGTCTCCTTCGCGCTGACGGCGGCGCTGGCGATCGCGCTCGCGTTCGGATACCGCGCGATGATCCCGCTCACGCTGGCGTGCCTGGCGATCGGCCTGGCGTTCGGCGCCGGCACCGGCGCGGTCTTCAAGCTGGTCGCGCTGTGGTTCCCCGGGCACGTCGGGGCGGTCACCGGCGTGGTCGGCGCGGCCGGTGGGCTCGGCGGCTTCGCGCCCCCGCTCGTGCTCGGCCTGGCCAAGACGCTCACCGGCGGGTACGCGGTCGGCTTCGTGCTGCTGAGCGTGGTGGCGATCGTCGCGCTCGCGGTGCTGGCGAGTCTGGACCCGCGCCGCAAGCGCCGCTGGCGGCTGCGGCCGGCGCCGGCCGTGTGAGGCCGGTTTCCCATTCACATCTCCGGAGGATCGAGGACATGACGATCGACGATGCCGTGACGTTCACCGCCGCCGGCGCGGCCAAGCTGCGCGAGGCGCTCGACGCGGCGGGCGGATCCGACGCGGCCGGGCTGCGCATCGACGTGCAGGACGGCGGATGCTCCGGCTACCAGTACCGGCTCGCGCTCGACGTGCCCGAGGAGGCCGACGTCGTGTTCGAGCACCTCGGGGTGCGCATCCTCGTCGCCTCCGAGCACCTCGCCTACGTGCGCGGCGCGCAGGTCGACTACACCGAGAACGCGTCCGGCGCGGGCTTTCGGGTGAACAATCCGAACGTCGACTACAGCTGCGGCTGCGGCTCGTCCTTCGTCCTGCGCGAGGCCGCCGCCGACGCTCCATAACCCGGCTAACGTAGGGGGTTGCCCGCTCGGGTCATCGTCCGCACCACTCCCTAGGATCCCGCCATGGAAATCGAGATCGGCCGAGGCAAGAAGGCGCGCCGCGCCTACGGCTTCGATGACGTCGCCATTGTCCCTTCGCGTCGCACGCGCGACCCCGATGACGTGGACATCACGTGGACCCTTGGTCCGTATCGCTTCGAGCTGCCGCTGCTGGCCTCGGCGATGGACGGCGTGGTGTCGCCGGAGACGGCGGGCATCATCGGCAAGCTCGGCGGTCTCGCCGTGCTCAACCTCGAGGGCATCTGGACGCGGTACGAGGACGCGGAGGAGATGCTCGAGCGGATCGCGTCGCTGCCCAAGGACGAGGCCACGCGCGAGATGCAGGAGATCTACCAGGAGCCCGTCAAGGACGAGCTGATCTCCCAGCGCATCCAGGAGATCAAGGCGCACGGTGTCGTCGCCGCGGCGTCGCTGACTCCTCAGCGCGTAGAGAGCCATTACGAGCTCTGTCTCGAAGCCGGTCTGGACATCCTGGTCGTCCAGGGCACCGTGATCTCGGCCGAGCACGTCTCGTCCTCCGGCCACGTGCTGAACCTCAAGGAGTTCGTCCGCGAGCTCCCGATCCCGGCCGTCCTCGGCGGCTGCGCCTCCTACTCGACCGGCCTGCACCTGATGCGCACCGGCGCGGCGGGCGTCCTGGTCGGCGTCGGCCCGGGCGCGGCGTGCACGACGCGCGGCGTCCTCGGCATCGGCGTCCCGCAGGCGACGGCGATCGCCGACGTCGCGGCCGCCCGCTCCCAGCACATGCTGGAGACCGGCGAGTACTGCCGCGTGATCGCCGACGGCGGCATGCGGACGGGCGGCGACGTCGCGAAGGCGATCGCCTGCGGCGCGGACGCGGTGATGATCGGCTCGCCGCTGGCACGCGCGTACGAGGCGCCCGGTCACGGCTTCCACTGGGGCATGGCCACGTTCCATCCGACGCTCCCGCGCGGCGCGCGCGTGAAGACGACGCAGAACGGCTCGCTCGAGGAGATCGTCGCCGGCCCGGCCCGCGAGAACGACGGCACGTTCAACCTGATGGGCGGCCTGCGCACGTCGATGGCGACCTGCGGCTACCAGGACATCGCCGAGTTCAACCGCGCCGAGCTGATGGTCGCTCCCGCGCTGCAGACCGAGGGCAAGGCGCTGCAGCGGGACCAGGCGATCGGGATGGGCGCGCGCAGCGGAGCGGTTGCCGTTGCGGTCGACTGAAATCGAAGGCGGCAGCCCCACCGCCCCGCCCCGAGACACTAAGGCGGGCAGCCCCTCCGCCCCGCCCCGATCATCCGACCTTAAGTGACCTCGTCCCTGGGACACGGCTCCTCGCTTCCGGCTGACCAGCCGGTCGAGGAGCTCGCGCTCGAGCGCGAGGTCGCGCACGACGAGGTCGTCGTCCTCGACTACGGCGGCCAGTACTCGCAGCTGATCGCGCGCCGCGTGCGCGAGCTCGGCGTGTTCAGCGAGCTGCTGCCGCACCACGTCGGGGTCGAGGAGGTGCGCCGGCGCGCGCCGCGCGGGCTGATCCTGTCCGGCGGCCCGGCGTCGGTGTACGCGCCGGGCGCCCCGAAGCTCGATCCCGCGCTGCTGGAGCTCGGCATCCCCGTGCTCGGCATCTGCTACGGGATGCAGGCGCTGGTGCTGACGCTCGGCGGGCGGGTCGAAGGGGCCGAGGTCGGGGAGTTCGGGCGCTCGACGCTCACCGTCGCCGAGCACGGCCGGCTGCTGGCCGGGACGCCGGACTCCCAGGCCTGCTGGATGTCGCACCGGGACACCGTCTTCGAGGCGCCGGCGGGCTTCACGGCGCTCGCGTCGTCGAGCGAATCCCCGGTCGCGGCGGTCGAGGACGTCAGCCGCGGGCTCTACGGCATCCAGTTCCACCCGGAGGTCGTGCACACGCCGTACGGGCAGCAGGTGCTGACGACGTTCCTCGAGGACATCTGCGGCTGCTCGCGCTCGTGGTCGCCGGAGAACATCATCGAGCAGCAGGTGGCGGCGATCCGTGCCCAGGTGGGTGACGGCAAGGTCATCTGCGCGCTGTCCGGGGGCGTCGACTCGAGCGTCGCCGCCCTGCTCGTCCACCGCGCGGTCGGCGACCAGCTGACGTGCGTGTTCGTCGACCACGGGATGATGCGCAAGAACGAGGGCGAGCAGGTGATCGCCGCGTTCCGCGACCAGTTCCACGTGCCGCTGGTGGCGGTCGACGGCGAGGAGCGGTTCCTGGCCCGCCTGAAGGGCCTGAGCGAGCCGGAGGCCAAGCGCAAGGCGATCGGCGCCGAGTTCATCCGCGTCTTCGAGGAGGAGGCGGCCAAGATCGGGGACGCGAAGTTCCTCGTGCAGGGCACGCTGTACTCGGACGTGATCGAGTCCGGCGGCGGCACCGGCGCGGCGACGATCAAGTCCCACCACAACGTGGGCGGGCTGCCGGAGGACATGCAGTTCGAGCTGGTCGAGCCGCTGCGCGCGCTGTTCAAGGACGAGGTCCGGGCCGTCGGCGCGGAGCTCGGGCTGCCCGAGCGCTTCGTCTGGCGCCAGCCGTTCCCGGGCCCCGGCCTGGCGATCCGGGTGGTCGGCGGCGAGGCGACCAAGGAGCGGCTGGACACGCTCCGGGCCGCGGACTTCATCCTCCAGGACGAGATCCGCAAGGCCGGGCTGTACCGCGAGCTGTGGCAGTCGTTCTGCGTGCTACCGGACATCCGCACCGTGGGCGTCCAGGGGGACGAGCGCACGTACGGCTACGTGGTCGCGATCCGGGCCGTCACCTCCGACGACGCGATGACCGCCGACTGGGCGCGGCTCCCGTACGACCTGCTGGAGCAGATCGCGTCGCGGATGATCAACGAGATCCGCGAAGTCAACCGCGTCGTGCTCGACATCACGAGCAAGCCGCCGGGCACGATCGAGTGGGAGTGAAAGACCTCCTCGGCGTCCGCAACCGGCTGATCGTCGCCGTCGTGTTCGCCGCGGCGTACATGGCGACGTTCGGCCCGCGGTCCGGCTGGTTGCCGGCCGTGGTGAGCGGCCTGCTGGGCGGCGCCGTCGTCTTCCTGCTGCTGCGGGAGTTCGACGAGCGCCGCAAGCGCCGCAGGCACTGAGAACGCGGGTGCACGTCACGTAACGTCGCGTGCTACATTTTGAGCATGGAGCGGCTCAACATCACGCTCGACGACGAGCAGGCGCTCAAGCTCGCGCGGCTCGCTGAGCGGATGCACATCCAGCCCGGCACGGTCGCACGGTCGCTCCTGGCCAGTGCGCTCGACGACGCGGATCCGAGCGCTCGCAACGTGGTCGAGCTCCTCGACGGGCTTCCGGGCGCGTTCGAACGGGCGCAGCTCGGGCTCGAGCAGGCGCGGGCCGGGCGGACGATCCCGCTGGATCAACTCTGAGGCCATGGCCCAGGTCGAGCTCGCGGCGGCCGCCGTCGAGGATCTCGACGCGCTGATCCGGACGCACAGCCTGCCGAGCAACACGCGCGCCCGCGTGGCGCGCTCGTTGCGAGGCCTGGCCGAGTTCCCGCGGCTCGGCCCGGCGCTGACGGGGCGCTGGGAGGGCTTCCGGTTCATCCTCGGCCCATGGCGCTGGATGCTGCTGGTGTACGTGGTCCTCGAGCATGAGGACCGCGTGGTCGTCGTGACGGTCCAGGACGCGCGGTCGTCCGACGCGGTTCGCCACTGATCCCAGGTCGGTAGCCGAGCCGCCGTCGTCACGCGCGCGCTCGAGCGCGAGCGCCGGCGTGCCCTCGCCGCGCGGGACGCCGAGATCCTCGCCCGCACCGGCGCCGACGCCGAACTGGCGGGCCTGGCCGAGTACGCCGCGGAATTGCGCTGAGTGCGCCCGATTCACGTCGCTCACCTCGACAAGGCGCGGCCTGTCCTCGTGCTCACCCGCGAGCTCGTTCGCCCGCACCTCGGGACGCTCACGGTGGCACCGATCACGAGCACGATTCGAGGGTTGTCGACGGAGGTGCCAGTGGACGCGAGGAACGGACTGGCCGGTCCTGCAGCGGTCAGCTGCGACAACATCACGACGATCCCCAAGACCCGCCTCGGCGAACAGATCGGGGTCCTGCTCGACGACCAGGAAGCCGGGCTCAGCGAAGCGGTCCGCGCCGCGTTCGATCTGGAGTGAGCGGCTAGCCTGGCTGCGCATGTCCGTCCCGCTGTTCGACACCGCGACGCCGCTCGCCCCGCTCGAGGCCGAGCTGCAGGCGAAGCTGCTCGAGATCGTCGCCTCCAAGCGCTTCATCTTCGGTCCGGAGGTGGAGGCGTTCGAGCGCGAGTTCGCGGCGTACGTCGGCACCCGCCACGCGGTGGGCGTGGCCAACGGGACGGACGCGCTGCTGCTCGGCCTGCGCGCGCTGGGCGTCGGGCCGGGGGACGAGGTGATCGTCCCGTCGTTCACGTTCTTCGCCTCCGCGGAGCCGATCCGCCTCGTCGGCGCGACGCCCGTGTGGTGCGACGTCGACCCCGTGACGTTCGTGTCGACCGCGGAGATGGTCCGCGCGGTGCTGACGCCGCGCACCAAGGCCGTGATCGCCGTGCACCTGTTCGGGAACGTCGCGCCGATCGCGGAGATCGAGGCGCTGGGCGTCCCCGTGATCGAGGACGCCGCGCAGTCGGCCGGCACGCGGCTGGCCGACGGCCGCCGCCCGGGCGCGCTCAGCGCGACGCTCGCGACGTTCTCGTTCTTCCCGTCCAAGAACCTCGGCGCGTTCGGGGACGGCGGCGCGGTCACGACCGGCGACGCCGCGCTCGCCGAGCGGATCGCGATGCTGCGCTTCCACGGCTCCCACGACAAGCGGACGTTCGAGCTCGTCGGCCACAACTCGCGGCTCGACGCGCTGCAGGCCGGCGTCCTGCGCGTCCAGCTCCCGCACCTCGACGGCTGGGCGGACGGCCGCCGCGAGGCTGCCCGGCTGTACGCGGAGGCGGGGCTCGGCGAGCTCGTCTCGCTCCCGGAGCCGACGCCGGGCGCCCTGCCCGCGTGGCATCTGTACGTCGCCCGCTCGGGGCGAGCGGACGAGCTGCTGGGCGTGCTGCGCGAGGCCGGCATCGGCTGCGCCGCGTACTACCGCGTCCCGGCGCACCTGCAGCCGGCGATGCGCGACGTCCCGCCGATCGTCGCGCTGCCCGGCACCGAGGAGGCCGCGCGCACGAACCTCGCGCTGCCGATGAGCCCGGTGCTCACGCGCGAGCAGGTGGGCGAGGTCGTCGCCGCGCTAGATGATTGATTCCGCGGGTTAGGGGGATAGGTCGGCGATCGCTCGGATTGGCTCTGAGGCCGTGGAGGCTGCGGGCATTGTGGTGTTCCAGGCCGAGGCGGTCTCTGAGCGTCTAGAAGATGCTCTCGATGCATTGGCGGATCGGGGGCGACGCGCAGGCTGGAGCGAGCGCCGAACGACGCACGGTGTCCACCGAGCGTCCGCATTCGACCGGGGTGGAGTCGATCAGCACCATCCGGTCCTGGTGGCCCGGGGAGTCCTGGCGAACATCGCGATCAGCGCTGATATTTCAGCACGGCCTGCGCGACGAGCTCCGCGTCGGTCACGCTACGCCTGGCGTTCGGCTTCTCTCGGGAAGGAGATCGTCAGCGGCGGCGAAGACCGCTGTGAGCAACAGGTCGAGGTCGGCGAGCATCGTGGCCCCCTGGGTCGACGGCGCGATACAGGCACCGCCGACTTCGACCTGTTCTCTATCTCCTCCTCTTCCACGCCCACCCGCGTGGAATCAATTATCTAGCCGTGGGGGGTGTGGCCGCCAGGTCGCCTGTCAGGCGAGTTTCCGGACACACCCCCATCCGCGCGGGACGCTACTCGTCGAGCCGGCGCACGAACGGCAGGGAGGCGAGGATCGCCAGGTCGCAGACGCCCCACGTCGCCTGGTAGCCGTGCGTGCCGGAGAAGACGCCGGCGAGCAGCGTGATCGCCGCGCCGCCTAGCAGCGGCCCAAGCCACATGCCAAGCCCGCGGCTGCGTTTGCCCAAGGTGGCGCAGCACGCGGCGTCTGCGGCGGCGATGCCGGCGACGACCGCGCACGATGCGCTACTCGGCGGTGCTAGTCGCGACGACCTACGCGCCATGGACGCGTCCGAGCAGCTGCCGAACCGGGGCGCCCGCGAGGTCGATGCCGTCGCGCAGGACCGGCGGGGCTTGTGGGCGAGCGAGCAGCTCGTCGAGGCTCTGCTCACTCTGCTCCACAATGCTCGCCTCATTGCCCGTCCAGCGCGCGACCAGCGAGCGGAGGCCATCGACCCGATCGGCCCAGCCCGGGTCGGCTTCGTCGATGTCGGCGGGCCTGACGAGGAAGATGTCGATGTCCGAGGCGGCGTCGCCGTCCGCTCTCGCGGCCGATCCGAACACGGACGCGTGGACGGCAGGGACCTCCCACTCCGCGAGCAGGTTGCGCAACCGTTGCCAGAGCTGACTGCGCATGTCGGTCAGCGCGAGGACGGCCGGAGCCCCGAGGTGCTCGCGGCCGAATGCCGAGCTCAAACGTCGTCGAAGGCCGGCGCGTAGCGGAACGCGCCCCGCCGGTCCTCGTTCCAGGCGGTCAGCGTGCGGATCTGGAAGTGCTCGGCCCAGGCGGGGTCGGGCGGGAGCACGCCGAGCGGCGGCGCGAGCCGGAACCCGAACCGCCGGTAGTACGCGGGGTCGCCGAGCAGGACGACCTCGGGCAGCTCGAGCGCGTCGGCGGCCCCCAGCACCGCGTGCATCAGCGCGCTGCCGACGCCCCGCCGCTGGTAGGCCGGCAGCACGCCCACCGGCCCGAGGCCGACGGAGCCGCGCTCGCCGATCCACGCGCGGCTGCCGACGACGTGCCCCACGACCGTCCCGTCGAGCTCGGCGACCAGCGACAGGACCACGTCATCCGCGGCGTGAAGCCCGTCGACGAGCCGCGCTTCGGCCTCCCCGGCGAACGCCGCACGGTGCACCGCGCGGATCGCGGGCGCGTCGCCCGCGACCTCACGCCGGATCAGCACGCCACCGTTCCAGCAGGTCCGCGTCCGGCACGGTGCGGACCACGCGCGCCGGGACGCCCATCGCGACGCCGCGCGCCGGCACGTCCTTGGTGACCACGGCGCCCGCGGCGACGAACGCCTCCTCGCCGACCTCGACCCCCGGGCAGAGCACCGCGCCGCCACCGACCCGGCACGCGCGCCGCAGCGTCGCGCCGCGCAGCGCGTAGGACACGTCGTGGCGGCCCATCGTGTCGTCGTTGGTGGTGGTCACGCCGGGCCCGACGAACACGTCGTCCTCGATCGTCATGTACGCCGTGACGTAGACCTGCGTCTGGATCTTCACGCGCGCGCCGATCGTGGTGGCGTTCTCGACGGTCGAGCCGCGCCCGACGACGGTGCGGTCGCCGATCGTCACGTCCTCGCGCACGAACGCCTGGTCGCCGACGATCACCCGCTCGCCGAGCCGCGCGCCGGCGAACACGATCGCCTGCGCGCAGATCAGCGTGCCGGCGCCGATCACCAGCGGCTCGACCGGGCCGGTCGCGCGCGTGGAGCGCTTGCCGAGGATCGCGCCGTCCTGGATCTCGCAGCCCGGGCCGACGACCGTCCCCGGGTGGATGATCACGTGCTCGCCGATGCGCGCGCTGGGGTCGATCATGCCGCCATCCTGACGAGCGCCTCGACCACGCGCTCCCCGGCCCGCCCGTCGCCGTACAGGGGCGGCCGGGAACCCGGAGCGGGGCGCGCGAGCGCGGCGCGGGCGGCGTCGGCGTCGAGGTCGACGAGCACGTTCCAGCCTGCGTCCACGGTCTCCCGCCACTCGGTCGTGTCGCGCAGCGTGACGCACGGGACGCCCGCGAGGTACGCCTCCTTCTGGACGCCGCCGGAGTCGGTCAGCACGGCCCGCGCGCCGAGCAGCAGCCCCGCGAACTCCAGGTAGCCGAGCGGGGGCGTGACGATCACGCCGTCCAGCGACAGGCCGGCCGCGTCCAGGCGCGCGCGCGTTCTCGGATGCAGCGGCAGCACGACCGGCAGCGGCATTCCGGTCAGCACCGTCACCAGCCGCGCGAGCCGCTCCGGGTCGTCCACGTTGCCGGCCCGGTGCGCGGTCGCCAGCAGGTACGCGTCCGGCACGCCGGCCGGCGCCACCGCCCGCGGCGCCAACAGCTCGAACACGTCCACCATCACGTCGCCAACGAGCACGACCTCGCCCACGACCCGCTCGCCGCGCAGCACGTCCACCGCGGCCTGCGAGGAGCACAGCAGCAGCGAGGACGCGTGGTCGGTGAGCACGCGGTTGAGCTCCTCCGGCATCCGCCGGTCGTACGAGCGCATCCCGGCCTCCACGTGCGCGACCGGGACCCCGGCCTGCGCGGCGGCCAGCGCGCCCGCCAGCGTCGAGTTCGTGTCCCCGTAGACGAGCACGACGTCCGGCGCCTCGCTCGCGATCACGGGTGCCAGCTCGCTCAGCATCCGGGCGGTCTGCTCGGTGTTCGAGCCGCCGCCGAGGTCGAACCGGTACTCCGGCCGCGGCAGCCCCAGCTCGTCGAAGAACACGCGCGAGAGCGCGTCGTCGTGGTGCTGGCCGGTGTGGACCAGCACCTCGGTCGCCCGCGAGCGCAGGCGGTCGGAGACCGCGGCGGCCTTGACGAACTGGGGGCGGTTGCCGACGACGGTGAGAACGCGCACGCGCGAGAGCGTACGACTCAGCCGCGGCTGAGCCAGGTCTTCAGCGTCGGCAGCGGGTCGATCGGGTGCCCGCCCGTGTACCAGCCGGGCCCGGTCCAGATCTCGAAGTGCAGGTGGCAGCCGGTCGCCCGGCCGGTCGCGCCCACGAACCCGATCGGCTGGCCGGTGCGCACGCGCTCGCCGGTCTTGACCAGCGCGGCGCTGCGCAGGTGCATGTACGTGTAGTCGGTGTCGGCGTCCTGGTTGTCGATCACCAGGTAGTTCCCGGCGGCCGAGTGGTACCCGGCGTACTTGACCTTGCCGCCGTGAGCGGCCACCAGCGGCGTCCCGCAGGCGGCGAACGTGTCCTCGCCCTGGTGGTTGCGGCCGCCGCCGAAGCCCGCGACGCCGGTGCCGAACTTCACGCGCCCGAGGATCGGGAAGCGGTCGTTGAAGAACTCGAACGGCGCGGTCGCGGGCGCCAGGCCGGCGACGCTGATCCGGAACGCGTACGTGCCGTCCGCCTGCGGCACGCCGCCGGCGGTGCCGTCCCAGTCGACCCGCTGCACGGTCTCCGGCGCGACGTCCGGCACGTCCCAGTGCGCGACCACGGCGCCGTCGGTCACCCGGACGACGTCGACGCCCGCCGCCACGGGTGCGGGCGCGTGCACGACGTAGGACGCGGCCGCGGGCTGCGCGGCGTCGTAGTACGCGCGCGGTGCGCGCACCGCCACCTGCACGGACGGCCCGGGCGCCGGCGCGGGCGGCTCCACGGCCACGCCCCCGGTGGACGGCGCGGACTGCGCCCCGTCGCGATCCACGACCGCCACCGGTCCGGGCGCGGCGCCCAGCGGCACGCGCACGTCGACCGACGTCTTGCGCCGGACGCTCGTGGCCACCGCGACGTCGTCCTCGGCGCCCTCCGCGCCCAGGAACACGACCTCATCCGCGCGTGAAAGCGTCTTCCCACGCAGCCGCAGGAGCGACCCGGGGCGCACCGCGCCCGCCGTGCCGCAGGACCGCGCACACGCGAGCCTGGCGACCTTCGCCGGGCTCGACGCCATCAGCGTCGCCGGCGTCGAGACGGTCGCGCCGCCGGTCGGCGTCACCGGCGCCTGCACCTGCGCGTGCGCCGTCTGGGCGGCGAGCGCCCAAGCGCACGCCGCGACCACGTATGCGGTTGTCCGCGAACTGCGGGCCACGTTCCCCCTTCTGTTTGCACGCGCGGACCAAGCGCGAGCGGCAACCGGCGAGCCGTTTGCCATAAGACCGGGTGGCAATATACAGGTCGTCCGGACGGCAACCGGCGACGCGGAGCGGGCCGCTATCATGCTTCGCCGCCCCGCGCTCGGCGCGTGGCCTATCTACGCCCTCGGCCAGAAGACTTTGATCGTGAAGACCTACGTCGCCAAACCCACAGACCGCGAGCGGAACTGGCTCGTCGTCGATGCCGAAGGGCAGACCCTCGGCCGCCTCGCGACCCAGATCGCGGACGCGCTGCGCGGAAAGCGCAAGCCGACCTACACCCCGCACATCGACACCGGCGACTTCGTCGTCGTCGTCAATGCGGAGAAGATCGCCGTCACGGGCTCCAAGCGCTCGGACAAGATGTACTACCGCCACTCGGGCTATCCGGGCGGCCTGAAGTCCCGCACGCTCAACGACATGCTCGAGCGCCGGCCCGAAGAGGTCATCCGCCTCGCGGTCAAGGGCATGCTGCCCCGCAACCGCCTCGGCCGCAAGCAGCTGACGAAGCTGAAGGTCTACGCGGGCCCTGACCATCCGCACGCTGCCCAGCAGCCGCAGCCGATGGCGCTGATCGAGACGAAGTAGTAGGAGACCCAGAGACTTCCATGGCTGAGAACGAGGACCAGGTCAACGAGCCCGAGGAGACTCCGACGGAGGAGACTCCCGCCGCTGAGGCTCCGGAGACGCCCGCCGCGGAGGAGACTCCCGCCGAGGCGCCCGAGGCCCCCGCGGAGCCGACGGCCGAGGAGGTCGTCGTCGAGGGCGACGAGGTCCTCACCGACGACGACCTCGAGTACATCGAGGAAGAGGACGAGAAGCCGCGCGTGAAGCCGGCGATCCCGGGCATGGACCTCGAGGTCGACATCGTCCGCGAGGGCGACGACGTGCTCGGCGGCCGTCCGCGCTACAGCGAGGACGAGGCGCCCGACGACGAGGAGAGCGAGACCTCGGAGACCGAGGACGAGCTTCCGGAGACGATCGCGGACGCGTCGATCGACCTGGCCGCGGGCGCGCGCTACCGCGCGACCGGCAAGCGCAAGACCGCCGTCGCGCGCGTCACGCTCAAGCCGGGCACGGGCGCGTACATCATCAACGGCAAGCCGCTCGACGACTTCTTCCCGCGGGCGACGCTCCAGCGCACGATCCGCCAGCCGCTCGAGACGGTCGGCTACGAGACGCGCATGGACGTCGTCGCGGCGATGCACGGCGGCGGCGTGTCCGCGCAGGCTGACGCGCTGCGCCACGGCATCTCGCGCGCCCTGTTGGAGGCGGACCCGAACCTGCGCTCCGAGCTCAAGCGCCGCGGCTTCCTGACGCGCGACGCGCGCGTCAAGGAGCGCAAGAAGGCCGGCCTCAAGAAGGCCCGTAAGCGGCCGCAGTTCTCGAAGCGCTAGGGGTGCCCGAGCGGCGCATCGCCACGGCGCTGGTGCCCTAGAGGGGGCCAGCGAGGGTGGGCCCCCGAGGGTTGTCATTGGGCGCGGCGCCTTCCGGCGCCGCCCGCAGGCTGTTCGGCACCGACGGTGTGCGCGGTGTCGCGGGCGAGTTCCTGACCGCGGAGCTCGCCCTGTCCCTGGCGCGCGCCGCGACGGCGCGCGTCGCCCGCAGCGACGGGCGCGCCCCGCGCGTGCTGATCATCCGTGACACGCGCGAGTCGGGCGAGATGCTCGAGTCCGCCGTGGCCGCGGGCGTCGCCGCGGCGGGGGGAGAGGCGCTGCTCGGCGGCATCCTGCCGACGCCCGGCGCGCCGCTGCTGATCGCCCGTCACGGGTTCGACCTCGGCGTCGTCCTGTCGGCGTCGCACAACCCGTACCGCGACAACGGCATCAAGTTCTTCGGCGGCGACGGCTACAAGCTCTCCGACGCCACGGAGGCGGAGATCGAGGCCGCGCTCGAGGAGCCGTTCCCGACGCCCGAGCATCCCGGCCGCGTGCGCGCGTTCCACGGCGCGCTCGAGGACTACCTGCGCGCGCTGCAGGAGCGCTTCGAGGATCTCGACCTGACCGGCAGGCGGATCCTGCTGGACTGCGCCAACGGCGCCACCTTCCGGGCCGCGCCGGAGATCTTCCGCCGCCTCGGCGCCGACATCGGCGTGCTCGCGCACGAGCCGGACGGCCGCAACATCAACGCCAACAGCGGCTCGACGCACATGCAGCGCCTGATCGCCGGGATCCAGGCCGGCGACGACGAGATCGGCTTCGCGTTCGACGGCGACGGCGACCGCATGCTGGCGGTCGACCGCACCGGCGCCGTGGTGGACGGCGACGAGCTGATCGCGCTGGCCGCGATCCACCTGCGCGAGAGCGGCCGGCTCCCCGGCAACGGCGTCGCCGTGACCGTGATGACCAACTACGGCTTCCACACGTCGATGGCCGAGCACGGCGTCGAAGTGGCGACGACCGCGGTCGGCGACCGCTACGTGCTGGAGGCGCTGCGCGAGCGCGACTGGGCGCTCGGCGGCGAGCAGTCCGGCCACATCATCGACCGCAACTTCGTGCCGTCCGGCGACGGCATCGCCTCCGCGCTGCTGACGCTCGAAGCGCTGGCCGGCGGTGACCTGGCCGACCGCCACGGCATGGAGAAGCTTCCCCAGACCCTGGTCAACGTCAAGGTCCGCGACCGCGAGGCGCTCCAGCACGCCGCCGAGGTCCACGAGGCGGTCGGGCGCGAGTCCGCCGCGCTCGAGGGGCGCGGCCGCGTCCTGCTGCGCCCGAGCGGCACGGAGCCGCTGGTGCGGGTGATGGTCGAAGCGCCGACGGAGACCGAAGCGCAGGCCACGTGCGCCCGCCTCGTGGCGCTGGTGGAAGCCGAACTCGGCTGAAGCGCAAACGTGATACGTCCGCCTGCGTGAACTACCGGCCCCGCCTTGCCGTCGGGGAGACGACTTCGGGCCTGACGCAAGCAGCGAGCTCGGTGCGATTGGAGTCCTCGCCGAGCCACGTCGGCCTCGGGGGCTGGCCGGCCAATTCATCCTGACCGGATCGGCGACACCGGTCGACGATCTCACGCGCCATAGCGGCGCAGGTCGTTTCCGGCGGATCACGCTGCGCCCGATGTCTCTGCGGGAAAGCGGTGAAAGCACGCGCTCGGTGGACTTCGCCGCGCTGCTCGACACCGACGCGCCGGCGATTGGCGGGCTGGGCGGTCCCACGATCGAGGAGTACGCGACACTTCTCGTTCGCGGCGGTTGGCCCGCACTGGTGACGCAGCCGACCCGATCGGCCACCGACTACTTGTCCGGATATCTCGACGATGTCGCGCGCGCCGACCTACGCTTCGCGGGGGCCACGGCTGACCCGATGCGGATGGCCGCCCTGCAACGTGCGCTCGCACGGAGCAGCGCGACCGAAGCATCGGCGGCCAAGTTGAGCGCCGAGGCCGAGTTGCCGGTGCCGGGTACGGCAACGGCCGCCATCTCGGCGCAGACCGTCCGCAAGTACGTCGATGCCCTGTCGCGCGTCTTCGTCGTCGAGGAGCAACCGGCGTGGAAGCCTCACCTGCGTTCGAAGGTGCGGCTGCGGGTCCAGCCGAAGTGGCACTTCGTGGATCCGTCCCTGGCGGCCGCTGCACTCCGGGCACATCCCGAAGCGCTTCTCAGCGACCTCGAGACGTTCGGTTTGCTCTTCGAATCGCTGTGCGTTCGCGACCTGCGCATCTACGCGCAGATGCTTGACGGCGCCGTCTATCACTACCGAGACGACAGCGGCCTGGAGATCGACGCGATCGTGCAGCTCGGCAATGGACGGTGGAGCGCCTTCGAGGTCAAGCTCGGTGGATCCGGAGCCGTCGAACAGGCGGCCGCCAGCCTGCACAAGCTGAAGGCCAAGGTGTCGCCGCAGCGCGCTGCTCAGCTGGCGACGCTCAACGTGTTGACCGCGGGTGCGGAGAGCTACACCCGAGCCGACGGCGTCAACGTCGTCTCCCTCGGCCACCTCGACGTCGCGTGATGGAAGTGCGCCCGCCGGCCCGCCGTTGTCTGTGTGGGCCGTGTACACGATCCAGGACTCATCCACACTGGGCCGCGCGCGCCGCGCGGCCGCCGAGGGCGGGCTGCGCAAGCGCGTCGGCGGCACGGTGCTGCTGCTCGGCACGTGCTCGCTGCTCACCGACATCTCGTCGGAGATGGTGTCGGCGATCCTGCCGCTGTACCTGGTCGCCACGCTCGGCTTCTCGCCGTTGCAGTACGGCATCGTCGACGGGCTCTACCAGGGCGCCAGCGCGCTCGTCCGCCTGGCCGCCGGCTTCCTCGGCGACCGGCTGCAGCGCCACAAGTTCGTCGCGACGTTCGGCTACGGGCTGTCGGCGATCTGCAAGCTCGGCCTGGCCCTGATCGGCGGCGCCTGGGCCGGCCTGAGCGCGATCATCCTGCTCGACCGGACCGGGAAGGGCATCCGCACCGCCCCGCGCGACGCGATGATCTCGCTGAGCGCGCCCAAGAAGGACCTCGGCCTCGCGTTCGGCATCCACCGCGCGATGGACACGGCCGGCGCCATGGCCGGCCCGCTGATCGCGTTCGCGCTGCTCTCCGCCGCGCCGGACGCGTTCCACACGCTGTTCCTGATCTCCTTCTTCATCGCGATCCTCGGCTTCGGCGTGATCGCGCTGCTCGTCCGCGAGCCGCCGGCGCGCGAGCGCGTGCCCGCCGAGAAGCCGGACCTCAAGGCGGCGGCGAAGCTGCTCAAGGGCCGCGAGTTCCGCGCGCTGACGATCGCGGGCTCGGCGCTCGGCCTGGCCACCGTCAGCGACGGGTTCGTCTACCTCACGCTCAAGGACCAGGTCGACTTCAACAACGCGCTGTTCCCGCTGCTGGCGACCGGGACCGCCGTGCTCTACATGCTGCTCGCGGCGCCGCTCGGCCGGATCGCGGACCGGATCGGCCGCGCCCGCGTGCTGATCGCGGGATACGTCGTGCTGCTCGCGGCCTACTGTGTGCTGATGGTGCCGTCCGCCGGTGCGCTGTCGCTGATCGTCGTGCTCGCCCTGCTGGGCACGTATTACGCCGCCACCGACGGCGTCCTGATGGCGATGGGCAGCGCCCACGTCCCGGAGGCGCTGCGCGGCAGCGGCCTGGCGCTGCTGGGGACCGCGACGAGCGTCGCCCGGCTGCTGGCGTCGGTGCTGTTCGGCGTGTGCTGGACGTGGCTCGGCCTGCAGACGACGATCGTCGTGTTCGCCGGGGCGCTCGTGGTCGCCATGGGGCTGGCCGTGCGCGGACTGCGCGTCGCGAATGCGTAGCCGCGCGCTCGCGTTCGGCGCGCTCGCGGTCGCCTGCGTGATCGCGGCGGTCGTCGCCGCCGTGGTGGCGATCTCCGGCGCGCGCAACGACGAGCAGGCGTCCGAGAAGGCGGTCGCGCAGGCACGGCCGCAGGCGGCGGAGATCCTCTCCAGCGGCAAGCCGTTCGCGGTCTTCCGCTCCGTCGACAAGGGGCACACGGAGACGTTCGGGCGCCTGTCGATCGCCGAGCTGCAGGACGGCAAGCCGGGCGCGATCGTCCCCGCCGGCCCGTCCTGCGCGCGCGTCGCCTTCGGCGCGGGCAAGGGCATCTGCCTGGACCTGCTCGGCACGCAGATGGACGTCCGCCTGCTCGACGCCCAGCTCAAGCCGGTGACCAACTTCACGCTGGCCGGCATCCCGAGCCGCGCCCGCCTCTCGCCGGACGGGCGCTGGGGCGGGGTGACCGCGTTCGTCGTCGGCCACGCGTACGCGGCTCCCGGCCAGTTCTCGACCGTCGCGACGATCATCGACATGAAGTCGGGCAAGCCGATCGGCGACCTCGAGAGGGACTTCACCGTCACCAAGGACGGCAAGGTCTTCGACGCGCGCGACCGCAACTACTGGGGCCTGACGTTCGCCGGCGACGGCGACACGTTCTATGCGACGCTCGCCAGCGGGCCGCGCACGTGGCTGATCAAGGGCTCGGTCGCCAAGCGGCGCGCCGAGACGATCCACGACAACGTCGAGTGTCCGTCGCTCTCGCCCGACGGTACCCGGATCGGCTACAAGAAGGCGGTCTCCCGCAACCCCACGAAGTGGCGCTTCACGGTGCTCGACCTGGCCACGGGCAAGGAGACGCCGCTCGCCGAGACCCGTTCGATCGACGACCAGGTCGCGTGGCTCGACAACGACCATCTGCTCTACAGCGACGGCGACTCGACCTGGGTGGTCAACGCGGACGGGTCGGGCCGGCCGCAGGTCTGGCTGCGCTCCACGGACTCCCCGACCGTGCAGGAGAACGCGGCGGCCACGCCGTAAACTCTCTCGGCGACCCCGCAGGAAAGGAGGCCGATCACGTGTGTGGCATCGTCGGCTACGTCGGATCCCGGTCGGCGCAGGATGTCCTGCTGGCCGGCCTCGAAAAGCTCGAGTACCGCGGCTACGACTCCGCGGGCATCTCGATTCAGCGTGACGGCGTCCTGGACTCCACCCGGGCGGTCGGCAACCTCGGCCGGCTCAAGGACGCGCTCCAGCGCCCGGGCGACGGCGGCGTCGCCGTGCTCGCTCCGCCGGCGACGACCGGCATCGGCCATACGCGCTGGGCGACGCACGGGCGCGTGACCGAGGAGAACGCGCACCCGCACTACGACCCGGACAACCGCGTCCACGTCGTGGTCAACGGGATCGTCGAGAACTACATGGAGCTCAAGCAGGAGTTCCTGGCCCGCGGCGCGCACTTCACGTCGGAGACCGACGTCGAGGTGATCGCGCACCTGATCGCCTCCGAGCTCGACGAGCACGGCCTGGTCGAGGCCACCCGCCTCGCCTACAACCGCCTGCGCGGCCACTACTCGCTGGTCGCCGTCTCCGCCGACGAGCCCGGCATCGTCGTCGGCGCGCGCAAGGAGTGCCCGCTGATCGTCGGCCGCGGCGAGGGCGAGCAGTTCCTGGCGTCCGGCATCCCCGCTTTCCTCGCCCACACGCGCACCGTCCAGGCGCTCGAGGACGACGAGCTGGTCGTGATCACGGCCGACGGCGCCTCGTTCCTGACCGCCGCCGGCGAGCCGTTCGAGCGCGAGACCACGACCGTCGACTGGGACGCCGACGCCGCCGAGAAGGGCGGCTTCGAGACGTTCATGCTCAAGGAGATCCACGAGCAGGCGGACGCGGTCGCGGACACGATCGCCGACCGCACGGTGCGCCCGGACGGCGTCGACCTGCCCGAGCTCGACGACGAGCTGCTGCGCGGCGCGTCCCGGCTCATCATCGTCGCCTGCGGGACCTCCTACCACGCGGGGTTGATCGGCCGTTACGCGCTCGAGGAGTGGGCCCGGATCCCGGTCGAGATGGACATCGCGTCCGAGTACCACTACCGCAACCCGGTCGTCGGGCCCGGCGACATCGTGATCGGCATCACCCAGTCCGGTGAGACGCTGGACACGCTGGCCGCGATGCGCCTCGCCCGCGAGCGCGGCGCGACCGTGCTCGCCGTCACGAACATCATGGGCTCGCAGGCCACGCGTGACTCCGACGCCACGATCTACACCCGCGCCGGGCTGGAGATCGGCGTCGCCGCGACGAAGACGTTCGTGGCCCAGGTCGCGGTGATGTACCTGCTGGCGCTGCGGATGGCCGAGCTGCGCGGCACGCTCGACGCCGAGCGCCGGCGCGAGCTGGTCTCGCGCCTGAAGCGGATCCCGCACGACATCGGCGTGATGCTGGAGGGCGGCACCGAGGTCGTCGACCGCGTCGCCGAGCGGCACTTCGCGAAGGACTTCTTCCTGTACCTGGGTCGCCACGTCGGCCTGCCGGTCGGGCTCGAGGGCGCGCTGAAGCTCAAGGAGATCTCCTACATCGCCACCGACGCGTACGCGGCGGGGGAGATGAAGCACGGCCCGATCGCGCTGCTCGACCAGGACACGCCGGTCGTCGTCGTGGCCACGGACTCCCCGGTGCTCGAGAAGGTCGTCTCGAACATCCAGGAGGTCCGCGTGCGCGGTGCCCACGTGATCGCGGTGGCGACGGAGGGCGCCGACCTCGGCGAGCACGCCTCGGAGGTCCTGCCGGTGCCCGCGACGGACTGGATGCTGCAGCCGCTGCTGGCGGTGGTCCCGCTGCAGCTGCTGGCGTACCGGATCGCCCGGCTGCGCGGGCTGAACGTCGATCAGCCGCGCAACCTGGCGAAGACCGTAACCGTCGAGTAGAGCCTTAGCCTGGGGTCGCCGTCGTCGTCCAGAGGCGGCGGCCCAGCTCCTCGGCCTGGCCGGCCGGCAGCACGAACTGCGCGCCCGCGCCGGTCAAGGACTCGGCCGACGGATCTTCCTCGCGCTCGCCGGCCAGGGCGATGCGCCGGACGCCCGACAGTCGATCGTCGGCGGCGAGCCGCCGCAGCAGCGAGGTCGGCGGCATGTCGCCCGTGGCGGTGCCGACGATCACCGCGTCCGGCCGCAGCTCGACCGCGAGCCGCAGCGCCTCGAGCGCGTCCTCGGCGACGCAGGTGACGGCCGACTCGTCGATGCCGCGCCGGATCACGTCCGCGCGGCCGGGCACGCGCTCGACGATCACGACCGTCGGCACCGGCACGGACGCGCGCTCGGCGGCGATCTCGGCCTCCAGCTCGGAGCGCACGTACTCGGCGCCCTGCACCGCGGCGGCCTGCTGCGAGAGCGTGGCGGACACCCGCGGGCCCTCCGGCGGCAGGAGGGGCATCCGGACCGTGAACAGCGCGCCGCCCTCGGGCGCCGCGCCGAGCGAGACCTCGCCGCCGTGGAGCTCGGCGAACTCGCGCACGATCGCCAGGCCCAGGCCGGCGCCGAAGCTGGCCGACCGCCCGTCGCCGACGAGGCCGGAGCGGAAGCGGCCGAACACGCGATCGCGGTGCTCGGGGGGCACGCCCGGCCCGGAGTCGGCGACCTCGAGCAGCACGTCGTCCCCGCCGCAGCGCAGCGTGCAGCGGACGCGACCGGCGGGCGGGGCGTGACGGATCGCGTTCGCCAGCAGGTTGGACACGATCCGGCTGACCCGCTCGACGTCGAACCGCGCCGCGAGCGTGTCGGGCGTGTCCACCTCCAGCGCGAGGTCGCGCTCGGTCGCCAGCGGCTCGAAGGACTCCGCCACCGTCCGCACGGCGCGGGCCAGGTCGGCGTCCACGAGCGCGAGCCGGGCTTCGCTGTGGTCGGCCTTGACCTGCGCGAGCATGTCGTTGATCTGCTCGAGCGCGCCGAGCGCGGCCGCGCGGATGCTCGCGGCGTGCGCGCGCACGGCGTCGTCCGGGTTGCCGCGCAGCAGCTGCTCCGCGCGCGTGATCACCACGTGCAGCGGCGCGCGCAGGTCGTGCGAGAGCTCGCCGAGCAGCCGCTCGCGGTAGTCGTGCACGCGCGCCAGCCGCTCGGTGAGGGCCGCCAGCTCGGCGTTCTGGCGCGCCATCCGCTCCTCGACCCGCTTGCGGTCGGTGATCGTCCGGCCCTCGGCGACGATGAACGCCACGCGCCCGTCGCGCCCGCGCAGCGGCCGCACCAGCAGGTCCAGCGTCCCGGCGTCGCGGCCCAGGACGCGGACGCCGACGTCCAGGCGCACCAGGCGCCCGGCGGCGGCGTCCAGCACGGCCTCGCGCACCGTGTCGACGTCGCGGTCCTCCGCGCCGGACCACCAGGGCGTGATCCACAGCGGGAGGCCGGTGACTTCGGTGCGGTCCACGCCTCCGGCGATCAGCGCCGCCGGGTTCACGTCCAGCAGGCAGCCGTTGGCGTCCAGCAGCGCCGCGAAGCTCGAGGACTTGGCGTGAACCACCTGCGCCATCAGGCGCCGCGCCATGTCGTCGTTGCCAGGATCGTGTATCTCAGCCAGGCGCAGTCGAAGCTCCTCGACCGAGTCGAGCGACGTACGCCAATGATCCAGGGGTCTTTCCGTGCTCATCTGTTCGAGCACGAATCTACGCGAACGCGACCCCCGCGCTCATGAATCGGACGTATGGTCGACCCGCGCCGTCGCCGGCGCGGGCGTGGTCCGGGCTGGCTACGCGGCGGCCATCAGGTCGTTGAGGTGCGCGTAGCGGCTCGCCTCGGTGCGGTTCGCGACGCCGAGCTTGCGGTACGTGTTGGACAGGTGGAACTTGACCGTCTGCTCGGTCACCCACAACTCACGGGCGATCTTGCCGTTCGTATAGCCCTGGGCCACGAGCCGCAGGATCTCGAGCTCGCGGTCGGTCAGCGGCGTCTGCACCGGCGCCCGCTTGGCCGTCGAGCGGCGCGGGAGGTGCATGATCGCGTCGCGCGAGATCTCGCGCAGCAGCGTCGCGAGGCTCACCGGGTGCACCGACTTCGAGATCACGGCGTCGGCGCCGGCCTCGAGGACCTGGGCGGTCGTCTCGTCCTCCATGCGCATGCTCAGGAAGACGCGCTTGACGTCCGGCAGCAGCTGGCTGAGCTCGCCGAGGCGAGCGCGGGCGTGCTCGGGCTCGTGCGTCTCGTCGACCACGACGAGATCCGGAGCGAGCTGGGCCACGCGGGGGGAGATCGGCGCCGATCCGTCGACGAACCCGACCACCTCGAACCCGGCCGTCTGACGAAGAGCGAGCCGGATGCTCTGGGCCGCGAACGAATTGTCCGCGACGATCATGAGTCGCTTCACTTGAGCCACCTCCGTGGGCCGAAGTTCCGTTGACGTCCAGATTGGCGCCTGGCCAAACGGGGGGGAAGGTGATCTTGCCCCTGACGGATTGGGGGGTTCGTCCGGTCGGGCGCCGGTGATTCTGCCCCCTCGGGGCAGAGATCTCACCCGCCGCCGGGCGCTTCTTCGCCCGCGCCCTGGGGGACCTGCACCCCCAAAGGTGGAGATTCGGATCTGTCTGGGAAACACCTGGAAAGCGAACTCATGCCTGGGCCGTTGGTCGTGCGGAACGGTTCTCCACGAGAAGGGACCCATGGCCCACCCGACGGCACCGCGACTGAAGATCTACGAGCACGAAGGCGCGCTCGCGCTCCGCCGTTCCTCTTCACGCGCACCCCGGCTGTGGCTCGTCGACTCGGGCTGGGCCGCCGGCGCGTCGCGCCAGCGTCGCGAGTCGCTGCACCGCCGGCTGCTGGGCGCCGCCGACCTGGCGGCCGCCGCGGTCTCGCTGCTGTTCGTCCTGATCGCCACCGGCACCGGCAACCCGGGCCTGGCGGTCGTCGCCGGCACGCCGCTCGTGATCCTCGTCTTCAAGATCGCCGGCCTCTACGACCGCGACCAGATGCGGCTCGTGCACTCGACGCTGGACGAGACGCCGCTGCTGCTGCAGCTGACCGGGCTCTACTCGCTCGTGGTCGCCATCGGCGCGCCGCTGCTCACCGGCGGCAGCTTCGCCAGCGAGCAGATCGCGGCGCTCTGGCTCGTCAGCTTCATCACCACCGTCAGCGGCCGGGTGCTCGCGCGCAGCATCGCCGTGAAGGCCTCACCGGAGGAGCGCTGCCTCGTCGTCGGCGATCCCACGCTGGCCGACCGCGTGCGCGAGAAGCTCGACTCCAGCCACGCGCGGGCCCGGGTGATCGCCACGCTCCCGCTGGCGCCTGATCAGTTCGACGCCTGGGAGTCCCCCGAGGACCTGCGGAGCCTCGTCTACGAGCACGCCATCGACCGCGTGATCATCGCGCCCACCACGACCGACGCGGCCGGCGCCCAGGAACTGATCCGCGCGGCCAAGGTCGCCGGCACGCGCATCAGCGTGCTGCCGCGCATGCTCGAGGTAGTGGGCTCGGCCGTCGAGTTCGACGACGTGGACGGGCTCACGATGCTGGGCGTGCGGCCGTTCGGCCTCTCGCGCTCGTCGCGGGCGCTCAAGCGCGCGTTCGATCTGGTCGCCACCTCGATCGGCGTCGTGGCGGTGGCGCCGATCCTGGCGGTGATCGCGGTCGCGATCCGGCTGGACTCCAAGGGGCCGATCCTGTTCCGCCAGGTGCGCATCGGCCGCGACGGCCGGCCCTTCGAGATCTTCAAGTTCCGCTCGATGGTCGTCGACGCCGAAGCCCGCAAGGACGATCTGCGCGACCGCAACGAGGTCGGCGACGGCATGTTCAAGATCGCCGACGACCCGCGCGTGACCCGCGTCGGCAACCTCCTGCGCAAGACGTCGCTGGACGAGATGCCGCAGCTGTTCAACGTGCTCCGCGGGGACATGAGCCTCGTGGGCCCCCGGCCGCTCGTCACCGACGAGGACGCGCAGGTCCTCGGCCTCGATCGCAGCCGGCTGCACCTCACGCCGGGGATGACCGGTCCCTGGCAGATCCTGGGCGCGCGCGTGCCGATGCAGGAGATGGTTGCGATCGACTACCTGTACGTGGCGGGCTGGTCGCTGTGGGCGGACATCAAGCTCCTGCTCCGCACCGTGCGGCACGTCGCGCGCCGCGGCAACGTCTGAGCGTCAGACGACGGCTCGCAGCCGGCGCGCGGACAGCGGGCGCCGCGGGGCCTGGTCGCGATCGGAGCGCGACGCGCAGACGCACATGCCGACGACGACCGCGATCGTGGCGATCCAGACCACGAGCGCCGCAGCCAACAACATCACGAGCATGACCGGTGCGTTCCGTTCATTGAGTTCCCTCGTACCCCGTTATCGGCGCCGTGACCGCGGCGCAGTAACGGGACTATACGAATCTCCTACCCAAATGCATAGTCGCGCGTAGAAGCAGCCTCGTTTCACCGGCGTTGAACCAGTGTGCAGACACCACGCCGGATCCTCGCGGTCGCCTCGACCGGTGGGCATTGGACGCAGCTCCAGCGCCTGCGGCCCGCGTTCGCGGGCCACGACATCGCGTACGTCACGACGGAGCCCGGCCACCGCGACGAGGTCGGTGCGGCGCGCTTCTACACGGTGCCCGACGCCAACCGCTGGAACAAGGTCAAGCTCGTTCACAGCGCGGCGAAGCTGACCTGGATCCTGGCCCGCGAACGGCCTGACGTGGTGATCTCCACGGGCGCGGCCCCCGGCTACCTCGCGCTGCGGCTCGCACGGCTGGTGGGCGCGCGCACGGCGTGGGTCGACAGCATTGCGAACGTTGACGAGCTCTCGATGTCCGGCGCGCTGGCGAGCACCAAGGCCGATCTGTGCCTGACGCAGTGGCCGCATCTCGCCACCGGCCGCGTCCACTACGAGGGCACGGTCCTGTGATCTTCGTGACGGTTGGCACGCAGCTCGCGTTCGACCGCCTCATCGTCGCGGTCGACCAGTGGGCGGCCCGCAACCCGGGCACAGGGGTCTTCGCGCAGGTCGGGCCCGGCGACTACCGGCCGGCCCACATCCACTCCACGCCGTTCATCTCCCCGGTGGAGTGCCGTGAACGGATGCGGTCGGCCGACGTGATCGTCGCGCATGCGGGCATGGGCACGATTCTAAGTGCGCTCGAGCTCGGCAAGCCGTTGCTCGTCATGCCGCGTCGAGCGGCGCTGGGCGAGCATCGGAACGACCACCAGCTCGCGACCGCCGCGCGCTTTGCGGCCGCCGGGCGCATCGCCGTCGCCACGGACACCGACGAGCTCGGGCCGCGTCTCGATGAGCTCGACGCGCGTGACGCAGGCGAACGCATCAGCCGGTACGCGTCGCCCGAGCTGCTCGGCGCGCTGACGAGCTTCATCAACGGCTGAGCCCGGCCGGCGGCGAGGCATCGCCGACCACGAGGGCCTCAGGCTGCTGAGGCGCCGGCGGACTGCGCGATCGCGAGGATGCCCGCGCCGTACCCGCTCTCCGGGTCTTGGATGCGGGCGACGGCCTCCGCGCGCGAGCGCGCGTCGATCTTGCGGAACGCCGCGGACAGATGCGTCTTGACCGTGCTCTCGGCGAGAAACAGCTCCCGAGCGATCTCACGGTTTGTAAGGCCGCGCATCACGAGCCCCAGGATCTGCTTCTCGCGGTGCGAGAGCGGGCGGGGCGCGATCTGCTTGCCGAGCGAGGGTGGGACCGTGAGCTGACCGGCGGTGACCGCGCGGGCGGTCGGCACGAGCACTCGCGTGATCTCAGTGTCGAGCACGATTCCTGCCGCCCCGGCCAGCAGCGCGCGGCGCAGCGACGGGTTTCCTGAATCGGCGGGCACGACCGCGATGACCGGGCAGGCGCCGTGCGCGTCCGCGAGCTCGCGGATCGCATGAAGCCGCTCCGCCTCGGTCCCGGTCGTGAGTACGACGAGCAGGGTGCCGTCGGGGAGCGGCAGCGACGGCGCGCTGGAAGCGCGGAACCCGTTTCGGGACAGCAGGTCTACCGCGCGCCGGCGCGCCTTGATCTCGCCGCCGGCGACCACGGCGAGCGGCGCACCCTGCGGCTCATGCAGTGGAAGTCCAGCTGCGCTCATACGGGACAAACGAGGCGGACTGGTCCACTCTTCCGTTCGCTCCGGAAAGCGGAAGTCGACGCGGGCGGCAGACGTTGATCCCCAGCAATGGCCACCGAGTACGACCTCCAAAGGGCGAGCGTCATCCAGGTTGCGTTCGCCGCTGACGCCGGATTCATGCTGCCCTTGGGGGTTGCGCTGACGAGCCTGGCCGAAACCCACGCCCCCGGGGAGGTGGCGGCCACCATCCTCCACGCGGGGGTCCCCGCCGCGGACATCGCGCGCGTCGAGCGCAGCGTCGCAGGGCGCGTCCAGCTGACCTGGCGCCGCGTCGCCGAGAGCGAGGTCGCCGGTGCGCATTACTCGACCTTCTTGACGCCCGCCTCGCTTTTCCGTCTGTTGCTTCCGCAGTTCCTGCCCGCCGGGCTGGAGCGCGTGATCTACCTCGACTGCGACACGGTGATCGCCGGCTCGCTGCGGCCGTTGTGGGAGCTGGACCTGGGCCACCATCTGGTCGCGGCCGCGCGCGACGCCGGCGCGCCGTTCCCGGCCGGGCCGTGTGGGACCGACTGGCAAGGCCTCGGCCTCGCGCCCGGCGCGCCCTACCTCAACACCGGTGTGCTCGTGATCCCGCTGGCGTCCTGGCGCGCGAACGACGTGTCGCGCCGCGTGCTCGAGGTGCTGCGCGCGTCGCAACCTCGCTGGGGAGACCAGGACGGGCTGAATGTCGTGATGCAGGGGCGCTGGCTCGAGCTGCCGCGCCGCTGGAACCTGCAGACCTCTGACGTCGACGGGCGTGGGTTGGCCTGGGCGCTGTGGCGTCAGGACGTCGACGCCGCGCTCGCCGACCCGGCGATCGTCCACTACACGGAGCGCGACAAGCCCTGGATGCCCGGGTCCCGGCACCCGTTGGCGGAGCGCTGGTTCGCCGCGCTCGACGCGTCCGCGTGGTGCGGCTGGCGCCCGGACCGGCGTTCGCGTCCGCTGGTGCGTCGCGTCGGCTCGCGCGTCAAGGCCGCGTGGAGGATCCTCACCGCCAAGCCGGCGGGCGTCGCAGCATGAAGCCGTTCCGGCGCTCGGCCCGGGGCTCCGCGAGCCTTGGCCGGCAGATGACGAGCGCTGCCGCCTGGAGCAGCCTCGGTTCGATCGTGATGCGCCTCGGCAGCTTCTCCGTCGGCATCGTTGCCGCGAGACTGATCGCGCCGGACCAGTTCGGCGTGTTCGCCGTGGCGCTGACGGTGCACGCGATCATCGTCAACGTCAGCGACCTCGGCGTCAGCGCGTACGTCGTACGCCACCGCGGGGATCTCGACGCCGTCGGACCGACCGTGACGACGATCGCGACGATCTCGGCGTTGCTCCTCGGCGGAGCGATGGCGCTGGCCGCGCCGTGGCTGTCGGCGGAGCTGGGGTCCTCGGCCGCGGTTGACCCGGTGCGCGTCCTGTCGCTCACGGTCGTGCTCGCGGGCATCAGCTCGGTGCCGAGCGCCGTGCTCACGCGCGAGTTCCGGCAGGACCGGCGCTTCTTGGCCGACCTCCTGAACTTCGTCGCGTCGACGGCGATCCTGCTCGGCCTCGCGTTGCTGGGCGGCGGCGCGCTCGCGCTCGCGTGGTCGCGCGTCGCGGGGCAGGCCGTGTCCACCCTGGTGCTGTTCGCCGCGTCACCTGCGCGCTACCGACCGGGGTTCGACCGGCGCGTCGGGCGCCTGGTGGTCGCGTTCGGCCTGCCGTTGATCGGGTCGAGCTTCGTCGGCTTTCTGATCGGTAACGTCGACTACATCGTGGTCGGCCGCCTGCTCGGCGCGGAGCCGCTCGGTTTCTACTACCTGGCCTATAACGCGGGCAGCTGGCCGTACGTGATCCTGTCGCCCATCGTGGCGTCGATCACCGTCGCGGCGTTCTCGCGCGTCCGGCACGACCGCGCGCGGTTCGCGGACCGCATGAGCACGTCGATGGCCGCTCTGCTCGCGATCGGGATCCCGGCGAACGCACTGATCGTCGCGCTCGCCCATCCGCTCGTACAGGCCATCTACGGCGCCACCTGGGCGCCGGCGGCCGCCCCGCTGGCCTGGACCGCGGTCTACGGCGCGATGCGGATTCCCGCCGACCTGTTGACGAACATCACCATCGCCGAAGGCAAGACCCGCGGGCTGCTGCTGCTGCAACTCGCCTATCTGGCCGTGCTCACCCCGATCACGGTGGCCAGCGTCCAGCTGTGGGGCGCGGTCGGCGCGGGCGTGGCGCACGTCGTGGCGATCGGCGGCATCCTGCTCCCGGGCTTCATGCTGATTCTCGCCCGCACGACCGGGTTCGGCGTGTCGCGTCTGTTCGCGGCAGCCGCCCGCCCACTCGCGGCTTCGCTCGTCGCGGCCGTCGCGGCCCACATCGTCGCGGACCGAGTCGGCGGTACGTGGCCGAGCCTGCTGGCCGGGGGCGGGACCGGCGTCGTCGTCTACATCGCGCTCGTCGCGTCCTGGGGGCGGGCGGTCGCGGTCGCCGCCCGCCGTCTGTGGTCCGGCGTGGACGACCCGGCTGAGGACGCTCCGGAGGATGAGGTCGAGTTCGTCCCGGTGCCAGATGGCGTCCATGCGTAGCGATCAGGCGCTCCAGGCGAATGCGAGGGCATTCGAACGACTGGTCGATGTCACCAGGCGGCGTCTGGCGCGTGGCCGGCTCGACTCCGCCGCGGCGTGGACACGCGTCACGGCGAGCTTCGCCACCACGAACCCGCACGGCGCGCTCAGGGACGTCCGCCTGGACCGGACGCTCGATCAGATCGCGCGGCAAGCGCTTCCAGCGGTGTCGCCCCGCGTCGCCGGCGACCGGCGTGAGGTGTTGCACGTCCTGAGCGAAGGACATCTGATCGGCGGCCACGTGCGGATGGCGCTGCGCTGGGTCGAGGCCGATGTGGACAGCCGCTCGCACGTCGTCGTCACCCGCCCGGGATACGCGTCGCTCGAGCTCGCCGCGATGGTTCGGAAGCTCGGAGGCACGGCGACCGAGCTGCCTGAGCGCCTGCTCGTCGCCCGCGCCCGCAGCCTGCGGGCCGCTGCGGCATCCGTCGACGTCGTGATCTGTCATACCCACGGCGAGGATCCCGTGCCCGCGATGGCGTTCGGCGGCGACTACGCGGGGGCGCCCGTCGTCATGGTCAATCACGCCGATCATGTCTTCTGGCTCGGCGTCGGCAACGTCTCGGCTGTGATCAACCTGCGCGACGCGGCCCTCGAGGCCGCCGCGGACGCCCGCGGCTACCCACGCGACCACCTCGTGGTCGTGCCGACGCCGCTGCCCGGCGTGTCGCGCGGGAGCGGACGCGCGGGCGCGAAGGCCCAGCTCGGGCTGGACGGCGACCGGGTCGTGCTCGTCACGCTGGCCCGCCCGGTCAAGTACGCGCCCGCACCCTGGCACCCCGGCTTCGTCGACGTGCTCGCCCCGCTGCTGCGCGACAACCCGGCGGCGACGCTCGTCGCGGTCGGTGCCGACCCGGCCGATCCGGCGTGGGCCGCACTCACGCGCGAGCTTCCCGGTCGCGTTGTGCTGCCGGGCGAACGACCGGACCCGTCGGTGTATCTCGACGCCGCCGACATCTACCTGGATTCGTTTCCGTTCGGGTCGACGACCTCACTGCTGGAAGCAGCGACCCGCGACGTGCCGGTGCTCGCCAGCCGCGCCTACACGGGCATGAGCCGCCTGATGAGCTCGACGTGTCCGCTCGACGACGTGATCGTCGGCGGCGTCGATCCTGACGATTACGGCGTGAAGCTCGCTGCCCTGCTTGAGGACACGCAGCTGAGAGAGCGGGTGGGCCGGGCCACCGGCGCTGCGGTGCGCACTCGTCACGGCGCCGACGCCTGGCGTGCGAACCTGGCGGCGATCTATGAGCGGGCGGAACACGGCGAACGGGTGACGCGCCGCGATGCTCCAACCTCGGACACGGCGGATCTCGCGGCGTACGCCGAGTTGCTGATGGGCATCGAGTCCCGGACTCCGTTGTTGTGGACGATCGACTTCTCACGCCAGGCATTCGATCGCGCTGACCGGCTGTCGGCACGGGCGCGGACGTTGGCGGTTCGCGGCGTGCAGAAGGTGACCCGGGCCGGGGCCGGGCACGGAGCGACGGCCGGCACGTTCCTGATCCCGTCGCGCTGACGGTGCCGCGGCTGGAGTCGAGGAAGTCCTACGAGCTGCCGAGCGTTGCTCTCGTAAGGGGGTCGTGTTCGTACGCCGAGACCCCTGGAACTGGCTGAAGACGGTGCTCTCCTACCTCAGACATCACCGAGCGCTTGTCGCGACGCTGGCGGTCAGCTGCGGGGTCGGCTTGATTGCGGCGGTGGTGAATTCCGGGCTGCTGCCGCTGCCCGGCGCTGGGAGCAGACAGACATTCGCGGTGGCGCAGACGCACGTGCTGCTCAACACGCCCGAGCCGTCGGTGCTGGGGCGCGAGGTGCTCGGGCAGGACCTGCAGACGCTGATCAAGCATGGGGCACTGCTCAGCGGCGCCTTGGCCACTCCTCCGGTGATCGAGCGGGTCGCCAAGCGCGCCGGCCTCCCGCCCGAGGAGGTCGATGCGTCGGCGCGCACCACCGATCTGATCCCGCAGGCGATCGCCGAGCCGGACAGCCTCCGGCGCGCGAGCGACATCGAGGAGGTGCGGGCTCGGTACCGTTTCGAGGTTCAGGCCCGCTCGACTTCGCCGATCCTCGACGTCTATGCGGTGGCGCCGACCGCGGACGAAGCCGCGCGCCTGGCGAACGCGACGGTCCCCGGGCTCAACGACTACCTCCGCGACCTCGCGGCCAAGCAGGGGTTCCCGGCTGACCAGCTCGCGGTGCTGCATCCGCTGGGCACTGCGCGCGGCCACGTCGTACAGTCCAAAGCCGCTTACGAGATCGCGCTGCTCACGTTCGTGACCGCGTTCGGCATCTGCGCGGGCCTGCTGTGGGCGCTCGTGGTGTTCCGGCGTCGCCGCGCCCGCGTCCCGCGCCGTCCCGCGCTTGCCGAGCCGGCCGGCGGCGGGGATTGGCCGCATACCACGCGCGTGCTCCCGTGGATGCTGGCGGTGTTCATCGCGTTGCTGTGGCTCGTGCCGTTCAACCAGATCGAGCTCAACGTCTCGGCGCCGATCGATCTCAAGCTGGATCGGCTGGTGCTGCCGCTCCTGGTCGGAGCGTGGCTCCTCGCCTTCGCGGCTGGACGCGCGTATGCTCCACGGCTGCGTTGGACGCCGATCCACAGCGCGGTGGCCGCGTTCGTCGCGGTCGCATTCCTGAGCGTGGTGCTCGACGCGCGGTACCTCAGTTCGACGCTCGAGCTCGACCTGCCGATCAAGCAGCTTCCGCTGCTGGCCTTCTTCGCCTCGCTGTTCGTGATCACCTCGACCGGCGTGCGTCGCAGCGAGATCCACGCGTTCATGTTCTACACGCTGGTGCTGGGCGTGATCTGCGCGTTCGGTGTGATCATCGAATACCGCTTCAAGCAGAACCTCTTCTTCACCTACGCGGACAAGCTGCTTCCGGGCGGCTTCAGCGTCGACGCGGCCGACACCTCGGCGGTCGATGGGCTCGGCCGGCGCGTGGTCCGCGGTCCGGCGGACGTGCCGCTCGAGACGGTGACGATGCTGTCGATCGCCCTGCCCGTCGCGGTGGTCGGGCTGCTGCAGTCCGAGCGCTGGCGCCGTCGGCTCGTGTACGCCATCGCGATCTGCGTTCTCGTCACGGCCATGTTCGCGACCTTCCGCAAGAGCGCGCTGCTGGCGCCGATCGCCGTCTTCGGCACCTTGGCCTACTTCCGCCGCCGCGAGCTCCTGCGCCTCGCTCCGCTGGGCCTCGTCCTGCTCGTGGCCGTGAGCGCGCTCTCACCGGGCGCCCTCGGTTCGACGATCTCGCAGTTCACGCGCCCCGACGCCGCCGACGTTCCGACCGTCAGCGACCGTGTGTCTGACTACGACGCGATCCGGCCTGACGTGCTGACGCACCTCGCCTTCGGCCGCGGCTGGGGCACGTACAGCCACTTCGACTACCGCGTGCTCGATTCCGAGATCCTGCACCGGCTGGTTGAGATGGGCGTCGTCGGCCTCGTCGCGTATCTGATGATGGCGGTGACGGTGATCGTTGCGTCTCGAGTGACGATCCGGCGACGCGACCCGGCGCGTGCGCCGTATGCGCTGATCGGAGCGGCCGCCGCCGCCGCGTTCATCGTGGCGTCGTTCCTCTATGACGTGATGTCGTTTCCGCACGCCGCCTACATCTTCTTGTACGTGGCGGGACTGACGTCGGTGGCGATCGCCGACGACGGCCCGGGCCGGTCGCCGGCCGAGAACGAGACGGCCGGCGTCGCCGACTCCGCCACGGCGCCGCCGGCCGCGCGCGACCAGGCCGTGGTCGAGTCCGCACTGCGCCGAGTCGGCGTCTAGACGTAGCCCCTCGGGGGAGCTGCGCCTAGGGGCCCTAGGAGACCGGGCCGAGACGCCGACGGCCGGCGCGCAGGCCGCGCAGGAGCCCCGGCAGCACGAGCACCGCCGCGGCCCATATCACCAGGATCGCGACGCCCGCGAGCACGCCCTTGCCCTTCGAGCTCGAGATCTGCTCGGTGCGGGCCGCGACCGGGCTGACCAACACCTTGTAGCCCTGGATCGTCGACGTGTCGCGGGGGGCGCCGAGGCCGTAGCTGGGCGGCACGGGCGTGGGGGTGGGGGCGGCATCGGGGTTCGGCCGCGGCGTCGGCGTGGGGGCGCCCGCACCCACCTTGACGGATTGCGCGCTATTGGCCGTGACCGCGTCGGCGACGGCGAGCGCCAGTTTGCGCGCGCCGTCGCGGTCGGGTGCATACGCGCCGATGTCGAGCGTGCCGAGGTTCTGGTCGGCGGCGACGGTCGCGATCAGGTACGCGGGAGGAAGCCCGTCTGCGCCCGACGCGGTGCGGGCGATCGCCGTCGGCGTGATCGGCGCCTGCAGCGAGGGCTCGAGTACGCGCACCGTCTTGGGCCGCACGTTGAGGTCGCGCGCGATCAGGTCCCGCGTCGCATCGTCGGTCATGATCTCGGCGAGCAGCTGAGCCCGCCAGCCGAGGCTCTCAGCACCAGCCGGAAGCGGCTTGACGAGCTGCGACGGGTTCGTGTCGAGCAGGATCCGCGTCGCCGCGAAGCCACCGAGCTGCGCCGGCTTGGACGCGTAGTGGAACGTCGCCGCGAGCGCGAGCACGATGCCGGGCAGGCACAGAAGGCGCCGACTCCACAGCGTACGTAGGACCGCCGCGACCTCCATGGGCCCTCAGTCGGTGGCGAGGCGCTCGGCGCGCACCGCCTGTATCCAGCCCCTCTGGACTCTCGTGATGAAGATCACCGTCGCGCATCCCATGCAGAAGATCAGCGCGAACACGAGTAGGGCGACCTGCCACTTGATCGTGGGGTTGATGACCGTGCCCTCGGCGCGGCCGAGGTCGAGCAGACGGATCTGGTCGGACGCGGGCGTCTTCTGCGACGCGGCGATCTGCTGCAGGTAGGCATGCAGCTCGGCGACCGCGGCGTTGGCGAGATCCGCGGCGCTCCGCGCGGTCGGGGTCTGCGCGTAGATGTCGAGGATCGGAACCGTCGGGTTGGCCTGGATGCTGAGCCGATATTGGTCGGTGGTCCGGATCAGGTCGCCGGCGGCTTTCTTGTTGCCGTCGTCGATGCGCCCCTGCGGCAGTTTGGAGGTCAACGGCGGCTCGACCTGCAGTCGTTCGATGGGGACGTTCGCGCGCCGGGCGATGGCGGAACGCACGGATGCGGTGGCGAGGACGTTGCCGAGCAGGACGGCGCGGTTCGTCAGGCCCTCGATGCTGTAGGTGTCCTGACGCAGGTCGAGCATGACCGAGGACGGCGTGTCGATCACGACATGTGTGGTCGCCGTCGCCATCTCGAATGACCGCGGGGTCAGCGACGGCGGCGAGAAGCTGATCTTCTGCACGCTCCACACTGCGGCCAGCAGCGCCAGGAGGAGGCTCGCGAGCACGCCGAGGCGCAAGTGCCAGAGATGCCGAATCCGCGCGCCGAGTCGCATACGTCGCTAGAGCAACGGGGCGCCTGGGCTCGTTCTTGCGCCGCGTCCCACCCCGACCGGGGCTTCGGCGGCCTCTGGCACGGGCGTGCCGGCCGGCATCATCGCGACCGGCGCGGTGAGCTCCGCGAACGGAATCGGCTCGCGGCCCAGGAGCGTGGTGAGTACGCGTTGACTCGCGGCACGCTTGAGCGCGCCGCGCTCGCCTTTGCCCGCGTAGACCGCGCGGGCTCCGTGACGCAGCGCGATCGCGCCGGTGTATGCGAGCCGATGACCCGGCGAGAAATGCTTGCGCGCGTACATGATGCGCGTCATGGCCCCGAGACTTTCGATCCTGGGGTTGATGCCCACCTCGCCACCGTGGTGCAGGATCGTCATCTGCGGTACGTGGCGGATCTCCCAGCCGGCGGACTTGATCCGGCGACACAGGTCCGTCTCTTCGGAGTACATGAAGAACCGCTCGTCAAACCCCCCGGCGCTCGCGAGCGCCTCGCGGCGCACGAGCATGAACGATCCGCTCGTCCAGTCGCACTCGACCTCGCGGTCGTAGGCCGCCAGGTCGAGCTCGCGTTCCCCCAACCAGCGCGGGCGGCCTCGGAAGCGGTCGACGCCCGCGGCCTCGCCGAGGGCGCGCAATGCGTTGGGAAAGCGACGGATCGTCTCGTCGATGCGACCCTCGGGCGTGATCTGGCGTGCGCCGATCAGGCCGACGAGCGGCCGTGCGTCCATCAGCCGCACGAGTTCGGCGAAGGTCCCTTCGAGGATCTCCGTATCGGGGTTAAGGAACAACACGTAGCGGGCGTCGCACGTCATCAGACCCCGGTTGTTGGCGTGCCCGAAGCCGTGGTTGGGCGAGCGGACGGCGCGGGCTCGCGGGAACTCGGCAGTGACCATGTCGGTGGTCGCATCGGGGGAATCGTTGTCCACCACGACGACGTCCAGGGCCACACCGTCGCCGGCGTGCGCGAACACGGTTCGCAGGCAGGGACGAATCCAACGCCGGTCCATGGCGACGATGATGATCGCGAGGTCGTGAGGCATCAGTCGATCAACGAGCCGGGTTCCCATCGGCTTGCAAGATAGGCTCGAGGCCAACCGTTGACTGGTGGATACCAATGACCCGATGGAGGCCGGCAATGACTCGCGCACCGCATCCCACCAGTACCCAGGAGCTCCTGTGAGCAGCATCGGCCGAGTCCTTGTCACAGGCGGCGGCGGCGCGATCGGGTCGAACGTCGTCGATGAGCTCGTGATCGCCGGGGCCGAGGAGGTAATCGTCCTCGACAACTTCGTCCGCGGGCGCCGTGCGAACCTCGACTGGGCGCGCGCCAACGGCGCGGTGCAGCTGATCGAGGGCGACATCCGCGATCGCGGGCTCGTGAACCGCCTGATGCGGGGCATCGACGTGCTCTTCCACCACGCCGCGATCCGCATCACCCAGTGCGCCGAAGAACCGCGCCTCGCGCTCGAGGTGCTGGTGGACGGCACGTACAACGTCTTCGAGGCCGCCGCCGAGAAGAACGTCCGCCGCGTCGTCGCCTCCTCGTCGGCGTCCGCGTACGGTCTCGCGACCGAGTTCCCGACTCGCGAGGATCACCACCCGTACGCCAACGACACGCTCTACGGCGCGGCCAAGGTCTTCAACGAGGGACTTCTGCGCAGCTTCCACGCGATGTACGGCCTCGACTACGTCGCGCTGCGCTACTTCAACGTCTACGGCCCGCGCATGGACGTCCACGGCCTCTACACCGAGGTGCTGGTGCGGTGGATGGAGCGCATCAGCGAGGGCAAGCCACCGCTGATCTTCGGCGACGGTTCCCAGACGATGGACTTCATCTACATGGGCGACATCGCGCGCGCGAACATCCTCGCCGCGGAATCCGAGCTGACGGATGCGGTCTTCAACATCGCGACCGGCGTGGAGACCAGCCTGCTCGAGCTCGCGCAGATGCTGTTGAAGGTCATGGGCTCCGACCTGCCGGTCGAGCATGGCCCGGAGCGGGCGGTCAACGGCGTGAGCCGGCGCATGGCCGACACCGGCGCCGCCAGCGAGCAACTCGGCTTCGAGGCCGAGGTCCAGCTCGAGGAGGGCCTGACGCGACTCGTCGACTGGTGGCGGGCCGAGAAGGCCGGCGTGCCCACGCAGCCGATCAACACGTTCGCGAAGGCGGTCTGATGGAGATTCCGTTCAGTCGGCCGTACCTGCGCGGCGACGAGGGCGAGCGGGTCGCGGCGACGATCGCCAGCGGCTGGGTGTCCCAGGGCCCGCGCGTGCGCGAGTTCGAGGCCGCGTTCGCCGAGCGCGTAGGGGCGTTGGACGCCGTCGCCACCACCAATTGCACCACGGCTCTGCAGCTTGCGCTGTACGTGATGGGCGTCGGTCCCGGAGACGAGGTCATCGTCCCGTCGTTGTCGTTCATCGCGACGGCGAACGCCGTCTGGCAGAACGGTGCGACGCCGATCTTCGCGGACGTGGACCCGCTGACCTACAACATCGATCCGGACGTGATCGAGCGCGCCGTCACTGAGTGCACCACGGCGATCATGCCCGTCCACCAGCTTGGATTGCCGGCCGAGATGGAATCGATCCTCGAGCTCGCCGATCGGCACGGGCTTGCGGTGGTCGAGGACGCGGCCTGCGCCGTCGGGGCGTCGTATCGCGGGCAGCGCATCGGCTCGCTTGGCCCATTGGCATGTTTCTCGCTGCATCCGCGCAAGGTGATCACGACCGGCGAGGGCGGCATGATCGCGGTCAACGACCCGGACGTCGCAGCCCGGCTGCGCATGTTGCGTCAGCACGCGATGAACGTTTCCGACCTCACGCGCCACAACGCCAAGGACGTCGTTCTCGAGCGCTACCCCGAGCGCGGCTGGAACCACCGCATGACCGACATGCAGGCGACGCTCGGACTCTGCCAGCTCGAAGTGCTCGACGAGATCCGGTCCGATCGTGCGCGGCTTGCCGCCCGTTACACCGAGGCGCTGGCCACGATCCCGGCGATCGAACCGCCGTTCGACCCCGACTATGCGGAGCGCACGTGGCAGTCCTACGCGGTGCGGCTCGTGGCGGGCGCGCCGGATCGGACTGAGCTGATGCGCGCGCTGCTCAAGGACGGCATCCCGACGCGACGCGGCGTGATGGCGATCCACGAGGAGGGTGCGTACGCGGCCGCGGCGGCCGATCTCCCGGTCACCGAGGACGTCACGCGCAACACGCTGATGCTGCCGCTGTTCGCCGGGATGACCGACGCTCAGCAAGACCACGTGATCGAGCGGCTCGCCGTCCACGCCGCGGCGCTTGTCGCCGCGTGAGACCTCGCGACATCGACTCGGCCAAGGCCGCGGGGCGAGCGCTCGTACGGCGCGCGGAGGTGGCCGTCCGTCGCCGGCCGAGCACGACGGTCCCAGCGCTGCGGGTCGCTGCGGAGCCGTCGGCGGCGCCGAGTGTGTGGGTGATCACACCGGACTGGAACCGGGCATCGGGAGGGGTCCGCAAGCTCTATCGCGCCGTCGACGTCCTCAACGCGGCAGGCGTGCCCGCCGCGGTCGTGCATCAGCGTCCGGGCTTTTCCTGCACCTGGTTCGAGCACGAGACCCGCATCGTCCCGGCGCCGCGTGTCACGGTCGGTCCACGTGACGTCATCGTGGTGCCGGAGATCTATTGGCCGTCGATTCGCAGGCTGCCGTCGGGCATCCGCCAGGTGATCTACAACCAGAACGCGTACTTGACGCTCGAGGCGCTGGCCGAGGGCGGACGCGCCGCGGCGGCGCCGTATGTCGACAATCCCGACCTCGCCGCGATCGCGGTGGTCTCCGACGAGAACGCCGAGCTGCTGCGCTATGCGTTTCCGGGCGTACCGGTGCAGCGCATTCGCCACGGGCTCGATCCGGCGCTGCTCCATCCTCCCGCGCAGCCGCCCGGGCGCCGGATCGCCTACATGCCGCGCCGCCGCGCCGACGAGGCGCGGCAGGTCATCGAGTTGCTGCGGCTGCGCGGTGTACTCGAGGGTTGGGAGGTCATCTCGATCGAGCGGCGCAGCGAAGCGGAGGTGGCCGAGCTCCTTCGCGGCAGCCGGATCTTCCTGAGCTTCAGCGAGCGCGAGGGCTTCGGACTCCCGCCGTGCGAAGCGCTTGCCTGCGGCTGCCTGGTCGTGGGCTTCGACGGTTTCGCAGGCCGCGAGTTCTTCCGGCCGCCGTTCGCCACCGCGGTGGCGAACGGCGACGTCGCCGCGTTCGCCCGCGCTGCCGAGGCGCTCGTGCACTGGACCGAGGAGGATCCGGCGGCCGCGCACGCCGTCGCGGCTGACGGCGCCCGCTTCGTGCGCGAGCACTACTCGCCTGAGGCCGAGCGGCATGACCTCGTCGAGGTCTTCGCGCCGCGCTGATCAGCGCGGGCCGGCCGACAGGGGACGGCTTGGTCCGTATACGCCCGTGCGGGTCCAGTGGAGGTAGCGCAGCTCGTTGCGCAGGCGGCGGCCGAGCGCGGCCGCGACGTACCACGGTCGGGAGCTGACGCGATCGATGTCGAGCGCGCGACGGCGCTCGAGCTGCCTCCAGCCGCGCAGCCGGCCGCCGGCCGGCTCCACCTCGCCGGCGATCGTGACCAGGCGTTCGAGGACGTCCTCGGTCGCTTTGCCCCGGTCGAGCAAGTGACACGCCTCGCGCAGCGCGTCGCGCGCGATCGCTCTCTGCGCGAGGCACCGCAGGGTCGGCGCCTCGGGGATGACCCCCACGGGGCCGGAGAAGAGCACGTCGAACGCCGCGCGGCGCTCCGCGAGATCCTTGATGCGGTCGACCTTGCGGGAGGACAGGCTCGCGGCGTGCTCGCGGTGCCACGCCTGGTCGGCGCCGCCCACGCGGCCGATGTCGGAGAAGGCCGCCATCCGCAACCACATCTCCATGTCATGCGTGTGCGCCAGCGGCATCTGGCCGCCGACGCGCTCGACGACGGATGTGCGCATCAGCACTTCGGGCGCCGTGATCACGTTGTATCCGTCGCGGCAGCGGTCGCCGAGCCACTGGCGGCCGGGCCACACCGTCCACGAGCGCACGCGTGAGCGATGCGCCGGCGGCTTCCCCTCGAAATGGCGCGGGTGGCCATAGACGAGCCCTACGCTCGGGTACGCGTACGCCAGCGCGGTCGACCGGGCGAGCGAGCCGGGGGTCAACAGGTCATCCGCGTCGAGGCGGACGAGGAACTCTCCGCCGACCCGCTCCAAGCCGTCATTGAACGTCGCCACCGGGCCCTGGTTGACCGTGTGGGCCAGCACGGTCACCGCCGGATGACGCGCGGCCAGCGCGCGGGCGATGGCGAGGCTGTTGTCCGTGGAGCAATCGTCGACGATCACGACGTCCACGTCCACGCCCTCCTGAGTGAGCACGCTCTCGACCGCGTCGGGCAGGAACCGGCCGTAGTTGAAGCATGGGATCACGACGGTCACCGACGGCCGCGTTCCGGCGCCGAGAGGACGGACCGCGCGGGTCCGGAGCGTGCGTTCAACGGAGCGCATCAGCCAACAACGCGACAGCCGCGCGAGGACTTCCAGTTCGGGAACCCCGAGCAGTCATCCGTTTCTCGGCCGGGCATCCGTGAATGAACGGGTCACGCCGTCACGTTGGTCCTGTCATGGAGATCGCACGGGCCCTGTTGATCGTGGGGGAGGCCGGCGGCGGGCACCCCTGGCCCGGCGCGCCGCCGACGCCGAAGCCGCTGTTCCCCATCGGCAACCGGCCGATCCTCTTCCACCAGCTCGAGTCGCTGAGCAGCGCCGGCGTCCTGGAAGCCGTGATGGTCTCCGAGCGGGCAGCGAGCTCCGCGATCCTTGACGCCGTCGATGACGGGCAGCGCTGGGGCCTGCGCGTGCGGCATCTCGAGTGGGCTCCGTCCAGTGGCCTGTCTGGGGCGCTGCAGGTCAGCCGTCCCGCCCTCCTGGACGAGCCGGTGCTGGTGCAGTACGGCGGTTCGCTGCTGCGCGAGCGCATGTACCCGCACATCTCGGCGTTCGCGCGCGAGCAGCTCGACACGCTCGCGCTGCGCCTTCCCGAGCCGGACCAGCACCTCGCACCCGGCTACCTCCTCAGCCCACGAGCGATCTCGATCCTCAGCCACCGCGCGGCCGGCGCCGGGAACCCGGTGGCCGGCGTGCGCGCTCGCGGCGGCAGGGTCCGTGAGCAGCCGGTTGACGCCTGTCTGCCCTGCCATGGGAACCTCGAGGCACTGCTGGAGAGCAATCGTCGCGTGCTCGAGGACCTACGGCCCGCGCCGCTTGGCGCCACGCTCCACGCCACCACGATCCAGGGGGCGGTCGACGTTCATCCCACCGCGCGCGTCGAGCGCAGCCTGCTGCGCGGCCCGCTCGTGATCGGCGCGGGCGCGAGGATCAGCGACGCCTACGTCGGCCCGTACACGTCGATCGGCGGGGGGGTCGTGATCGAGGGCTCGGAGATCGAGCACTCGATCGTGCTGGAGCGAGCCGAGCTGCGTTTCGTCGGCACGCGGCTGGAATCAAGCGTGATCGGCCGCGGAGCGCGCGTTGCCCGGGGCTTTGAGCTGCCCGGCGCGATGCGGATCTCGGTGGGCAACGGCGCCGAGGTCATTCTCCGTTAGGAGGCCGCGCGTCCTCGCGCATGACTGGCCGTTTTTCGTCCTTTCGGGGCGCGAGCTGTCGCGGTGCTGACCCGTTGCTGGTGTATGGAAGCTTGTCCAGGCACCTTTGTGACGATTGTTACGCGCTGCTGTGTCGTCCTGCTGGCGACGATTGCCGCGCTCGTTGTGGTGCCGACCGCGAATGCCCTTGCGGCGTGCGCGAACCCCGTGGCGTGCGACAACGCCCAGTCGGGCACGCCGTCTGACGACTGGTACGTCCAGACCGACTCGCCGAGGATCGCTGGGTACCCGACCTCGATGAGCGTCAACAAGGGGCAGACGATCAGCTTCAAGATCAAGGCGGAGACCAACAGCTACTCGATCGACATCTACCGGCTCGGCTATTACGCCGGGGACGGCGCCCGTCTGGTGCAGGGCAACGTGTCGCACAACAACACGGCAACGACGCAGGCTCAGTGTCTGACGTTCGACGACACCGGTCTGATCGACTGCGGGAACTGGGCGGTGACCGCGTCGTGGCAGGTGCCTGCGACGGCCGTGTCCGGTGTCTACGTCGCCGACCTGTCCACGACCAGCGGCGAATACAGCAAGATCATCTTCGTCGTTCGCGACGACTCGAGCCACTCCGACATCGTCGTCCAGACGTCCGATGCCACCTGGCAGGCCTACAACGCCTACGGCGGGAACAGCCTCTATACGTGTTCGGTGGAGTGTCCGGAAGGCAATCCGCACGGCTACAAAGCCGCGCTGAAGGTCTCGTACAACCGTCCGCTCATCACCGAGGACCAGTCCGCCCTCTTCACCGGAGCGGAGTATCCGCTGATCCGCTTCCTGGAGCAGAACGGCTATGACGTCAGCTACGTCAGCAGCGCCGACGTGGCCAACCATCCGGAGCTCATCCGCAACCACAAGCTCTTCATTTCGAGCGGCCACGACGAGTACTGGTCCGCATCGCAGCGCTCGAGCATGGAGGCGGCGCGCGACGCCGGCGTCAACCTGGCGTTCTTCACCGGCAACGAGGGATTCTGGAAGACCCGCTGGGAGCCCAGCCGGGATGGGGCGAACACCCCCGACCGCACGCTCGTCGCCTACAAGGACACCCATTTCGACGATCCCGCCGACCAGGATCCCGTCAGCTGGACCGGCACGTGGCGCGACCCGCGGTTCACGACGGCGGCGGATGGGGTGACGCCCGAGAACGCGCTCACGGGCCAGATCTTCCTGGTCAACTCCGGAACCTCGAACATCACCGTCCCGTACGCCTTCCGCAACCTGAGGATGTGGCGCAACACCGCCGTCGCGAGCCTGACGCAGTCCAACCAGAGCGTCACGCTGGGCAAGGACACGCTCGGCTACGAATGGGACCAAGACGCCGACAACGGCTACCGGCCGGCCGGCTCGTTCCAACTGTCCTCGACGACGGTGCCGAACGTCGAGGTCTTCACCGATTACGGCAGCACGACGAAGTTCGGGCAGACCGCGACGCACAACATGACGATGTACAAGGCCCCGAGCGGGGCGCGCGTCTTTGGCGCGGGAACCGTGCAGTGGGCGTGGGGCCTGTCGGACTGGAACCCGAACGACACCGCGCCTGACCGCAACATGCAGCAGGCGACGATCAATCTGCTCGCGGATCTCGATGCCCAGCCCTCGACGCGCGCGGCGGGCCTCGTGGCGGCGTCGAAGACGACCGACACGACGTCGCCGTCGACCACGGTGAGCGCGCCGTCGACCGCGGCCGATGGCAGCGTCGTCACGCTCAGCGGGACCGCGACCGATACCGGGGGCGGCGTCGTCGCCGGCGTCGAGATCTCCACCGACGGCGGCAGCACCTGGCACCCCGCCACGACGGGCACGACCAACTGGACCTACAAGTGGATCGTGCACGGCAGCCCCACCGCGACGATCAAGGTGCGGGTCACCGATGACAGCGGCAATACGAGCGCGCCGACCGCCGGCACCAACGTGAACGTGACCTGCCCGTGCTCGATCTGGGGCACGAACGTCACTCCGCCTTCCACGTCCGTGGACTCGGGTGACCCGGAGTCGATCGAGGTCGGCGTGAGGTTCAAGTCGGACGTGCTCGGCACGGTGTCGGGCATCCGCTTCTACAAGGCCGCCGCCAACACGGGCACGCACGTCGGCAGCCTGTGGGACGCCGACGGCCAGCTGCTCGCGAACGCGACGTTCACCAACGAGAGCGCGTCCGGCTGGCAGTCCGTGACGTTCTCCTCGCCGGTCACGATCCAGCCCAACACCACGTACGTCGCGTCCTACTTGGCGCCCAAGGGGCACTACTCGGGTACGCCGGACTGGTTCTGGCGGGCGAACACACCCGGCCCGACCGGCGGCGGAACCACCGACGGGTCGCCACTCCACGCGCTGCGGTCCACCGGCAGCGCCCAGGTGAACGGCGTCTTCACCTACACCAGCGGCCCGTCCTTCCCGGCGCAGAGCTACGCGTCCGCGAACTACTGGGTCGACATCAGCTTCACGCCGACGCCGCCGCCCGGCCAGGTCACGGGCGTCGTCGCGACCTCCGGCGGCAAGACGTCGGCGAACGTCGCATGGACCGCGCCCGCGTCCGGGGGACCCGCTTCCTCGTACAAGATCACGCCGTACATCGGGGCCACGGCGCAGACCCCCGTCACCATGCCCGCGAGTGCCGGAACGGCTGCGACGGTGACCGGCCTGACGAACGGCACGACGTACACGTTCCGCGTGCAGGCGGCGAATCTCAACGGCGCCGGCGCCGTCTCCTCCGCCTCGAACCCCGTCACGCCCTCGGTGCCCGTGGTGCCGTCCGCGCCGTCCGGCGTCGTCGCGCGCCCTGCGACGAAGTCGGCGCTCGTGACGTGGACGGCGGCGAGCAGCGACGGAGACAGTGCGATCACGGGTCAGACGGTGACGCCGTATGTTGGTGCGACGGCGCAGGGGTCGGTGCAGGTGGGTGCGTCGGCGACGAGTGCGACGGTGACTGGGTTGACCAATGGGACGTCGTATACGTTCAAGGTCAGTGCGACCAATGGTGTGGGTGTGAGTCCGCAGTCGGGGGCGTCGGGTGCGGTGACGCCGCAGTCGACGCTGTTTGACTTCGATACGCCGAGTACGGTCGATGCGGGGGATCCGTGGTCGGCTGAGTATGGCGTGAAGTTCAAGGCCGATTATTCGGGTTCGGTGACGGGTGTGCGGTTCTATAAGTCGGCGGCGAACACGGGTACGCATGTCGGGTCGTTGTGGCGGGCTGATGGGACCAAGTTGGCTTCGGCGACGTTTACCAATGAGACGGCTTCTGGTTGGCAGTCGGTGACGTTTGCTTCTCCTGTCGCGGTGACGGCGGGGACGACGTACATCGCGTCGTATTTCACGCCCTCGGGCCATCCCTCGGTGACCGGCGGCGCCTTCGCG
>Ga0182736_1000622_pt1 | contig 48966 bp, 39 predicted proteins | sample eDN5th30CKraftBY_FD_128882 | JGI IMG/M metagenome (GOLD analysis project Ga0182736, IMG submission 128882) | Enriched backyard soil microbial communities from Emeryville, California, USA - eDNA 5th pass 30_C Kraft BY (version 2) (version 2) | ecosystem: Environmental > Terrestrial > Soil >... | reverse complement strand
TTGAGTTTTAGCAACGTCATTACGTTCAATCTCGATGAGTATTATCCGATGCAACCGGATGCTGTTCAAAGTTACGTTACTTTTATGAATAAGCATTTGTTTGATCATATCGATATCAAGCGAGAACATATTCACATTCCAAGTGGAACGCTCGACCAATCAGAAATTCAAACCTATTGCATGGAATATGAACGTAAAATTACTGATTTTGGAGGGCTTGATTTTCAACTTTTAGGTATCGGTAGAACAGGGCACATTGGTTTCAACGAACCGGGATCTGCTCCAAATTCCGGAACACGTTTGGTTACGCTGGACGATTTAACCAGAAGAGATGCTTCACGGGATTTCGGGGGTAAGGAAAATGTTCCTACCAAGGCGATTACGATGGGTATAGGTACGATTTTTAAAGCCCGAGAAATTATCTTAATGGCTTGGAGCCCTGTAAAGGCCGAAATCGTTAAGAAGGCTGTAGAAGGGGAACTGTCGTCAGAAGTGCCTGCTACTTATCTACAGCTGTCTGATAATGTAGAGTTTATATTAGATGAAGGTGCGGCTAGCGAACTTACCCGCTTTAACATTCCATGGCTAGTTAAAGACTGTGTGTGGGATTCACAAACTATTAAAAAGGCCGTTATTTGGTTAGCCCAAACAGTAAATAAGCCCATTCTTAAGCTAACGGAAGAAGATTATAATAACCATGGTATGGCCCAACTTGCAACAGAGAAGGGGCCCGTGTATAATATAAATATAGATATTTTTAATCAGCTGCAACATACCATTACAGGATGGCCAGGAGGTAAACCTAACGCAGACGACAGCCAGCGCCCAGAAAGAGCTGTTCCAGCGAAGAAAAGCGCCGTTATTTTTTCTCCACATCCTGATGATGATGTGATTTCAATGGGCGGAACGTTTATTCGCTTGGCAGATCAAGGGCATAATGTACATGTCGCTTACCAAACGTCAGGAAATACAGCGGTTTGGGATGACGACGTATTGCGGTATATTGAGTTTGCTGCCGATTTTTCTAAATCGTTAAATCTAGGAACAGAGAAATTAAGTGCACTTTATGCAGAAGCCCGTAAATTTATTGCTGCCAAAAAACCGAATCAGCTAGATACAGATGAGATAAGAACAATTAAAGGCCTAATCCGTAAAGGCGAAGCTATTGCTGGTGCCCGTTTCGCAGGCCTGCCTGATGATCATATACACTTCCAGAACTTACCGTTTTATGATAGAAGTAAATTCTCTAAAGAGGTTTCTTATGAAGATGATATTGTACAGACAATGCAATTGCTACAGCAAATAAAACCACATCAAATCTTTGCTGCCGGCGACTTTGCCGATCCTCACGGCACGCATAAAGTTTGTTTTGATATTATTTTAGAAGCAATTACACGATTGAGTAAAACAGAAGAATGGACAAAAGACTGCTGGCTTTGGTTGTATCGTGGTGCATGGCATGAATTTGAGATCCATGAAATTGAGATGGCGGTTCCCCTCTCGCCGCAGGAGGTTGTTCGCAAACGTCATGCAATCTTTAAGCATCAATCTCAAAAAGATTTGCCTGTATTCCCAGGAGATGATTCCCGAGAATTCTGGGTTCGTGCCGAAGACCGTACACGCGAAACAGCAAAAAGATATGATGAACTAGGCTTGGCAGATTATGAAGCAATAGAAGCCTTTGTTCGTTGGAAATTTGACTAATTTATGCTGTCGTTACTAAGTGTCAACAGCGTTGGCATAACGCATAACTCTTTAACTTTAAAAAATGGGCGAGATATGAAATATCCAGCCCATTTTTAATACTGAAAATCTCCATTTAAAGTAATGCGCACATTGAATGGCTGTAAATAAGTATCTATTAACACCGCAACTTGTCTGCGGGTTAATTTAGCTTCTAAATCGTATGTGCCTTTGAATTTAAAACGCTTAGCCCAGCCTTTTTCTATTTCAGTATTCAGTTCATCCCCCCTATTGGCTACATATTTTATTAAACTTAATACATCTTTTAAAGTTAATGCCGAAATCTCTTTATCCTTAAACCAAATTTGACTCCTGGTATAAATCTGCTTTAAAATAGGTTCAATTTCTGTAGAAGAAACCAAGCTGTCGGGATTAAACAAAAATTGTATTTGGCCATTTTTATTGCCGTAGCGGCCCTGAAAAATACCGGTGGCACCTACTCGTTGTATCGGAGCATAGTTAGCGTCTTGGAGGGTGATATCCTGAAAAGGAATTAAATAACCATGGAAGGCCAATAGTTCGCCTTGTAAGGTGCGTACATTAATCTTATCTGCGCTTGTATTGAAAAAAGCACAATAAGCTGCAGCTGCTCCGCAAGCTTGTCCCTGAAGCATTAGTAAGGGTAAAGCTTCCATATTTTCATATAAATGATATAGGTTATTATCAGGCCTGGTAGCGAAAACAGTAGAAAGGGTACTGTCTGGCAAAACATACTCAAGCGGAATATTAAAAATGTCTTCTTTAATTTGTGCTACAGCAACTCCTGTCCGATAAAGTGGCTTTTGATAGTCTATTAACGTTGCTACCTGTTTGTTGGTATCTCCTTCCAAAGGTCTATTGGCGTATTTAACCTCTTTTTTAATTAATGTTGTTAACGTCCTTTGTTTCGAGGCGTCTACCAGTGCTTTTACTTTAATCTTTTCTTTACTGCTCAGGGTAACTTGCCATCCTTTTCCAGCTTTTTCAATCTGAAGTATAGTTAAATTTTTCTTCAATGTAAGTCGATTCACCGTATCAGCAATACCTTCAAAAACGTTTTGCGCAATTCTGGGCGGCAGGGTTCTTTTAGCAGCAAACATAGCAGAATCTGAAATTTCCTTTACATTAGCTATTCCTTTTAAAAAGTTTGCCCATGAGCCAACGTCTAATAGATGATTTGCTACGATGTGTTTTGGGCCACCTGTAATAAGCGGGCCTCCGATAGCAGTAGAATCAATAATCCAATAAGTTTCAACTCCTGATTGAGCAGACTGAACGGCCGCGGAGAAAGCGTCGGCTTCGTGCCCATAAACAATTACTTGGGGTTTAGTTGGTTTTTTTTGTTTTTGAGCAATGCAGACACTGGACAATAAAGTAAAAAAAATATATAGAATATTTTTTGCCATGGTTTTTTAATAGAAATTTTAGCAAGTGAAATTACATAAATTAAGCCTAAAAAGAAGAAACAAGGGTTTAACTTTGAGATCCGGCAAGAACAAAATAGCATAAAAAAGAAAAGAACGGATGGCAATATGCTGTCCGTTCTTTAACTCAAATAATTATAGCTATTACAGCGAGCTTTGTTGTTTCGCTTCCGATTTCATTTTATCATTAGCCGTAATTACAATTTCCACTCTTCTATTTTGTGCCCTGCCGGCTTCTGTGTCGTTATCTGCAATAGGCTCATTGAAGCTTTTACCTTCTGTTTTTACTCTGCCAGCGGCTAAACCTTGTGCAACGGCGTAAGTTTTTACTGCTTGTGCTCTGCGTTCAGACAGTCCTTGGTTGTAAGCTTCTGTGCCCTTATTGTCTGTGTGCCCAATAACAAGAATATCTGTGTCCGGATTTTCGTTAAGTGATTTTACCAGATTATTAATATTTGTTTTGGCATCCGGCTGCAATGCGGTTTGATCAAAACCAAACAAAATACCCGAATCAAATTTTACGATAATACCCTCGCCAGCCTTCACCACCTCAGCGCCATCTACCGTACGTTCAATTTCCGCAGCTTGTTTGTCCATCTTTTTTCCAATTAAACCTCCGGCTACACCACCTAAAGCACCTCCAACGATTGCACCTACAGCAGTATTACCTGCTTTATGTCCGATAAGTGCACCAAGGCCAGCACCACCTGCGGCGCCTATTCCCGCCCCCTTCTGGGTATTGTTCAACGATTTAACGGTATCGCAACCTGTGAACAGCAAGCATGAAGTGGCTATCGCCACACCAAAAACAGCTATATTTTTTTTTACGCTCATTTTATTTTTATTAATGTTGTCGAAAGTTATACAAACAGAATGCCAAAAAGTTTTGGTTATAAAACATTAAATTAGCACGGAACTTAAATCACACACATGATGAAGTATACAAAAGTAACTTTTATTTTTTTTTATTTCATAAGCCTAGGATGCTTATGTGCACAAAATACTTACGAATGGAAGACCGGTACAGCTGATGGATATAGCTATCGCTATGTTACCGATGATCCTACACAAGCGAGGTTTTATACCTTAGCGAATGGACTTACGGTAATATTAAGCCCGTCCCATAAAGAGCCACGGATCCAAACCTATATTGCAGTGAAAGCAGGAAGTAAAACAGATCCTGCGGACCATACTGGCTTGGCGCATTACCTGGAGCATTTGCTCTTTAAGGGAACTGATAAATTTGGTACATTAGAGTGGACTAAAGAAAAGCCCTTACTGGATCAGGTTGATAAACTCTATGAACATTATAATTCTACTACGGATTCGACCCAAAGAAAGGCAATTTATGCAGAAATTGATAAGGTGTCTGGGCAAGCCGCAAAGTTTGCCATTGCTAATGAATACGACAAGCTAATGGCCAATATGGGATCACAAGGTAGCAATGCCTTTACCTCGTTTGAACAGACGGTGTATACGGAAAATATTCCTTCTTCCTCGATTGATAAATTTTTAGCGGTACAAGCGGAGCGCTTTCGCAATCCGATTTTCCGTATCTTTCATACCGAGTTAGAAGCCGTTTACGAAGAGAAAAACAGAGGCTTGGATAATGATGGAACAAAAGTATTTGAAACCATGTTTGCTAACCTATTTCCAAATAGCTATGGTAAACAAACCACTATTGGCACCGTAGAACATCTAAAGAATCCATCGCTAATAGCGATACGTAATTATTACCATAAATATTATTTACCAAATAATATGGCTATTATTTTATCGGGCGACTTCGATCCAGATTTGATGATAAAAAAGGTTGCACAAAACTTTTCTTATATGCAATCAAAGGATATACAGCCATACCAATTTAATCCAGAAAAAGCGATAGCTGCACCAATAGTAAAAGAAGTGGTAGGCCCAACGTCAGAAAGTGTGATGATTGGTTACCGATTTCCTGGCTCGCAAAGCAAGGATACCCAGTTGTTGGAACTTGTAGGAAGCATCCTTACCAACGGGAATGCCGGCTTATTTGACCTTAACTTGGTTAAAAAACAACGTTTACTCTCAGCAGCAGCCTTCCCTTATGTGTTGAAGGATTACAGTACGCTGCTGTTGCAGGGAAAGCCCATGAAGGAGCAATCATTAGTAGACGTTAAGCAATTAATGTTAAATCAGGTAGAAAAATTAAAAACAGGCGATTTCTCTGATGAGCTTTTAACGGCAATAGTGAATAATGCTAAAAAGAACACCATTGAATCAAATGAAAGTTACCAAGATCGGGCAAGCACATTAATGGATGCATTTACTTCGGATATCGACTGGAAGAGAATAGTAGCTTACAATAGCACCTTAGCTAAAATCAGTAAAGAAGATATCATGACCTTTGCTAATAAATATCTCAATGATAATTATGTAGTAGTATACAAAAGAAAAGGTGAGGATAAGGACATTAAAAAAGTGGAGAAACCAGCCATTACGCCTATAGAAGTTAACAGAGATGCACAATCCGCTTTTTTACAGGGAGTAGATGAGATGCCCGAAACACCAGTTGCTCCGGTTTGGCTAGACTATAGTAAAGACATTGATAGGGCGAATTTAAAAGGACTCGAAGTTTTATCGGTAAAAAATAAAATTAATGAAATTTTCCGTTTGAGCTATCGTTTCGATATGGGAAGTTATCATAACAAATTGTTGCCTATAGCTGCAGAATATCTAAAATATATTGGCACAGCCTCAAAAAGCGCTGAAGATTTCAGCAAGGACTTTTATCAGCTAGCCTCTTCTTTTAACGTAAATGTTTCGTCGGAAATAAGCTCAATCAGTTTGAATGGATTACAAGAGAATTTAGGAAAGTCTGTAACCCTATTAGAAGACATTTTAAGAAACTGTCAGCCCGATGAAGAGGCGTGGCAAAGCCTAAGAGGTCGTTTAAGAAAAGCTCGTGAAGACGCCAAGCTTAATAAAAGCGCCATCTTAAGAGGGGTAGTAAGTTATGCACAATACGGTGAAAAGAATCCGTTTAACTATACACTGTCTGATGAGGAGCTTGACGCGGTTAAACCCAGTGATTTAACTGCAATCTTGCACCACTTATTAGATTATAAACATGAAGTTATTTATTACGGCCCTAGTGCAGTGCAAGATTTTACTAAACAAATTGCTGCGCTACATCCGGTTCCTTCAGTCTTTGAAAACTATCCTGAGGCGGTTAAGTTTGAAAAAACAAAACAAGATAGTGGGCAAGTATACTTCGCTCATTATGATATGGTACAGGCAGAAATTGATTGGTTTAGAAATTCAGACACCTATAACCCTGATAAAACAGCGGTTATTCAGCTCTTTAATAATTACTTTGGAGGGGGCATGAGTGGCATTGTTTTTCAAACCATTAGAGAATCAAAGGCCTTGGCCTACTCTACTTATGCAGTTTATTCGTCGCCTATCAAAAAAGACGATCAATATAGTATTTTAGCTTATGTAGGTACACAGGCCGATAAGTTGAATGAAGCTATTAGTGGAATGAATGAACTCTTACAGGTTCTGCCTGCCTCCGATAAAATTTTTAATACCAGTAAAGAGGGATTATTGAAGTCGTTGGAAACGAGTAGGATAACAGAAGACAATATTATATATAATTACCTGGGGAACAAACGTTTGGGAATTGATTACGATATGCGTAAAAAAGTATATGAGGAGGTCAAAAACATGAGCTTTTCAGACCTGGAGAAATTCCATAAGCAAGAATTCGAGCATAAGCCGTATGCATACTGTTTAGTAGGAAGTAAAGAAAGAATTAAGCTAGAAGACTTGACAAAATATGGCGCTGTTAAGGAATTAGATTTAAAAACTATTTTTGGCTATTAAGTAACGGGGCCATAGTATGATGTCCAGCTTTCCCAAAGACCCATTTTATTTAGGGTCTTTGGGAAAGCTGATTAATATTCCTTTTTATTCAATTCTTGTTCGGGAATTGTGATTTGTGGCAATGTGTCTGCTTTAGGCCGCCCTTCCCGTTCAAATTTCTTGAAGGCATTTTTGACGTAGTTACGGATATCGTATTCTTTCCAGTAGCGAGATTGATTGTATGTAGGGCGATAAAGCGATAAGAAATTGATAAGGTCATCCCCTTTTAATCCGGTAATTTCGCCGACATTGTATTTATTGAATTTTTTATCCACTTCCGTCTCCTGAATTTCACGTTGTGCAAATTCGTTAAACCTGCGAGCATTTTTTGCCGTTCTGCCAAAAGCTCCGTACAGGGAAGATAAGGGACTGGCCAAATAAGATAGCGCTTTTGGTTTGCCAATATTGTATATTCCTTGTTTTCTATAGTCGTCTAAAATATCGCCGAGTTCTTCTTTACGCGTTTTTCCCGTAACGGTAACTTCTTGCAATTCAATTGTGGGATTCAGCGGCACGACTATATTGTTAGGATCTACGATCTGATAATATTCAGAAGAATAAGCATATTTGGTAACAATGAGCGTATCACCTTGTTTGGCATCAATTGTAAACCCGCCTTCGCTGCTTGAAATGGCTTTTGCCAGCGTTCTTCTGTTGGTTATAGTCGCTTCAGCTACTCTTTTTGGTGTTCCCGTTTCTACTACAATTCCCTGTAGCTGTTGCTGTGCTTGTGCCATAAAATAGCAAGCAGAAAAAAATAGTACTAAAAGAGTTGTATATATACTGTTATGATATTTCTTGTACTTCATATTTATCCTCGGTAAACATAGCAAAACGTTGTCATTATTGATGCTAAAAAATGTTAAATTAGCTTTCTGTTGACGCTGGCTCTATTAATCTACCTACTTAACTTACTGAACTATTTAACTTAGTCAACCATTTTTAACTACCTTTGCATATGATAAAGTCAATGACCGGATTTGGTATAGGAACCAAAGAAAGTGCCAAAGCGAAATATACTGTAGAAATTAAGTCGCTAAATTCAAAATATTTAGAACTTGGATTAAAAATACCTAAAGCATTTTCGGATAAAGAACTATTGATAAGAAATGAATGTACCAAGCTGATCGAGAGAGGTAAGGTAAATATTACGATCAATGTAGAATATGCGGATGTCTCGGCCAGAGCGGCTGCCATAGATACTAGTTTGCTGAAAAATTATTACGAGCAATTAAAAGAAGTTGCGACGGCACTTGGCGACCCGGTACAAAACATCTTCGAATTGGCATTGAACATGCCTGAGGTAATTACTTATAAAGAAGATGCGGCAGATGAAGAGGAGTGGAAAGATGTTTTGGAAACCTTTTATTTGGCACTTGATAGGTTTCAGCAATTTCGTACGGATGAGGGCACTGTATTAAGGGAAGATCTTTTTAAAAGAAACCAATCTATATTAGAGCTGCTGTTAGCGGTAGAGGCACTGGAAACTTCCAGGGTTCCGATGATCAGGGAACGGATTAACCATTATTTAGAGGAGACAGTAGGTGCCGAAAATATAGATAAAAACCGTTTTGAGCAGGAATTAATTTATTATATCGATAAGTTGGATATTACCGAAGAAAAAGTACGGTTAAGAAGTCATTGTGAATACTTTACGAAGATTTTAAGTGCAGAAGATGCCAATGGGAAAAAATTGGGATTTATTTCGCAGGAAATGGGCCGCGAAATTAATACCTTAGGTTCTAAAGCCAATAACGCACAAATTCAGCAAACCGTTGTGCGTATGAAGGAAGAACTCGAAAAAATAAAAGAACAGTTATTGAATATTTTATAACGTTATAAGTTTTAAGTAATACGTTATAGGAGTGGAAAAGCCTTAAAGCAGAAAGCTTAAATAGACTTGAGACATAAGTAGCAAGATATATAAGACAAATTAACTGAAGAAAGCTAGTAAAAAAATCTTGATACCTGCCTATCGCAGGCAGGCTTGATACTGATGATAAGATATTAGAAATAAGACATTGCTCTGGTGATGAGTAAGTTGTAAACTATATAGGACTCATAACTCACAACTTATAACTCACAACTTTAAAAGCCTTAATACTAAATGGAAGGAAAATTACTCATATTCTCTGCTCCCTCGGGTGCCGGAAAAACAACTATTGTAAAACGATTATTAGCGGAATATCAAGATAAAATTGCTTTTTCTATTTCGGCAAGTACACGCGAACCTAGAAATGGTGAAATAGATGGAAAAGATTATTACTTTATAAGCAAAGAAGAGTTTTTACACCGGATAGCAAAGAAAGAATTTGTTGAATTTGAAGAAGTCTACTCCGGAACATTTTATGGTACACTTCGTTCGGAAATAGAACGTATTTGGATGGAGGGAAAGGCCGTCATTTTTGATATAGACGTAATTGGAGGACTACATTTAAAACGTAAATTCGGCGAAAATGCGCTAGCTATTTTTGTACAACCGCCTACATTGAATGTATTGATCGAGCGATTGCGTGGACGCGGGACAGATAGTGAAGAAAAGTTAAAAGAGCGAATAGCAAAAGCAGATAAAGAGCTGGCCTTTGCCGATGAGTTTGACGTGATACTAAAAAATGACAATTTGGAAGAAGCCTGTAACGAAGCCTCCAGCTTACTGCTAAACTTTTTGAATTAATATTTTTTCCTTAGCTCATGCAAAAAGTAGGACTTTTCTTCGGCTCTTTCAATCCTATTCACACAGGTCATTTAATTATTGCTAATTACATGGCCAACTATACAGACCTATCTGAAGTTTGGCTGGTTGTCTCTCCTCATAATCCGTTAAAGAAAAAGGATAGCCTGTTAAATAAATATAACAGATTGGAAATGGTAAGCCTCGCGCTCGAAGAGGCCACTAATATTCGCGCAAGTGATATCGAATTCGGCTTACCCCAACCCTCTTATACGATTGATACATTAATACATCTGCGGGAAAGATATCCCAATATTGAGTTTGTGCTAATTATGGGGTCGGATAATCTGCTGACATTAAAAAAGTGGAAGAATTATGAAATTATTTTGCGCGATTTTTCCATATACGTTTATCCGAGGCCAAACAATGAAATCACCGAGTGGTCTACACATCCAAAAGTAATTATTACAAAGACACCACTAATGGAAATCTCTTCTACTTTTATTAGAAATGCCTTAAAAGAAGGTAAAGATGTACGCTACTTCCTGCCTGAAAAAGTGTTAGCTTTTATTGATAAAACGGGCGTTTATCTTTAGTGATGAGTTATAAGTGATGAGTACCTATATAGTTCAACACTCACTCAAATCTCACAACCAACAACTAACAACGAAGAACTATCCTAGCTCTTCCAATTCTGCTTTTTCATCAATTGGAACGTCCAAGATAAAGGTGTCATAGTATTCCGCATCCTGGTCAGAGTAAGTGCCGTAGGCATTTAAAAGAAATCCCTTTTTACCGTCGTTCGTTTCTATGGCGTACAATATTGCCATATCCGATGGATCGCTTTCGCCTTCAAACCGATAAGTGCGAACAATCGTCAAGTCTTTTGCTTGGTATATGGGGGAAGTCTGTTTACCTAAAAGGGCTCCCTCTTTTTTTATGTTAATTTCTTCACTATATCCTCTTCCTGCAAGTTTATTCATTACCTGCGAGAGGGGAGTCATAGATGCTGATGTGCTCATAATGTATATTATATAGTAAGATAGTCGTTAATTTAAAGTATAACACACTATGTTAATAAATAGTTTGTATAATATCACAGCGAAGTATAAACGTATATTTCAAAATCGACCTATTCTGTTAACTTTGTATCCAATCAAAGTGTTCCTAATGATGAAGTCTATAGCTTAGCAATTTACAAAATGTTGTGGATGGTTGTTATAGGTTTCATCAGATAATTTAAAAACAAACGCTATTCTGATGAAACTTTTTTTGCTAGATGGTATGGCCCTGATATACCGGGCTCATTTTGCCCTGAGTAAATCGCCTCGTTTTACTTCTACTGGCTTGAATACTTCCGCCATTATGGGATTTACCAATACCTTGTTGGAAGTACTGAAAAAGGAGAGTCCTTCGCATATGGCGGTTGTATTCGATACCGACGCACCTACAGAACGGCACACCTCATTCGAGGCATATAAAGCGCATAGAGAAGCGATGCCCGAAGATCTCGCGCTAGCTATTCCTTATATTGTTAGACTTATTGAGGGTTTTAATATCCCCGTTATTACAAAAGATGGCTTCGAGGCCGATGATATTATCGGGACATTGGCAAAAAAAGCAGAACAGCAAGATTTTGAAGTTTTTTGTATGACACCTGATAAAGATTTTGCACAATTGGTAAGCGAGCGGATAAAAATATACAAACCGGCGCGCATGGGAAATGGACATGAAATCTTAGGTGTGAAGGAGGTGCTTGAAAAATGGGAAATCCAGCGTGTAGAACAAGTGATTGACATACTAGGGCTTTGGGGAGATGCGGTTGATAATATTCCGGGAATTCCTGGTATTGGTGAAAAAACAGCAAAAAAACTTATTCAGGATTTTGGTTCCATAGAAAATATTATAGCAAACAGCCATCAGCTAAAAGGCAAACAACGCGAGAACGTGGAAACGTTTGCCGAGCAAGGCTTGATCTCAAAGAAGCTGGCTACAATTATATTAGATGTTCCGGTAGAGCTGGATGCCGAAGCCTTAACTATAAGAGAACCCAATAGAGAGCTATTAGAGTCCTTATTTGCCGAACTGGAGTTTCGGACGCTGGGTAGGAGAGTATTTGGAGAAGATTTCAGCGTTGCTGAAAGTAAAGGAGCCCTAGGAGGACAAATGGATCTCTTTGGGAGTACAATGCCAACTGCGACGTCCGAAACAACCGCTGAAGCACCCCCTCCGGGAAAGCACATTGGCAATACAGCGCATAACTATATCTTTGCTGATACACCTGAAAAAATTACAGCACTTATCGATTTGCTCAGTCTGCAATCGATTATCTGCTTCGATACCGAAACCACCGGTACAGATGCTAATTGTTGTGAGCTTGTTGGCTTAAGCTTCTCTTATGAGCAAGGAAAAGCTTGGTACGTGCCAGCACCTGTTGATCAGCAAGCCTGTCTTGCGCTAGTACAGCAGTTTAAACCGTTGTTTGAAAATGCGGCCATTACGAAAATAGGGCAAAATTTGAAGTTTGACATGCTAGTACTGGGTTGGTATGGTGTCCAGGTAAAAGGAATGCTTTTCGATACCATGTTAGCGCATTATTTAATAGATCCGGAAACCAGACATGGGATGGATGTATTGGCAGAAAACTATCTTGGTTATACGCCTGTTTCCATAACAAGCCTGATAGGTCCTAAAGGAAAAAAACAGCTCAATATGCGGGATATTGATCCGCAAATCGTAAGTGAGTATGCTGCTGAAGATGCTGATATTACTTTGCAACTAAAAGAAGTATTTGAACCCATGTTGGCAAAAGTTGAGGCTAGTAAATTAGCCCAGGAAGTAGAGTTTCCTTTAGTGCATGTGTTGGTAGATATGGAGCGTGAAGGCGTTAGGATTGATATAAAAGCCCTAACGGACTTTTCCTTAATTATCCAGAACGACGTACAGGTACTTGAGGAGCGTATTTATGAGAAAGCCGGTGTTCCTTTTAATATCGCATCACCAAAGCAGTTGGGCGAAGTGCTTTTTGATAAATTACAGCTGGATCCAAAAGCTAAGAAAACCAAAACCGGGCAGTATCAGACTGGGGAAGACGTACTGTTAGCGCTCGCCAATAAAAGCGATATTGTTCAGGATATATTGGAATATAGGCAGCTGCAAAAATTAAGGTCTACCTATGTAGACGCCTTACCGCAGTTGATAAATGCGAAAACTGGAAGAGTGCATACTTCCTATAATCAGGCTGTAGCGGCTACTGGAAGATTGAGCTCTAACAATCCAAATTTACAGAATATCCCGATCCGAACGGAAAGAGGTAGAGAAGTACGCAAAGCGTTTATTCCCCGTGATGAAGACCATGTTATTTTATCAGCCGATTATTCGCAGATAGAGCTAAGGCTAATCGCTGAAATTAGTAAAGACGAGAACATGTTAGACGCCTTTGTGAAAGGCCTCGATATTCATACAGCAACGGCTGCAAAAGTATATGGTATCGCCTTAGAGGAGGTTAGCTCCAGTCAACGTAGAAATGCTAAAGCAGTTAATTTTGGTATTATTTATGGGCAATCGGCCTTTGGCTTATCGCAAAGTCTAGGGATTCCCAGAAGAGAAGCTGCAGAGATGATCGAGCAATATTTTATACAATATCCCGGAATTAAAGATTATATGGCAAATACCATTGCTTTTGCAAAAGAGCATGGTTACGTCGAAACACTTTTAAAACGAAGACGTTATTTAAGAGATATAAATTCTGCTAACGCAACTGTAAGAGGGTTTGCCGAGCGGAACGCCATCAACGCGCCCATACAGGGGTCGGCAGCTGATCTGATAAAGATTGCCATGATTAACATTCACCAGGATATTAATGCGGCGGGGTTAAAAGGTAAAATGACCATGCAAGTACATGATGAGTTGGTGTTTGATGTTCCAAGAACAGAGGTAGAGGCATTTAGAGCACTCATTGAAGAACGCATGAAAAGCGCAATAAAAACAGAAGTACCCATTGTTGTTGAAATAGGCCAAGGTAGTAATTGGCTCGAAGCACATTAAGATGAAAACAATTTATATTAGCATATTATTAGTTGCAGGATTATTTTCTGCTACCGCAGCTTTTGCTCAGCTAGATTCAGCGGCTACTTATTTTGAACCCCTAACAGACGGGAGTACACAATTTTATTTTGATGAGCATTATTTTTTGGTAGATAAAGATTGCCAGTACAAAACCATAGAGCGGATAGGGAAATACGATATCCCCCTAAAGAATTTTGATGGGGCATTTACAGATTATAATAATGATGGTCAGGTTATTTTAACCGGAAATTATAGTGGGGGCAAAAAGGAGGGACTCTTTACGGCGTATTTTGCAAACGGCGAAACCAAATGGCTTATTACTTTTAAAGATGATAAACCCTCTGGACTTGCGACATACAATTACCCCGATGGCTTACCTATGTTAGCGATACGCTACGAAGCAGACCAGGCCTATGTACAAAATTTTTGGGATACCCGTAGGAAGCAGCGCGTTAAAGATGGCAATGGGCGTTTTGAATTTGCTGTTAAAGCCGAAGGATATAACGAATATGGTTACACCTATACAAAATATCAAGGTAATATTAAAGCGGGAAAACCCAATGGCAATTGGGATATTTTTTTAGTATACGATAATCGTGAACAGGGTTATGCAGGCTATGAACGCTTCGAAGAGGGAAAGTTTAAGGCTGGTTATGATGAGCTTAATGGTGGATTGCCTTACAACGCGTCTCGGCTCCAGATCGGCCCTTCCCTATTCTTTCTTCAAGCCGAGCATATGATGAGCAAGCGGTGTACAGTTGACGAAAATCAAGATTTTTCGATGTTTATCATGAAGAGACTTGAAAAAACCTTCGCGCTTTATGATGCAAGTAACGTAATTAATAAGCCAACAAAAGTAGAAATAGAAGTTAATGTAGATAAAACGGGAACGTTAAGAGGCTTAGAAATAGTTGAAGGGCTTTCGAATGATGAAGTGGATAAAATTATCAGGCACGCGCTCGTTAATATCGGTTACTGGATTCCCTCCTATGCAGACAAAGATTATATTGATGATGTTTTCCATATTAAGGTGGATACCATGGTAGATGAGGAAACCGGACAACTTAAATTTTATAATTTAACTATTGAACGCGAAAAAGGGATCTAGTAAGCAGAGAGCTTAAAGCGAAAAGCAAAAAGCTCCCGCCTTAAGCCTTGTACAAGGTACGTAACTTACAACGCTAAAGAACCACCTATAGGCAATAGGTGCAAATTTAAGCCAGCAGCAGCAAATTTTCTTTTTGCTTCTTCTTCATTAATTTTGATTACCGGGAACGTGTTGTAATGCATGCCAATAATATTTTTGCAGTTAATGAATCCGGCAGCTTTAATGGCATCATCAATACCCATCGTGAAATGATCGCCAATGGGCAGCATGGCCCAACTCAACTCTTCATCTGCAAGCAGCTTCATCTCGAGCGTAAGCGCAGTGTCCCCGGCATAGTATATCTTTTTGTGGCCGCTTTCTATAATATAGCCGGCAGGAACTCCACCATATTGTCCATCTGGAGTACCATTTGTATGTAAAGCATATACCATTTTTACTGTTCCGAAAGAAGTTTGAAGCGTTCCGCCAAAATTCATACCTATAATCTTCTCTTCACTAACCCCTTGTCTTTTGACCCAAGCAGCAGTTTCTACAATAGCGATAACCGTTGCGTCACTATTTTTTTGTATTGCCGCAACGTCGGCTACATGATCGCCATGGCCGTGGCTTAATATTATGTAATCCGGCTTTAAGGTATTAATGTCAATCGCCTTTGCCTGTTCGTTAGGCGTTATGAAGGGGTCGAACAATACATTGGCTCCTTCTAAGTCAAGGCCTATGCTTGCATGTCCATAAAATGTTGCTTTCATGAGATTAAATTCAAAAGTAAAAATTCAAAAGTAAAAAAGCGATCAGCGATGTTGTCAGTTTCAAGGCGTAAGTATCAAGATATTCCTAGAAGCCATCTGCTTTGGGCTTTCCACTCTTATAACGTATAACTTATCACTTATAACGTAAAACTATTGGCCAAACATTCCGCCTAAGCCGCCAAGCATATCTTTGGTTGCGGCTTGCATTTCTGTTTGGCTCACATTCTCTGCCTGCTGTAGGGCTTTATTCACCGCTACGGCAACTAGCTCTTCTACTTCTTCCAGATCCGCATCTTCATAAAATGAAGGATCAATGCTAATCGATTTAATTTCTTTATTAGCGGTTGCTTCCACTTTAATTAAACCACCTTCCGCTTCACCAAATACACTGATGGTATCTAAGCGTTTTTTTATCTCCTCTGCTTTTTGCTGGGCTTGAAACAATTTGTCAAACATGTTATTTAGTATTTAGTACTCAGTATTTAGTATTTAGCTTTCAGCTCTCGACCCTCAGCTGCATAATTTCATCATCACATTCATCAATTGGCAAATTATTACCTTAAAACCCACCGATCTCCCTACTCAACCACTTAACAATTTCTCTACTCAACTATTCCCCCACATAATCCCCACTACCATTATAAGCTCCTTGCCTGATTACGGGCATATCTAATGCTTTATATAAATCGTCTAAATGCATCAGGCTTCCATTTGCCATATTACTTAACAAAACAATAGTGATATCGTTTTTCAAATCACGCACATATAGATTTTTAAAACCATGCCACCAACCTGTGTGGTAAACTACGTGTTCCTTTCCTTGTTCGAAAGTACGCCAGCCAAACCCATAGTTAAACACTCCCTTCATTGATTTTTTATTTTGTGGAGCATAGGCCGAGTCTTGTAACGATTGATTAATTAAACGACCCTCCCGTAAAGCACGGTCATATAAGAAAAGATCCTCTACAGTGCTGTAAATTCCTTTATCGCCAACGGGGCCATCGTGGAAATTTTGCGCAACCGATCTTCTCCAGATTTTATCATGGCCCACTACATCTGTAGGAATTTTTTCATAATCAGCTTTGGAATAGACATTGGTGTGCTTCATACCTGCCGGATTGAAAACATGCTCTTTCATATATGTAGTAAATGTTTGACCCGTTGCTTTTTCAATGATAGCGGCCAAAACCATGAAATTAGAGTTGTTATAATGAAAGCGGGTATCAGGCTTAGCATATGGAGCAGGTTTACGCTCTGTTAAGATCTTCATCACATCCATATTCGTCATCCCCTTCTTTTTATCAGGCCATATATCATCGGTGAAATAAACATAATTTATTAAACCAGAACGATGGCTTAGCAATAAACGAATAGTAATCCCTTCATACGGAAAATCCGGAAAAAAATCTTGTATGGTTTGGTCGAGTTTTAACTTTCCCTCCTGTACTAACAGTAGGATTCCTGTAGATGTCAAGGTTTTTGATACAGAGGCTAATTCAAACTGAGATTGTAGTTTGAGGCTATCTTTTAGTAGATAGTTAGCCCATCCGAAGGTGTTTTCATAGATAATTTTCCCTTTTTTAGCTACTAGAACATTGCCATTGAAAGCGGAGTGCTTATGCAATTTTTGCATAAATGCATCTATGGTTTGATTAGCCTCTTTGGGGTTATATAATAATCTTATGCTGTCAGTAATGGCTTGTTTTTTTGCTTCTTTTGCCTTCTTTTCCTGAGATGAGCTACATGCGGTTAAACTAATTAGGACGAGCAAAAGAAGTTTTATCAATTGTTTCAATGTTCGGATGTTTTACGAGTTTATGTATTTCCTATAGCATAGGAATGGCGAAATTGGTAAAATATTGTGTTAAAAACCAATTTAATAAAATTTTTACGATAAAACTTTTTAGCCGGTGTTTCTAAGTAAAAAAATTAATGGATGCGATATTTCCTCTATGAAGTCAATTTCGGTTCCTTGTTTGTGCAGTTTATTTGCCATTCGTTTATGGCCAGCAGCTTTTGCTATTGTATTTTATTATAAGTAGTAGCAAGAACGGCTAAAAAAGCAAAACAATTGCAGGTAAAGGGCATTCAAGTGTATAAGTTTTTTAACTTTGTATGCATAAGATCATTAAATAAAAATATAGAAAATGTCATATAGAATAGAACATGATACTATGGGAGAGGTGAAAGTGCCTGCCGATAAGTATTGGGGAGCTCAAACCGAAAGATCGCATGAAAATTTTAAAATTGGGGCAGAAGGTTCTATGCCTAAAGAAATTATAAGTGCCTTTGCTTACTTAAAGAAGGCTGCAGCTTATACGAATACTGATGCGGGCGTTTTACCACAAGAGAAACGCGATTTAATTGCCCAGGTTTGCGATGAGATTTTAGCTGGAAAATTAGCTGGCGAATTTCCACTGGTTATTTGGCAAACAGGTTCGGGTACGCAGTCGAACATGAACGTAAACGAGGTGGTTGCTAACCGGGCGCATGTTCTCCAAGGCTATAAACTAGGCGAAGGTAAAACGTTTATCCACCCCAATGATGATGTCAATAAATCGCAATCATCCAATGATACTTATCCAACTGCTATGCACATTGCTGCATATAAAATGTTAATAGAAATTACCATACCAGGGGTTGAAAAATTAAGAGATACCTTAAAATCAAAATCCGATGAGTTTAAGAGCGTTGTAAAAATCGGACGTACCCATTTGATGGATGCTACGCCACTCACATTAGGGCAGGAGTTTTCGGGCTACGTATCCCAATTAGATCACGGACTTAAAGCATTGCGTAATACCCTTGATCACTTAGCGGAGTTAGCATTGGGCGGAACGGCTGTTGGTACTGGTATCAATACCCCAAAGGGATACGATGTCAATGTGGCCAAATACATTGCCAAGTTTACAGGATTGCCCTTCCGTACTGCGGAAAATAAATTCGAAGCATTAGCAGCACATGATGCGCTAGTGGAGAGCCATGGTGCTCTAAAACAATTAGCTGTTTCGTTAATGAAGATCGCTAATGATGTTCGCATGTTAGCTTCCGGCCCGCGCTCGGGTATTGGCGAGATTTTTATACCTGAAAATGAGCCCGGGTCGTCTATCATGCCCGGAAAAGTTAATCCTACGCAATGCGAAGCCTTAACCATGGTGGCTGCTCAAGTAATGGGGAATGACGTTGCCCTAACCATAGGAGGTGCTACAGGTCACTATGAACTTAACGTGTTTAAACCATTGATGGCATCAAACTTTTTGCAATCTGCGCGTTTATTAGGAGACGCCTGCGTTTCGTTTAACGATCATTGTGCTATTGGAATAGAGCCGAACTACGAGGGAATTAAAAAACATGTAGAAAACTCGCTCATGTTGGTAACAGCACTAAATCCGCATATCGGCTATGAGAACGCGGCGAAAATTGCAAAGAAAGCACATAAAGAAAACAAATCGCTGCGCGAAGCTGCGCTGGAATTAGGCTTACTTAGCAATGAACAGTTTGATCAGTGGGTACGCCCGGAAGATATGATTGGTGGTTTAAAATAACGGCTGCTAGATAATAATGGAGAGAAAACAGCCTTGTTTTTTTTATAAAAGCATATACCGGTTAATGTGTATCGGTATATGCTTCATTTTTTTTGCAGCTTGTAAGTTTAATCCCAATATGCAGGGAGAAGGCGAATCCTACCTTCAGGGTGTCTGGGTTCAAGATACGGCGTTTCATCAGGATAAATTGCTAACGTATAGTCTGTATAAGCTAAAATTCACCTGCGATTCTGTATACATTACCATGAAGACCTTTAGTAAGGCGAAAACTGTAGTTGACTCCTGTTATGGTAATGGGCAATGGGATGAATATGCAAGAGGAGTTTACCTGGTTAGGAATGATAGTTTACTCATCGAATCTACCTTCACACGCAGTAATTGGCGACAAAAGCTTAGCGGTTGCCATCGGATAGGACAGTTTCTTCCGCGGTTTAAAATAATTAAGCATACGGCAGACTCGCTATACCTGGAGAGCCAGTATTATCAAACACCTGTTAATTTGAGAAAGGTGGAAACCATCTCCTGTGAACCTAAACCGCTATAATACGATTGTTCATTCGCCAGCAAAAAGATATGAGATTTAGTATAAGCCTTTTTTTTATCACCTTGTTTTTACTTTTGGAGGGACTAAATCTGGCCATAGCACAGGAGCAACAACCGAACTTGTACCAAAGGGTGATGAACGGTAAGCTTATGCAAAGTAAACTTGTTCAAAAATTTATATCTACTGAAAAGGACTCTTCCCGCTCGGCCGGCTTTTTAGTATTGCCCTTGTTGGGCTATGCGCCCGAAACTGGTTTAGAGTACGGCCTATCGGGCATTTACAATTTTTATTTGGATAAGGAGGATAGCTTAATCCGAACCTCCAGCTTGGTTTTGCAAGGGTCCTTTACCACCAAGCATCAAACTAATCTTAAATTTACGTCGGATATTTGGACGAGAGGGAACGACGTCCATTTTGTTTCTGAATTACGCTATAAGGATTTTCCGTTTAATTTTTATGGCATTGGCGATGATACCTGGAAAGCCGATAAAGATTCGTTGATACAACGGCTTTTTCGGTTTAAATGGGAAGGCGAAAAGAAAATAGTGCAGCATTATTATGCGGGTTTGGGAATCATGTACGAGAATTATGAATATAAAGATCAGGCCCCAGGCGGTATTTACGACGTCAGTCCGTTGTATGGAAAGACTGGCGGACAATATCTTTCTTTTGGATTATCGCAGCTTTATGATAATAGGAACACCAATACCTATACCACCAAAGGGTATTTCGCGCGATTGGTGTATCATTATGCGCCTAATTTTTGGGGAGCAGAGAATTTCCATGGCGGGAGCTTAGGCCTAGACCTAAGGGCTTTTTATTCGCTCACAGAAAAATTGACACTTGGTTTGCAAGCCACTTACAATAAATTTTTTGGTAAAGTTCCTTTTTACCTGTACCCACAGTTGGGAAGTGATGAAGCCATGCGGGGATATTATCCCGGAAGGTATTTGGATAAAACATTGTTGACCTCACAGGCTGAGTTGCGTTATCGTATCCATCCGCGAATTGGCTTTGCAGCCTTTGCAGGAACAGGGTCGGCATATGATAAAAAATTTAACTTTTCATCTCTTAAGCCCTCTTATGGAGGAGGATTGCGCTATTTCTTCGACCTGGAACATAATTCCAGTATCCGCATAGATTACGGTATAGGTGAGAAAAGGCCAGGTGAACCCCGACAAACAGCAGTCTATCTTTCGCTGGGTGAAGCGTTTTAAAGTTATGAGTTATAAGTTATGAGCGGAAAGCGGAAAGCGAAAAGCATAAAGCTTTCAGTTACGAGTGAACAGTGATAAGTACATCTGACATCTAATAATCTAGCGTCTAATATCTAATTTTAAAATGTTCCTTGGCTTGGCCTTGCTTAAAAAGTACCAGTCCGATATAGAATAAATCAATGGTAAGGGTTACCTGAGGATGGTTTTTGATTTCTTGCCAAGCGGCTTTCATTCCCTCACTCCAATAGATATCATCAAATATCAAAACTGTTTGCTGATGTACTTTTGGTAGGCAGGCGTAAAAATAGCGAAGCGTGGCTTCTTTTCGATGATTCCCATCCAGAAACAGTAAATCAATTTGTGGTAAGTCATGCAATAATTGCGGTAAACATACATCAAAATTACCCGTTTTAAGTACTACATTTTTTAGCTGTAGATCATTAAAGGTCTGCTGTGCTATCGTTGCTGTTTGTGGGCAACCCTCAACGGTTATAACCCGCGAGTTTGGAGAAGCTTTAGCCAAATAAGATGTCGTGATACCCAAACAGGTTCCTAATTCAATAATGACTTCTGGAGAGAACTTATGGGCTAAGCGGGCAATCAATTGGGCCACTTTTTTGGGTTTTAAGGCATTCCGCGCAAGTGTTTTTACTGCCTTCTGTTTGCCATTATTCAGCATAGACCCAGCACCATAATCTGTAATGCTTATCGTGCTTTTATCTGTTTTGAGTTGTGAACGCTTATTTTCTATCGCAGCTTCATAAGGCTTTTTCCTGTAATCATAGATTACTTCGTCTATTAATGTATAAACAAAGGGCGAATGGACACCGTGGCGGGTTTTGGCTGAAAACCTATGGATGAAATAGTCTAGAAAAAAGCGATAGTTAGCCATATAGCTGCAAAGATAGCTTTTAAGTTCTAAGATGTAAGTTTTACGTTATAAGTTTCTTACAAGCCGTAAGGCATAAGGTAAGGGGTTTAAGGTATAAAGCGAAAAGCTTCGTCGTGTAAATAGCTCGCAACTTACATCTCATATTTAACATCTCATATCTAAGTACTATCTTTGTATATGCTTAACGATAATGAAATAGCTTCATTGATCCATTTATTGGATGATCCGGATGAAGGAATTTATCATCATGTAGAAGAAGAGCTGTTAACACTGGGTACTACTGCGATAACTCCTTTGGAAATTGCGTGGGAGAAGTCGTTTGATTCCTTATTACAATCCAGAATAGAAAATCTTATTCATAGGATTCAGTTTGAACAGGTACATCGTGAGTTGGAACTTTGGTTAGTGAGTGGAGCTTTTGATTTGCTACAGGGCTTGATTATTGTAAATAAATACCAATATCCTGATTTAGATGAACAGACTATCATTAATCAGGTAGACGAAATAAAGCGCGATGCTTGGCTGGATATGCTATATAATATGAGTGCGGTAGAAAAAGTACGTTTATTAAATAACGTTTTTTACAATTTGCATGGATTTAAGGGGAACACAAAAAACTATCACGATCCGCAAAACTCCTATGTCGGAAGGGTTTTAGAAAGTAGAAGGGGCAATCCGATTCTGCTAGCATCCCTTTATAGTATCGTTGCGCAGCGCTTGGACATACCTATCTATGGGGTCAACCTGCCGAGACATTTTATTTTAGCCTATTTAGGTGAAAATTTAAAACCGGGAGAAGATGAAATACTCTTTTATATCAATGCTTTTAACAGAGGGCAGATCTTCGGACGGCATGATGTGCTGTCGTTTTTGAAGCAACTTAATCTTCCGCATAATAAAGAATTTTTTGTTCCTTGTGATAATACTGCCATTATCAGCAGGGTGCTTCGCAATCTACTGGCAGCCTATCATCAGGCAGGTAGTATAGAAAAAGCGGAGGAAATTCAACGGCTATTGGCCATTTTCACTTGAGGAAATTACTCCTCCCCTCGCATCGAGGTAGATAAATTCGGGAGTCAAAGGCGCCGTGTTGTAGCTGCTGTTGGGAGCCTTATCTCCGTTTGCGTCAATATCAAACCGAAGAATATGTTTCTCTCGGTCGGCCACATAGATAAATTGATTTCTGTTGGGTAGGCCTGCTATCGCAACGTCTATGGGGTCAACCAAAGTGGTAGTTGCACCAGTGATTATTCGGGTAGGCGTAATGGAACCGCCAGCAGTAATAGCCTGTTTCGCATTTTCTATAATGTAAATCTTGCCGTCCTTGGAATGGTCGGACCCTTGGTTTATTTGGGCCGCACCTAAATCTGACACGACCAATAAATCTAATTGTGGCGAATAAGCTATACCGCGCAGATCATCGGCACCGTTTATGGTTAATTTATAGTCAGGAGCTCCCTTAACAAATTGTTCTCCTGTGGCAATCCCATGCATCTTGAAACCCCATAGTTGCTTGGCGTCGCCTTGCATAGTCACTAGAATAACCGAGTCTTGCTCTATTTGCATGCCCATGGCAATCCCCCAAGGCTGGCGATCCAATTGGATTCGCTTTCGGGGAGCTTGTTGGCCGGCAAGTCTTATGGGGTTATAGTAAATACTTAAAGAAGGATTGTTGGCAAGATCATTAGTAATGAACAATTGATCCGACTTACTGTCGTATCGTATAGAACGGGGGCTATACAGAGTAATCGTATCTTTAAAGCTCCTGGAGGCATTACTTAACGAGCCAGCATCATTCACAGAAAAATATTTTATGGTGGTGTCATCCCTGCTTACTTGAAAACCTTGTGGTAGATCCGGACTGAATGTAATGCCCATCCCCGTCTTGGGCGAAGAATTAAGAGCCATATTCGGGTCAGGAATGAACTGACTTGCGCTGTCGGCGGGGTCAAATACAATAATATTTTCATATACCCTTGTATCTGAATTTGCGATATCCGAGAAAGAAACATATAAGCGTGAAATAGGCGAAACAGGATAATCGGGCTCGGTATCATTCCGCTTGCAAGCTATCCAGATTCCGGTTATGAAAAGAAATAAAAGGCTCAAAAAGAGTACGCGTTTCATGCTCATACAGTTTGTTCTTCAGGAGATAAACGGCTCTTCTAGCAAAAGCTATGTTTATGCTCTGTAAGCAAAAGTACGAAAATGTTCCTAACGCTTATAACCTGAGTTCGATTATTCTTTATTAGCTCAGAAATTCAATAGTAATCTTAGGTAAGGCATCTAAATCTTTCTTAATTCAAGGTATTCCCTTACTGATTATGCAAACCGAATTTGTTTTGAACGAGTAAGGGAAGTACCAAGCATGGGCTATCTATTGAGGCATATGCTGACTCAGCTCTTCCATATTCAACCCAAGCCCCTGGGCAACAGCCATTCCTAGCTGTATGTCTGCCCTAAACCAGTGGCAGAGCTGCCTGTTCATGATGAGCTCTTTTTTAGGGCCACTTATACCGCTCATAGAACCTACAATATTGGCGATGGTATTTCTTTTCGCTTGGGGATCCATTAGTCTGAACAGGTCGCCTGGTTGCGTATAATGATCGTCCTCGCCAGGGGCATTACGGTCATACCAATCGGCAACGTTGCTTTCCAATGCCCAAGAGGGTTGTTCGTAGGTTTCATCTTCATAGATATTATCAAAACTGTTGGGGAAATAATTAGGTCCAGATCCCCCATTGCCATCTACACGCATGGTGCCGTCACGCTCATAATTGGCCACCATAAAGGGGCATCTATTTACGGGGATTTGCTCGTAGTTTGTGCCTAGTCGGTAACGATGAGCATCTGGATAAGATAGAATCCGGCCCTGCAGCATTTTGTCGGGCGAATAACTTATACCATTTATCACATGCGCCGGTGCAAATGCCGCTTGTTCCACCTCTGCAAAATAATTGTCGGGATTCCTGTTCAATTCCATGATGCCGACTTCAATAAGCGGGTATTCGGCATGTGGCCAGGTTTTCGTTAAATCAAATGGATTCCACCGAAAGGTTTTAGCCTGCTCATTGGTCATAATTTGTACAGACATTTTCCATTTAGGGAAATCGCCACGCTCAATAGCTTCAAAGAGATCCCGCTGGGCATAGTCAGGATCAATGCCCTTCATGTTGATGGCCTCATCATTCGTGAAATTTTTAATGCCTTGAAGTGTCTCAAAATGAAACTTGGTCCATACGCGTTCGTTGTTGGCATTAATGAAAGAAAAGGTATGGCTGCTAAAACCGTGCATATGGCGATAGCCCTTGGGTGTTCCACGATCTGACATCAGAATAAGTACCTGGTGTAGGCTTTCTGGATTTAACGACCAGAAATCCCAAAGCATGGTGGCACTTTTTAAATTAGTGTGTGGGTCGCGCTTTTGAGTATGTATAAAATCACTAAATTTCTTTGGGTCTTTTACGAAGAAAACAGGGGTATTATTACCAACCAGATCCCAATTCCCATCTTCGGTGTAAAATTTAATCGCGAAACCTCTGGGATCCCGTTCCGTATCTGCCGATCCTTTCTCCCCACCTACCGTTGAAAAACGTAAAAATAGCGGTGTTTGTTTGCCAATTGCATTAAATACCTTGGCTTTGGTGTGTTGGCTAATATCATTTGTGACGGTAAAAGTTCCATAAGCTCCAGAACCTTTTGCATGGACTACCCGCTCGGGTATTCGCTCCCGGTTAAAGTGCGCCATTTTTTCATGTAAATGGAAGTCTTGAAGCAGCACGGGGCCACGTGGTCCCACGGTCATTGAATCTTCGTTGTTAGTAACCGGGATACCGGAGGCTGTTGTGAATTTCTTTTTTTCTTCCATAACCTTGAAATTTAATGTTTTATTCGATTTACTGTTTAGCCAAATGTAGCAGTTAAAAGGCAATGAAACACATCGAAATTAACTATCTTTGTATAAACAAAATTTATAACATGACGCTTGTACAATTGGAATACATTATAGCTGTGGATACCTATAGAAATTTTGTTGCAGCTGCGGAAAAATGTTTTGTTACACAACCTACTTTGAGTATGCAGATTCAGAAGCTGGAAGAATCATTAGGAGTCCGAATCTTTGATCGTACTCGTCAGCCCGTGATTCCAACAGAAGTTGGAATAGAAATCATTAACCAAGCTAGAATTGCAGTTTTAGAAAGTCAAAAAATAAAGGAAATTGTAGCTATTAAGAAGGGAGAGCTGGAAGGAGACTTAAAAATAGGCGTGATACCTACCGTTGCTCCCTACTTATTGCCCAAAGTACTCGGTAGCATGATGGAAAAATATCCCAAATTACGATTACATGTATGGGAATATACAACTGAAAAGATAATTAGAGAAATTAAGGTAGGTCTTTTAGATTGTGGAGTACTTTCTACGCCAATTCATGAACCAACCCTAAAAGAGCATCCTTTGTTTTACGAAACATTTGTTGCTTATATTTCAAAAGGGAGTGAGTTAAATAAAAAGAAGGCAGTGAGCGCCAATGATATATTGAATGAAAAGCTTTGGCTCTTAAACGAAGGACATTGTATGCGAAATCAGGTTTTGAATATCTGTAGTAGGCGAAAATCTGCTCACCCAGACGATGTTTTTGAGTATAATACAGGTAGCGTAGAAACGTTAAAGCGCATGGTAGATACCAATGCTGGTGTTACTATTATGCCAGAGCTTAGTATCGGTACCTTTACAGTAGAAGAGTTAGACCAGGTCCGTTATTTTAAATCGCCCGAGCCGGTACGTGAAATAAGCCTGATCACGCAAGAAAATTATCTGAAGCATAAAGCCATCGAAGTTTTCAAAGCTGAAATTTTGGGTGTTTTACCAAAGCGTTTCCGAAATCCCGGAAAAAAAGAAGTGATGGAAATTAATTAGTTTCAGGCGGAGTTTTCTTAACCTTCAGCGTGCCAACATCTTCTGTTTGATTAATTCTTACTGCAATAGATGAGGGTTTTATACCATCCCCATATAGCTCCGCGTTTTTTTCTGTGAACTCGGCACCAAAGAATAAAATGGATGATGTGTAATTAATCCATAGTAGGATGATGACTAGCGAGCCGGCAGCCCCATACCCCGATGCAGGTGCCGCATATTGCATGTATAAACCTATTGCCCATTTACCTATCATGAAAAGCACGGCGGTAAAAAAAGCACCGGCCCTTACATCTTTCCATTTAATTTTTACGTCTGGCAGAAATTTGAAAATGCATCCGAAGAGCACCGACAGTACAATAAATGTGATGAGGGTATTAATCAGATATAATGCGATGTTTGTTGTTTCGTCTAGCAAATTAAGGCCAAAAATTGTTAGGTCGGGTAGATACTGAATTACCGTAGTGCTGATAAAGGAGATAATAACGTTCAATAAAAGAGAAACTACAAGCAAAAATCCTAATATCAGTACAATGGAAAATGATAGTACCCTATCTGTGAGTAGTTTTACCCATCCACGTTTCGGTTTTGGCCTTACATTGAAAATGAGATTCAGGGAGTCTTGCATTTCGACAAAGACCTTCGTAGAAGCAAATATTAATGTGCCCACACCAATGATAGAAGCAATTACTGAACCCTTCCCTACTGCTAAATTTTGTATAAGCGATTGAATCAATGTGGCGGCATCAGGGCCGACAAATTCATTGATCTGCTGAAAAACTTTTCCTTGCTGTGCATCGTCGCCGAGTAAAAAGCTTACCACCGCCAGTACAATTAATAATAGTGGTGCTAAGGCAAAGATGGTATAATAAGAAAGAGCAGCACTCATTTTGGATACTCTGTCATTGCCAAAATCAATGGCCGTTGCTTTAAGTAATGTAAATGAATCTTTGTAGAACTCTTTTTTTAAAATTTTCATGCAGCACTGCTTATATACGATGTCATGTTAACATTATTATCTATTGGAAACGATGAGCAGTTCTAAATCTTTTGGTGTTAAGTTAAATTTATTGGCCATGTCTTTATTCGTTAGCTGACCTTGATAAAGATAAATAGCGTTTCTTACACCCGTTTTATTCCAAATTACGTTTAACAGCCCGCCTTGTTCCCCAATATCCAACAAGATTGGGGCAAAAATGTTTGTTAGCGCGTATGTTGCGGTTCTTGCCACGCGCGAAGCAATATTGGGTACACAATAATGTATAACGTCGTAATTTCTAAAAACAGGTCTGTCATGGTTGGTTATTTCCGAAGTTTCAAAGCAGCCTCCTTGGTCGATACTTACGTCAATCAGCACAGAATTAGGTTTCATTTTAGAAACAGTCTCTTCCGTAATGATGCAAGGGCTTCTGCCATTCGTGGCGCGCATTGCCCCGATAACAACATCACAGGATAGCACAGCTTTTTGGAGCACTATGGGTTGGATTACCGAGGTGAACACTTTGCTGCCTAAATTGTTCTGAAGTCTTCTAAGCCTATATAAAGAACTATCAAACACTTTTACTTGGGCGCCAAGAGCTAGTGCTGTGCGGGTAGCATATTCGCCTACTGTACCGGCGCCGATGATGACTATTTCGGTTGGCGGCACACCGGTTACGCCGCCCAGCATTAATCCTTTCCCTTCAAAAACGTTACTTAAATATTCGGCCGCTATCAGAATGGATGTAGCACCTACGATTTCGCTCATGGCCCGTACTACAGTTAATATATTATCCTCGTCACGCAAATATTCATAGGAAAGTGCTGTAATTTTCTTCTTCATCATGGCTTTTAGATGCTCAATTCCAAATAATGAAGGTTGTTGGCTGGAAAATAGTACCTGCCCGGTTTTCATCAAGGCTATCTCTTCTAAGGTAGGAGCGCCTATTTTCACAATGATGTCGCAAGCATAAATCCGTTCTTTCTCGTGAACAATGATTGCACCTTGCTCGCTATAATGATGGTCTAGAAAATTAGCGCCATTTCCGGCACCGGATTCCAACATGATCTGATGTCCGTTTTCTACCAGAAGAGCCACAGATAACGGTGTCAAAGCAATACGGTTTTCCTGGAAACTCAGTTCCTTTGGTATGCCAATTAACAGGCTATTTTTCTTTTTGCCGGTTTCAAGCATTGCCTCTTGCGGTTGCATCATGGCCTGGCGGGCCAAGTTAGATAGCTCAGTCATATAAGATTTCAATTACACAAAAATCGGTTTAATTTACGAAAAAGTATTTATATATCGCTTATAGCTTTTTACCGTCTGATGCAAGATACATGGGCCGTTTAAAAAATCCGTTGCCATCATATGGGTATATAGAGTTCGTCCTAACGTGATACTAAATGCCAAAAAAAAATAAGAAAAAATAGAGATTAAAATTAGAAAGAATAGGAATAAATATTCAATTTCTACGTTTACTTGACGTAAAACTAACGTATAATAACCGTAATTATTACGATGAATTTACGATAAATTTACGATAGATTTACGGTAAAATTGAATGTTTAAATCAAATCAAACCCATATCTAAACTAATTTATACTAAACTTCATTTAGACCTTAGTACGAAATTAGGACTAATTTAGAGCAGGTTTAGGGAGGTAAGAAATCCGATCAGGAATTGAAAAGAGATAAGAAAATTATAATTTCTCTTGTAAAGTTATTTCACGGCTACCAGCTGTAGTTAAGCTAATTTTAATTACAATGGCATCTTCTGGCAATAAGCTGTTGATCTTTTCCGGCCATTCAATAAAGCAATAATTACCGGAAAAAAAGTAATCTTCATAACCGAGGTCTAACGCTTCCTCTTCATCTTTTAAACGGTAAAAATCGAAATGATAGATGTTGCCATTCGGGCTGGTGTATTCGTTTACAATGGAGAAGGTTGGGCTTGAAGGTTGATCATATACTTGGAGCTGACGACATAATTCGTTGATTAAGGTCGTTTTCCCGGCACCCATAGGAGCAAAAAAAAGCACTACCTTATTGTTGCCGATAAAATCTAAGATTTGTTTGGCTGCTGCAGGTAGTGCTGTTATATCGTTTGCAGTAATTGTCATTAAGCAAAGATATAAGCATTTTTTATTTTGTGCTATACGTAATATACGGAATAATCACTTCTTCAAGCGAAATTCCTCCGTGCTGAAAAGTTTCGTTAAAATAATTTACAAATTGATTGTAATTATTGGGGTAAACAAAATAGGTGTCTTCTTTCGCAAAGATAAAACTTGAGCTCACATGCAATTTAGGTAATTTGGCATCGTAAGGGTTTTTTACGTGAAAAACATCCTTATCGATAAAATTCAGATTTTTGCCCTGTTTATAGCGCAGGTTGCTATTTGTGTTCCGATCACCAATAACTTTACTGGCGTGCTTAACCCGTATGGTACCGTGATCAGTGGTTACAATTACACGTACATTTTTTTGGGAAAGCCACTTTAAAGTTTCAAATAGCGGCGAATGTTTAAACCATGATAATGTAAGCGATCGGTAAGCAGCCTCGTCATTTGCTAATTCCCGTATCATGGCCATGTCTGTGCGGGCATGCGATAACATATCCACAAAATTGTATACCAAAACATTAAGGTCATTGCCCATTAAATTGGGTAGATTCTCGGTAATATCTCTTCCCTGTTCGAGCGTAAGAATTTTATTGTAATTAAATTTACATTCCTTTCTAAGCGTACTTTTTATTTGCGCTGCCAGAAACTGCTCTTCATAGAGGTTTTTCCCGCCCTCATCTTCGTCATTTTGCCACAAATCAGGGAAATGTTTTTCCATATCTAACGGCATCATGCCGCTAAAAATAGCGTTTCTGGCGTATTGTGTAGCGGTAGGAAGGATGCTGAAGTACATCTCTTCATTATCTAGCCGGTAATAATTTCCTATAATATCGTTAATGACTTTCCATTGATCATAACGTAAGTTATCAATCAGAAAGAAGAAGGTCGGCTTATCGTCCAAGTTTGGAAAAACTTTCTTTTTAAATAATTGATGGGATGTAACCGGGCCGTTGTCTGGATCTTTTACCCATGATAAGTAGTTCTTTTCTACAAATTTTGAGAACTGCGCATTCGCCTCTGCCTTTTGCATAGTAAGAATTTCGTGCATTCCTTCATCCTCTAATTTCTCCAGAGAGAGCTCCCAATACACAAGTTTCTTATAAACCTCTTTCCATTCGTTGAAATCCAAGTTATCATTAAGCGTCATTCCCAATGTTCGGAATTCCTGCTGATAAGCCATAGATGTTTTCTCACTTACAAGGCGTTTATTATCGGTAAGTTTTTTAATGGTTAATAGAATCTGCTTTGGGTTAACGGGTTTAATGAGGTAATCATCTATTTGCGAGCCGATGGCGTCTTCCATCAAAAACTCCTCTTCATTTTTAGTAACCATAACCATAGGCACCGCGGGATTAATTCCCTTTAGAATATCCAAGGTTTCTAATCCGGTAAGTCCTGGCATATTTTCATCTAAAAACACGAGGTCAAAAAATGAATTTTTAAATGCTTCAACAGCATCATGTCCGTTGGTAACCGTTTTGACGAAATAACCTTTTTCATTGAGCAATAAAATGTGCGGTTTTAATAAGTCAATCTCATCGTCCGCCCACAATATATTAGTTTCTTGCATGTTGTTGTTTTTATATAGTTTTAAGCTATAAGGACACAAGTATCAAGTACCCATATTTTTTATGCTAAGCTCGTTAAACTTGTCCTATGTCCTGCTGCTGATGTCTTATGTTCTTCATGGTGTCAAAATGAACGGTCTCTGGTTAAAAATCCTTTACCTTACACCTTATACCCGATCACCTTATACCTAATATAGAATTACGAACTTACATAAATGTTTGAAGGCTTTCGTGATTTTTAACAAAAATTAACAGCAAAGTATGTTAAATCAAAGTAGTTTTGGCTTTAGGTTGATTGCCGGGCTGCGATCCCGATTGCAAATTTTATTAAAGCAATTATTTGTTTTTTTAATTGCCTAATGAAGCGCTCATGCCGGTTTTTGTCTTTGGAAACCTAAATGTTTTATTGATTGAGTATTTCCATTTTAGGATCTAATGGAATCTGTTTGGTTGAATATCTGTTTACTTACGACATTGTTATATGCAGATTTCATTTAAAGCACAATATGTCTTTTTAATTGCCAAATGGAATATTTATATCTGTTTGTGTCTTTAATAGCATAAATGTTTCATTAAAAAATAGCACTTTTGTGCTTTAAATTTTTTTGATTCTTGAATAAAAAGAAAATCATCAATGATCCAGTTTATGGATTTGTATCTATACCGTCAGACCTCGTGTTTGATTTGATCCAACATCGCTACTTTCAGCGACTCAGATATATCAAACAGGTAAGTTTAACCCATTTGGTTTATCCGGGGGCTTTACATACGCGTTTTCAACATGCTTTGGGAGCGATGCACTTGATGGGGCTTGCTTTGGAAACCCTTAAAAGTAAAGATGTGTCGATAAGCCCGGAGGAAGAGGAAGCCGCGGTGATAGCAATTTTGTTGCATGATATTGGACATGGACCTTTTTCTCATTCTTTAGAGCATACCTTAGTACAAGGTGTATCGCATGAGCACATTTCATCGTTAATTATGAAGGAGATGAATGAAATGTTTGGCGGAAGGTTGTCTATTGCTATAGCGATATTTAAAAATAAATATCCGAAGCGGTTCCTCCATCAATTGGTTGCTAGCCAATTGGATACCGACCGAATGGACTATTTAAATAGAGATAGTTTTTTTACGGGCGTTTCTGAAGGTGTGATCAGTTTTGACCGCATTATAAAAATGCTCAATGTAGCCAATAATGGTTTGGTTGTTGAGCAAAAAGGAATTTATTCGATAGAAAAATTTTTGATTGCCAGAAGACTAATGTACTGGCAAGTTTATTTACATAAAACTGTACTTAGTGCAGAACAGCTGTTAATAAAAATTCTACAACGGGCAAAAGAATTGGCTAACTACGGACAGCATATTTTTTCTACTACAGCATTGGCGCATTTTATACATAACAAAGTAACGAAAGAAGACTTTTTGAAAGACAACGTGCATTTGGAATGGTTTACTTTATTAGACGACACCGATATTTTAACAACGGTGAAAATGGGGGTAAAACATGAAGATATTGTCTTATCTAAACTTTGCGATCAGTTTATGAATAGAAAACTGTATCATGTAGAATTGAGTAATGATATGCCCACAAAAGAGCGGATAGATGAATTGCAGCAATCTGCCATGCAACGCTTTGGTATTTCTGCGGCAGATGCTCATTACTTCGTGTTTACACTGGCCGTGGAGAATAGTGCATACGATTTGAGTGAGGGGAATATTAATATCCTAATGAAAGATGGAACGATACAGGATATTACTATGGCATCGGATTTGTCTAACCTCGAAATGTTAGCAAAAAAAGTAAAGAAATATATGGTTGCCTATCCAAAAGAGTTACTTTAGTTTATTTAGGCACAAGATATTGATTGACAAAGGAATTTAAAATTTGTTCATATAAATTTAACATCTAAATTTGCGCGATGCAATTTACTGCGAAACAAATTAGCGAAATAGTTAATGGTTCTATAGAGGGAGATGGGGATGCTGTGGTATCGAGGGTAGAGAAGATTGAAGAAGCGGGCAAAGAGGGATTAACCTTTTTGGCAAATCCAAAATATGAGAGCTATTTATATACTACAGGCGCTTCTGTCGTTATTGTGAATAACGATCAGGTAGTTGAAAGACCTGTAAGCCCCACTTTAATACGGGTGAAAAATGCTTATACGGCAATAACATTGCTGTTAGATCAATATAATAAATTTCGATTCCATAAAACGGGAATAGAAGAACCCTCTTTTATTCATCCTTCCGTGCAATTAGGAGAGGATGTTTATGTGGGCGCATTTTCTTATATCGGAGAAGGAGTTAAAATAGGTGATAATGCAAGTATTTATCCTCAGGTTTATATTGGAGATAATGTGAAGATTGGAGCTGGGAGTATTCTTTTCCCGGGAGTGCGAGTTTATCACGATTGTGTCTTGGGCGAAAATGTTATCATACATTCGGGTACAGTAGTTGGTAGCGACGGCTTTGGTTTTGCACCACAGGAAGATGGAACTTATCGTAAAATTAGCCAAATAGGCAATGTGCTTATTGAAAACGATGTAGAAATTGGTGCGAATACAACAATAGATCGTGCAACGATGGGGCATACTATTATCAGAAAGGGGGTGAAACTGGATAATTTAATTCAGCTTGCGCATAATGTGGAGGTTGGTGAACATTCGGTAATCGCTGCCCAAACCGGAATTTCGGGAAGTACAAAAATAGGAAAGCATGTGATCTTGGGTGGGCAAGTAGGGGCGGTAGGGCATATTACAATTGCTGATGGGTCGCAAGTACAAGCGCAATCTGGAATTAACAGATCGATCGAAGAGCCGGATTTAAAATGGGCGGGTACGCCTGCAAGCCAATTTCAAAATCAAATGCGCACACAGGTTATTATGCAACGCTTACCAGATTTAGATAGACGATTAGATCAGTTAGAGCAATTGGTAAAGAAACTTAAGGAAGACAAGTAACAATTACTAACGGATGAGACATCCTAATCAACGTAAAATATAGGAAGAAATGAACGTTAAACAAAGAACATTAAATTCAGAAATTACAATTTCAGGCGTTGGTCTCCATACGGGGAAGCATGCTAAATTGGTGTTTAAGCCAGCTCCTGAAAATCATGGATATAAGTTTAAACGTATAGATTTAGAGGGGCAACCTATAGTGGATGCTGATGTGGATAATGTAACGGATACTTCCAGAGGAACTACCATTACACAAAATGGTGCAAGTGTAAGCACCGTTGAACACTTGCTGGCTTCTCTGGTAGGAATGGAAATTGATAATGTGCTTATCGAGATCGACGGACCGGAAGTACCCATAATGGATGGAAGCGCGTTGGTATATGTAGAAGCGATTGAGAAAGCTGGCTATAAAGATCAAAATGCTGATCGGGAATACTATGAAATTCCGCATAACATTCACTATACAGAATCAGAGCGCAGAGTTGAAATGGTTGCCATGCCATTAGATGGCTACCGTTTTACTTGTATGATTGACTACAACTCTCCTGTATTAGGAAGCCAGCATTCTGCTATTACTAGCATCAGCGAATTTAAAAAAGAAATTGCTTCATCGCGGACATTTTGTTTTTTGCATGAATTGGAAATGCTTTTGGAACATAATCTGATAAAGGGTGGTGATCTAAACAATGCCATAGTGGTTGTAGATAAAGATGTAAACAAAGAAGAGTTAAGGCATTTAGCAAAACTCTTTAACCGCGAAGATATAGACGTTGCAAGGGAGGGAATTTTAAATAACATTAAACTACGTCACCAAAATGAGCCTGCGCGCCATAAATTATTAGATATGATTGGCGATTTGGCACTAGTTGGAAGGCCACTAAAGGGCCATATTATGGCTGCAAGACCGGGACACGCCGCCAATGTAGCCTTTGCAAAGAAGATCAAAGCGCAGATTAGCCGGGAAAAGAACAAGAAGTATGTAAAGGTTTACGACCCTAATATGGATCCAGTTTATGATACTGCACAAATCATGAAAATTTTACCGCATAGGCAGCCTATGCTCATGATAGATAAGATTCTTGAGCTTACGAAGACGCATGTGGTAGGATTGAAAAATGTTACCATGAACGAAGATATTTTCATGGGACATTTTCCGAATGAACCCTTATTTCCCGGAGTTCTTCAAATAGAAGCAATGGCGCAAACTGGAGGAATTTTGGTGTTGAATACGGTGCCTGATCCGGAAAACTATATTACACTTTTTCTGAAGATTGAGAATGCCCGATTTAAAGCCCAAGTAAAGCCAGGAGATACTATTGTTTTTCATTGCAACTTACTGCAACCTATAAGAAGAGGCATTGCCCAAATGAAAGGCATAGGCATGGTTGGAGAAAAGATAGTCGTTGAAGCAGAGCTAATGGCACAAATAGTGAAGGTAAAAGAAGAAAATAAAGGTTAATAAGATGATTCAACCATTAGCGTATATACATCCACAGGCAAAGATAGCAGAGAATGTGGTGATAGAGCCATTTGTAACGATCCATAAAAACGTAGAAATTGGAGAAGGAACTTGGATCGGTTCAAATGTTGTCATTATGGATGGCGCCCGTATTGGAAAAAATTGTAGAATATTTCCAGGAGCAGTAATAAGTGGGATTCCGCAAGATCTAAAGTTTGCGGGAGAAGAAACGACCGCAGAAATTGGTGATAACACAACTATTAGAGAATGCGTTACGATTAATCGAGGAACGAAAGACAGGTGGAGAACGGTGGTCGGTAACAATTGCCTGATTCAGGCCTACAGCCATATAGCACATGATTGCTATGTAGGAAATAATTGTATTTTCTCAAACAGCAGTACACTTGCAGGCCATATTACAGTTGGAGATTATGTGGTGTTAGCCGGAATGGTTGCAGTGCATCAATTTTGCCATATCGGTTCTCATGCATTTGTTGCAGGCGGATCGTTAGTGCGTAAAGATGTACCTCCCTTTGTAAAAGCAGCGAGAGAGCCGCTCTCTTATGTCGGAATCAACTCGGTTGGTTTAAGAAGGCGTGGTTTTTCTTCTGAACAGATTAATGAAATTCAGGATATCTATCGGATGATGTTCGTTAAGAACAATAATTTAACTAAAGCGTTAGACATTATTGAGACGGAATGCCAACCAACTGAAATCCGCGATGAAATCCTCGATTTTGTAAGAAACTCCAATAGGGGTGTTATGAAGGGATTTGGGCAAGGAAAGGTTGTCTTGTAGAATTTGGAGAAATTGTTGTATTTCCGCTATAAAGAGTTCTCAATGGCTGAGGAGAGATTTAAATTCGTACTGTTTTGGAAATCATACTGAAGAACATAGGCAGACGATTTAATCGTGATTGGATCTTTAGAGGTATAGACTATAGCTTTAAACGTGGTAATAGCTATGCTATTTTAGGACCAAATGGATCTGGCAAGTCAACCTTATTGCAATTAATTCTTTCCAGTTTAAGTCCGTCGGAAGGCAATATCAGCTATTTGGTTAATGCGCAACCGGTAGAGGTGGATAATTTTTTCTCCTTGGTTTCCTTGGCCGCTCCTTATCAGGAATTAGTGGAGGAGTTCACTTTGCGTGAACTCATTGATTTTCACTTTTCTTTTAAAGCCCTTGCTGACGATTTTGACTCCAAGAAGTTGTTAGCTCTTTTAGAGCTGCAAACTGCTGTAGATAAAGAAATACGTTATTTTTCTTCGGGTATGAAACAAAGAACTAAATTGGCCCTGGCGTGCTGTGCAAAAACACCGGTCTTACTGTTGGATGAGCCTACTGCCAATTTGGATATAAAAGGATTGTCTTGGTATCAGCAGCTAATAAAACAGTTTGGGGGAAACAAATTATTGATTATATGCTCAAATCAAGCACACGAATATGATTTTTGTAACCATCAGCTGTTGATTGAGCAGTTTAAATAGTTACTTTGGTTGTGCGTCATTGGTTGTTCGTTGTTGGCGTCTGTAAAGTTTACTATTTTTGATCATTCGTTATACTTAATAGGAAGCTTTATGCTTTTGGCTTTAAGCTTTCCGCTTCTAAGCCTCAAAACACATTTGCATATAAAAGGCAATTTCTCTAAGTTTGCGCTACCAAAAATTGTGTTTTTAAAATAATTTTAATATGTCGAAAGCTTCTGAGGTAAAAACGGGTAATATCTTACGTTTTAATGGTGAATTAGTATCAGTGGACGAATATATCCACAGAACACCTGGTAACTTACGCGCTTTTTATCAAGCTAAGATGCGTAATGTGCGAACAGGTAAATTGGTAGAATATCGTTTTCGTACTGACGAAGAAGTTGAGATTGCTCGTGTAGAGACGAATGATTATCAGTACCTATATGACGAGGGTGATTTCTTTGTAGTAATGGATAATGTTTCTTTTGAGCAGTATAACATTCCCAAATCACTCTTTGGTGCTACGGCAAAATTTCTGAAGGAGGGCATGAACGTTTTGGTTGCCTTTGAAAGTGAAGAGCCAATAATGGCCCAGGCACCAACAACTGTTGAGCTGGAAATTACGTATACAGAACCAGCCGTAAAAGGTGATACTTCTACTAATGCATTAAAACATGCTACAGTGGAAACGGGGGTTGAGATTCGCGTTCCATTATTTATCAATCAAGGTGATAAAGTGAAAGTAGATACCAGAACTGGTGATTATATTGAACGCGTAAAATAGGTTGATTGAAGTTTTTAGGTTTAGGTTAATTGGGCGGTCTTGGAGAATACACTCTAAGACCGTTTTCATATTTTACTGCTTATTAATAATAATAATGATGTTTACCAAAGGCGAATGTAGGTCGCGGTTTAGGCTAATGCGAGATCGGCTATCGGATGAGGAATATGCAAGATTGAATGAGCAATTGCTGAACGGCTTTAAAGAAATATCACTAAAAGACATTCGATATATCCACACTTTTTTGCCCATACTTCATCAAAGAGAACCCAACACTTTTTTAGTTATAGAATACCTAAGGACTGTTTGGCCGGATATCAAGATTATTGTTCCTCGAAGCGATTTGCAGACAAATTTGATGACTCATCATGTACTGTGGCCTAACCAAGAGCTTACTCGGAACAGATGGGGTATTATTGAGCCACATGAATCTGATGAGGTTATAGAGGAGGAGTTGATCGATCTGATTTTATTGCCATTGCTCGCTTTTGACAAAAAGGGCGGGCGAGTGGGGTATGGTAAAGGCTATTACGATCGATTTTTAAATTTATGTAAGGATAATGCACAAAAAGTGGGCCTATCATTATTTGGACCAGTAGATCGTATAATTGATATCCAGCCTCATGATGTACCCTTAGATCGCTGTATTACTCCCGATAAAATTTGGGAATTTTAATCGCTACTATCCAAATATCTTATTCAAAAGCCCAGCTAACCGAATCCCTCCTTTGAGTAATTGTGCATTGAGGGTGTCTACATGGTCAAAATTATAACGATAACTTAATTTTTCTCCGGATTGCAGGTTCTGGTATAGCGATTCGGCTACTTGATAAGATTCAAATAACCATTGTTCAATGGAGCTACTTTGCCAGTTAATACATTGTTTTTGGCTCGCCGTATCGATGGCCTTGGTATATTCAGTATAACTTAGCTGCTGGAAATCTACTAACTGCTCATCCCAGATACGATGGAGATTCGTTGCTTGGTTAAACCAATAGCATTTTAGTAGATTTCCTCCCAAATCATCTGCACGACCGGTATGCATCGGTTGATGGATGTCGCCAACTAGATGGATAAGTAAACGAAGATACATTACTTTTGTTTCCTGATTTAATGATTTACCTTGTTCCAGCTGCTCAATAAGCATTGTCAGTTTGTTGTAGGCATTGGCCACAGTGTCCTGATGTAGTTGTTGGATTAACTGTTTGTCCGTTAGACCACTTTTAAAGTTTACATAATGCCAGGCATCTAAGTACTTAAATGAGGGGTCGGACTTAATGAAATCAGGCCAATTTGCGGTCATTGCCAACGTTTCATGTCCTAGAATTTTCTGTATATTTTTTCTGGCTTTTTTACTCAAATGATGATCGGCAATCTCCGCAACAACCCGATGACCGGTTAAGCCCCAAGCGTAGCTATTGGAATAGGAAAAACAATAGAAGATGACTGCGATGATGGGAAGAGTAAGCTGCTTTTTCATGTTGCAAATATAGTTATAAGTTTTAAGTGATACGTCGTAAGTGCCAAGTCTCAAAACATCCGTATCAAGGTTAAAGTGGCCTTGCCTACAAGGTAAGTCCTGCTACTTGTGGCCGAGGTGTATTTTAAGCTTTCTGCTCTTAAAACGTATAACCTATAACTTAAAACTTACAACTAAAAAGCTATCTTTGCAAACAAACCAAAATTTATTGTAATGAGTGTTGAAAGAGGCCCAATATCGCAATTTATTGAAAAGAATTATTTGCATTTCAATGCCGCGTCGTTAGTAGATGCTGCTAAAGGTTATGAAGCACATTTGGATGCTGGTGGAAAAATGATGATTACGTTAGCTGGTGCAATGAGTACCGCCGAGCTGGGAATTTCTTTGGCCGAAATGATTCGGCAAGACAAGGTTTCCATTATAAGTTGTACGGGAGCCAATCTGGAAGAAGATATTATGAATTTAGTGGCGCACTCTCACTATAAGAGGGTTCCGCATTATAGAGATTTGAGTCCGCAGGATGAATGGGAGTTGCTGGAAAATCATTATAATAGGGTAACCGATACCTGCATACCAGAAGAGGAAGCCTTTAGGCGTCTTCAGCAGCATATCCATAAGATTTGGAAAGATGCAGAGGCTGCCGGAGAACGCTATTTTCCGCATGAGTATATGTATAAAATGCTTAACAGCGGTGTTTTGGAACAGTATTATGAAATAGACCCGAAGAATTCGTGGATGCTTGCAGCAGCCGAAAAGAACCTTCCGATTATAGTTCCAGGATGGGAAGATAGTACCATGGGCAATATTTTTGCCTCTTATGTAATTAAAGGTGAGTTACAGGCTTCTACAATGAAGAGTGGCATTGAATATATGGGCTATTTGGCAGATTGGTATATTAAGAATAGTGCGGGAAAAGGAATAGGATTCTTTCAAATAGGGGGCGGAATTGCCGGCGACTTTCCAATCTGTGTTGTACCTATGCTTTATCAAGATATGGAAATGGAGAATATTCCCTTCTGGAGTTATTTCTGCCAGATTTCAGATTCCACTACTTCTTATGGCTCTTATTCGGGTGCGGTTCCAAATGAGAAAATTACTTGGGGTAAATTAGACATCCATACACCGAAGTTTATTGTTGAATCGGACGCAACCATTGTTGCCCCGCTTATTTTTGCTTGGATTTTGCGACAATAAGGGATAAGGCCTGTTCTGTGTATTAAAAAAGCTATCAAACAAAATTGATAGCTTTTTGTTTAGAGGAAATTAGCTCTTTGCTAAGAGAGCTATTGAAAAGCAAACCATTTATTCACAGATTTATTATAAAGATATTGTTGGATATTTCAAAGTATTTTAGTTTTGGCTAAGTAACCCGAGAATGCTAATTCGGGAAAAAGCCGCTTGTAAAAAGAAATAAGACCGATTTGAAACAATTTAGAATCGTTATAAATTGATAATTAAAGTCACGAAATTGTCACTGATATCTTAATAAGTTATACTTTTGTGCTCAAGTTCTGGGGGATATGCCCGGTATGTCCCTGGACTGATTAAGTTACATTCAAATAAAATAGTATAAAGCTCTCAATATGAGAAACATCTCGTTACTTTTTAGAAGTGTTGTAAAGTCCTTGATCTTAGTATCAGTACTAAGTATGGCAGCTGTGTCTGCCCGTGCGCAGGACGTTAAAGAAGGAGAATCGCTGTTTAAGCAGAAATGTACTTCATGCCACGCTATTAATAAAGATATGGTTGGACCAGCATTGAAGGATGTTGGTAAAAGGCATGAAGAGGCGTGGCTCTTAAAATGGATCAAGAATTCCCAGGCATTAGTGGCCTCTGGGGATGAACAGGCGATAGCGCTTTTCGAAGGTCATAATAAGACAGTTATGACGCCATTCCCCGACTTGTCGGACGATAATATTAAGAGCATTTTAGCTTATATTGACGATGCCTCGAATGCGCCGGCTGATGTAAAACAGCCGGGAGAAGCTGGAGCGGCAGGAGCTAGCGATGACGTAAGTAATTTTATGTTATTTGGGTTAATCGCTGTTATTGTAATTGCTTTTATCGTTATTGTTGTTCTTAATCGTGTTATTCGTACGTTGGAACGGATTATCCTGAATAAGAATGTTGTTATTGAGGAAGAGGAGGAAGCAGAAGGTAAAGATTATCTTGGGACCATTAAGAAATTAGCCAAAAATAAAAAATTATTATTTTTCTTTATTTTGGGGTTGATTGTTTTCTTGAGTTCTGCGAGCTGGAACACCTTATGGAATGTTGGTGTACACCAAGGATACAAACCCGTACAGCCTATTAAATTCTCACATCAATTACACGCAGGAGTTAATCAGATAGAATGCCAATATTGTCACTCTGGGGCATTTAAGTCAAAGAATGCATCTATCCCTTCGGCTAATGTTTGTATGAACTGTCATAAGGCCGTTACAGCAAGTGAGAAATATAATGGTGAGACATCTCCCGAAATCCAAAAGATTTATGATGCTTTGGATTGGGATGGTCAAAAATATGGCCCTAACCAACGTCCAATACAGTGGGTAAGGATCCATAATTTGCCTGACTTTGCTTATTTCAATCACTCGCAACACGTATCTGTGGCTGGGGTAGAATGCCAAAGATGCCATGGGCCAATTGAAACCATGGAAGAGGTTTATCAGTACTCGCCATTAACAATGAAATGGTGCGTTACTTGTCACCGTGAAACGGAAGTTAACCACAAAGACAACGCCTATTACGATCAGTTAATTGCCGCTCACGACAAATTGAAAAAAGGCGACAAGATTACGGCCGCATCCCTTGGCGGATTGGAGTGTGGTAAATGTCATTATTAACAGAAATTTGAGAATACGCATCTTAATATATAATAGCTTAAATGGATAGCAACAAGAAATATTGGAAAGGCATAGAAGAACTGGAACAAACGCCTGCTTTTTTGAAAGACAGCAAAGGTGAGTTCGCAGAATCCCTTCCTCTAGAGAACGTATTAACCGAAGCCGGTTTAAGTACTAAAACTCCACGTCGCGACTTTTTGAAAGCGTTAGGATTTGGTTTGGGGGCGGTTTCTTTAGCAGCCTGCCAAAGCACACCGGTACATAAATCAATACCTTATTTAATAAAACCTGAGGAAGTAACTCCTGGTATTCCAAACTACTACGCTTCAAGTTACAATGGTCAGAGTATTTTGGTCAAGACACGAGAAGGTAGGCCTATACTGGTAGAACCCAACCCTAAAGCGGTTGTGTTAAACCGTGGTACTGACGCTGGAACACAGGCATCCGTACTAGACCTTTACGACATGTCTAAGTTAAAGGGGCCTCTAGCAAAAGGTAAGGAGACGGATTGGGAAACAATTGACAGCCAGGTTACTGCTGCTCTGAACGCCGCTAATAATGGCGGCAAGCAGATCAGAGTCGTTTCAGCTTCTATAAACAGTCCTTCTACATTAGCGGTGCTGGCCCGTTTTATGGCAAAGTACCCAACAGCAAAATTAGTTGAAGTAGATACGGTATCTTACACCGGGATCATAAAAGCGAATCAAGCTAATTTTGGAAAAGCGCTTATCCCACATTATCGTTTTGATAAAGCAGATGTTATTGTAAGTGTTGGTGCTGATTTTCTTGGTACCTGGTTAGCGGGGGAAGAACATACGCAACAATACACCGATAATCGCGGGTATAAGTCTTTGGAAAACAAAAAGATGTCGCGCCACATTCATTTTGAAAGTGGTTTAAGCATGACTGGAGCCAATGCTGATGCTCGTGTGGCTGTTAAACCTTCGGAGGAGGGAGCAGTATTGATTTCCCTATATAATGCAGTAACGGGAAATACACTTGCAGGGGGTACAAGTAATGCGAAAGCACAAAAAGTAATAGCGTTGGCTGCGAAAGAACTTGTAAACTCTCGCGGAAGAGCGCTAGTGGTTACTGGAAGCAATGATGTTGCTATGCAAACGCTAACGAATGCAATTAATGCAGCGCTAAACAGTTATGGCAATACCATAGATTTAGATAATCCTTCTTACCAATATAAAGGAAACGATGCCGATTTTACTGCTTTTCTTAATGAAGCATCTGCCGGACAGGTTGATGTAGCATTTTTCCTTAATGTAAATCCGGCTTACGATTATTTTGATGCAGAGAAAATAAAAGGTGCTTTAGGCAAAATCAAATTGAAAGTTTCGTTCGCTGATCGCGTTGACGAAACAGCCGCTTTGGTTGATCTGGTTACGCCTAATCATAATTATCTGGAATCTTGGGGAGATAGTAGTGTAATGGAAGGCTACTACACAATTGTTCAGCCCACCATTAACCCTGTTTTTAATACGCGTCAGGCAGAACAGAGCTTTCTAATCTGGGCCGGCGATACAAGCTCTTATTACGATTTTGTAAAGGAAAACTGGGAGCAAAACATCTTGACAGGTTCGAATAAAACTTGGGAGAATGTTTTACAGACGGGTTTTGAATACAAGGGAGAGAAACCCGCACAAGCTTATACTTTTGCCGGTGATGTAAATGCAGCATCGGCTGCAATCGTTAATAACGCCAAAGCGCTAGCCAAAGATATAGAAGTTCAATTATATCAGAGTAACGCGATACGCGATGGAAAGCAAGGTAATAATGCTTATTTGCATGAACTGCCAGATCCGGTTTCTAAAGTTACGTGGGACAATTATGCTGCCCTTTCACCTAAGTTTGCAGAAAGTCTAGGTCTTGGAGAGAATAGTATTGTAAAAGTTACCGGCGAGAATGGGTATGCTATTGAGTTGCCAGTGCTTTTACAGCCGGGGCAAGCCTCTGGTACGGTATCTATTGCCGTTGGCTATGGTAGAACCAAGGCGGGTAGAGCCGGTGATGGAGTGGGGAAAAATGCTTATCCATTAGCTAAATTGGTGAATGGCACTTTACAATTCAATACTACTGCTAAACTTGAGAAAGTTTCTGGTATCTATGAACTTGCACAAACACAGACACATCATACCATTGAGGGACGTAATATCATTCGGGAAACAACTTTCAAAGATTATGTGAAAGACCCCTCGCATGGTAGTGGGAATCATGGAGAACATAATTCCTATGATTTGTGGCAAAAATTTGAATCGCCAGGCCATAAATGGGTAATGGCGATTGATTTAAACGCTTGTACAGGTTGTGGATCTTGTGTTGTTGCTTGTAGCGTAGAAAACAATGTCCCTGTTGTTGGACGTGACGAGGTACGCCGCCGTCGCGAAATGCACTGGTTAAGGATAGATCGTTATTATAGCTTTGAGCATGATGGTGAGCAAGTAACTAAAGAAAAAGAGTTAAACCAATTAACGAGAGAAGATGCGGATTTAGATAATGTGTCGGTTGTGTTCCAACCCATGTTATGTCAGCATTGCGATCACGCACCTTGTGAGACAGTATGTCCTGTTTTGGCTACTGTACACTCTTCGGAAGGCTTAAATCATATGGCTTATAATAGGTGTTTCGGAACAAGGTATTGCGCAAACAACTGTCCTTACAAGGTTCGTCGCTTTAACTGGTTTAACTATTGGAACGATTCACGTTTTGATAATTACCTGAATAATGAGTTTACGCAATTAGTATTGAATCCTGATGTAACTTCACGTTCCCGTGGGGTAATGGAAAAATGCTCTATGTGTATCCAACGTATTCAAGCAGGTAAATTGCAGGCTAAATTAGAAAAGCGTAAAGTTAAAGATGGTGATATCAATGTGGCATGTGCCGCAGCATGCTCTGCCAATGCTATTATCTTCGGCGACCTGAACGATCCTAATTCAGAAGTATCAAAAGCATTGCGAAATGAACGTGTATACTATGTATTAGAAGAATTAAATGTTCAACCTAACATTGGTTACATGACTAAAGTTAGAAATACTTTTGAAGCTTAATCGGTTTAATAGATCTGAAAAAATAAGAATATGTCATCGCATAACGAATCAATAATTAGAGAACCTTTAGTTACCGGTAAGCATATTACCTATGCAAAGGTAACTGACGATATTCTCGTACCTGTAGAAAATAGGCCGAACAAAGCTTGGTGGTTAGGTTTTACCGTTGCCGCTTTGGGAGCGATGCTATGGGTTTTTAGTATAAGCTATACTTTTTGGACAGGTATAGGTGCTTGGGGGCTTAACAAAACTGTAGGATGGGCTTGGGATATCACCGACTTTGTATGGTGGGTAGGTATTGGTCACGCAGGAACCTTGATTTCTGCTGTATTATTAATTTTCCGCCAGAACTGGCGAAATTCCATCAACCGTTCGGCGGAGGCAATGACCATTTTTGCCGTAATTTGTGCGGCTACTTATGTTGTTGCTCACATGGGCCGTCCTTGGTTAGCTTACTGGATTTTCCCACTTCCGAATCAATTTGGATCCTTATGGGTGAACTTCAACTCTCCCTTAGTTTGGGATGCGTTCGCCATTTCTACTTATTTTACAGTTTCGTTAGTATTCTGGTATACAGGTTTGCTTCCTGATATTGCTACCGTGCGTGATCGGGCTACAGGTTTAAGAAGAAGGATTTATTCTGTTATGTCATTTGGCTGGGCAGGCAATGTAAAGACTTGGCAACGTTTTGAAATTGTGTCTTTAATCTTGGCGGGTATATCGACTCCCTTGGTGCTTTCGGTACACACAATCGTATCTATGGACTTTGCTACTTCCTTGATACCGGGATGGCATACTACCATATTCCCTCCCTACTTCGTCGCTGGAGCGATTTTTTCCGGCTTTGCAATGGTGCAAACGCTTTTATTGATTACCAGGAAAGTAATGAATTTTGAGAATTACATTACGATGTTCCATATAGAGTCGATGAATAAAATCATCATGACTACGGGTTCTATTGTGGGGGTAGCTTATTTGACGGAATTGTTTATTGCTTGGTATTCTGGGTCTGAATATGAAATGGCAGCTTTTGCCAACCGTATTGCGGGACCATATTGGTGGGCTTACTGGTCGATGATGACTTGTAATGTGATTTCGCCACAATTGTTCTGGTTTAAGAAGATCCGTACCAGTATTCCAATTTCTTGGGCACTTTCTATCGTAGTAAATATCGGTATGTGGTTTGAACGTTTCGTTATTATCGTTACGTCTTTACATCGCGATTTCCTTCCATCAAGCTGGGCAATGTTTTATCCAACGTGGACAGATGTAGGTGTTTTTGTGGGCTCTGTTGGATTGTTCTTTACGCTGTTTTTATTGTTCCTTCGGTTTTTGCCCGCAATAGCGATGGCAGAGGTAAAACTTTTATTGCATTCTGCTAGTCATCAGCAAAAATTAAAATTGGCCAAAGAAGGACATTTGGATTCGGAGCAAGTTAAATTCTATCAGGAGTCGTTAACCAAATACGATAGCGTTAGCGAAGAGGAAATTAAAGAATTAGCAAAATAAAACGATGAGTGACACAAAATATATTTTAGGGCATTTTGAACATCCGGATGATCTGATGGATGGAATAGATAAGTTACAAAAGGGTAATATTTCTATTTACGATGTATATACACCAATGCCTATACATGGTATTGAAGCAAAGTTAGGTATTCCTCCGTCGCGTTTGCCAATTGTAGCGTTTCTTTGTGGTATTACCGGGACTATATCGGGCATTAGTTTGTTGTACTATACCTTGCATAAAGATTGGCCAATGAACATTGGTGGTAAGCCAACACTTCCTATGCCCAATTTTGTACCAGTAACCTTTGAGCTTACCATTTTGTTCTGCGCATTGGGTATGGTTGCGATGTTTTATTTCAGAAGTCATTTATTTCCTGGCAGAGCGCCAAGGGTGATGGATCTTCGTGCAACAAATGACCGTTTTGTAGTCGCTATTGACGCAAGAACGAATACAGATCACGAAAAAATTGACAGCTTATTAAAAGATGCAGGTGCGGTAGAAGTATTGCATAATAAAAGGAAATATGTTAGCTATGAATAAAACTAAACTGTTCGGAACAGCGTGTTTGGCAGTTGCTTTCGCAACGTTAGTCTCGGCTTGTGGGGATAATACTACACGTAGTACGGGATGGGAATTCGCTAGAAACATGTATGATCCGGTGGGAAATAATAATCCAGACCAACCCAATAAAAATTTTAAGAACGGCCAGACCGCTCAGACACCCCCGGCAGGAACTACTCCTATAGGGTTCGAGCGTTTTGATTATCCGAACACATTGGAGGGATATGAAGCAGCGAGCATAGATGTTCATAATCCATTGGAGTTCACGGCACAAAATTTAAAAGAAGGACAGCATTTGTTCCAAGCATTTTGTTCGCCCTGTCATGGTACCGATGGGCGCGGCGATGGACCTATTACAAAGGATAGGGAATTGACAGATTCACATGGAACGCGTAAACTGGAAAATTTTCCGCCGCCGCCATCTTATGCGAAGTCGGATGGCATAAGTTCTTCAAGGGGAGGCTTAATGAGCGATCTTACAGACGGCAAGATTTATCATACAATTACCTATGGCGTTAACTTAATGGGCTCGCATGCGTCACAATTATCGCCAGAAGAGCGTTGGAAAGTGGTGATGTACGTTCATGAATTGCAAAAAAAATAATACTACAAATATTTAGATATCAAATGGGAACTCATAGTCACACTACATATAATTTTGACGAGCGCTTTGAATTTGTCGGAAGAGCTAAAACGTGGAGCTTAGCTGCTATTGTTCTTGGCCTTCTCGCTATTATTGCCGGATTCTTCATAGAAGGCAGCCATCGGATGTTCGCAAATTTATTATTGATGGGTTATTATTTCACATGTGTTTGCGCAGCGGGAGCTTGTTTTATAGCTTTGCAGATGGTCACACAAGCAGGGTGGTCTGCTGGCCTGTTACGGATACCACAGGCCATGGCTAGTGTATTTCCTGTTGCAGCGATCGTGTTAATAGTAATTATTGCATTAGGTTTATTTAGTGATAATTTATACCATCATTGGCATGCTGAAGGTATTACAGATCCTAACAGTCCGCATTACGATGCCCTCGTGGCAGGCAAGTCGGGCTTTCTTAATGTACCCTCTTTTTTTATTAGACAGATTTTATTTTTAGGGGCATATAGCGTATTAGGGGCATTTATAGCGAAATTTTCTTATCAGGAAGATTTGGCCGGGGGCTTGGATTCTTATAAAAAGAGTTTCAAATTTTCTGCAATTTTCTTGGTGATTTTTGGTTTTTCTTCGCCTATATGGATTTTTGATACCGTAATGTCCTTGGAAGCACATTGGTTTTCAACGATGTTTGGTTGGTATAACTTTGCGGCTCTATTTGTTAGTGGCTTATGTGTAATTACAGTGATTACTATCTTATTGAAGAGAGCGGGGCATTTAGAGTGGGTTAACGAAAACCATCTTCACGATTTAGGCAACCTTATT
>Ga0182736_1000621_pt1 | contig 48995 bp, 34 predicted proteins | sample eDN5th30CKraftBY_FD_128882 | JGI IMG/M metagenome (GOLD analysis project Ga0182736, IMG submission 128882) | Enriched backyard soil microbial communities from Emeryville, California, USA - eDNA 5th pass 30_C Kraft BY (version 2) (version 2) | ecosystem: Environmental > Terrestrial > Soil >... | reverse complement strand
CGCTTCCTTCAGACCCCGCCTCGCGACGACGCCCTTGCGGTTCACTTTCCTTCACCTCCATCAGGCTGGAACGGGGACTTCCACCCCGCAAACTGTCAAACATGCTCGGCACACAACAAAAACTGCCGTCTCCCCGATTCTGGAAGACGGCAGTCAGATACGTCAGACGGCGAGATCCTGTCCGGCAGGATTATTCGACAGTCACGCTTTTGGCAAGATTCCTGGGACGGTCAACATTACATCCCCGCATCAGGGCAATGTGATAGGCCAGCAGCTGGAGTGGAACAGTGGTCACCAGCGGTTGCAGGCATTCATCCGTTTCGGGAACGAAAATGACGTCATCGGCCAGGTCGGCGATCCGCTTGTCCCCCTCGCAGGCAATTGCGATGACGGGACCTTTCCGGGCTTTGACCTCTTCCAGATTACTGATGATCTTCGGGTAGATTCCCCCTTTGGGCACAATGAAGACGCTGGGAGTGTTTTCATCAACGAGGGCGATCGGCCCGTGCTTCATCTCCGCGGCCGGATACCCTTCCGCATGGATGTAGCTGATTTCCTTGAGCTTCAGAGCCCCTTCCAGTGCGACGGGGAAGTTGTACAGACGTCCCATGTACAGGAAGTTCGAGCAGTGGGCATACTTCGCGGCAATCTCCTGCACCACATCGTTGCAGCGGAGAGTGCGATCGACATGTTCCGGCATGGTCCGCAGTTCGCGGATGATGTTCTTGCCCGCCTGATACGACATATGCCGCATCCGGCCAAAGAACAGGGCCAGCAGTGTCAGAACAGTCACCTGGCTGGTAAAGGCCTTTGTGGATGCGACTCCCACTTCTGAACCGGCGTGAAGATAGACTCCTCCGTCCGCTTCCCGGGCGATGGTGGAACCGACGACGTTACAGATGGCGAGCGTCGAATGCCCTTTCCGCTTGCATTCCCGCATCGCGGCCAGCGTGTCGGCGGTTTCACCGCTCTGGGTAATGGCAAACACCATGGTCCGGTCCGACAACGGCGGATTCCGGTAACGCAGTTCGCTGGCGTATTCCACTTCCACGGGAATCCGGGCGAATTCCTCGATGAGATATTCTCCCACCAGTCCGGCATGCCAGCTGGTTCCGCAGGCGGTCAGCACGATCCGGTCGATGTGCCGCAGCTGTTGTGAGGTCAGGTTCAATCCGCCGAAACGGGCGGTCGCCTCATCTTCGTCGAGACGTCCCCGCAGGGCGTTTTCGATGGTGTGCGGCTGCTCAAAAATCTCCTTGAGCATGTAGTGGGGATAGTCTCCCAGTTCGATGTCCGACGACACCTGCTCGAGTGTTTTGATCGACGGCGAGGTCCGACCGGTTTCCCGGTGCAGGATCTCCATGCCGTCAGCGGTCAGCACCGCAATTTCATGATCTGCGAGATAGACCACCTGATCGGTATACCCGATCAGCGGGGTGGCATCGCTCGCGAGGAAGTATTCTCCGTCACCGACTCCGACGACCAGCGGGCTGCCGTTTCGGGCCGCGAACAGGGTCTCCGGGCATTCCCGGAACAGAACTCCCAGTCCGTAGGTCCCTTTCAGCTGGCGAATGGTCAGTTTGAGGGCGGTCAGACAGGTTTTCTGGCTGGCGGGATCTTCTCCGAATTTGACCTGTTCCTGATAGTGATGTGCCATCAGGTGGGCGACGACTTCGGTGTCGGTGTCGGTTCGGAAGACGTACCCCAGTTCCTGAAGCTGATTTCGCAGGGCGTTGTAGTTTTCGATCACGCCGTTGTGGACCAGAACGACTTCCCCTTCACCACCGACATGGGGGTGGGAGTTCTTGTCACAGGGAACCCCGTGAGTGGCCCAGCGGGTATGTCCGATTCCGGCGGTTCCCGTAACGGGACGTTCATCAACCAGAGAAACCAGCTCCTGAACACGGCCGGTTCGCTTCCGGATATGAATCGAACCCTGGTCGACCACAGCGATTCCGGCGCTGTCATATCCCCGATATTCGAGCCGATGCAGCCCTTCAATCAGGAAGTTGGTGACATCGCGCGTTCCAACAGAGCCGACGATTCCGCACATGGTCGCTTACGCCTTCAATTAATCAACGCTGACTGATCGGATGATGCCGATTCGTCCGGATTCCACCCTGTGAACCTACCGGAAGCAGAAAAAGGGCGTCAAGACCGGCATTTCACCCTGGATCTGACAAAACGGTTCCACAAGTGGTGAAAACATTCTTCGAGGAGGGAAATCCGGCAGACAATTTCCGTCAGGCTTGAGTCTATTCTTCGCATTCGTCACATTTCTGTCCGAACGAACGTGACGATTCGAATAACCAGACTTTCGGAAGAAACCGTCTCTAACGAGTCAGATGCCTTCCGATCTGACTGTTGTGTTCGCCTGCAGCTTCTTTTCGCAGCGAAAACGGACAAAGGAACTTGGATACGGGCCAGCAGATGCCGCCATCTGTGCTTGCCGCCTCCCCTGACGGCCCATGATTTGGCAACGCCATGTTTCAAATGATCTTTGATATGAATACATCCAGCCGCGCCTGGCAATCCGCCGGCCAGCCGTCCCGAGTGTCCGCCGGTTTCCGCACACTCCGGAAAATTCTTTTGTCCCTCACGGCACTCTTTGCCGTCGGAGGAACCGTTTCGGCACAGAATGCCGCTCCGTCGTCGGTCCCGCCGGCGACGGCTCCGGCAATGGATCCGGTGTTGCTGCGGGTCAACGAAGCGGTGCGGGTCACGAAACTTCGAAATCTCGACTTTCAGCGACACACCCCCTGGCAGATCCTGCACGGTCTGCTGGCGCTACGTGAACATTATACCGTCAAGAACGGTGACCAGTTCGTCAACGCACTGGATTATCTGTCGACCGAAGCCCGCTACAAAGGGGAAGGGTGGTTTCAGGTCACTCCCTGGGGAGCCAAGGCGCATCCTTACAACGGCACTCCGTATGACTTCGAGGGACACGTCAACCAGACATTGTCGATCATTTCGATGTGCAATGTCCCGTTGACGCACGAATTCAAGACGGCTGATGGACGAACCGTCACGATGGCCGACATGGTGCGTCATGCCCAGATGGCCGTCAGCAGCAAAGAAGAACTCACCTGGACACTCTGGTATCTGACTCATTACCTGGATCAGGACACGGTCTGGACGAATGCGGCCGGTGAGCGCTGGAGCATGGAAGCACTCGTTCGCAACCAGAACAGTGCATCGGTCCTGACCGCTCCCTGTGGTGGCTGCCATAACCTGTTTGCACTGGCCTATGCCCGGAATTCCTACCTGCAGAAACATGGAAAACTGCAGGGAGCCTGGCTGGAAGCAGACAACAAGATTCAGCAGTATATTTCGACTGCCCAGGTGATGCAGAACCGGGACGGATCGTTCGCCACTCAATACTTCAAATCGCGTGGTTTCAGCACCGACTTCAACGAACGGATCAAGTCGTCAGGTCACATGCTGGAATGGCTGATGGTGGCCCTGCCGAAGAGTCGCCTGAACGAAAACTGGGTCCGCCTGGGAGTTCAGACGCTCGCGAACGACATGATCCAGAACGCCGCGCAGCCGGCCGACTGTGGACCACTCTACCACTCACTGAACGCTCTGGTGCTGTATCAGCAGCGAATGGGAGTCAGCCAGAATGGAGGACCGGTCGAGCAGTCCGTCGCCAAACCGAACACGTCCAATGTCGACACTGGAAATGCAGCGAATGCCGTGTCTGCGAATCTGCCGGCCAATACGATTGTCCCGCCGGTGCAACAACCGATGCCGCCTGCCGAGTCGGCTGCGAACGCCCCACAGTCTCCGGTGACCCAGAACGCACCTGCTGAGAAACCGGCAGACAACGCAGAACCTGAAGAAACGGGGAAGCAGCCACTCACCAAGGCCACACCGATGATGGCCCCCCAACTGGTGACCCCGCCCCATTCGAAATCACAGACCAAGACCGATGCTCCACCAAGAATCCTGCCACGAGGCGGTGATCGGGTCGCGGAACAGATGCGATCCTTGAGACGGTTGTCAGGCGACGGGGAAACCGCAGAAGTGGTTCCCGCTCCCGCCACAAAAGAAACGATCGATCCAGCGAAGCTCACTCCGGTCGTCGGCGGAATGCCGATCTTCAAACCGACCGCTGCCGGAGCGACCAGCTTCGTGAAACAAGAGACTCCCGTTCCGGATGAGACGAAGGAATCGGCCCAGCCTGAAGACGAGGCGACCGCTCCCGAGTCGGCAACGACGGGTGGCACAGAGCAGCCGGAATCAGAAAAGGAAACCACTCCTGCTCCGACGTCCTCCACGGAATCCGCTGCGGAAAACGGCAGCGAATCGAAAGACACTCCCGCAGAGCCGTCGAAGAAGTAGACCGGCACAGGTGCAACGGGGCGGAAACGACCGAGACCGCCTGACTGGGAGTCACGTCAACATGTCAGGAGCCATTCCGGACGTCTTGTCCACTCCTTCTCTGTTCCTTGACGTCCCCCTGTTCGAAGCTCAGGCAAAGCAGATTGCCGAGTTCTGCTCCTGCCGCCAGATTCGCTGGTGGCCAAATGGAGTCGAACTGTGTGTGCTGCCATTGATGGAGTGCGTGCTCTCGCTGGGGGCCAGTGGATTCAGCAGCTCAAAATTTCCGGCAAGTGGACGCCTGGGAGCTTATTCCCCTGAATGCAGGGTCAGATTCACGCAGATCCTGCCCGATCCCCAACCGCAACTTCGCACTTTTCGCCCGGAAAAACTCCGCCATCTGTCGTTGATCTGTGATCATTTCGCACAGGCGGAACAGCTGTCAGTGATCGGGGAGGAAGTCGGATTTCCGCTGTCCATTCTGCTGGAAGTCAATCTGGGTCGAAATCAGACCGGAGTCCGTCCGGGAGTCGATGCCCGGGATCTGATCCGGGGAATTCAGACGTTGTCAGGCGTCGCTCTGGTCGGCGTCACCGGGACCCCGCGACTGCCTGAGTTACCGGAGGTTACTGCCGATCTGAGTTCTCAGATCGGCTTATTGACCTCACTGCTGCCGCTCCTGCAAACAGGGGATGAACCGCCGCAGGTGCAGTTGGTCATCCCCTGTGGCTGTGAGCTGCCGGAAGAGTTGGAAGGGGTCACCGATCTCTGCACCCCCAGCCTGTTGCGAACCAATTCCCCGTCTGCAGGAAGATCTCCCCTGACTCTGCGTTCAACGGTCATCAGTCGCCCGAAACTGGAACGGGCCGTTCTGGACGTCGGACGATTCCACACCGGAACGAACACCCTTCAGATCCGTTCGACCGTCTCCGGGCGACCGCTTCCCGACATCCAGTCCATCATGGTGGATGATGAGCTGACCACACTGACACTGGGCCCGGAATCGCTGGATCTGACCATCGGCGACATCGTGGAGGTGGAACTCCCGGATCCGGAACTGGCGTGGCGATTGCATTCACTTGTTCACGGGGGTTCCGAACAGTCCCCGGACTTTTCCAGCGCCATTTCGTACTGAAGTCTGAGTGACGGGGCTGAGATTCGTCGGGGTCATTTCCTGCGGACCAGTTTGAGTTTGCCGCAATGCTGTTCGGCCGGTTTTCCGTTTTCCCAGGCGACCCCTTCCACTTCAAAATGGTCTGCGTCGACGAACGTCAGCCGTGCCGCGTGCATGTGGGCATCTTTGGCAGGATCCAGATTTCCGCCGCCGTCGAATTCGAATTTCAATTCTGTTAGCGGTGAGGCGGGCAGCGCCTTCATGCGTGGCTGATTTCCCAGCATGCAGTAATGGGTCATCGTCACGTGCGGTCCGTCGACTGTGTAGATCGAGATCATTTCCTGTTCCGTTCCCGGGAACAGCGTTTCGTGAACGGCGCTCCCGCCAGCGGTCACTTTCATCACAGAAGCGATCTGATCCGTTGGCTTTCCCTGCTCATCCGCCACCACCCAGGTTCCGGCCAGCTGTTTGAGCCGATCGAAACCGGGGTTCGATTTTGTGACGGGGCCGGACGGGGACTGAGCGAATCCCATGGAACCGAGTACGAGAGACGCGAGTGTGACAGACAGGCAGAAACGGGACATCAAAATGCTCCAACAAGGTGAACGTGATTTTCCAAGAACACCCGTTGTCGAATGAGATGTCCGGCGTTCGACACCCTTCTTCGAAAATTTTCCGCCCCGAAAGAAGGAACCCGCCAATTCGCAACGGCAACGTCACGGGAAACAAGACACGTCATGGGAAGCAAGACACTGTTCAGATTCTGCCACGAGACAGCGGTTCGTCCGTGTGCATCGCCAGCCAGGCACAGAGTGGGCAAAGAAGTCCACCGACGACACCGGTCAGAACCCCTTTCCAGATCAGGAACGAGTTCAATGCGATCTCAGCGATTTCTGTCGATTTCAGGATGCTGACCAGCAGCGGTGCCAATGCCAGTCGCCCGATGACTCCCATGGCCATCGCTTTCGGAAAGGCGCTGGCCGCAGCGTATTCCCCCAGAAATCGCAGTACTGAAAACTGCGGAAGAGCGGGAAAGCGTCCCCGCTGAATCTCGAATCGGGTCAGGTGCGAGACCACCAGGCAGGTGATAAACGGCAGGAAGAAGCAGGTGGCTTCCGTATCGGAAACGATGCTCATTTCGCCAGTGAGCCGCATGGCAGGCTGCTCACGAAACACGGACCAGGCAATCGCGGCATTGATCAGGCCCGTCGCACCCACGGCGAGGATTCCCTGATCAATCAGGAGATACCGTCTGGCAGCAGGAGTCAGGCGGCTCTCGGAAATCGATGACATAACGGACGTTTCTAGAGCAGTCGGCTCTATGATGTGGACGCGCAGCACGTTTCACCAGTCAAAACACTGGTCTCCACGTGCCAGACCGGCCAGAGACTTGAGGGAAATGCTCTCATGAGGAGCGGGGGCGAACCGCAGACCGGTTGAGACAGGTCAGCCATGACAACTCAGCCATGACGTCACAAGATCGAGGATGCCGAAGGCTCACGCGGAAGCCATCCGCAACAGAGAATCCGGAGTCCGGATCAGCAACATCGAACAGTTGGCATTGTTCAATGCGGTCATCAGTGTGGGAAGTGATTCCGCCTGAACCGGGCCATGCGGCCAGCTGAAGATGACGAGTGAGCCGTCAAACTGTTCGACGGCCTGTTGCAGCACCTGTTCGACCGTTCCGTTGCCGACAAACTGTCGGACACCCTGATCCAGTGTCCGGAAGTCGGTTCCGAAAAGACGCGCCTGCATGGTCGCTTCAATCTCCGACTTCAGGCCCTCTGCATTTTCATCCGGGATCGCATGCACGACCAGTAGCCGGGACTGAAACTGCTGAGCGAGCGACACGGCTGCCCGCAGGGCCTGTTCTCCATGAAAGGAGAGATCGTCGTAAACGACGAGACAGGGGATGTCACTGTCGAAAGCCTGGGGAGCGGCGAGCCAGACATCATTCCGGCATTCTTCCAGAATCTGGTTTCGGTGCGTGCAGTCAGGCTGATTGATCAAATCCGGCAGACTGAGGAACGCAAACGACAGTGGTGCCGGCTGCCCCCCCGCGCCACGGGATTTCCCACCGGCCAGCACCGGGGATGTCATTTCAACGCCCAGGTTTTCGAAGGCGCTGGCGGTTTCTTCATGCAGCGATCGAATCGGGGAAGGAGTGGAATCGTCCTCTTCTTCGGTCGTCATCAGATGCACAGCGGCCTGCGAGGAACTGGCCAGCAGTCCCGCCTGATGAATGGCGGCCGCGGTTCCTGGAGTCCAGCCGCTTCCCGAGACGTGCGCTTCAACGAGAATTGTCTTCCTGCTGACCATGACAGACTGCGACCTCCTGACAGATGGACATGAACGACGACGTGGGAAACTGCTTGCTCTATCCTCTCAGACCGGCCTGCTTCATCAGCAGGGCGGTCTGGTCATAGGCTTCCCGGACCCATTCCTCGATTTTCTCCGGTTCTGGCGAAAATTCCAGCTCAATTGAGACCGCTCCCGGAAGATCGAGGTCTTTGATCGCCGCGAGATAGGGCGGAAAGTCGACGATCCCGCGCCCCGGCGGCAGGTCACCATGCTTGATTCCATTGCAGTCGGACAGATGAACATGAACGGCACGTCCCTTGAGCCGTTGCAGGTCAGCGGGGGGGACTCTGGCCAGGTGTAAGTGGGAAATATCGATGTTGGCCGCGAGTGCCGGGTGATCGACGTCATCCAGAAACCGGGCCATGTTCTCCACGTTATTCAGGAGTGACAGCTCAAACGGTTCCAGTTCCAGAGCGATCTTCAAATCGAGTTCTGCTGCGTAATCTGCCAGCGCCCGACAATTTTCGACGGCGATTCCCCACTGGGTTTCCGGAGCAATCACCTCCCGGTTCCAGATGTATTCCCCGAGCACCAGCAGCAGGTTCTCGGCCTCGTATTCGTAGGCCAGATCGAGATGCTCACGGCAGCGGTCCAGGTGGAAGTCCTGCACACTGCGGTTGAAATCACTCAATCCCAGTGAGACACAGCACAGGGAAATAATGGGGAGCCCCTGCCGGTCGCATTCCTGTTTGATCAACCGCCGTTCCCGGATGTCGGTCTCCAGCGGATCCACCTGAAGATCGATGCAGTCGAACCCGATCTCTTTGGTCTTGGCAATCCCCCAGGCCGTGGGTCGGCCGGCCTGATGCCAGGCGGAGTTGATCAGTCCCAGTCGCATCAAAATCTCCTTGTGTTCCTGAACAGAAGATGGCGATTCCCTGAAATCTCGAAGGAGGATGATACCGGTCTCAGGAAAAACGTGATACGCTTTCCCCCAGTTTCGTTCCGGGAGACGTCCTGCTCCCGGTGCGCCGGTGATCAGACCGTTCTGACAAGCGCGGGTCGGACGGGAGTCACCGGTTCTGCATTCCGGAACCGGAATGTGTCATCTCCTGGTGACGGGCGAGACGCCGGAACCTGCCGGACGCAGACAGCCAGACGCAGACAAGTTGTCTGTGTCGGAAGGTCAGGTTCCAGAGCGATGCCTGTCCCCCGGTTGTGATTCGCACTGCACCAGAACACGAGACATCCGCCGTCATTACATCTGTTTCGGAGTTGAATCCATGCCCATCGCCACGCCTGCTCAGTACGCCGCCATGCTGGATGCCGCTCAGCAGGGGAACTATGCCTACCCGGCAATCAACATCACCTCGATCACGACCATTAACGGGGCTCTGAAAGCCTTTTCTGATTCGAAGTCGGATGGAATTATTCAGATCTCCACCGGTGGTGGAAAATTTGCCAGCGGACTGAACGTCGGCGACTCCACGCTCGGGGCGATCGTCCTGGCGGAAGCGGCTCACCGGCTCGCGGAAAAGCACAATGTGCTGATCGCACTGCACACGGACCATTGCCCGCCGAAAGAAGTGGACAGCTTCCTGAAGCCGCTGATCAAAGCGACTGCGGAACGCCGCGCGTCCGGAAAAGGGAACCTGTTCCAGTCACACATGCTGGACGCTTCGAATCTGCCGCTCGCTGAAAACATGGCCTTGTCCCAGGATCTGCTGAAGCTCTGTGCCGCGAACGAGATCATTCTCGAAATCGAAGCCGGCGTGGTCGGCGGTGAAGAAGACGGAGCCGCCGGCGCCGAGATGGAACACGTTCCGGACAGCAAGCTCTACACGACACCGGAAGACATGCTGGCGGTCTACGAAGCTCTCAATGGCCTGGGACGTTACATGTTTGCCGCCACGTTCGGAAACGTGCATGGTCACTACAAGCCGGGTTCTGTCAAACTGCGTCCGGACATCCTGAAGCAGGGACAGGACGCAGTCATCAAGAAGTACGGCCAGAACGCCGAATTCGATCTCGTCTTCCATGGCGGTTCCGGAACTCCCCGTCATGAACTGGAAGAAACGCTGGCGTACGGTGTCGTGAAGATGAACATCGACACCGACACCCAGTACGCATTCACCCGCCCCGTCGCGGAACACATGTTCCGGAACTTTGACGGCGTCCTGAAAGTGGATGGAGAAGTCGGGAACAAGAAGGCCTACGACCCACGTGCCTACCTGAAAGCCGGGGAAGCAGGGGTCGCGAAACGTCTGATCGAAGCCTGTGAAGACCTGCACAGCACCGGCAAGACGATCTTCGGCAAAGTCTGATTTTCGCCCCCGGGATGACCGGGGAACAAAACGCAGACAGGGCCGCATCAACCATGTTGATGCGGCCCTGTTCTGTTGAAGCCCGCTCCTGGAAAATCGGCTTGAGAGGGATCAGGATTCAGGGATCAGAAAAGACGGGGACGGGTCTATCTGGCCGTCGACTTCAGGTCGTACTGAAACTGGTTGGAGCTGCCGGACACCGTCTGGGTCAGCGTCGAATTCTTGTGGTAGATCGCCGGCAGGAGTTCTGGAATTTCCGTCGGGTTTCCAAACTCGTCGACGGCGCCCGGGTCTCCGGTCGTGATCCGCACCAGATGATCTCCCGGCAGCGCTCCATAGGTCGAACGGGTGTACTTCAACTGAAATCGACCAGATTTATCGGTCACCCCGACCGAATGGGCCCCCCCTTCCCGGTTGATCGGCTCAAACCGGATCACGGCTTTCGGCAACGGTCGCCCATCGAGAGTGACGACACCTTTGACTGTCACCAGTTCAGGACCGTCCCGGCGCTGGCAACCGACGGTCCCCAGCAGCACGGCCAGCATCAGAAGAAACAGTTTCCATCGAGTCACAAACATGGCGAAACATTCCTGATACAAAAAGCTCCCGGCACAGCCAGCGTCCTGGGGCCTGGAGTCCAAGTCGTGAAAGGGATTTACATCGACAACAGATTGAACGGCATTTCAGAAATCGCGGTCTGAGAAACAAATGACGGGCCCTGCTTTGTCAAACGATGAGAGCATTTCCATAACATGTCTGGCCGACCTGGCACGCAGGCACCAGCGTTTTGACTGGTGAAACGCGCGCTGCGCGGGCACCTGATCGACCAAACTGCTCTAGAACTGCCCGACCACCTGACCGTCGTTGCGTCGCCCGAGACGCTGGTAGGTCCCCATGACAGGACCTCCGTTCTCCGCGACGGCGTCGGCACTCTGATTGTAGTCGATGTTCTCACTGAGGAACCGGACGCTGCCGTCTCCGAACAGGAAGAAGGCTCCTCCGTCGTGCAGACTGCTGAATCCCTGATTACATCCGGCCTCGGTATCGACGAGCGCGTCATTGATTTTCGACGACGTGGAGCCCAGCGTGATCGGATTCCCGATGGCTCCATTCGCGTTGTAATTCCGGACCCCGGCCCAGGCCCCTGCCAGACAGCCTTCATCACGTTCACCAATGAAAATCGTGTTGCTGAGACCATCTGTCACATCATGGAGACGGACTCGGCTGACTCCCCAGAAGGAACCAAACGGGTCACGGCGTTCATTCACCCAGCGATCGAGTCGTCCCCAGCGGGTTCCCACCACAGCGATGTAGTTGGTCGTGGCCAGAAACGGTGTGGACCAGCTGACAGGGCTGCTTCCGTAAGGACTGTTGAAGCTCCGTTTGTCATTGATCCCCTTCGCGGTATCCGACGGGCAGCGGTAGATCGACAACGGTCGCCGGGTCAGTTCCCGGACAGACGGATCGCGCAGAACCGCATCCAGGTCACCGTTGGTCACTCCCAGTTGATCGTACAGATTCCCCTGATCGAGATACGGCAGCAGGATGGCTCCCCAACCCCAGGCCGCGACGGATTGTGTATTGATCTGGCCCGCTTTTGCCAGAGTGCCCGGAGGGAGGGTATTGTGGACTTCGTTGTAGTTGTGAATCGCCAGGCCGATCTGCTTGAGATTGTTTCGACACTGGGAACGTCGCGCCGCTTCACGCGCCTGCTGCACTGCCGGCAGCAGCAGAGCGATCAGAACGGCAATGATGGCAATCACCACCAGCAATTCAATCAGTGTAAAGCCGGCCACGGCTTTGGACGGGGACGGGGCAACTGGGGATACAGACGACATTGCAGATTCCTTCTCCTGTCAAAGGACAACACACCCTGAATGCCGCGAGAAGGTCCCCGAACCTTCTCGACGACGGAAAATCTGCCACGAGACATCGCACGTGACAGACAAACAATGCACGACTAAATAGGTAGTTTTTAAATTTTATCGGGAGATGACTCGGTTTTCAATAGCTTTTCCGGCCAATCTGACACATTCGTTCCAGATTGAATCGCAACCGCATGGAATCTCATGTTGTCATGAACGGCGTTGTACTCCACGTCGCCCCCCCCAATCGCGCCGCTCACGACGGATTTTCCACCGATTCCGATCGGATCCACAGCATGTCGACGATTCAAAATCCGGCCCGAGAAGGATCACTCACCGGGAGGGATCTTGTGAATCACCTCCCCCGGAAATCGCCTGGCGGTCAATGAGATGGCACCTCACTGGAACACTCCCGTGCGCACCGTTACAACGAGAGAGACTCTGAGACAGAAACGCTGTGACTGAAACTCTGGCCGCCCCCAGGCACATTCGCCAACATTGGCTCTGACCACTGACGGACATGGGAATCGCAATGGAACTGCACCTCTTCGACGCGTACGGCATTGAGCTGGAGTACATGATCGTCGATGCCGAGTCGCTGGATGTCCGTCCCATCTCGGATTTCATCCTGCGCGACGAGCAGGGAGAGCCGACGGCCGAGCTGGAGCAGGGAGAGATCTCCTGGTCCAATGAACTGACGCATCATGTGATTGAACTGAAGACCAACGGGCCGGTATCGAATCTGTCGCCGCTCGCAGACGCATTCCAGAAGAACGTCGAGGAGATCAATCGACGGCTGGTCTCGGCGAACGCGCGACTGTTGCCGACGGCCATGCATCCGTGGATGGATCCCTTTCAGGAAATGCAGCTCTGGCCGCACGATTATCATGTGGTCTACGAAACATTCGACAAAATTTTTGACTGCCGTGGTCATGGCTGGGCCAACCTGCAGAGCATGCACATTAATCTTCCGTTTCAGGGGGATCAGGAGTTCGGAAAGCTCCATGCCGCGGTGCGTCTGATTCTCCCCTTGCTGCCGGGGCTCGCAGCCAGTTCCCCGTTCAAAGATGGTCAGCTGTCCGGTCAACTCGATTCCCGACTGGATGTCTATCGCCGGAACGCCAAGGGGGTGGCCTCGGTGACGGGACGCGTCATTCCGGAACCGGTCTTTGATTTCGCCAGCTATGACCGGGAAATTTTCCAGCCGATGTTCCGGGACATCGCGCCACTCGATCCGGAGGGGGTGTTGCGGAATGAGTTTCTCAATGCCCGTGGTGCGATTGCCCGTTTTGGTCGGGGATCGATTGAGATTCGGGTCATCGACCTGCAGGAGTCTCCTCGAGCGGATCTGGCCATCGCGGCGTTGACCGTCGAAGTCTTGAAGCTGCTGGTGGCCGAAACATGGACCAGCACGCAGGCACAACAGTCGGTTTCGATCGACCGGCTCGAACCGGTCCTGCTCGCAGCGATCGAATCTGGTGATCAGGCGGTGATTCAGGATGCCGCACTGTTGAAGCACTTTGGAGTGGCCAGTGGTTCGATGACCGTGGGGGAGCTCTGGGAACATCTGTTCGAACAGGTTTCCGGAGTGGTTCCCCACTTTCAGGCGCAGTCCGGTGAGGCGCTCGGAGTGATCTTCCGCAAAGGATGTCTCGCGGCACGCATTCGTCGCGCGGTCGGAAACGATGTCCGCCGGGACTCTCTGCAGGAGGTGTATCGTTCACTCGCCGCCTGCCTGGCAGAGGGACGTTCCTTTCAGGCCTGATCCCGTCCAGCAATAGCATCCCGGCCGGTTTTCCCCTTGCAGTCTGCACGGAACGCAATCACAATCATTTATTCGTCGACGGGTTCCCTGCAGTTTGTCATCTGGAAACGGTGTCACGGCATCAGGCGGAAGGTTCCAGAACCGCTCGCCCTGCTGGCCGCCCCCCTGTGCTGGCTGTTACTGTGCTGGCCGTTTTACTGTGCAGCCAGGCAGGAACGTGAGCACGCTTCCAAACGTGGACGACTCAATTAATTGACCAGCGCCTGCCTGACAGGTCGCCGGCACAGACGGTGGAATCGATGGGCATCACGATCTCTCATATCTGGCCGCAGTGGACCACACTGCTTCTGGCACTTTCTGTCTTTCTCCCGCAGCCAGTGTTCTCGGCCGATCGAGAGATTGACTTCAATCGGGACATCCGCCCGATCCTGTCGAACCACTGCTTCCGCTGTCATGGCCCTGATCCCGATGAACGGCAAGGAGGGACAGATGGATTCCGGCTGGACACGTTTGAGGGAGCGACGGCCGATCTCGGCGGGTCTCAGGCAATTCATCCCGGGAAGCCGGAAGAGAGTGGACTGCTCGAGCGGCTGACGACAGACGATGATGACTTGCGAATGCCCCCCCCTTCATCCGGAAAGAAGCTCAGCGACGCCGAAGTCCAATTGCTCCGGGACTGGATCCGTCAGGGGGCGAAGTTTGCGACGCACTGGAGTTTCACTCCTCCAGTCCGACCGGCTCTGCCGACCGTCCAGCTGACGGACTGGCCACGAAACAGCATTGATCACTTTCTGCTCGCAAAAATGGAACAGTCCGGCCTGCGTCCCGGTCCGGAAGCGGATCGTTCCACGATCGCCCGCCGGGTCTCCCTGGATCTGACCGGCTTGCCTCCCTCACCGGAAGAGGTCTCGCAATTCCTCGCAGACACCGCACCGGATGCGTATGAACGGTATGTTGATCGCCTGCTGGCAAAACCGGCATATGGAGAACATTGGGCCCGGCACTGGCTCGATCTCGCCCGCTACGGTGATTCCGCCGGATACGCCGATGATCCGGAGAGAACGATCTGGCTGTATCGTGACTACGTGATCCGGTCCATCAATGACAATGTGCCGTTTGACCGATTCACCATCGAGCAGATTGCCGGTGATTTACTTCCGAATCCGACGGATGATCAACGGATCGCCACGGCCTTTCATCGCAACACCCTGACGAACAACGAAGGGGGAACAAATGATGAGGAGTTCCGCAACATCGCCGTGGTCGACCGGGTGAACACGACCCTCTCCGTCTGGATGGGACTGACGATGGCCTGCGCTCAGTGCCATACCCACAAGTACGACCCGATCACTCAGGCGGAATACTTCAGTCTGTTTGCGATCCTGAACAACACGGCCGATGCGGACCGCCGGGATGAAGCGCCGCTGTTTTCCAAGTTCACCCCGGAACAGCATCAACAGCAACTCCGTTTCGATGAGGAACTCAAGGAACTGGAACGCCGGCTCAACACCCCGACTCCCGATCTGCTCGCCGCGCAGCAGCAATGGGAAGCAGAGTTTCAGCCGCCGGAATCGATCTGGAAGCCGTTGACCGTGAAGTCCGCGATTTCGACGGAAGGAGCTGCGGTCTCCATCGACGATCAGCAAGTGATTTCTGTCTCCAAAGGAGGGGAGGGAGATGACTACGAACTGGAATTGGCCGTGCCGGCAGGGACATTGAATGCGCTGCAGCTGGAAGTGCTGCCGGACCCGGCGCTGCCGCATCGTGGCCCCGGTCATACCAATGGAAACTTTGTGTTGTCCAGTCTCACGGCGACATTGAATACCGGATCGAAGCGTCCTCTGCAGGGACGCTTCGTACGAGTCCTCCTGCCTGGGAAAGACCGGCTTCTGTCACTGGCGGAAGTTCAGGTGTTTCAGGGAGACCAGAATCTCGCCCTCGAAGGAAAAGCGACCCAGGCGAGCACCAGCCATGACGGACCTGCGGAACTGGCGATCGACGGAAACACGAACGGCAGTTTCTTTGAGTCCCGATCGGTGACACACACAGACAGGGGAAATGATCTCTGGTGGGAAGTCGACCTGCAGTCCGAACACCCGATCGACCGTCTCCAGATCTGGAATCGCAGCGATGGCGAAGTCGGATCCCGACTCTCGAATTTTGATGTGATGATTCTTGATGAACAACGCCGTCCGGTCTGGAAGAAACGGATCGAGGAGGCTCCCACACCGTCTGTCGAACTCTGGACGAGCGAACCGGTGGAACTCGAGTTTGCCGTGGCGAGCGCCAGCTACTCGCAGGCAGGATTTCCGGCGGACGCCGTGCTGAACGGGACCGGAAACGCCGAGACCGGCTGGGCGATTGCAGGCGGATCCGGTCAGGCACAACGGTTGACCCTGTTGCCGAAAGAATCCTATTCCGTTGAAGGCGACCGACGGCTGAAACTGACACTCCGGCAACGCTCGAAATTCCCTCACCATACGATTGCCCGATTCCGTGTTCTGGCTGCGGATGACCCGCGCATCACGACATGGCATCAGATTCCGCAGCCGGTGATTGACATCCTGGCGACACCGGCCGCGAAACGGTCGACCGCGCAGGTCGGTCAATTGCAGGCGCACTTCCTGAAAACGACTCCACTGCTGGAAGACCTGCATGCCCGTCAAACGGCACTGCGCAAGGAACGGGACGGGATCAAACCGATCACGGTTCCCGTCTGTGAGGAACTGCCGGAAGGGAAACGGCGGATCACGCGCATCCAGCTGCGCGGGAACTATCTGAACCTTGGAGAAGAAGTCGGTCCGGGAACTCCCGAAGCCTTTCATCCGCTGCGTTCGGAATTTCCCGCCAATCGACTGGGGCTGGCACACTGGCTTGTCGATCCCGCGAACCCGCTGACAGCGCGTGTGACCGTCAATCGTTACTGGGAACAGATCTTCGGAATCGGACTCGTCTCGACCAGTGAAGACTTCGGCTCGCAGGGAGAACTCCCCAGTCACCCGGAACTTCTGGACTGGCTGGCGACCGAGCTGGTTCGATTAAACTGGGACACGAAGGCCCTGCTGCGACAACTCGTCACGTCAGCCGCATATCGACAGTCGTCACAGGTCACACCGGAACGGTATGAGGAAGATCCGCACAATCGCCTGCTGACGCGTGGCCCCCGATTCCGTCTGTCTGCGGAGATGATTCGTGATCAGGCACTCGCCTTGTCGGGACTGCTGAGTGACAAAATGTATGGACCACCAGTCAAACCACCACAGCCAATGAGTGGACTGAGCGCCGCATTCGGCGGAGCCGTCGACTGGAAAACGAGTTCAGGGGAAGACAAGTTTCGCCGGGGACTTTACACCTCGTGGAGACGATCCAATCCGTATCCGAGCCTGGCGACGTTCGATGCACCGACGCGCGAAGTCTGCACGATCAGTCGGGTCCGGACCAACACACCGCTGCAGGCTCTCGTCACGCTGAACGATCCGGTGTACATCGAAGCGGCTCAGGCCCTGGCACGTCTCACACGCAACTCAGCAGGTGATGACACCGCTGGCCAGGTCCGGTTCATGCTCACACGCTGTCTGAACCGGGAGCCTCGACCGGAAGAACTGGATCGATTGATCCGCCTGAAGGAAAGTGTCCGTGAGCATTATCAGGATCAGGCCGCGGCGGCGACGGCCATGGCCACCGTTCCGCTGGGACCGGTTCCAGAAGGGGTCGACGTGACAGAACTGGCCGCGCTGACGGTCGTTGCCAATGTCGTTCTGAACCTGGATGAGCTGCTGATGAAGCCGTGATGTGCAGGCGATTGATGTCCGATTGCTTCTATTTTTTGTGACCGTCACAGAGAGACATGCCAGATGGATCCGATCACCGCATCCTTGCTGTTGAAGACCCGACGGACATTTTTGCAGTCCAGTGCCCTGGGAATCGGCGCGTCCGCGTTGACGGCACTGCTGTCCGGCGATGCCGTCGCGGAATCAGCGACCGGGTCCAAAGTCATGAATCCGCTGGAGGCACGTCAGCCGCCACTTCCGGCAAAAGCCAAACGGGTCATCTATCTCCATCTGACCGGCTCTCCCCCTCATCTGGACCTGTACGACTACAAGCCGGAACTGGTGAAACTCGATGGTCAGGACTGCCCGGAATCGGTCTTGAAGGGAAAGAAGTTCGCCTTCACAACCGGTGTTCCCAAGTTGATGGGAACTCCCAGAACATTCCAGCAGTGCGGTTCCGGCGGGATCTGGATGTCGGATGCGATTCCTCATCTGCAGCGCGTCGCCGATGAAATCTGCATGATCAAGTCCGTGCATACGGAAGAGTTCAATCACGCCCCGGCAGAACTGCTGACACTCACCGGTTCCGCTCGCCAGGGGCGCCCCTCTCTGGGAGCCTGGGTGACCTACGGACTCGGATCCGAGAATGAAAATCTGCCGGGTTTTGTGGTGCTGATCTCCAGTGGAGTGCAGCCGAACGGCGGCAAGAATTCGTTCGGGAACGGGTTTCTTCCGTCAGTCTTTCAGGGAGTGCAATGCCGTTCCAAAGGGGATCCGGTTCTCTATGCCAGTGACCCGGAAGGAATGGATCGGGCATTACGACGCCAGACACTGGATGCGATTCGGGATCTGAATGACATTCAGGCACAGACGCTTGGAAATCCGGAAACGCTGACACGCATCGCGCAGTACGAACTGGCGTTCCGGATGCAGACAGCGGTTCCGGAAGTCATGAACATCCACCAGGAACCGCAGCACGTTCTGGAAGCGTACGGGGCACAGCCCGGAGAGTCGTCGTTCGCCAATAACTGTCTGCTGGCCCGACGTCTGGCCGAACAGGGAGTCCGGTTCATCCAGTTGTTCGACTGGGGCTGGGACTTTCATGGAACCGGTCCGGCAGAGGATATTCGAGATGGTCTCACCAGAAAATGCGCGACGATGGACCGTCCGATTGCGGCGCTGATCGAGGATCTGCGTCAGCGCGGTCTGCTGGAAGACACACTGATCATCTGCGCCGGAGAGTTCGGGCGAACTCCCTTCCGGGAAGGTCGGACCTCGTCAGGCAGCATCATGGGACGCGACCATTATCCCGATTGTTTTTCAATGTGGATGGCCGGAGGGGGAGTCAAAGGAGGCTTTTCTTTCGGGGAATCGGACGAACTGGGATTCTCCGTCGCCAGCGACAAAGTGCATGTCCATGACCTGCAGGCGACAATTCTGCATCTGCTCGGTTTTGACCATACCCGATTGGTCTATCGATTTCAGGGACGCGACTTCCGACTGACGGACGTCTTCGGGGAAGTCATTCATCCGATTCTGACGTGATGCGCGCCGGTCCGCCCGTCAAGACCTGCCGGCCAGGCCCTTCTCAGTCGTTCCCAGTTTGCCGACGAAGAACGGCAAGGGGACGGGGATCAGGATTCAGGGGCAGAAAAGACTGGGGAAGGACGGATTCTGCTCCCGGGAAGAACAGGGAACTCAGGCGCTGGAATTCCATTGGGCAGGTTTAACAGCCCGTTGAAGCACTCGAATTCCGTTGCGGCGGGTCTGTTTTGCCGAGTTCTGCGTCGTCACACCTCGACAAATCTGAGGATTTGCCTGCGGTTTGAACTCCTGGAACTCAACAAAACATCCTCCGCCTCACCAGGAAGCCGTTCTTCAACAGACTGTTAAGACGTGCGCGGATCTGCGGCAACGGAATTCGACGAGTTTGGCCGTTGCGTTTGACGATCCGTTCGAATTGACGATACTGTGTTCCTGAAGATCATGACGGGAAATCGGAGATCGATTTCACGGTCGGTGAAGTCCCGTATGGACTCGCCTGCCGGGGGTTCAGAATCCGATGACCTGTCTGTGATTGAACAATCCTGATTGAAGAAGCGAGAGATCTGCCAGACCTGACATTCCAGTCAATGGTCTCAATCGCATTCGTCAACTCAGGTCGGACGCTCACGAGGACCGTTGACGAAAGCGGCGACAGACCGCAGGATTGAGAATGGCCAGGGGAAAAAGCCCGAAACCGACCCCCGGACAGCGCGTCAGAGTTATCGACGGCGCGACGATGCCTGAATTCCCGGAACTGGCGATTGCCGGATGGACGGGGCAGGTCCTGGAAACGACCGGGACCGGAGCGAAATTGAAAGTCATCCTGGAATGGGATGACGAAACGCAGACCCGGGTGCCTGAAAACTATCGAACACACTGCGAAGCGCAGGGACTCATGCACACGATGGCCTGTCTCCCCAGCAGTGACCTAGAAGTTCTGTGACTTGGAAGTTCTGTAGTCGAAGCCGATTCTCACGGTTCGGTTTCCCTCGAAATTCCTGTGACCATGCCGGCCCGGCGAACCGGCAGTCTCCGCTCTGTCGACGTTCCCCCCGGGAATCTCTTCCGGATGGCCATGCTCTCGGCCGTCAGACGGGAAGTCGTCCTCTGTAAAACAGACCCGCCCAGGAGCACCGGCTGTTCGTTGTTCCGTTCAAAACCGGAACATTCAACGGCAATTCCCCCGGTTTGACCAGTCTTCCTCGTCGGACAGATTTCGTTCAAAATCGCAGGAACGGCGGAATTCGAGTCAAGAACTCGCTTGCAACTTCTTTATTCTAAGGGAGAAACAGTGTTCAATGTCGGGAGTCAAACTGGTATGACGCACTCCTGATCAGGATGGATCAGACCGATGGGGATGATCACGTGGCCCCCGGCGGACGACTCTCAGACAGTCGACACGCGCGGCACCATGGCCCTGTTACAGCTGGATACGCTTTAGCGACGGGATCGGATTATGGAGCCTCGGCTTCGCCTGATTTTTGCGATTCACAATCATCAGCCGGTGGGCAATTTCGACGGTGTGTTCGAACAGGCCTTCCAGGATGCGTACGAACCGTTCTTCGATGTTCTGGAGGAATTCCCCGAGTTGCCGATCACGGTCCACTTCTCCGGCAGTCTGCTGGAATGGCTCGAGAAGCACCGCGCAGAATACATCGACCGGATCCGGAATCTGATTGCGGCCGGTCGGATTGAACTGCTGGGGGGCCCGTATTTCGAACCGATCCTCGCTGCCATTCCCGGGCACGATCGGGTCGGACAGATTCGCGCCTACTCACAGCACCTGTCCCAGTTGTTCGAAACATCCATTCGTGGCATGTGGGTGCCGGAACGGGTCTGGGAACCGAACTTCGCCGCCGACATTGTCGATGCCGGAATCGAGTACACGATTCTTGATGATTCCCATTTCCGCTGGGCCGGTCTGGGTGAAGACCGATTGCATGGTTACTACCTGACCGAAAGTGACGGGCGGCTGCTCAAAGTTTTCCCGGATGACGAACCGCTCCGGTACTCCATCCCCTGGGCCAGGCCGGAGGAAACCATCGCGTATCTCAAAGCGTTCTCGGAACGGCATCCCGGCACCGTCGTCTCCTTTGGTGACGATGGAGAGAAGTTCGGATCCTGGCCGGGGACGAAGGAACACGTCTACGAAAAGGGCTGGCTGCGTGCCATGTTTCAGGCCCTGCGCGACAACTCCAGCTGGCTGAAGGTCGTCACCATGTCCGAAGCGGTGGATCGCGTGCCGCCGCAGGGAAAAGTCTATCTTCCCAATGCCAGCTATCGTGAGATGACAGAATGGGCGCTCCCGACCGATCAGCAGCTCATCTACAAGTCGGCGATCAGCGAACTGTCCGAACAGCCGGAATGGAAAGACTTCAAGCCGTTTTTCCGCGCCGGTCTCTGGCGGAACTTTCTGGTGAAATATCCGGAAAGCAATGAGATGTACTGCCGATCACGGGAAGTCAGTGAACGGCTGCTGAAGCTGTCGCGCAGTGAAGTGGCCCGACAGCAGCCGGAACTCCTCGATCAGGCCCGCATGGACCTGTATCGGGGACAATGCAACTGCCCTTACTGGCATGGTGCCTTCGGCGGTCTGTATCTGCCGCACCTGAGAAACGCCATCTACCGACATCTGATTGCCGCCGACAACGTGCTGGAGCAGTTGCACGGTCGCCCGGCCCGGTGGGTCGAGATTTCCGCAGAGGATTACAATCTCGATGCCCGCAAGGAAGTGCGACTGGCCGGCGACAAACTGGTGGCCTATCTCGCTCCGGCGCGGGGAGGCCATCTCTACGAACTCGATCTGCGGACGGTCTGCGTCAATCTGCTGGCCACGCTCAACCGCCGCCCGGAACCGTATCACCAGACGGTGATCGACGCCGCCGGCCAGAGTGATGAAGTGGACGACGTCTCGTTCAACAAGCATGAAGGAGTCCGCTTCAAGCAGGAGAATCTGGACGAGAAGATTGCGTATGACCGCTGGCCGCGGAAATCACTTGTCGACCACTTCCTGCATCCGGAGACCGATCTGCTGGAGTTCCAGTCCGGGAACGGCGGCATTGGCGACTTCGTTCTCGGTGTGTATGAAACGAAGCTCCGTCACTCCGAATCACGCGTCGAAGCGGTGATGACCCGCGAAGGCCGGATGGGAGACCACTGGATCAAGGTCGAAAAGACAGTGGCACTGGATTCCGGAAACGGCAGCCAGCTGGAAGTGACGTACGAGTTGAGTCAACTCCCCCCCCAGACGCCGATTCACTTCGGGGTCGAATTCAATTTCGCGGCGATGCCGTCGGGAGCCAGTGACCGGTATTACTATAACGGGCACGGTGCCCAGTTAGGGCGTCTCGAATCGGTGCAGTCACTTCCCCCCGGGATGCGGATCGGACTGGTCGACGAATGGCTCGGAGTCGACGCCTCTCTGGAGTTCACGCAACCCGCGGAATGCTGGACGTTCCCGATTGAGACCGTCAGCCAGAGTGAGGGGGGATTCGAACTGGTGCATCAGAGCTGCGCCGTCGTCCCGCACTGGCACTTCGTTGCGGACGCCGCTGGCCGCTGGCAGGTGCGGATTCAGGTGACACTCGACACCTCCATCGCTCAGGCCAGAAAACTGGCCAGCTTTGCGACGATCCGGATGTGAGAACCTTCCCTGGTTCCGCTCCAACTGATTCGAAAAACGAAACACCCCGTGCGACCATTGTCGTGCGGGGTGTTTTGCTGAGTTTCTCTGGCAGTCCATCGGGAGGAATCAGGCTGCCCGGCGGATGCTCTTCTGTGGCTGAATCAGGCCGACGTCAGCCAGGACATTGCGGAGAGTGGAGACCACTCGTTCCTGACGGTCCGCACCGAGCTCGGCGAAGATCGGCAGTGCGATCGTTTCGTTGGCGGCCCGTTCGGATTCCGGAAGCTCTCCCGCCTGATACCGCAGTGAGCTGAAGCATTCCTGCAGGTGCAGCGGCTTGGGATAGTAAATGGCACAGCCAATTCCCTGCTTCTTCAGACCGTTCAACACCTCATCCCGTTTTCCACCCGGGACGCGAATGACAAACTGATTGTAGATGTGGTGCTGTTCCGGTCCCTGACTTGGCAGTTCGACCACGCCGTCAATTCCCTGTTCCTGCATCAGCTGGTGGTATCGATCCGCATTGGCCCGACGTGCGGCCGACCAAGTGTCCAGATGCTTCAGTTTGACGGACAGAACAGCGGCCTGCAGGGCATCGAGACGGCTGTTCAAACCGACTTCGATGTGGTTGTAGCCGCCGAAATCTCCATGCACCCGCAGACGTTTCAGTCGGGATGCGAGATCCCGGTCGTCGGTGGTAATCAGTCCGCCGTCCCCGGCTCCACCCAGGTTCTTCGTCGGGAAAAAGCTGAAGCAGCCCATCGTTCCGAGAACACCGGCTTTCCGTCCGCGATAAACCGAACCGATCGCCTGACAGGCATCTTCGATGACCGGTAACTGGTGCTTGACGGCCGTCCGCCAGATCGGATCCATGTCGGCACACTGGCCGTACAGATGGACTGGAATGATGGCCCGGGTGCGCCGGGTCAAAGCCGCTTCCACCGCTTGCGGATTGAGATTGTAGGAGACGGGGTCAATGTCGGCGAAGACTGGACGTGCTCCCAACCGGACAATGCAGCTGGCGGTGGCAAAGAAGCTGTAGGGAGAGGTGATCACTTCATCGCCGGGACCGACCCCGAGAGCCATCAGGCTGAGGACCAGTGCATCGGTTCCCGAGGCACATCCAATGGCGTGTCGTGAATCGCAATACTCCGCGATTTCTTTTTCGAATGTGTCGACTTCTTCGCCCAGAACGAAAGCCTGCCGCTCGAAAACTCGCTGCACCGCTTCCTGGATCTCGTCACGAATCGTCTGATACTGGGCGACGAGATCGATCAAAGGAACCGGCGCGGTTTCCTGAGGTCTAGACAGGGAGAGGATTTGCGTCATTTGCGACTCCATTCGCTTTCAGCAGATGCCCTGATGTCTTCAGAGGGCGTGAGAACAGTAGGACTCAACCGCCCGATCTGTCAAGGTGTTACGGTTGTAGCAATCATTTCGGGAAGATGATCGGCATTCCCGGCCTGTCTGGATCATTCCAATTTCCGTAAAGTGTGTTCTTCGTGGAAACCGGTCCAGAAGAGATAACGCCCCCTTGATTTGATGGGGGAGCCCCTGTTTCAGAATCCCGGTTGAATTCGACCATGTCTTCCGCACCGACATCGCTGCATCTGTTTGGAATCCGGCATCACGGGCCGGGATGTGCGCGGAGAGTGCGTGAAGCATTAGACGAACTGCAACCTGATGCAATCTGCCTGGAAGCGGCGGCCGACGTCGCCCCGGTTCTGGCGCTGGCGGGACACGCGGAACTCCGCCCTCCGGTGGCGATGCTGGTCTATCCCCCCGACGCCCCGCGGCAGGGACTGGTGTTTCCCCTGGCCCTGTTTTCTCCGGAATGGCAGGCGATCCGCTGGGGACTGGAACATTCTGTCCCGGTGACCCCGATGGATCTGCCGGTCTCACTGCAACTGTCCAATGACAGCCTGACCCGATCAACATCCCGGAGTGATGAGGACGATCCTCAGGAGACGCCGGAACCGCCACGCTGGCGGACCGACCCGATCGCACTTCTGGCGGAAGCGGCCGGATACCAGGATCACGAACTCTGGTGGGAGGAAGTGGTCGAGCGACGCCAGAACGCCACCGGCCTGTTTGCGGCCATCCTCGACGCGATGCGAGCGGTTCGTGAGGAATCGCCGGAGTCGCTCGAACGGGATCTCGTCCGCGAAGCGTTCATGCGGAAAACAATTCGGCAGGTTCAGAAGTCCGGGGCTCAGAAGATTGCCGTCATCTGCGGGGCCTGGCATGCGCCGGTGCTGGATGAGGTCGCCGTCTCCGGCAAACGCCCCGGCTGCCGGATCAAGGAAGACAACGACCGGCTCAAGTCTCTGTCGAAAACAAAAACCGTCGCCACCTGGATTCCCTGGACCCATGCCCGGCTTGCATACCGCAGCGGCTATGGAGCGGGGGTCGAGTCTCCCGGCTGGTACTCGCATCTCTGGGATGCCCCGGATGACGCTCCGACCCGCTGGATCGTCGAAGCCGCCAGACTGTTACGTGGTCAGGGACTCAGCGGACCAACCGCCTCACTGATTGAAGTCCGGCGGCTGGCTGAAACACTGGCGGCCATCCGGGAACGCCGCACCGCTGGACTGCAGGAACTCAATGAATCCCTGCAGACGATTCTCTGCCAGGGGGAACCGGCCCCCATGAAGCTGATTCGCCGGCAGCTGGAACTCGGAGACCGGATCGGATCCGTGCCGCCGGAGACTCCGTCGGTTCCACTGGACCGGGACGTTCAGCAACTGCAGAAGTCGCTCCGGCTGAAACCGGCGGTACTGGCGAAACGGATCGATCTGGACCTGCGGACGGAGATCGGTCGAGAGAAGAGCCGTTTCCTGCATCGCCTCAATCTGCTGGAAATCCCGTGGGGAATCCCCACCGGTGAAGCGAGTGACACGTCGACATTCCATGAATACTGGACGCTGGAGTGGAAGCCTGAGTTCGCCATTTCGGTGATTGAAGCCAATGTCTGGGGAAACACGGTGCTCGAGGCCGCGACGGCCAGAGCAGTGGATCGGTCACTGAAGACGGGTGTTCTTCAGGAATTGACACAGCTGCTCGATCTCGTGCTGCTGTCTGATCTCCCGGACGCAATCCCGGTCGTCATGCGGCAGGTGCAGACGTCCGCCGCGATTGCGACGGATGTGGTCCATCTGATGGACGCGTTCCCGCCACTGGTTCGTATTCATCGTTACGGAGATGTTCGCCAGACTGCGGTACAGGATCTCGAGCCGGTTCTGGTCGGGATCATCGAACGAACCGTCGCGGGCTTACCGGGTGCCTGTGTGTCTGTTGATGACGAGGCTGCACAACATCTCGTCCAGGCGATGTCCCGGGTGCAGTCCGCCCTGTCTCTCTTCAATCGGGCAGAACTGCAGGATGACTGGCATCTGGCACTGCGGAAGCTGACTGAGAGTTCCGTCCAGGGGTTGTTGCGGGGATGGTGTTGCCGGTGTCTGCTGGAGCAAGGGCTCATCGATGCGGAAGAACTGGATCGACTCACCCGACGCGCTCTGTCCCGCAGTGTCGATCCGGCCGACGCGGCGAACTGGGTGACAGGACTGCTGCAGGGGAGTGGATTACTGTTGATTCACCAGACCGCCGTCTGGCAGGTTCTGGATGTCTGGCTGTCAGATCTGGGTGAAGAGGCGTTCGTCGCGACGTTGCCGCTGCTGCGACGGGCTTTCTCAGAGTTCTCTCCGGCCGAACGGCGTCAGATGGGACGCCTGGTTCGCACATTGACACCGGGTTCAGATGTCGTCTCCTCGTCCGCAGGGAAGGACGTTCCCCGTCTGAACGAACGGCGGGCGGCGCTGGTTCTGCCGGTGTTGGCGCAGATTCTCGGAGTGACGCTCGATGACTGATTCCTCACAACGACTGCGGCGCTGGCGGCTCGTTCTCGGAAACCCGGAGCCGAAGGACCGGACATCAGCACCGGATCTGGAAGGGATCGAATACGATCTCACCGCGGCGGATCAGGAACTGGATGACGTTCTGAAAGCGGTGTACGACCCGGACCGGAAGGGGGGACTCGGCAGTTCCTCTCCCAATGTGAATCGCTGGCTGGGAGATATTCGTCGATTCTTTCCCGCATCTGTTGTTCGAGTCGTGCAACGTGACGCGCTGGAGCGTCTGAAACTGCATCGCATGCTGCTGCAGCCGGAGTTACTGGAAGCGGTCGAAGCCGACGTTCAGCTTGTGGCGACGCTGCTGTCACTGAAAAGCGTGATTCCGGAGAAGACGAAGGAGACGGCGCGACAGGTGGTCCGGAAAGTCGTGGACGATGTCGAACGCCGCTTGCGGCAACCGCTGATCTCGGCAGTGCAGGGGGCCGTCGATCGCGCCACCCGGACATCACGTCCTCGCCCGAACGAGATCGACTGGAATCTGACGATTCGGAAGAACCTGAAAAATTACCTTCCGGAACAGAAGGCCATCATCCCGGAACGCCTTGTCGGACATGGACGACGGCGATCGGCGCTCCGGGACGTGATCCTCTGCGTCGACCAGAGCGGATCGATGGCCTCGTCGGTCGTGTACTCCAGTATCTTTGCCGCGGTGCTGGCCTCGATCCGGTCACTCAGAACGCGTTTCGTGGCATTTGATACGGAAGTCGTCGACCTGTCAGAACATCTTCAAGACCCGGTCGACCTGCTGTTTGGGACACAACTGGGAGGGGGAACAGACATCCATCGGGCACTGGTCTATTGCCGGCAGCAGATTCAACGGCCGGACCAGACCATCCTGATTCTCATCAGCGATCTGTTTGAAGGAGGGGATTCCGAACAGATGGTGCGCCAGGTGGCGGAACTTGTTCGTTCCGGCGTCCAGGTCATTGCACTGCTGGCGCTGAGTGACGCCGGAGCCCCGGTCTACAATGAGTCACTGGCCCGAACGCTGGCGGAGCTGGACGTTCCGGCCTTTGCCTGCACTCCGGACCAGTTTCCGGAATTCATGTCCGCGGCCATCCGACGGCAGCCGTTTCCACAGATCTCCCCACAGATTTCCCCACAGTGGCAGGCGCAAGTCGATCCTGCCGGGGGGCTGCCGTCAGCATTCTCAGCTCCGGGCGGCGACGTTACTCTCTCGTTCGATTCCAGAGAACCAGCCGAGTCACAGGCACACCCTCCACCACTCTCCGAACCTTGACGAGAATTTGCGGTTCCTCTTTGAATGAGTCGAGAACCGCATCCAGTTCTTCCAGCGTCGAAACCGGTTGACGGGCGACCTCTTCAATCACGTCATACAGCTGAAGATGATCTGTCGACGGGAAGGGGGAAATCTCCGTCACCAGCAATCCGGTCTGGCCCGGCTGAAATCCGCATTGCACAGACAGGCCGGGAGTGAGAGCCAGGATTCCGCGACTCGTCAGGCGATAGGTAGGAGCCAGTTCTGTCGGAAGCTCCGGGGCTTCACTCCGTTCATCCTCGCGTTTTTCAGTCAGGACAACATAGAGCGTCATCTGCTGACCGGATCGAAGCACAATCACGCGGACACGTTTATTGACGGCCGTGATATTCACCTTGTTGATCAGGTCGGTTTCGTCAGCGACATCGAAGCCATCATAATTCAGAACAATGTCGTCCGGGCGAATTCCCGCCTGAGCGGCCGGAGTGTTGTCGAGCACTTTCGTGACCCGGGCTCCCCGTTTCCGATCCAGGGAATACTTTTTGGCCACTTCAATGGTGAAGTGTTCATCGAGCTGAACTCCCAGGTATCCCCGACGGACTCGCCCGTATTCGAGCAACTGGCCAACGATGAACTGCACGAGATTGCTGGGGATGCTGAATCCTATCCCTTCGTTGCCTCCCCCCTGTGACGCGATGGCCGTGTTGATGCCGATGACACGGCCATCCAGATCGACCAGCGGTCCCCCGCTGTTGCCGGGATTGATCGCGGCGTCCGTCTGCAGAAAATCCTGATTCAAGACCCGTCGGCCGGGAAGTTCGAGAGAACGCCGTCCCTTGGCACTGATGATTCCCAGAGTCACGGATTCACTCAACCCGAACGGGCTTCCCATCGCCAGCACGAAGTGCCCGATGTCGAGATTGTCACTATCTCCAAACTGTGCCGCCGGAAGACCGGGATCCGGAATGCGCAGCACCGCGAGATCGCTGGCGGAGTCTTCCAGTTTTTCCGTGGGTGTCAGCACTCGACCATCGGAGAGAAAGACTTCGATCTGATTCAGACGGGCGTCAGCCACCACATGCCGGTTGGTAATGATGAACACACCTTGATCTCGGGGAGATCGCATGATCACGCCAGAACCGGTCTCCTGAAGCTCCCCGGACCGGCTGTCCCGTTTGCTTTCAATGTTGACGACGGCAGGCATTGTTTTCGCAGAGACAGCAGCCAGATGGCGTCCCGCCTGGCGCAGCAGATCGGTCTGCTGCTGCAGGACATTGCCGGAAGTCGTGTATTCGGAAGGAGTCTCCGCCTGGGGACCCGCTGCCTGGGATGTCGAGCCGGTCAACGTCACGACGCTGGACAACACGATCACCAGCAGACCGAACAGACCGCTGGAGCCGGTCGGTGCGGACAACGTCTTCATGAAACAACTCCCATTCTTCCGGCGGCAACTCGGTCGATCGAGCAACAGGATCTCTCAGGCGGAACGTGCTGCGCAGTCACACAGCCTGAACCCACCAATTCATTGTCGAGCGGTACGAAGCGGCATCTTCACAAACGCCTCATCTTTCCAGCAACTTCCCCATCATTGGAGCGGGGGCGGGTCAGTTTACCCGGTTTGACTCCTTCTCGAACAGGACATTTTCGGTTTGATGTCGCTGGCAGGCAATTCCAGGGCCGCATGGGAATTTTCCAGTTCCTCCTTCGACAGACGGAAATCAGCGGGGTATGCTGCAGACAACCTGATCGTTACAGGTTTCCTATATTGAAATTCAGTGATTCGTTTTCGCGATTCGCATGCGATCCAACTGGCGAGAGATGGTCTCGCCTCGGGAAGCGCGAGTCAGATCTGAAGGCCCCATCATGACGGAGCGACGCCATGACGGGGAGACGCCCAAAGCATTCGGCCCAAAATCCGAGATCGTATTCTGTTGGTCCAGGAGAATCAGGAAATGTTCGCACGAAAATCGTTGAAACGCATTGTGGCGGCCCTGTCTGTCGCTGCCGGTTCATTGCTGGCAGGAAACGGGGCACAGGCAGGTGATTACTACCTGTACGGCGGTCCCGGCTATTTCCCGCTGGTCGGGGGAACGGTCTACACACCGATTCCAATGGGAGCGGTGTACGCTCCGGGATATCAGTATGTCACATCAGCCGGATATACCTACCAAGGGGCACCGGCCACCACCGTGACAAAAGTGCAGGCGATCGAGGCGGTTCCCACATTGGCCGGAAGCCCGGCTCCCGTCGTCGCCCAGACTCAAACGATTGCACCGGTTCCGGTCTCACCGGTTCCGGTCGCTCCAGTCCCGGTTGTGGCCGCGCCAGTTCCGGTGATTTCGACTTATCCGCTGCAGTACGCTCCTTACCAGTACAGCCCGGTCTACGTCGCTCCCGCGCCAGTCTACGTGACGCCTGTCCGTGTCGTTCCCGCTCCGCGAGTCCATGTCGCTCCGCGGCGGGGTGTCGTGCGAATTCGCTACTGATGGAATCTGGTGGCCCCCGCTTGAGGGGCCCCCTGCATTGGGGATCGGTCGCGCCGGATTCCGGAGTGTCTCCGGGCCGGTCACCAGAACAAATCGATGCCGTCAAAGGCCGGGATCCCCTGTGTGGTTCCGGCCTTAATTCTTTTGGCGCAGAGTGGGAAGCGGTCAGGGAGTTTTGCTAAAACAGTTGTTATGTCTCCAACCGTCGGCATTGATCTTGGTACCACGAATTCCCTGGTTGCTGTCATGAGCGACGCCGGGCCCGTCTTGATTCCCAATTCTCTGGGGAAGATGCTGACTCCGTCGGTTGTCGCCTGGGATGAATCCCGGCAGATTCTCGTCGGTCAAGCGGCAAAAGAACTTCAGGTCACTCAGCCGGAACGCTGTGCCAGCGTGTTCAAGCGGCAGATGGGGACCGACTGGACCACGCAGCTCAAAGAGAAAAAATTCAACGCGATTGAACTTTCCAGCTTCGTCCTGCGATCCCTGAAACAGGATGCAGAAACCTATCTCAAGCAGCCGGTGACGAAAGCGGTCATCACCGTACCGGCCTACTTTAACGAAGAGCAGCGCCGGGCCACGATCGCTGCCGGAAAACTGGCCGGGCTGGAAGTCGACCGCATCCTCAACGAACCGACGGCCGCGGCAATCGCTTACGGACTCCATGCCGGTGACGAGGAAAAACTGGCCGTCGTCGTCGATCTTGGAGGGGGGACGTTCGATATTTCGATCGTCGAGATGTTTGAAGGGACCCTCGAAATCCGGGCGAGCGCCGGGGAAATTTTCCTGGGAGGGGAAGACTTCACGAACGCCTGCGTCTCACACATTCTGACAGCGCATGGACTCGCCTTCGAACGTGTCGAAGTTCTCGAGCCGCTCAGACTCTCCCGATTGCGGCATGAATGCGAACGGGCGAAACGGACATTGACCTCGGCACCGTCCGCCCAGATTCGACTGCCGTCCAAAGAAGGTCAGTTCGAAGAGAGCTCTCCAGCGATCACGATCACTCGGGAACAGTTTGAAAAGTGGACGTCTCCCATCCTCGACCGCATCCTGATGCCGATGAGACGGGCTCTCGGCGATGCCCGCGTGAAGCGGGAGGATGCTGATGAGATTCTGCTGGTCGGCGGGGCCACGCGGATGCCGAGTCTGGTGAATCGTGTCGAGGAACTGTTCGGCAAGGCACCGAAATCGTCTCTGAATCCGGATGAAGTCGTCGCACTGGGAGCGGCCGTTCACGGGGGACTGCTGGATCGGCATGAAGTATTGAACGACCTCGTCGTGACCGATGTGGCCCCGTTCACCATGGGGGTCGAAATCTCCCGTGATGTCGGTTCGGAAGTCCGTGAAGGATATTTCCTGCCGGTGATCAATCGGAACACGACCATCCCTGTCAGCCGTGTGCAGCGTGTCGGAACACGGGAAGCGAATCAGACGCACATTCAGGTCGCCGTCTATCAGGGAGAGTCACGCCTGGTGAAGGAGAACGTGCTGCTCGGCAAGTTCGAGATTCACGGAATCCCCCGCGGTCCGGCGGGGCAGGAAGTGGAGATCCGTTTCACCTATGACTCGAATGGGGTGCTCGAAGTCGAGGCCACGATCGTCGAAACAAAAAAGAAGGCCAGCCAGGTGTTCACCCGGCATGCGAAAGGACTGAATCAGAAGCAGATTCAGAAGGCCATCGCCGACATGCAGGAGCTCAAGATTCATCCCCGGGATGATACGGTGAATCGCTATCTGCTCCGCCGTGCCGAACGTCTGTATGCCGAACTTCCGTTGCGGGATCGCCAGATTCTCGACAGCCTGCTCCACGGTTTCGAATCGGTCCTCGATCTGCGCGATCAGGAAGCGACCGAAAAATTCCGGCGGGATCTCGAAGAGTTCCTGAACGCCTATGACCCCGAACGTGGAGATGAAGGGGATGGAGACGACTCCCAGTCCCGCTGGTGACGATCCGCCGGTGACGGAGATCGAACGACGCTGGGCGGCGCGGCATCTGGGATTGGAAGAAAACCCCGGAGATCTGGCCGCTGCGGCGCTGCGTTATCTCGAAGTCGAAGAGTTCTTCCTTGGAGAACTCGACGATCTCGCCGTGCGCCTGCTGGCGTCTCCTCGCACAATCGGTTCCAACAAAGAAGATCTGGCACTCCGGCAATCCGTCTCGGAAGACGCCTGGCGGGAGCAATTGCGGCAGTTCACTCACAAATTCTTTTCCATGTCGGCGCAAGCCCGATTCGATGAATATCGGCGCCTGGCCGAGCCCTGCAGACACTTCCCCGCACTCCGGCGGCACCTGCTGGAACTGAAACCTGCCGTCTTGATCTCCACCGGAAACCTGGCGACGAAACTGCAGCAGGCTGACCCGCGCGTTCAGGATCTGGCGAAACGGATTTTGAAGCTCTTCCCCCGGTTTCCCACTGAACAGGCGACCTTGTCCCGGGAACTGATTCACCCGATTCTCAAACAACAGGACGACTGGCGGACCCCAGCGCGCCTTTTGAAGAAACAGTTCCCGGAAATCGCCGCACTGGCCGGGGACTGGTTCACGGAACTCGCGTCCGGAAGAGCAGTGCTGAACCGCTTCGTGAAACGACTCGATCGTCACCTTCCTCCTCCGACCTGGATGAAACGTGGACTCTTCCCGGCAGATCAGGGAACCACCGATGCCCCGCTGGGCTGGAAGAAGATCCTCTACTATTCCTCACTGGGAGCGAGCCTCTTTCTGATCACGATGATCTTCATTGATCCCCGCCCCTCCCCGCGCCGGGTCAATCCCGCTCCGCTGCAACCGGTCAATCGGGACCCGAATGATCTTCAACGGAGCTGGCAGGATCTGATGAGGAAAGCGAAGGAGCGGGAAATGGAACGTCGCATCCAGACCGCCCCCCCTCAACCCGTCCCCGGCCCACATCCTCGTCTGCAGGGGAGTTCCCCCGAGAATGCCGAAGGAAAACTTCAGGAAATGCTGGAATTGATCCGCAGTCGCAACCGGAATGCGAAACCCCCTGTTCCAAAGACCTCTGCCCCTGAGACCTCTGTTCCACCATCCCCCGATGCGTCCACTCAGCCGTAGTCTGCAATTTTATGGCCGCTGAACTTCCAGAGAACATGTCCCAATGGCCCAGCGACCCGTTCGAGTTGCTGGGGGTGAAACTCCCTGCGGAAGAACGAGAGCTGAAACGGGCCTATACCGCACTGATCCGCCGCTTTAAACCAGACGAGTTTCCGGCGGAGTTTCAGCGGATCCGTGAAGCATACGAACTCGCCAAACAGACCCTCGGCTGGCGGTCGATGATCGCTTCCAGCCCGGAATCCGACGAGCGGAAGACCTCTCAACCAGAGCCGTCCCGCAATCAGTCCTCCTCCACTCCGCTGGATGCCGCATTCGATCAGGACACGGAACCGCGCGAGAAACGAGCGGCGAAATCGGCGTGGGATCTTGCCTGTCAGGGGAAGCTGATCGACGCCTACCGGCAACTGCGGAGTCTTCCGGAACCGCTCCAGAAAACCGATGAAGTCGCGGCACAGCTGTACTGGCTGTTGACTCTCGATCCCACCCTCGATGAGCATCGCACCCCGGAAGAATGCCTGCCAAACTGTTTTCAAAGCAGCTCTCCGTACAGTCGTTCCGATCACCTGTTCCTGCGAACGTATCGCAGAACCCGCAACCCGAAACTGGAAAAGTCGTACCGGGAAGCGTTTCAGAAGGATCCCGCAATCGCACGACTGCAGTTTCCGTTGCGGGTCCGCTGGCCCATTCTGGGGAAACAGAAAAAATGGGAACGGATTCAGAATGAGCTGACCGCCGCCGAAACCAGTTTCCTCGATGACACCTCCGGATGGCTGCATGTGAATCTGATTGCGCTGGAACTCGCAAGTCGTTCACCAGATCCCGAGGCCGAACACCTGGTCCGCCAGATCCACAATACCTTTCAGGCAAACGAGTCGCTCGCGCTGCAGCAACCCTGGCATTTCGATCAGGCAGATCTGGAGTTTCAGCTGTTCCAGACACTGCGAGCCCTTCGAGCGAATCCCGGTGCGACGGCAATCGCCGACTTGCAACCGTTTGTCGAAAAAATCTGCGAACTCAAACTGCTTCCCTGGGCACTTCAGCGTACGTCTGCGCAGCAGTTGGTCGGGAACTGGATCGATGAGCCGCACGAGTTTCTCAAGATGCTCGACCGGTTGATGCAGTGGCAGCCGATTGTTCTGGGAGACCTGCTGGATCTTCTCGACAGCGTCTCACGATCCGGGAATTCGACACCTGAGACATTGAATGGAGACGATCTCAAAGACCTGCTGGAGCAGGAAACCATTCTCGTCCATGCCTACTGGCGTGCGTATCAGGATTACGGTCGATTCCGTCACGGTCTGATGACGTTCTGCCTGGATGAACTCGTACAAGTGGATGACGTCTCTGCCCAGCTTCAGGCTCTCGTCGGCCCCGATTCGGACACGGCAAAAACCAATCGCGAACTGATCTTCCGGGATCTTCCACTCAGAGCGCTGATCAAGGGAGCGTCGATCCTGTGGATCTGACGCAGCAGGACGTCTCGCCACGAGATTCCCGTCTCTGGTCTCATGACAGGTCCTGTCCCGACCACAGCACCGTCTCGACAACAGGCCCTGTCTCGACCACGGCCCCGTCAACCGGAAATCTCCGCCGTCAGCGGTTCACGCAAACGGCTCTCCTGGAGCTTCAAACCTAAATTGACAGATGGCAGAACAGGGTTTGAGCAGGCCAACGAGCCTGCGGGCCACGCTGGACCACCCGAATTCGAAGCCGTGACACGGCACTACCCTTCGACATGTTGAACTTCGGGAGACGCAGACAGTTCGACCAGTCGGTCCCAGGTGTAGAGACCGGTGGCATGTCCGTCGCTCCACTGGAACTTGATCGCGTAGTTGCCGCTGAACTCGACGCCGACCGGCAGAATGGAATCCGGAATACTGGCGGGATCCAATGTTCGTTCCCCTGTGAATTCATTGACGCAGGCGGCGCACGGACACTCCCGTCGCAGAAAGGCGAACGGATACCGTCTCACCAGACCGGGCTCCCAGACGATCTCCAGGACACCGTCTGCTCGGATGGCTCGAATCTGTTGTGGAACGCGGAGCATGCAAATCGGCCTCTGCTGAGGTGGAATCAAAACTGCCAATACGGATTGTGTTCAAGACAACGGCATTTGGGAAGGATTCAGGAAAACGGGAACCGGTCAGATTGGGAATTCCGGAATGATGCCGTGCGGAGGACATTGTTCCGTCTGTTCACGGAACCTGTTCACGGAACCTGATCGCGGGGTGGAATGCGGTCATTTCCAGGGGACCCGACCGTAAAATGGGAAGTTTAAAAAAGATGGAAAGCCGGTCTACAGGCAAAGTTTGGCGGAATGATGCGGTTCTTTGAATGATGATTGACCGGGAAGAAATGGGCCGTTACGGTCACTAATCAAATTCTGCCGGAACAATCCCACTGATCCCACTGCTGATTCGACGAAACTTCTCCGTTTGAACGCATTCCGCTCAAGCCGGGAAACTCGACGCTGTGGAGTTGGACAGAGTGGCTGTTCCGGATTCCCTTTTCATTCAGATTGTCAGGTCGGAAGGAGCCGCCCCAGTCGCATTTCGCATCGGAATGGGCACGTCGAGAACAGGGAACACTCCGACAGAGAGAGTTCCTGAGGGTTCGACATCCCGGCCGGCTTGGAAGGCGATCGGTTCGGTGACGGTGTCGCCGCGGACGGTGGCACCGCGTTCTGGTTCGCCATCTGGCAATTGATCCGCACGTGACTCCCCCCGATGTATCAACGCCTTGGACAACTTGTTGCCAGGTTCCCGGTTCCCTGGCTGGTGATCTGGATTCTCTTCGCCATTGTCGCGATCTCGACCGCCCCCCCGCAGGAAGCGGTCTGGCAGGACGGAGAGATGAACTTCCTGCCGGAAAAATCTCCCACGCTCCGCGCGGTGAAAACATTCCGGGAAACCTTCCAGCCGGGTCTCCAGGCGGAAGGGGAGCGTGATTCTGTCGGGTCGTCTGTGCAACAGGATCCACTCGGGAGCAACATCGTTGTCGTGCTGCAGCGGGAAGACCGGCCGTCAGGACTGACCGAGGATGACGAACAGTTCATTACCGGAGTTCTGGTCGATCACCTCACACAACTCCAGAAAACGACCCCCAAGGGATATCAGTGGACGCCGGAGATTGAAGCGGGCCTGAACAAGGAACTTCCGCCTGAAGAGCAGGTGATCAAATCCATTTCGACGATGGCGGATGAACGGGTGGGACCGTTGCTGACAAGTCGGGACCAGAAGGCGACGCTGGTCATTCTGGAACTCACAACCGAGTTCCTCGAACGTCAGAACCGCCTGGTCGTTGGACGCATCGAGTATCTGGTGAACTCCCCGGAGATTCAGGCACAGCGTCCACTCGGACTCTCCATGGCACTGAGCGGATCCGCGACAGTCGGCCGGGACATGCTGCGGGCCGAGCAGGAAAGCGCCAGCCGGACAGAACAGTTCACCAAACTGCTGGTGATCACCTTGCTCCTGCTGATTTACCGGGCTCCGCTGCTGGCACTCGTGCCGCTGGTCACCGTCGGGATTTCCGTTGAACTCTCCAAAGCGCTGCTCCGCCTGATGGCGGGGTGGGAATGGATCGGGCTCTTCACCGGTCTCGATGTCTACGTGACGGTCGTCGTCTATGGAGCGGGAGTGGACTACTGTCTGTTCCTGATTGCTCGATATAAGGAGGAACTGGACCGCGGACTGTCGTATAAAGAAGCGCTCGCCCTGTCGATCGAAAAAGTGGGAGCCGCCCTGGCGACGAGTGCCGGAACCAGCATCGTCGGGATCGGCATGATGGGCTTTTCGGAATTCGGAAAGTTCCGTCAGGCGGGGTTTGCCATCTCGTTCGGTCTGGCCGTCGTCCTCTGCTTCGCACTGACGTTTACTCCGGCCATGCTTCTGCTGTTTGGACGCTGGGCCTTCTGGCCTGACGTGAGATCGAATGAAGTCGGTCAACGGGGAGGCTGGCTGCCGTCAACGACTCTCTGGAAGAAGCTCAATGAATTCCGCATGCAGTGGATCTGGGAAGCCATGGCTGCCGTCCTGCGTCGTACTCCGGGACGGGTCTTTCTCGGCGCGGTTCTCCTGATGATGCCGCTGGCCATTACTGGCATGTTCTTCCAGGATAACCTGAGCTACGGACTGCTGACCGATCTGCCGCAGGATGAGCCGAGTGTCGTTGGCGCCCGGTTCGTCCAGAACCATTATCCCGCCGGAATCACCGGTCCTCACACCATTTTTGTCCAGTTCCCCAAGAGCGTTCTGCAGGACGTCTTTGACGGGGAAGATCTCACTCACCTCCGTACGGCCGAACGACTCAGCGAAGTTGTCACGAAGAATGTCACGGCGGAGGATGAACGGCTCAAGCAGAAAACGACCGAAGAGCTGCCCGTCGGCATCGAAGATATCCGCAGCCAGTTCCAGCCGCTCGGTAATAACGTGAAGGCCAACGAATATCTGAATAACCTGCCGCTGCGATTGCGAGGAGCGAAACGGGCCTTCTCGCACCGGACTTACGCCGGTCTGCATGGGGATCTTGCCGGACAGGTGATGCGGTTTGATGTCATTCTGACCGACGACCCGTTCTCCCGCAGCTCGATCCAGTCATTGACTCAGCTGGAAGAAATGGTCCGGCGTTCAATCGTCTTTCCAGAGGAGGCGGAAATTCCGCAGGAGAAGCAGCAGTTGCTGCGCGAGTCGGCGGACATTTACTCGCTGGGGACGACTGCGGCGATCCGCGATCTGAAGTCGGTCACCGATCGGGACCGGATTCTGATTGACATCCTGGTCACGGTCTCCGTCTATCTGGTCATTGTCACGCTGCTCCGGCAACCGGAAATCTGTGCGTACCTGATCGTGAGCGTCGTCTTCAGCTATCTGGTCACGCTGGGAGCCACGTTCGTCTTCTTCTATCTGCGCGATCCGGCCGGATTCAACGGAATCGACTGGAAGGTTCCGGTCTACCTGTTCACGATTCTCATCGCGATCGGGGAGGATTACAACATCCTGCTGATGGCGCGCGTCAGTGAAGAACAGGAAAAGCATGGGCTTGTCGATGGTGTGCTGGTGGCACTGACTCGGACAGGGGGAATCATCTCCAGCTGCGGGGTGATCATGGCAGGCACGTTCTTTACGCTGATGTCCGGCTCACTGCTGGGAATGGTGCAGATGGGATTCGCGCTCGGGTTCGGCGTTCTGCTGGATACCTTTATCGTGCGCCCGATTCTGGTGCCGTCTTATCTCATCCTGCTGTACAGCGGTCGCTTCGGGCGTCTGGGACGATTCCTCGGCGCTCCACCGGAAACCTACACAGCCCCGGTTCAGGAGAGAGAACTCGTGGCAGAGTCCGTCGCGGGATAGAGCTGTTTCAGTCCTCCGGGATCTCGCAGAGGGGAGTGGGCTTTCGCGATTCAGACCGCACGGATCGCCGGACTGCGCCGGCAGTGAAAATCTGGTGTCACTCTTTGAACAGATGACCGGCAGTCTGGTTGATGATGTCCAGCATCGTCCGATGCAGATGCCCGTTGGAGGCCAGAACGCTGCACTTTGCCAGCGGAAGATCCTGCCCGGCGGCGGTGGTCACTTTTCCACCGGCTTCTTCAACCAGCAGACGACCGGCGGCGAAATCCCAGGGAGCCAGCTGATACTCGAAGAAGGCCCCGTACATCCCGTGAGCCACGTGCGCCAGATCGAGTGAAGCGGTTCCAAAACGGCGAACCCCGTGAATTCCCGTTTTGAACAACTTGTGAATCGTCGCGAGCGTGGCCTCCATCATGGCGCCACGATCATAGTAGAAGCCCAGGCCGACCAGGCACTCTGACAGGGAGGTCTGCTGGCCGACAATCAATCTGGTGTCGTTGTACCAGGCCCCGCCGCCACGTGTGGCGACGTACCAGTCATTCCGAGCGGGATTGAAGACGATGCCGCATTGCGTCCGTCCTTTATGGATATAGGCGATCGAGACGGCGAAGTGCGGAATGCCGTGGGCGAAATTCGTGGTCCCGTCGAGTGGATCGACCACCCACAGGTGCTCAGGAATCGTCGTTCCGGTCAGTTCCGTCAGTGACTCTTCGGCGAGAATGGTATGCGACGGAAAATACTCGCGGATCAGATTGATGATGAGCGTTTCTGATGCCAGGTCTGCCGCGGAGACCAGGTTACTTTCCCCTTTCTCCCGGGTGATGACTCCACGATCAAGATGTTCCAGCAGCAGGTCGCCCGCTTTCTGCGCCGCCTGAAATGCCAGAGCCATCTGTGGGGATTGTGTATCCAACGACATCATTTTCCCTTGCCATCCAATCCGTTGCCTGCAAACCGTGGTTGTCTGTCTCTGAGAGCACCTTGCGTTCACCGTTTACAGCATGGAATGGACGACAACCAATCCGCAAACCGATCCCGTCTCATCAGATCCCGGCACTCCTGGACCAGTTTGGTCGATCATGTGCCCGCCCGTGTTGTTTTAGACAGGCGCGCGTTTCGATGGATGAAACGCTGGTGCCCGCGTGGCAGGACGTCTGACATGTTTTACAAAAACGCTCTCGTGCGTGACGAAATGCACTCCACCGGGAGAGACCTCGCCAGGGAACCCAAACTATTTAAACAGGGATTTTGGACGCGGCAAGATCTGTTACCGGTTGAATTCCATCCGGACAGGGTGGTTTCGCCTTCTGACAGGGCAAAATCATCACGCGCGTTCTATTTCGCTTCTGTCAGCAGAGTGAGAACGATTTGTATTCTCGTCGAGCTGTTCACTGAGTTTTTGAATTCCGCAATGAACTGAGAGAAATTCTGGCAGGATGCGGTCTGCCGACAAGAGGAAAACCGTCACGATTTCTTCTGCGGAAGCGCGACGCGACGTGAACATTCCCAGGCGATTCAATTTGGCAACTTCAGGAACTCTTGCAGATGCGGCAGGATTCCCTGAGGTTCCTCTTCGAAGAGATAATGTCCTGCTTCAGAAAACTGCACCGATCGAGCCTGTGGAAAACGGCGCTTCCATTCATCAAGAAAGTCTGTTGTGAAACACCAGTCCCGATTTCCCCAGAAGAAATGCCAGGGATGGTCACGAAACTGATCAAGGCCGGTTTCGACTTCGACCAGCGTTTTGTAAGTGGGATGGGACGACCGCAGCGGAATTTCTTCGACAAACCGCTGAACCGCGATACGATTCTTCCAGGAATCATACGGGAACAGATACCCCTGTCGCGCAGCCTGCGACATTGTGGTGCTTCCCATGGCCATCGTAATCGCCGCACGCGCGAATGCGTTGGCACCTCGCACGGCCAGCGGGCCAAGAACCGGGATTCGGCAGACGGAAATTCGCAGCGGAATTCGAGTGGATCGAAACGCGGCAGTATTCATCATCACGAATCGGCGAAATCGATCCGGCAAACGACCAGCCGCTCCCATGCCGATGCAGCCTCCCCAGTCGTGACCCACCAGGGTGATCTCTTTCAGATCCCGTTCCTGAATGAATCGACAGAGATTGGAGATGTGCTGGTCAATCGTGTATCCGTAATCCTGGGGCTTCTCGGACAACCCCATTCCCAGATGGTCCACCGCCAGACACCGGTATTCCGGAGACAGGGCACGAATCAGATGTCGCCAGGCAAAGCTCCAGGTCGGATTCCCGTGGACGAAAAGAATGACCGGTCCGGATCCCTCGTCGACATACGAATAACGATGGCCATCGAGTGAGATCGATCGGGGAACAAACGGGTACTCGTGCTGCACTGCGATGGGGAGCGGATTCGTCACCGGAAAGGCTTTCTCGGAGTCACTCTGAACGCCGTTTGGCCACGGCCAGTCAGAACCGGTCGACGCGGAGGGCAAACCTCCCGGCCGGTCCGGCTCTGGGAATCATCATCGCACCCCGGCGCGCCCGACTGACTGCGGACAAACGGAAACGGATCAACAATCATCGCCAGTTTTGCAGGCAGCGGAGGTCATGAACCGACGCTCCTCCTTCCACAAAACACCGACGAAGTCGCTGCATGATAGAGTGCAGTCACGAAAAACCGAACCGTATCCACGAAGCCGCAAAAGAGGACTGGAATTCCCGCTAGTTCCGACGGGTTGAGCGTCGCAGAGACCCTTCCACGAGTGAGGCTGCCTGCTGTCGTTACTTCAATGCCGGGCCCGGGCTTGGCGGCTGGGAGAGAATCTGTTTTCTGGCCGCCGGACCGGAGGGATTGAGAGACCCGATCGCACTCGCCAGGGCCAGACGAACCTGTGGATCCGCTTCTCCCTGCAATGCCGTCTGCAGAGTCTGTGCTGCGTTTTGTGTCAGCAGCAACCCATGACGCTGGATGTGGTACGACAGCTGATAAGCGGCCAGTTGCCGTAACTCCGTTGATGCGGAGGGCGACGTTGCGACTTTGAGAAATTCGGTCTGAGCGATCGGTCGGGCAATGCCCCCCAGTGCGATCAGTGCATCTTCCCCGATGTCCGGATCCATCACCGCGCGCGTCAGTGCGGCTTCCGCCGGTTCCAGAGAAAACACATGAGGCACGTTGCGGACAGCAATCCGGCGGAGCCACCGTGCGGCGTCCCGGATCTGCTCTGTCCGCTGCTCCGCAGTGAGTGTCGGTGGATTCAGCTGCACCAGGAACGGCCGGAGTTCCCGATTGATTTCCATCGCGGACTCTCCTTCGTCGACGTACACGACATTCTGAAACTGAGTCGTGAAGTCGTCGAACCGATCCCGGATCGACTTGGGTCCATAGATGACAACGGGAATTCGCGCGGTTCGTGAATCGGCACGAAGATTCGCCACCGTCTGGGTCAATTCCCAGCGAATCACATTCGGATGCAGAACGGCCAGCGCGATGTCTCCCCGTTCGGCCGCCTGGAGAAAGCCTTGCTGGCCCGTCTGAACCTGGGTCGCGACAAACCCGAGTTCCGAGAAGAGTGTCGCGGTCTGTTGTCCCCGGGACGTGTTCGGGTCCATGACGATACTGGCCGAACGGGAGTCGGCATTGATCGTGCGGGCGAGAATCTCGATGACGCGCCGGGCATGCGGGAATGACTCCGTCGGCTCCCAGTTCAGGATCGTCACCGCGGCAGCAAACTGGATGCGCTGGTCAAGGGAATCGAGCGCCTCGACAACGGCGCTGCGTCCTCCGCTCTTGTTCAACCACGATGGGGATCCATTCAGGGCAAACGCCTGAAGTACTCCCAGAGTGGCAGCGGGAAGGTTCTGGTCGAGACTATAGCGCAACACGCGGTCACAGGTTTCCGGTCCGCAGCGCACTGCCAGGTCAATCGCCGAATGTTCGCCGATCGGCAGGGGCGTTTTCCATTCATTCTGCTCAACAGCCCGAATCAACAGTGAACTGAGCAGGAGCACAGGAGCCTGTTCCGAATCGGGAGCCAGGACAGCCGCTTCGCGCGCAAGTCGTTCCGCAAAATAGACCGACGCCTGTGAGCGCGGAACAACTTGTTCGATCAGCATTCCTGACGCATTGTCCCAGACCCAGACCGGGAGTTCGCTTTGGTCTTCGTTGAGCGGCGGCCAGACATACGTGCCGGTCAGGTGCTGATTCGCCGTCTGCATCAGACGGCGGGGAGCTTCGTCTGAGGACAGGCGGCCTGCCGTTTGTGGATTTCCGTACTTGAGTCGGGCGAGTGCGAGACGGGCGGCATCGCGAACCCCTTCGGCTTCCCCGTCACGAAATGCCGGATACCAAAGCCAGATGGCATCCGATTCTCCACCGACATGCCCCAGAATTTCTGCAGCAACGGCTCGAATCTGAGGGCTGGGAGACTGGAGTGCGCCGATCATGGGAGCAATCGCGTCCGCCCCGAATTGCAGTAACAGCTGCGTCAGCGTCGCACGCCCTACGTCAGCGCTTTCAAGATGCTTGAGAATCGTCGGGACCGCATGGGCTCCCAGGTGGCGCAGTTCCGCGCTCGCTTCCGATCGTTCTCGCGCACTGCCGTTCAATTTGGCGACGAGTGAATCAGCATAACCGGGTTGGCCGACCTGATTGCGCACCGCCTGAGTCAACTTGTCCAGCAATTGGGAGGCGGGAGGATCCAGTTCCTTCAACCGGCTCAATTCGAGGAACGTCGCTGTCCCGTGAGCTTCCCGCAGTGCCAGCAGATCGTCATCCGTCGGAGAGAGATCCAGCGTTTTCTGGAGATAGAACTTTGCCAGATCCAGCCGGGCCAGTTTGACCATCAACAGGGCGGCGTCAAAGTTCGCCGAGATCGTTGTGGGCTTCACAACGAGCGGATCATTCGCCGGCGGGGCAGGGACCGGAGGAGGATCCTGGGCAAGAAGGCCGTTCGTCCACAGAGCTGCACCCAGCCCGCACCAGGCTGGAATCAATTTGAAAGATGCCATGAACGCTCGTCCTATCGTGATCACCACAACGCCGGCCAGACGCCTCATCGCTCAGAAGAATCGGAATCGCCCGCCTGATCTCCGTCACCCGACGTCCCGACAGAATCCTCAGAGTTTAACCGACAAGGGGAGACGAAAGTCATCCTCTGTCGGCTTCGTCACTATCGAATTCTGAAGAAAGTGGACTTGAACCCGGTCAGAGCGGCGGGCTGGGTTCCCACCTGATCGTCTTCCGAGAATCGTTAAAGCCCTTGCAACCCGACGGTTGGAATGCGTCGAGCGCGACAGGACATCGAGTTTGAAGAGCGCGCGAAGCACGCCCAGCGCGTTCGAGCGAACGGAGTCACAAGCAGATAAAACGCGGATCGGCCACGAGATCGTTCAAACAAGATCGTTCAAAAGGGGCTTCGGCAGACGACACGCAGATCACTGTCCGACGCGCAGAGAAGAGGGCTGAACACGTGACTCGAAAAACTCACCTGAGAAGATGACCGGCATGCCGAGAGACCAGCAGCATGGACACTGGACGGCACCTGCGAATCACGCCACGCGCCCCTCCCACGGAGAGCGGTCGAGCAGGATACGGGCGAAGCGGCGATTCGTCACCGACACCTGACGAATCCGCCCCGCCTGTCCCCGCGCCCGTCGAGCACGTTCCGACTCCGTCCAGCCGGCCTGAATGGCGAGGCAGGCTTCACGGATTTCTTCAGGTGTCGGCTGATAGATGTCAGCCCGACCTGGATCGATCTGATCCACTTCGTCCATTGTTGCGTCACAAACCTCTGCTGAAATCGGCATGATCTTGCACTCCTGTCTGGTCATTTCCGATTAAGAACTCACAGCACACACATGTTTTCACTCACACTCTTTGCATCCAAAGCAAGTCGCATTCCTAAGAAAACTTCCCAGTCAAATTGGCGTGAATGTTTTTCGTGAATCATGCCGGCAAGCTCTCTTCACAAAACGACTTGCGTCTTTTTCGAGTGACTTGACGGTCCTGCCGACACTCAGGGAAACCCTGATGAAAATCCGGGGCGATTTCCAAAGAGCTGGTCGATGAACTGCCAGTCCAATGGCTCATCCAGCGTTCAAGTGTCTAAAAAGTCTCCACTCGAAATCAGGCTTTTCGACAGGTCAGGTCTCAACGGGGAAGAGGCCCTTTGCGGATTTCCTGAAATCTCCGTAGGATGTCGACTGTTTCGAATCCAGGAGTCCGTTCAGACAGGCAGTCGCCACCGTCGACAGATTGGCCAGCGTCGTTTCCATTCAGATGAAATGTTCGCTGCCCCCAACATTGCCGGGCGCGGCACGGAGATCCGTTACACTGGTAAGTCCTGTGATGGGAACCATTTCCGAAGATCTCAACAGCTCGTTCGGAAGCAATATCGTACCGCACTGCGGAGTCTCATTCGGGCAGTCCCCACTCCCTGAAATCACTTGAACAGCACGTGAGCCCATGTCAACACGTCCCCTTTCTCCGTCCAGATATCTCGAGGAATTATTCGGACTCCACGGTAAAACGGCCGTCGTGATCGGCGGAACCGGTGTGCTGGGGGGAACGATTTGTGACGTCCTGGTGAATGCCGGAGCGTATGTTTATGTCGTCGGCGGCAACGAAGATGCCGGTCAGGCCGTGGTCGATCGTTCCAGCGGCCAGGCCTGCTTCTTTCGGGCAGATGCATCGAAGCGTTCCGACCTGGAAGCTCTGGTCGAGCACCTGCGGTCACACGGCAGAAGTTGTGACATTCTGGTGAACGGAGCCGGTGTCAATTCTCCGACTCCATTCCTGGAAATCACCGATGAGGAATGGGACCGCATTGTCCGGGTGAATCTCACTGCGGTCCGGGTCGCCTGCCAGGTTCTCGGAGGCCACATGCTGCAGCACCAGACAGCCGGATCAATCATCAACATCGCCTCGCTGTCGGCGATTACCCCGCTTTCACGAGTCTTCACCTATTCCGCGACCAAAGCGGCCACATTGAACCTGACTCAGAATCTCGCCCGGGAGTGGGCTCGTTCTGGAATTCGGGTGAATGCGCTGTCTCCCGGATTCTTTCCGGCGGAACAGAACCGGAAAGTGCTGACTGCGGACCGGGTCGAAAAGATCATGGGGCACACTCCGATGGCCCGATTCGGATCTCCTGACGAACTGGCCGGCGCGGTCCTGCTGCTGGCGTCGAATCGGGCCGGCAGTTTTGTGACGGGAACAAATCTCGTCGTCGACGGTGGGTTCTCATCCATGACGATCTGATCACATTCTCTCTTTTTTCCGATGATGTCTCGTGCCGAGACACCCGTGAACACAAAAAAGCCGCCCGATCTTACAATCGGGCGGCTTCTCGTTTCACTGCAGTCCACTCTGTATTGAGTGCTCCATATTGAGCGCTCTGGACTGAGTCTTACAGCTCTTTCATTCCGGCAGGCACCTGGTTGGCCTGTGGGGCGAACAGTCCTGGAACTCCATATCCCGGTGCGGCATTGTCGTTTGGAGCCGCATTGTAGGTCGGGTAGTTGTTCGGCAGGTTTGCTGGTCGTCCACCTGGGCCTCGTCCCCGGTTCATGCCGTTGAAGTTCGGAGTTCCGTTGACGTTCCAGTTGTTGCTCAGATTGAAGTCCGGAGTGGTTCCGTTGTTCCAGTTTCCACCATTGTTGTTCCCCAGGTTCCAGTTTCCGTTGTGGAAATCTGGAGTGGTGACTGGAGAGTAGGTTGGTGGGGTGTTGAAGTTCGGAGCTCCGTTAAAGGTTGGGTAAGTGTTGTAGTTCGGAACATTGTTCACCGGGGCCGTTCGCAGCTGATTCAGGTTCAGGTTTCCTGCGAGCAACATGCCCGGAGCGTTCTGGCTGATCAACATGCCGGCGGTCTGGATGTCGGCGTCGCTGGCAGATCCCCGGCTGGCGGAGGTTTCCACGTTCACCGGGACATCCGGGGTCACTCCGGCTCCGGCCATTTCCCGTCCATTCGGGCTGTAAAACTTGGCAGTGGTCAGTTTCAGAATCGCGTTGGTGGCTGTCATCGGGAAGTGAGTCTGAACAGTTCCTTTTCCGTATGAGGTCCGACCGACGATGATTCCTCTCTGATTTTCCTGCATGGCGGCGGCGAAGATCTCACTGGCACTTGCGGAGTTGTCATCGACCAGCACCACCAGCGGCACCGCCCAGGTCTTGGGGAAGGTGGCCACTTCCTGAGTATTGTCCGAGGCATTCCGTCCGCGAGTCGACACGATCGTTCCCTTGGTCAGAAACATGTCGGAGATCGTCACACACACATCCAGCAGTCCACCTGGGTTTCCTCGCAGATCCAGCACCAGGTTCTTCATTCCCTGGTTGTGCAGGCTCCACAGGGCTTTTTCCAGGTCGGTTGCGGAAGACTCAGAGAACTGCTTCAGTCGGATGTAACCCGTTCCGCTCTGATCCAGCATCTTCGTTCCGCTGACGCTGCTGACATACACTTTGCGGCGAACCATGGTTCCCTGGAACTTCTGTCCGTTCCGCAGGATTTCAACCGCGACCGACGATCCGGCGGTTCCAGCGATCCGATCAGCGACTTCATTCAGGGTTCGTCCGGCCATCGACTGATTGTTGATCCCGACGATGATGTCCCCTTCCCGCAGTCCCAGTTCGGCAGCCGGGCTGTTGTCCACGACTCCCACGATTTCCACTCCCTGTGCATGTCCTTTCAGTTCCACTCCGACCCCGACGATGTTTTCTTCCAGTCCCGCCGTCAGCACGGTGTCCAGCATGGCTCCTGGTCGGCCGTTTCCACTTTCCGGCATGAAGGCCGAGTACTTGTCCAGCACATCCATCGTTCCGTTGAGGAACTCCAGAGCCACCGCTTCCCGTCGAATTCCGGTTCCCCGGTTCACCACTTCAGCCACACTCTGCATCAGAGCCATGGCCTGATTGACGTCTCGGGCGACCTGAGTCTGAGCCATCTGCTGCAACTGCATCTGGATGTTCTGGATCGATCCGTTGTTCATCGAGGCATTGTTCACCCGCAGAAACTCGGGATTATTCAGGGCCAGCATGACACTCTGGACGGCTCCCTGGCTGCGAACTTCGTAGGAAGGAGGATTCACATGCCGCATGTCGATCATCTGAGCGGCTTCCCGGTAGACAGACAGAATCTGGTTCATGCTGGTCCGGGTCAGAAAGCTCTGCATCTGGGCGTTGGTGGCCCGTCCGCTGATCTTCTGCTGGGCATCATCCATCGTCGAGGTGCCGGAGCTGCCCGACACCGCGGTCTGGAGTGGGATGACATCCTCCCGTGCGAGCGGGATTCCGTCGTCCTGGCTGAAATAAGCGTTGAAGCCGGTCTGCTGAATTGTGTTGTCGGTGTGATTCGTCGGAACGTCGTTGTGAGCTGAAACCGCGGTGCGGGGCTCAGCGGCCCCGGCCAGTCCGACCAGCAGGGCCAGAGTCAGTCCCAGGACAAACGCGACGGTGTTCTTCAGATTGAGGCCATTCAGTGTGTTGAGGAAGTTGTTCATCGGAGTCATTCCTGTGTTGGTGTGGGTCACAATGGGGTTCGAAAAGTGCTTCGTGCTCAAGTCGAATTACCGGGCGAGCCGGATCGGGGGGACGCTGGGGATGGTAAAGGGTTGAACGCGTTCCAGACTGGTCATCAGTTCACCGCGAAGAACTCGCGTCGTTACAGGGGCTTCCACCCCGATTTTTGTCTTGCCATGACCGCAGGAGATCACTTTGATCACAATGGAATCTCCGATCTGGATCGTTTCACCCTTTTTGCGTGTGAGGACTAACATCGTTTGCTCCGTTTCCTTGGAAGGTTGATCCGATTGGATTGGTCTTGACGGCGTTTCGTTCGTTCGTGTCGTTTGCCGTCATCGTGAGAAGGTCTATTGCAGTGAGCGTGCCAATCGGATGTTCTGGCGATTCGTTTTAGCCGTAAGTCTTTTGAAAACAGTCTCTTGAATTTTGTGTCCACCATCACAGGAAGTTGGGGTTGACAGGCATCCCCGTTTTTTCTTGTAAGCTCTTCCCGTCCGGTGAACTCAAAATGGCGACCTTACAATCGAATCGCCGTCGAATTGTAGACGATCGGCAATCGGTGCCGGTTCAAAGTTTTCGTTTCCCGTCCATGATTCGATAATAAACCCACGTACACCACGTTAAAAATCGCAAACTCTCGCCAGAACGAAAGGTTCAGCAGGATGACCTGAGTGGAAGCGGTTGAAGGTTCAGGGATGAAGGTTTAAGGTCATTGGGCTCGCCTCTTCACCCTTCACCCTTCACCCTTCACCCTTCACCCTTCACCCTTCACCCTTCACCCTTCACCCTTCACCCTTCACCCTTCACCCTTCACCCTTCACCCT
>Ga0182736_1000620_pt1 | contig 49033 bp, 48 predicted proteins | sample eDN5th30CKraftBY_FD_128882 | JGI IMG/M metagenome (GOLD analysis project Ga0182736, IMG submission 128882) | Enriched backyard soil microbial communities from Emeryville, California, USA - eDNA 5th pass 30_C Kraft BY (version 2) (version 2) | ecosystem: Environmental > Terrestrial > Soil >... | reverse complement strand
GTGCGCCATCTCGCCCAGCTATGCCGCGACCTCGGCGTCGTCACTATCGCCGAGATGGTGGAGACATCCGAGGTGGCGGACCTGCTGCGGTCCTTCGGCGTGGACCTCGCCCAGGGCTTCCTCTACGGCAAGCCCGCTGCGAAGCCGGAGCCGCTGAAGCCCCGCATGGCGCCCAGGCTGAGGCGCGCCGGCGCGGTCGACGGCTGGGGCTGACATAGACGGGGCCGGGATATTCCCTCAATCTAGACGCGCATGCCGGAGCCAGAACCCGCGACCCGCCGCGCCAACAACGACGAAGGTCTGTCCGGATCGGTCAGGCCGGCGCGTGGGCTGGTTCGCCGCCTGACCTCCAGCCTGTCGGGCCGGCTCAAGCTCCTGACCCTGGCCGTGCTTGCGCCGGCCATCGCCACCGCAGGGCTGCTGGTGTGGGACGCCTACCGACACGAGCGCGCCTTCCTGGAACAGCAGATGATGGAGACCGCTCGCGCCATGTCGCTGGTGGTCGATCGTCAGATCGGCCAGCAGGAGGTGATGCTGCAAGCGCTGGGCAGTTCGCCCTATGTCGCCTCCGGGGACTGGGCCGGCCTCTATCGGCAGGCCAGCCAGGCGATCACCAGCCCCCACGACTGGCTGGTGGTGCTCGACGCCAACGGGCAGCAGCTTCTGAACACCCGCACCCCCTGGGGAACCAAGCTGCCGGTGACGCCGCTGGACGATGGCCGGTTCTCCTGGGCCTCGCCGCGCGCCTCCCGGTTTCGGGTGTCCAACCTGTTCATCGGCCGGGTGAATAACCGGTCGATGGTGGTGGTGAGTCTGGCCGTGCCTCGACCGGACGGGGCGCCGGTCACCTTGAACCTCGGGACCACGGCGGAATCCTTCGCCAGCATCTGGCCAGAGCGGCAGTTTCCGGCGCCCTGGATCGGCGCGGTGCTTGATGAAGATATGCAGGTGGTCGCCCGCAACCGCGACATTGGCCGCTACATTGGCGCCGTGCCGAGCCCTGCGACCCAACGGGCCCTGCGCGCCGCCAAGATCGGCGTGATGGAGAGCCGCACCCTCGACGGGGTGGCGAGCGTCACGGCCTGGAGCCGCGAAAGCGACTACGGCTGGTCATTCCTGGTGGCGGTGCCCAAGTCCGCGATCGTCAGCGCCGCGCAGCGGTCGCTGCTTTGGGGCATGGCGGGGGCTGTGCTGCTGCTGGCCCTCGGCGTGGTGCTCGCAGCCTGGGTGGCCGCCAGCATCGCGCGGCCGGTCAAGGCCCTGGCGGGGGCCGCCCGCGCCTGGGGCGAGGGCGCACCGGTGCAGCGGCGTAGCACCGGCATGGCGGAGACCGATCACCTCGCCGCCGCCTTCGCCGACGCCGCCGAGGCGGTCGCGGGCCATCAGGTCGAACTGCGGCAGCTCAACGCCTCGCTCGAAGCGCGGGTGGCCGAACGCACCCGCGCGCTGGAGGACGCTACCGAGAGCTTGGTGCAGGCGCAGAAGCTGGAGGCGATCGGCCGGCTGACCGGCGGGGTGGCGCACGACTTCAACAACCTGCTCATGGCGGTAAGCGGCAATCTCGAATTGCTATCGCGGCGGGTGACCGACCTCGCCCTCGCGCGCTACGTGGACCGGGCGCGCCAGGCCGCCGAGCGCGGCGCCAAGCTTACCGCCCAGCTTCTGGCCTTTTCCCGCCGGCAGCGGCTGGAAGCGAAGTCGACCGACATCAACGCCGCCGTCGAGGCGGCGACCGACCTTCTGTCCGGGGCGCTCGGGGCCGCAGTTATCGACATGCGGCTGGGGGCGGACCTCTGGTCGGCGTTTGCCGATCCGACGCAGCTCGAGCTCGTCATTGTCAATCTGTCGATCAACGCCCAGCACGCCATGCCCGAAGGCGGCGTCGTCACCATCGCCACCGCCAATGCGGTGCGGGAGGCGCCGTCCGGCCAGACCGGCGGTCCGCCGGCGGGGGAGTTCGTGGTGATCTCGGTGTCCGATACCGGCGCCGGCATGACCCCGGAGGTGGCGGCCCGCGCGTTCGAGCCCTTCTTCACCACCAAAGGCGTCGGGGAGGGCTCCGGATTGGGCCTGCCGCAGGTGCTGGGCCTGGCCAAACAGCTTGGCGGCGGGGTGGAGCTGACGACGGCCCCGGGGGCCGGCTGCCGCGTGGATGTCTATCTGCCGCGGGCCGCGGCGGGCCCGTCCTCAGCGGCGTCGGCCAACCTGGACGCCATAGACGCCGCGGCCTTTAACGGACTGCATGTGCTGCTGGTCGACGACGACCGCGATGTGCGCACGGTGGCCAGGGGCCTCCTCGGCGATATGGGCTGCCGCGTGACCGAGGCGCCCGGCGGTCAGGAGGCGATCCAACTGGTTGAAGCCGGCGGCGCCTTCGATCTGGTCCTGCTGGACTTCGCCATGCCGGGGATGAACGGCGGGGAGGCGGCTCAGCGCCTGCGTCAGATTTCGCCCGCGACGCCGCAGATCCTGATGAGCGGCTTCGCAGACGCCGACACCCTGATGAAGGTGTGGTCCGGGCCCTTGCTGCAAAAGCCTTTTTCCGCCGGCCAGCTTGCCCTGCAGATGCAGGCGGCGCTACGTGGTTGCGTCGGCAGCGATATATCCATCCAGGTTGGATAGTGATCGCGACGGGTATTCACCGCCTCCTGCGGCGTTTTGACCGCAGAGATGCGCCAATCTGCCCTGAATTCTGCGACAAATAGTGCGCTGATCTTAGCTTGGCGGCGAATTTAATCCCTTGATTACCAAGGTCGACCGATCTCTTCGGTGAATTCTCGCGAAGATACGGCCCGCCGATGAGCAGCATACGGACGATCCTGGTGGTGGACGACGAGGCGTCGTTCCGCGACTTCGCCGCCGAAACCCTTGCGGCTGCCGGCTTTCTGACCCGCGTGGCTGGCGACGGGCGTGAGGCGATCCGCAGCCTGGAGCAGCTTCCCTTCGACCTCGCCGTCGTCGATCTGGTGATGCCGGAGAAGGAAGGCGTCGAGACCATCATGGAGATCAAGCGCCGCTGGCCGGGCTGCAAGGTCGTGGCGATCTGCGAGGATGGCCGCTTCCCCGCGTCCGCCTATCTCCGCCTCGCCACCGGGGTGGGCGCCGATGCGACCCTCGCCAAGCCCTTCTCGGCCATCGCCGTGCTCGACGCGGTCCGCGAGCTCCTGTCCGAGAACGTCAAGCTGCACTGACCTCCGGCGTCAGCGGAACAGGGACAGGTCGATCGCCTCGGCCATCGCCTTGTAGCCAGCGTCGCTGCCGTGCAGGTGGTCGCCCGCGTGCATTCCGTCCTTCATCTGGCTGGGCTTGGCCGGGTCGCGCACCGCGGCGTCGAAGTCGATCACCCCGTCGAAGCCCTTGCCGGTGCGGATCCAGGCGTTGACGGCCTGACGAACCGCCTCGCCTTCGGGGGTCCAGTAGCTGGCGCCTTCGTAGGGGGCGATGGTGGCGCCGATCACCTTCAGCCCCTTGGCGCGGCCGCGGTCGATCAGTTGGCGATAGCCGGCGATCAGGTCGTCGGCGGTGACCTTGGCGCCTGCAACGGCGCCGGGGGGCAGGGCGCGGCCGTAGGCGACGCCGAGGTCGTTGACCCCCTCGAACACCACCACATAGGCGGCGCCGGGGGTGGCGAGCACGTCGCGGTCGAAGCGGGCGAGGGCGTTTTGACCGGCCCCGTCGGCGAGCACCCGGTTGCCGCTGATCCCCATGTTGACGACGCCCCAGGCCTGCCTGGGCGAGCGGGCGTTCAGCCGTTCGGCCAGCAGATCGGGCCAGCGCCGGTTGGCGTCGTTGGTCGAGCCGACGCCGTCGGTGATGGAATCCCCATAGGTGACGATGACCTTGGCCGGGGCGGCGGTCTCCACCTCCACGCCGGCCAGGAAGGGCCGTGTGCGGATGACCGTCGTGGTCGGGAAGGACGCGGCGGAGGTGAGGTCGCCGGGCCCGACATAGCCCGTCTGCATGGCGACCCCATGGCAGGTGCAGGGGCCGGTCTCGCCGGGCAGATAGAGGGTGATGGCGAGGGAGGTCAGGGCGCTGGTGGGCAGGTCCACCGGATCGCTCAGCAGGGGCGCGCCGGCGGGGATGTTGGCGGTGGTCTTGCCGGCGAAGGTGAGGGGCTTGTCGGAGCCGGGTTTGATTTGCCCCCCTTCGCCGGCGAGAGCGATCTGCGCGGCGCCGATGGCCAACGGTCCGGCGCCATAGAGGTTGGTCAGCCGGACCCGCAGCCGCTTGCCGCCGGCGCTGGTGCGCACCACCTGGCGGATGGTCTGATTGCTGAAGCTCGGCGTGGCGAACTGCGGCGGCCCGCCCGGCGCGGCCGGCGTCACCGGCGCGGCGCCCCAGGTCCCCACCCATTGCGCGGTCGCGGCGTCCGCCTGCGTCGCCGCGAAAGCCAAGGCGAGCGCCAAACCCAGCCACCGTCCCATCAGCCGTCTCCCCTATCGTTGGCAGGGGAGATTAGTGAGGTCTCAGCGGCCGTCCACGGAAAAGGCCAGCAGCACATTGCCCGGCATGCCGTTGCTGATGCCCACATAGCCGGAGCCCACGAAAAGCATCCCGCCTGCGACGGTGGCGCCGGGCGCGCCCATGGAGCCGCCCTTGGCTTCGACGCCGTTGACGGTCTTGTAGGGCTGCACCGTGTCGTAGGACCAGATCTGGCGCCCATCGGCGGTGGCGAAGGCGCGCAGCACCCCGTCCCAGCCGCCGTTGAAGGCGACGCCGGGGATCACCGACACCGCCGCCGCGCTGCCGAGGCGAGCCTCGCGGTCGGCGGGGGGCTTCACCGGGGTCTTCCAGCGGGGCTTGCCGTTGGCGAGGTCGACGGCGGTCACGGCCGCCGTCTCCTGCAGGGCGTAGTAGGCGTTGCGGGCATCCGCGGCGCCGCCGTAGACGATATCGCCGCGGGCGGTGGGCGGCTTGGCCGACAGCTCGACGCGCCACAGCACCGCGCCCTTCTTGTCCGGATCGAGGGCGACCACCCCGCCGCCCTTGTGGCCCGCCACCAGCACCTGCTTGCCGTCGGCGCGGGTCTGCAGCATGGCCGAGGCGGCGAAGTCGTAGTCCGGGCCGTTGGTGGCGGGGCAGTTGGGGCCGGGCCGATTGCAGCCGGTCATATAGGCGTCGTTCGCCACTTCCTGGTGATGCCAGACCACCTTGCCGGTCTTGATGTCGAGGGCGACCACGGAGTCGGACAGCGGCTCGGCCGGCTCGGTGAAGGAGTCGCCGGTGGTGATGTAGATCACGCCCCGCTTGGGATCGACCGTCGGGGCCGACCAGCTCGACACGCCCGCGGGGCCCCACTTGTTCTTCCCGTCCGGGCGCTTGCCTACGATCTTCGGCTCAGTGGGGATGGTGTAGGTCTTCCACACCCGCGCGCCGGTGGCGGCGTCGAGGGCGCTGACCGTGCCGCGGTTGCGGCAGCATTCGTAGTTGGTCTGCAGACCGGAGATCTCTTCAGACGACGATGTGGCCACGAACACCCGGCCCGCGTGCACGGCCGGCGCGCCGGTGATGCGCGACAGGGGCTGGTCGTCGGCGGTGGTGCTCCAGATCTTCTCGCCGGTGTGGGCGTCGACCGCGTAGACGTTGGCCTTCATGTCGTTGAAGTAGAGGGCCTGACGGCCGCCTATGGCGGCCACCACCGGGGCGCTGCGCACGCCCGCGCCGGCCAGATACGACCAGTGTACGCAGCCCGTGGCCGCATCGATGGAATAGACCTGCCCGGAATCGCTGCCTACGAATACGCGGCCGGCGAAGACGGTGGGCTGGGAATAGCTCTCCACCGCGTTGGGAATGCCGAAGGCCCACTTCAGCTTCAGTTTCGGCACGTCTGCCGCGCTCAGGCCTGCGGCCTTGGCGGCCTGGAAGCGGGCGTTGGTCAGGCCAGGGCCCCAGCCGTTCCAGCTTGGCTTGCCGAGGGCGGCGGTGAGCGGCGGATTGGCGGCGCAGCGATTGGACATGGACTTGGCGTCCGCCGCGGCGGCGGCGCCCAGGCGGCGGGCGCTCAGCCATTCGGCGATGTCGCGCCGCTGCGGGTCGGTGAGCGCCGCGCCCTGCACCTGCATCTTGCCGGTGGTCAGCGCTTCGTGGATCCGCTCTGGAGTGTACTGACGCAGGGTCTCTTGCGTCGGCGCGCGGGGGTCGAGGCTCCGCCCCCCCTGCGGCGCGTGGCAGGTGGTGCAGCTTGAGTTGAACAGGATCTCGCCCTGGACGCCGAGGCCCATGCGTACGGTGGGGGGAGGCCCGGGAGGCGGGGCGCCGGCGGCGGGCGGCGGGTCCTGGGAAAAGGCGGCCGAAGCGAAGATCACCGCCGTCGCCACACCTGCCGCGCCGGCGGTCGCAAGGATTTTCCGAGTCACGTTTCGCCCCTGATTTGTTGCGGGCACGAAACGGCTGGCTCGCCCCTCTGGCAAGCGGAATTTGCTACTTGCGGATAGGGGGCGATGGCGAAGGCGTGGCGGCGACGTGCACGCCGGCCGGAGGCCACGGCAGGAAATAGCGTGTCCCTGCCTCAGTCCCGTCCACCCAGACCCCGCCACGTTTGCGCACCGTGTCGATGATGGTGTCCGGGTCCCATGATGAGACGGCGATGGAGATGGTGTTAGGCGTCGTCTGCGGCGCGTCCGCCGGAAAGCTCACGGCGGGCCAGACGAAGGTGACGACGATGGGACCCTGCTCCAGACTGGAGGAGAAGAGATCCATGCATTCGTTCTCTTTGCGCAGGGCGGGGCGCGAAGGTTCGTCGATCATGGGATTTGAGGTAACCCTTAGCTTCTAACGTCCGCTGAACTTTCGTCCATCACGGGAACTTGGCCGGGTCCGGCCCGCTGCGGCCCTCAGGGCTGTCGAGGGCGGCGATGCGGGCGTGATCGTCCTCGTCGAGGCGGAAGCCGAACACGTCGAAGTTTTCGCGGATGCGCTCGGCGCGCACGGACTTCGGGATGGCGATGAGGCCGAGGTCGAGGTGCCAGCGGATCACCACCTGCGCGGGGGTGCGCCCATGCTTGCGGGCGATCTCGACGATGGCCGGCTCGGCGAGGGTGGCGCCCCGCCCGAGGGGGCTCCAGGACTCGGTGTGGATGCCGTGGCTCTGGTGGAACTCGCGCAGGGCCTTTTGCTGGAAGCCTGGGTGCAACTCGATCTGGTTGACCGCCGGGACCACGCCAGTTTCTCCCGCAATCCGCTCGATCTGCTCGGCGTTGAAGTTCGAGACGCCGATGGACCGCGCCCGCCCGGATTGCTGCAGGGTGACCAGCGCCCGCCAGCTGTCGACATAGAGGTCCTGCCGGGGCGCCGGCCAGTGGATCAGATAGAGGTCGACGTAGTCGAGCTCCAGCAGGGCGAGGCTCTCGTCGAAGGCGCGCAGGGTGTTGTCGTAGCCCTGGCGGTCGTTCCACAGTTTGGTGGTGACGAACACCTCGTCGCGTCCGCCGCTGCGCAGGCCGCGCCCCACGCCGCGCTCGTTGCCATAGATGGCCGCGGTGTCGATCAGCCGGTACCCCGCCGCAAGGGCGGCGCGGATCACCGCCGGCGCCTCCTCGTCCTCCGTCTTCCACACCCCCAGGCCAAGCTGCGGCATCACATGGCCGTCGTTGAGGGTGACGAAGGGCTGGTCGGGCATGGCGAAACTCTTCTCGGCGGACTGGCGGGGGCGCCTTTGAGGCCCCGGGGACTTCAAATAGGGACTACTTCTCCGGCTTGCCCGAGGCGTAGGACACAAATCCGTCCCGGTTGGGCATCTTCACCAGCGGCAGGCTGTTGGCGTCGAGCACGGCGGTCTTCGGCACGATGCCGTCGATGGAGAGGAGATAGGCCGTCACCGCATAGACCTCGCGGTTGGTCAGCGACTGCGGCTGGGTCAGCGGCATGGCCCGGCGGACATAGTCGAACACCGTGGTGGCGTAGGGCCAGTAGCTCGCCACCGTCTTGACCGCCTTGCCCGACGCGAGGGAGCCGATCCCCCCCGACAGCCGGTCCGCCGTGGCGCCGGCGCCCGCCACCCCATGGCAGGTCTGGCATTTGGCGACATAGACGGCCTCCCCCTCCGCCACCGAGCCGGAGCCCGTCGGCAGGTTGTTCCCGTCGGGCAGGATGGTGATGTCGGCGCGGGCCACCTCCGCCGGGGTCGCCGGGCGGCCGAGCCGGGGCGGGGCGGGCGCGGCGGCGGCAAGGCCTACGGCCGCCAGGGCGGCGAGGATCGGCAGGCTAGGCGTAGACATTGGCGACCTTCCCGTCCGGCGACACGCCCCAGGCCTGGATGGCGTTGAAATGGTAGCCCTGGCCCGGCGCATATTGCGCCAGCCACTCGGCCCGGGTGGGCTGCACCGCGCCGGTATGGTCCTGCGCCCGGCTGAGGAGGGTGGCGGGCCCCCCGTCCCACATCCAGGGCGCGCGGAAGCGGACCACCGCCTTGGACAGCACGGGCTCGGCGAGCTCCGCGTCGGCCCAGCTCTTCCCCCCGTCCACCGAGACCTCCACCCGGTGGATGCGCCCGTCGCCGGACCAGGCGAGGCCGGAGATTTCGTAGAACCCCGGGCCGTTCAGGGTGAGGCCGAAGGAGGGTCGGGTGATCACCGACTTCACCCCCATGGTCAGCATGAACTGGCGCGCATGCCCGTCCGGCATCAGCTCGCTGTAGCGGGAGGTCTCGTCCTTGGTGTTGGCGGGGACCGCCGTCACTTTCAGCCGGCGCAGCCATTTGACGTTGGCGTTGCCCTGGATGCCAGGAACCAGCAGCCGCATGGGGAACCCCTGCTCGGGGCGGATCGCCTCGCCGTTCTGGTAGAGGGCGATCATGGCGTCGTCCATGCAGCGGCCGAGGGGAATGCTGCGGCTCATCCCAGCTGCGTCGGCGCCCTCGGCGATCACCCAGGCCGCTCCCGGCGCAACCCCCGCTTCGTCCAGCAGGGTGGAGAGCTTGATCCCGGTCCATTCGGAATTGGCGATCAGGCCGTTGATGTCCCCGGCCGTCACCTGCGCGGGTTCGGGGCGGTTCAGCACCCCGCTGTTGCCGGCGCATTCGATGAAGCGCACGCGGCTCTGCATCGGGTAGCGCATCAGGGTGTCGAGGGTGAAGATCAGCGGTTGGCGGACGAGGCCATGGATCAGCAGCTCGTGCCGGGCCGGGTCAATGTCCGGCACCCCGTTGTGGTGCCGCTCGAAGTGCAGCCCCGACGGGGTGATCGCCCCTTCCAGCATATGGATCGGCGTGCGGGACCCGCCCGTGCCCGGCGCCGAGGGATTGGGGACCCCGATCCGCTTGACCGCGTCGCGCCAGTGGGTGGGCGCGCCGTAGCCGCTGATGGTGGCCCCTGGATGGGTCATCCAGGTCGGCGATCCAGAGCCTACGCTCTGGGCTTTGGCGGCCCCCGCCGTCGCTCCCGCCGCAGCGGTCGCGGCCCCGAGCCGCAACAGGTTCCGCCGGTGCAACAGCCCGCCGCCCGCCGCTTCCTCCGCCATCATTCCCTCCAGCTCGCCCGGCCTTGCGCCGGCCGATGTTTGGGCGCCCGACGCACGGTCGGGCCCGCCGACGAGAGCACAGGAAGCGCCGGTTGGGCAAACGCTGTCATCGGATCGCTGGGCGGCCGTTGCGGCGGCCCGCAAGGCCTGCAAAGCTCCGCCAACTCATCAGGGGAGGTCGGTATGAAGCTCGCGTATCTTGGCGTCGTGGTCGCCGCCGCTGCGCTCCTGGCCGGATCGGCCGCCGCGGCCGCCGCGCCTGCGCCGCCTGCCCCCGGTGCGCCCGCCGCCGCGGCTCCGGCTCCGCCGCCGCCCCAAGCCATCCGCCAGCTCAAGCCCGGCCTCTATATGATCACCGGCGGAGGCGGGAACTCGACGGTGCGGGTGACCTCGGCCGGGATCATCATGGTCGACGGCAAGAACCCGGGGCAGGCCCTCTACGACGCCCTGCTCGCCCAGGTCGGCACGCTGACCACCCAGCCGATCAAGGTGGTGTTCAACACCCACCATCACGCCGACCACACCGGCAACAACGAGCGCTATCTCCAGGCTGGCGCGCAGGTAGTGGCCTCGGACGACCTGAAGGCCATCATCACCACCTACGCCGTCAATCCAGGGCAGGCCCGGCCGGCGCCGCCCAACGTGACCTTCAAGACCGACTATACGGCGACCCTCGGCGGGGTGCAGGCGCGCGCTCACCACGAAGGCCCCGGCCATACCGGGGGCGATTCGGTGATCTACTTCCCCGACGTGAAGACCGTGGCGTTCGGCGATGAACTGGTGGCCGCCACCCCCAATTGCGACTATCCGAACGGCGGCTCCCTGACGGGATGGATCAAGAGCCTGGACACGGCCCTGAAGCTCGATTTCGACACCGCCATTCCCGGTCACGGCGACAACCCGATGACCAAGGCGCAGGTCGCCGAGTTCAAGACCAAGCTCGAGACCCTGGTCAGCCGGGGGAGGGCGCTGGTGAAGGCGGGCACGCCCAAGGATCAACTGATCGCCCAACTGAAGGTCGACGACCTCGGTTGGAACCTCAATGTCCCCAACTGGACCCAGCCCGCGCGGCTGGATGGATTCTACGCAGAGCTGTCTAAGTAGATTTCCTGACCGTTCTGAGATTGAAGCCCGCGGCTGGACGGAGTAGGCCATAGCGCTGTTTTTTCGCGCGGCCGCGAAGAACGATTTTTGCGGACTTTCGTTCTCTGTGATCGAATGCCGCGCGCATCGATCGGAGACCTAAATGCCTACGGGTGTCGTCAAATGGTACAACCCCACGAAGGGGTTCGGCTTTATCCAGCCTGAGGGCGGCGGGAAGGACATCTTCCTGCACGTCAGCGCGGTCGAACGCGCCGGGCACGGCGACCCCTACGAGGGCGACCGCATCAGCTACGACGTGGAAAAGGGACGCGACGGTCGCGAGTCCGCCGTCAACCTGCGTCCGCCCGAGGGCTGATCTAAAACGTCAGGACGCGCCGGCGGGACGATGAGCAGAACCACGCGCGCCACCGTGGCGCTCGACCGCGCCGGTGCGACCTACACTGTCCACACCTACGACTACGACCCGAACGCGGATCGGATCGGCCTTGCGGCCGCCGAGGCCCTAGGCGTCGCGCCTGCGCGGATGCTGAAGACCTTGATGGCTCTGGTCGATCGCAAGCCCGTCTGCGTCGTGCTGGCCTCCGACCGCGAAGTCTCGATGAAGGCGCTCGCGGCGGCGGTGGGCGGCAAGTCCGCCGAGATGATGCGCCCGGCCGACGCCGAGCGGATCACCGGCTACCACGTCGGCGGCATCAGCCCCTTCGGTCAGAAGAAGCCGGTCCCGGTGGTGCTGGACGCCGCCGCTCTGGACCATCCCCAGGTTTTCCTCAACGGCGGCCAACGCGGCGTGCAGGTGGAACTGCCGCCTGCCGAGATCGCGCGGGTGCTCGGGGCGAAGACGGCCGCCGTCGCCGTCTAGATCGCCTCGAAGACGGGGAACGCGAGCCGGCGAAGGTGATCGCGCACGTCCGCCGGCCAGGGTTCGACCAGGGCGTCGAAGTGCGCCCGATTCCCCCCGAACAGCGCCCGCGACGCCTCCTCGAAGCCGGGCTCGTTCCCCGACATGGCCGACATGAAGCGATAGGCGGCGTCCTGCGACTGCCGTGCGCGCGCCGGCGCGTCGTCCGCCTTGCGAGCCTGTTCGACGAGCTTGCGCAAGGCCACCGAGGCGCCGCCGGGCTGTGCGGCGAGCCACTCCCAGTGCCTTGGCATTAGGGTCACCTCGCGGGCCGTCACCCCCAGCTTCGGTCGTCCGGGGCCCGCGGGCTTCGAGGGAGGAGTAGCAACGGTCAGGCGGGCCGCCACCTCCTCTGCCGATCCCCTCAGGTCGATCTCGACCGGCCGGGCGTCTTCATCGGAAAATATCAGCAGGGGCTGGTCGGGGGCTTCTCTCACTGCGTCATGGGCGGCGAGGGCGACGTCGAGGATGGGGCCGGTGGCGATGCGGCGGAAGCCCAGGAAGGCGGTGCAGGAGGTGATCATGTCGGTATTATACCCGGATTAAATTCGCAATCAATATCATCCGGGTAAATTATGGGGCCGGGCTGGAGGTCGCGACTTGCGGCGCGCCATAGGTTATCCTGATGCGGTTGGGGAGGGACGACCATGCTGCCGGTGACCGCGTTGCTGACGGGCGGCCTCTGCGCCGTGCTCGTCGCCCTTAGCCTGCTGGTGAGCTTCGCGCGGGTCCGGACCAAGACGTCCCTTGGGGACGGCGATGACGATATGCTCCGCCGCCGCATCCGCGCCCAGGGGAACTTCGTCGAATATACCCCCATGGCCCTGCTGGCGGTCGGACTGGTGGAGCATCTCAGCGGCTCGACTCTGCTGGCCCTCTCGCTTGGCGGTGCGCTGCTGCTCGGGCGGCTCGTCCATGCCGCCGGCATGTTGGGGAACCTGCTGCCCCTGCGGGTCGTCGGCATGATGCTCACGTATGCGAGCCTCTTGGGCAGCGCGGGCTGGCTCGTGTTCGGCCAGGTCCTTTGAGGCCTGGCGGTTCCTGAAAAGCGGGCGGAGGGCGGCCGCTGTAAGTCCGCGACCGCCCCCCGCGAAAATCCTTAGCCGACTGCTACTTCTTGGCGGTGGCGGCCAGATCGTTGGGGTCCTTGTAGCCCTTCTCCCCGGGCAGGATGAAATTGCTGCTGCCGTCGGGGGTCTGCACCACGTTGTTGTTCTCGTTGCAGGACCACATGGCGATGCGCAGGTTGGGGGTCTTCACCCGCTCGAAGCGGATGGTCACGGTCCAGGGCTTCTTCAGGGCGGGCGGGTCGTAGACGGTGACCCGGTCCTCCATCAGGTCCTTGTTGACCATGCGGATCTCTTCCACCGTGGTCGCCTGCTCGCTGTAGTCGGGCTGGCCGCGCTGGTACTGGCCGGACTTCAGGTTGTTGGTGTGCACGGTCAGCACGCCGTTGTGCCAGAAGCCGATCGAATCCCCCTCCCACATGGGATAGGCTTCGTCCGCGGGCACGTGGCCGCGGTTGTCGGTATAGATTCGCCGCACTTCGCTCTGCTGCTCGTTGATCCACCAGGTCTGGGCCGGGGTGACGATGATCTCCTTGAGGAAGGGCTCGGTCAGCCAGCGCGGGTGGCCAGCGGGCAGGCAGTTGGACAGGGTGTCCCACTCCACACCCTTGGCGACCTCGGCGATCTTCTTGTCGAGCTTGGCCTGATACTCGGGCGTCAGCTCGGCGGTGTGGCCGCCATACATGGGGCCCATCTGCGCGACGGGTTTCACGTGCGGGTCGAAGGCGAACACGGGGCCTTCCATCTTGCGGCTCCACAGGCCGCTCCAGTCGGGCAGCTTGCTCCATTCCAGCGCCTGACCGCCGTTCGCCTGCTTCTTCAGCGCCTCGTAGTGTTCTTCGGAGGTGGCGTAGGTCCCCACCGGCGGCAGCGGGGCGGCGTCGGCCCCTGGCGCGGCGGCCGTGCCGGACCCGGACGGCTTGGGGGAGCAGGCGCAGAGCAGAGCCAGCGCTGAGACAAGGCACAGCGCGGCGACCCGCGGCGGGGTCACGCGATCAGACATGGAACCTCCCTATCGTTGATCGCCCCGATCTTGACGCCGGGGCTCCCGACGACTGTGCGCGCGGAAATCGCTCGCGAAAAGAGGCGAGGTTCAGGTCATGCCAAGCTGGCGTTGTTGGGTGGCGGAGTCGCGTGCGCCCCAGCGGGCCTTGATCAGGCCCCCTTCGAACTGGAACCATTCCATGGCGGTCAGTTCGTAGGATCTGCCGGTCGGGTTGTCCCGGCCGAGGAACGGACCGACCCAGGTTCCTCGCTCGACGTAGCGGGCGGCCACCGTGTCGCCCTCGGCGCACAGGTCGACCACCTCCAGGGTCATCCGCAGGCCGGAATGCAGGGCCTGCCAGATGGGCATGGCCACCTCCAGCGACCCTGCGCCAGCCACCCCCCAGATTTGGGCGTCTGGGGTGAACAAGGATCGCAGTCGCTCGAAGTCCCCCGCATTGAAGGCCTTCACATAGGCCGTCACTGTCGCCTTGTTCGTTTGCGGGTCCATCGTCGCCTCCCTGCGCGGGCGCGGAACCTGCCCCGAGACAAGCTTGGCCGCAAGCGGGCCGCCCTCGCCGCCGCAAAGGAATCGGACGCCCCCGAAGGATGACGCCCTTGCATCCGCGCCGACTGCGATGACATCTGTAAGAGTAGACGCAGAAAGACGCGGCCGTGTCCGAAGAGTACGACGACTGGGAAATTCCGGCTTCGGCCCAGCCTAGCCCGCGTGACTATGGCTTCGACCTGGATCAGGCCCTGTCCTCGGTGGTGTCCGTGGACGCCCTCATTCCGCCGGACGCCTTCACCGCCTCGGTGCTCGGAACCGAGCGCAGCGGCAGCGGCGTGGTGATCCGCGAGGACGGCGTAGTCCTGACCATCGGCTATCTGATCACCGAGGCGGCGGAGGTGATCCTAACCACCAACGACGGGGTGGAGGTCCCAGGCCACGTGCTCGGCTATGACGCGGGCACGGGGTTCGGCCTGGTGCAGGCGCTGGAGCCGCTGAACCTGCCGGCCCTGCCGCTCGGCGACTCGCGGCACGCGGCGGCGGGAGAGCCGGTGGTGATCGGCGGCGCGGGCGGACGGCGGCGCTCCCTGGCCGCCCGGATCGTCGCCCGGCAAGAGTTCGCCGGCTATTGGGAGTATGTTCTGGACGAGGCCATCTTCACCGCCCCGGCCCACCCGTTGTGGGGCGGCTCGGCCCTGATCGGCGCGCAGGGCGAACTCCTCGGCATCGGCTCGCTACAGCTCCAGCATCGCACGCAGGGGGGGCGGATGATGCCCCTCAACATGATGGTGCCGATCCAGCTCCTGACGCCGGTGTACGAGGATCTGCTCGCGGGCCGGACCGAGAAGCTGGCTCGCCCCTGGCTCGGGGTCTACGCCCAGGAGGTGGAGAGCCGCGTGGTGGTGGTCGGCTTCGCAGGCGAAGGCCCTGCGCATAGGGCGGGGTTGCAGGAAGGCGACGTGGTGCTGAAGGTCGGCCAACTCGAGATCACCAACCTCGCCGATTTCTACCGCGGCATCTGGGCCGCGGGGCCGCCGGGGGTGGAAGTGCCCCTGACCGTCGACCGCGACGGCGACACCTTCGACGTGCTGATCCGCTCCGCCGACCGCGGCGCCTTCCTGAAGGTGCGGCGGCTGCACTAGGCCGCGCCGCGCGGACCCTTCGCCCCCCGCAGCAGCGCGACCAGCGCCCCCTGCTGCAGTTGCTCGTCCTCGTGGTCCTCCGCCAGTTGCTCGTAGAGCCGCGCCGCGCCGTCGTAGATGCGGCCGCCGGGGCCGCCGAGGAAGGCGCCGATCTCCTCCATCTCCGCGACCCAGCGATAGGTCTTGCCGAAGATGCCCGGGGTGCGGCCGGTGAAATAGTCGAGGAGGTCCGGCTGGCTGTCCGCCAGTTCCGCCAGCAGATGGTCGGCGACCCCGGCCTTCAGGGCGCCGAGCAGCACCGAGACCCCTACCGCGTGCAGGCCCTTGGTCAGGCCCGCGTAGCACATCTTCAGGGCCGAGGCCTGCCCCACTGCCCCCTCGATCACCCGCACGTCGAGGCCATAGTCTCTCAGGATCGCGAACCGGCCGGCGTCCTCCCCGGAGGCGTAGAAGGCGGGGCAGTAGCCGGCGGCAGTGGGCGGGCCGCCGACGATGCCCGCGTCGACAAAGGGGGTGCCGGCCCGCTCGATCACCCCGGCGATCTGCCGCACCGTCTGCGGGCTTACCGCATTGCAGTCGACATAGACCGGTGCGGCGCCCAGCCCTTCGATCACCGGCGCCAGCCGTTCGGCGAGGCCAAGGGCGTTCCCTGGCGGGACGATGGACAGGATCAGATCGGCTCCCGCGATCTCCGCAAGGCCGGCGCGCCGCATCCCGGCCGCCTCGGCGCGGGCGACGCTGGCGGCGCTGCGCCCGTCGAGGTCGGTGAGCACGGTCGCGCCGCGCTGGACGAGGCGGGCGCCGACGGGGGCGCCCATGCCGCCCGGGGCGATCACGGCGACGACGGGCGGCTGCTCCATGACCTCAACTCCGGCTTTGACAGGGCTCAATGCCCCGAACAACGATAGGGGAAACCAACAATGTTTATGCCCAGGACGGAATCGCCGCGATGACCACCCGTTTCCCCGACACCATGACCTTCACCGGCTGGGACGCCCCCGCCCGGATCGAGGCCGATGTCTACGACCTCGAGGTCTATGGCGAGATCCCGAAGGAGATCAACGGGACGTGGTACCGGTGCGGGCCCGACCCGCAGTATCCGCCCTTCCTCGGCGACGACATCTACATCAACGGCGACGGCATGGTGACCATGTTCCGCTTCGAGAACGGACATGTGGACCTGAAGCAGCGCTATGTCCGCACCGAGCGGTTCCTGGCCGAGCGCAAGGCCCGCCGCTCCCTCTTCGGCCTCTACCGCAACGTCTATACCGACGCGCCGGAAGCCAAGGGGTTGGGCCGCGGGACCGCCAACACCACCACCGTCTTCCACGGCGGGCGCCTGTTCGCCCTGAAGGAAGACAGCCTGCCGATGGAGCTCGACCCCGACACCCTGGAGACCAGGGGCGAGTGGACCTGGGGCGGCAAGCTGAAGTCCAAGACCGTCAGCGCCCATCCGAAGATCGATCCCGAGACGGGGGAACTGCTGTTCTACGGCTACGAGGCCAGCGGGGACGGCTCCACGGACATCGCCTTCTGCGTCGCGAATAAGGAAGGCGAGCTGGTCCGCGAGGAGTGGTTCCAGTCGCCCTATCCGGCCATGGTCCACGACTTCGCCATCACCCGCGACCACGTCATCTTCCCCATCTTCCCGACTCTGGTGGACATGGACCGGCTGAAGGCGGGCGGCCTGCACTGGATGAGCGATCTCTCCAAGGACACTTATGTGGGTGTGATGCCCCGGTCGGGCACGGTGGCCGACATCAAGTGGTTCCGCCGGCCGGGCGGCCACGCCTACCACGTAATCAACGCGTTTGATGAAGGGGACGGCAGGGTCTGCCTCGACCTCGCCCTGTCGGAGATCAACCCTTTTCCCTATGTGCCCGACGTGTCGGGGGCGCCCTACGATCCGATGAAGGCGGCCTCGGTTTCGACCCGCTGGACCATGGACATGTCCCGCAACGACGACACCCTGGACGAACGCCCCCTCGGCCCGGTCCCCGGCGACGTGCCGCGGGTGGACGACCGGCGTGTCGGCCTGCCCTACCGCTACGGCTACATGGGCCAGGTCGATCCCTTCCGGCCGATGGTCAAGGCGGGGCCGGTGGGCGCCGGCTTCAACCAGATCGGCCAGCTCGATGTGCAGACGGGGCAGAACAACGCCTGGTTCGGCGCCGACACCGACGGCTTCGAAGAGCCCCAGTTCATCCCCACCGGTCCGAACGAGGACGACGGCTATGTGGTGGCGGTCATCGAGCGCCACGACCGCAACACCTCCGACATCGGCATCTGGGACGCCAAGCGCTTCGCCGACGGTCCGGTGGCCTACGCCCGCGTGCCCTTCCGGCTGCGGCTGGCCTTCCACGGTTGTTGGGTCCCGGCGGGGGCGCGATAGCGGACATCGCCTTGCTGAAGCCGCCGGACCTAGCCCCTGGCGGCTCAGCCTCACGCCGCGCTACACTCTCTCCATGACGCGCCGGGAGAGCGCGGGCAGCGGGAGCGAGAGATGAACGGGGCATGGCGGATCGCTGCTTTGGCGGCGGGAGCGGCGATGATGGCGAGCGTAGCGGTCGGCCAGGTGCCGGCGGACCTGAAGGCCAAGATCAAGGAAATCGGCGACGTGGTGGACCCGCCTTCGACGGCGCTGGTCTATCGCCCCCTGCACGGCAGCCCGCCCTACAAGGGGGTGAAGGTGCTGCGCGACCAGTCCTATGGACCGGACAAGCGCAACATCCTCGACGTGTTCGAGCCCGAGACCGGCAAGGGCCCGCGCCCGGTGCTGATCTATGTGGCCGGCGGCGCGGGCAACAAGATCGAGCCGGTTCCGGGAGGCGACGCCTTCTACGACAACATCATGCTGTGGGCGACGAAGCAGGGCATGACCGCGGTCAGCGTCCAGCGCCGCGGCGCCTTCGTCGGCGACGCCAACGCGGAAGACGTGTCGGCCGCCATCCAGTGGGTGCACAAGAATATCGCCAAATACGGCGGCGATCCCAAGCACATCATCATCTGGGGTCATTCGGCCGGCGCCATGAGCGTCGCCAACTACCTCTCGCAGCCCAAGTTCTATGGTCCCGGTGGCGTCGGCGTGAACGGGGCCATCCTGATGGCCGGCCCCTACAATCTGGCGCCGGCGGTGGTCACGGGCTCCGGCCCGGCGATCCGCATGGGGTTGAAGGCGCCGGTCTCCGCCCCGCCCGCCGGTCCGCCCCCCGATCCGGCCATGCTGTTGAAGACCTCCAACCTGCCGGGGCTGAAGGCGCTCAACATCCCGCTGTTCGTCGCCGCCGCCGAGATCGACCCGCCCCGCCTCGTCAACAGCGCCAAGGTGCTGAACGAGGAGCTGCGCAAGGCCGGCAAGACCCCCGGCTTCGTCATCTACAAGGACCACGGCCACATGTCGGAGGTGTTCGCGGTGAACACGGCCGACCATTCCATCACCGATCCGATCGTGGCCTGGATGAAGACCGTCAAATAGGCGGCAGGCTTCGCCGAGGATGCTAACAGGGCGGAATGGCGCCGCTTACCGTCCTGTTCATCGTCGTCGTGGTCCTGGTGACGAGCACCCTTTCGGGGGTGTTCGGCATGGCTGGCGGCCTGCTGCTGATGGGCGGGCTGGCCATCTTCATGCCGGTGTCGGCGGCCTTCGTCACCCACGGGGTGGTGCAGATGATCGGCAACGGCTGGCGGGTGGTGCTGCACCGCCGCCACGTGCAGTGGCCCATCGTCGGCTTCTACGCCGTCGGCTCGGTGGCGATCGCCGCCGTCCTGGCCTTCGTCGCCTATGCGCCGTCCAAGCCCATGCTGTTCCTGCTGCTGGGTCTCGTCTCCATGCTGGCCTGGACGCCGAGGGGCGCCCTGTCCCTCGACGCCGCGAAGCCGGCCCACGGCATTGTGGCGGGCCTGGGTGTTACGGGGCTGAACCTGATCGCGGGGGTGTCGGGGCCGCTGCTGGACGTCTTCTTCGTGAGGACCGGCCTGACCCGCCACCGCATCGTCGCCACCAAGGCGGCGACCCAGGTGCTGGCCCACGGTTTCAAGATCTTGATCTACGGGATTCCCCTGATCCGCGCAGGCTCGGACACCCTGCCGCCGATCTGGCTGTTCGCGCTCACCGCGCCCATGTCGGTGATCGGCACGGTCCTGGGGGGCAGGATCCTCGACCGGATGACCGACGTCCATTTCATCGCCTGGACCCGCTGGATCATCACCGTCATCGGCCTTGTCTATCTGGTCCGCGCCACCCTGCTGTTCGCGGGCGGCACGGGCTCTTGACGGGTGTGGGTGGGCGGCCTTTGCTGCCCCTCGACCGCTGCTAGGGCGGCTCTAGAAGGAAACGTCCATGAAATCGCGCCTGACCCTCGCCGCCCTGTTCGCCGCGTCCCTCTTCGCCGGCCAGGCCATGGCTCAGGAGGCGGTGGTCGGGGTCGCCAATCCGGACGCCCTGTTCACCAGCCCGGACCCCAAGCTGCACGCCAACAAGCAGATCGCCTACCACATCCAGAAGGACCTGCTGGAAGCCAACCGTTGGGACGAGGCCGGCAAGTGGCTGAGCGACCGCTACATCCAGCACAATCCCAACGCGGCGTCGGGCCTCAAGGGCGTGGTCTACTTCTTCACCGAGGTGATGAAGCGTAAGCCCGAGCCCGTGCCGGCCAAGATCAAGACGCCGATCGTCGCCGTGATGGCCGAGGGCGATCTCGTGACCATCATCCGCCCCTACACGGTCAAGGACCCCAAGGACCCGACCAAGACCTATTCCACCACCTGGTTCGACACCTGGAGGATCGTGAACGGCAAGGCCGACGAGCACTGGGACAGCGCCCTGAAGAACTGAGGAGGGTGTTCCGTCAGCCGCCTACCGCCTGGGCCGCCGCTTGCGCGAGGCTGCGGAACCAGGCGGCCGCGGGGGAGTCCTGGTCCTTCGACCAGACCATGGCGATGTCGAGCGCAGGCGCCGGGTGCGGCGGGTCGAAGGCCTGCAGGCCGAGGGGTTTCTCGAAATAGGCCGCCAGCCGTCGCGGCAGCAGGGCGGCCATGCCGGAGCCCGGCAGGATGGCCACCGCCGAATGGCTGTCGGGAAGGCTGAGGCCGATGGTGCGGGACAGCCCCCGGGCCGCCAGCGCCTCCTGGAAGGCGGCCCCGCCGTTCAGCAGCACCCGCCGCTCCAGGCCGTGATCCATCACCGTCTCCCCCTCCGCCTGGGGATCGTCCGCCACGCCGACGACGAGGTGGGGGAGGGCGGCGAGGCGCTCCAGAGTCAACGGGCCCTGGCCGATGGCGTGGCGCGCATCCACCACCCAGACGAGGTCATCCTCCATCAACCGCTGCTTGCCGAACCGGTCGGGGGAGCGGCCGAAGCCGCCAATGGCGAGGTCGAGGCGCCCGGTGTCCAGGCCCTCCACCGGCGACGTCGAGGCGCCGCGCACGGCGATGCTGGCGCCCGGCGCCTCCCGCCCCAGCCGGGCCATCAGTTCGGGCATCAGCACGGTGCAGACATAGCCGCTGGCCGACAGGGTGAAGCGGCGGCGGGTCTGGCCGGGATCGAACTCGGCTGGTTCCAGCGCCGCCTGCAACTGGCGAAGGGCCGGCGCGATCCGCGCGCCGATCTCCACCGCCCGCGGGGTGGGGCGCATGCCTGCGCCGATGCGCACGAACAGGGGGTCGCCCACCGCGTGCCGCAAGCGGTTCAGGGCATGGCTGACCGCCGACTGGGTGAGGCCGAGCCGCTTGGCGGCGGGCGTCACCCCGCCCTCCTCCAGCAGGGCGGAAAACACCCGCAGCAGATTCAGGTCCAGCGCGGATAAATGAAATTCATTCATTTCGTGTGTGATGCCTTATCATTTGAATCATAGAGGCGTAGCCCCTAAATCCGTTCCCGGTATTCCTCCGCCGAGATACAGCCTTGAGCACCGTGACGGCCGGACGCGACCTTCCGATCAACCGGCCGATGATCACCCTGTCGATCATGACCGCGACCGTGATGATCGCCCTCGACACCACCATCGCCAATGTCGCCCTGCCGCATATGCAGGGCAGCGTCTCGGCGAGCGCCGATCAGATCACCTGGGTGCTGACCTCCTACATCGTGGCGGGCGCCATCTTCACGCCCATGACCGGCTGGCTCACCGGGCGGTTCGGCCGCAAGTGGGTGTTCCTGGTGGCGGTGGGGGGCTTCACCTTCACCTCGGCCCTGTGCGGGATCGCCACGTCGCTTGCCGAACTGGTGGTGTTCCGGCTGCTGCAGGGGGCGTTCGGGGCGGCGCTGCTGCCCATGTCCCAGGCGGTGCTGCTCGACATCAATCCGCCGGAGAAGCACGGCCAGGCCATGGCGGTGTGGGGCATGGGGGCGATGCTCGGGCCCATAATGGGGCCGGCGCTCGGGGGCTGGCTGACCGAGAACCTGAGTTGGCGCTGGTGCTTCCTGATCAATGTGCCGTTCGGCCTGCTGACCATGGTCGGCATCTTCATGTTCATTCATGGGGAGCGGCATAAGGTGCAGCTGAAGCTGGATTTCTTCGGCTTCGCGGCCCTCAGCATCGGCATCGCCGCCCTTCAGCTTATGCTGGACACCGGCCAGCTCAAGGACTGGTTCAACTCGCCGGAGATCTGGATCGAGGCGGTGATCGCCGCCATCGCCTTCTGCGTCGTGGCCATCCACACGGTGACGAGCGAGCAGTCCTTCCTGCCGCGGGCCCTGTTCAAGGACAGCAATTTCGTCTTTTCGCTGTTCTTCGGCTTCATCCTCGGGGTGCTGGTCTACGCCACCATGGCGTTGTTGCCGCAGCTTGCGCAGGTGCTGCTGGACTATCCGGTATGGACCACGGGCCTCGTCATGGCCCCGAGGGGCCTCGGCACCCTCTTGGCGATGTTCTTCGTCGGCCGTCTGGTCGGGAAGATGGACCTGCGGCTGATCCTGCTGATCGGCCTGACCCTGGCCGCCGTCGCCAGTTGGCAGATGAGCCAGTTCGCCCTGACCATGTCGCCGGAGAACATGGCCGTGTCGGGCTTCATCCAGGGCATGGGCACGGGGATGCTGTTCGTGCCCCTGTCGGTCGCCGCCTTCTCCACCCTGCCGGCGAAATGGCGGGCCGACGGGGCCGGGGTCTACACCCTGGTGCGCAACCTCGGCGCCAGCGTCGGCATCGCCGTGCTGCAGGGGATGCAGATCTCCAAGGGGATCACGGTGCATTCGGCCCTGACCGAGAAGGTGGTGCCGGGCACGCCGCAGCTTTCGGGTTTCCCGCTCGACCTGTCCACCCCGGCGGGCCTGTCGGTGCTGAACGCGGAGGTCACGCGGCAGGCCTCCATGGTGGCCTATGTGAACGTGTTCCACCTGATGACCCTCATCTGCCTTGTCGCGGCGCCCCTGCTCCTCCTGATGCGCACGCCCAAGCGCGATGCGGCGGCCCCCGATCCGAAGCATCTGGCGGTCGAGTGAGATCGGGCTGGCGAAGGGCGCGCGCCTCCGCTTAAGAGGGGCGGTGAGCCAACCCTCCCATCAGAACGTCGGCGCTGGGATCGCCCTGCGCCTGGGCGCCGTCGTCTGCATGGGGACCATGTCGGCGCTGGTGAAGATGGCGGCCGAGCGCGGCGCCCACACCTTCGAGATCGTGTTCTTCCGCAACTTCTTCGCCTTCTTCCCCATCCTCGCCTACATCGCCGCGACGCAGGGGCTTAGTGTGCTGAAGACCCGCCGGCCGCTGGGCCATGTGGTGCGCGCGGCCATCGGCATCTGCGGGATGATGTGCGGGTTCGCGGCGCTGCCGCGCCTGCCGCTGGCGGAATTCACCGCCATCACCTTCGCCGCCCCGCTGTTGATCACCGCGCTCTCAGTGCCCGTGCTGAAGGAGAAGGTCGGGCCGCACCGGTGGGCGGCGGTGCTGATCGGCTTCCTGGGGGTGATGGTGATGGTCCGCCCGGACCCGCAGCACTTCGTGGGCCTCGGCCCGCTGCTCGCCATCGGCCAGGCGCTGGGCACCGCGGGCGCCATGCTCGCCATCCGCCAGCTCGGCGCGACCGAACCCGGCCCCACCATCGTCTTCTACTTCACCCTGGCCGCCGCCGTGGTCGGGGGCGTGCTGACCCCCTTCGTCTGGACCCAGCCGACGGCGGAGCTGCTGGTGATCCTGATCCTGACGGGGATCGCCGGGGGGATCGGCCAGCTCCTGCTGACCCAGGCCTTCAAGATCGCCCCCGCCGCCCTAATCGCCCCCTTCGAATACGCCTCCCTGATCTGGACCGGACTGATCGGCTATCTCGTCTGGATGGAGACGCCGGCCGTCACCACCATCGTCGGCGGGCTGATCGTCGCAGCCAGCGGCCTCTACATCTTCTGGAGGGAGACAGGCGGGCGAGGGGGCGGTAAAGCGCGGGGCGGATGACGCGGGACCACTACCTCACCCTGGATGCGGCCCGAGGCGTCGCGGCGCTGCTGGTGCTGCTGACCCACATCGGCTTCTTCCTGGGGTTCCCGTTCCTGAAGGGCGGCTATCTCGCCGTCGATTTCTTCTTCCTGCTGAGCGGCTTCGTGGTGGCCGCAGCCTACGAGCGCCGTCTCAGGGGCGGGGGCATGCGCTTCCTCGGTTTCGCGGCGGTGCGCCTGCGCCGCCTCTATCCCCTCTACATCGCTGGGACCTTGCTGGGCGCGGTGCGGCTGTTCCTGGTGCCGGCCTTCGCGGGCAAGCTGCTGCACGATCCCAGCGGCCTGATCACGGCGTTCGTGGCGGCCCTCGTGATGCTGCCCGGCCGGGTGCGGGGGATGACGGAGCTGTTTCCGTTCAATGGGCCTTCCTGGTCGCTGTTCTTCGAGGTCGTCGCCAATGCGGCCTACGGCCTGATCGCCCGGTGGCTGTCGACGGGGGTGCTGATCGCCATCGTCGCCCTTGGGCTGGCCGGCTGCCTCCTCATGGTGGTGGACATCAACAGCCTCGGCGGCGGACCCCGATGGCCCACGTTGCCGTGGGGCTTTGCGCGGGTGGCCCTGTCCTTCTTCGGCGGGGTGCTGATCTTCCGCCTGCGCGGCGGCAAGCCGCCCAAGCCCTCCAACGCCGGCGCCCTGGCGGTTCTCGCCCTATTGGCCGCCGGGCTGTTCGCCGTGCCGGGCGCCAACCCCTGGGACCTTGCGCCAGTGCTGCTGCTGTTCCCCGCCCTCGTCTGGTTCGGCGCCGCGGTGCAGCCAACGGGCTGGCTGGCGGCCGTAGCGACCCGGGCCGGTCCCTGGTCCTACGCCCTCTACGCCACCCACATCCCGATCATGGACCTGCTGGGCCGGGCGCTCCTCCGGGCGCATATCTCCAAGCCGATGACGGCGGCGATCCTGATCCTGGTCTGCAGTTTCGCGGCCTGGCTGGCCGACCGGTTCTGGGACGTGCCGATCCGCCGCTGGCTGGCCGAGCGCCGTCGTACGCGAGCCGCGCGCCTCGCCCTCGAGCCCTAGCCAGCGTATCCGCTGCAGGCGACTGTGGAGCGCGCCGGCTGGCGCAAGACCAAGGTGAAGGAGTGGGCGCGATGGAAACCTGGCTGCTGCCGGCGCTGCTTGGGGTCGGCCTCGCCGCCTCCAGCGGGCTGCGCACCTTCCTGCCGCTGCTGGCCCTGGCCATGGCGGCCAAGTTCCACATGTTCGGGATCGAGCTGAACGCCCAGTTCGCCTGGTTGGGCTCCACCGTGGCGGTCGCCGCCCTGGCCCTAGCGACCGTGATCGAACTGATCGCTGACAAGATCCCCCTCGTCGACCACACCCTGGGCCTCGTCGGCAACGTCAGCCGGCCGCTGGCGGGGGCGGTGGTCGCCGGCGCCGTCTTCGCCAGGGTCGATCCCGCCACGGCGGTGATCGCGGGGCTCATACTCGGCGCCCCCACCGCCTTCGCCTTCCACGCCGCCCAGGCCGGGACCCGGGGCGCCAGCACCGCCACCACCGCGGGGGTCGCCAACCCCATCCTGTCGGTGGTGGAGGATGTCCTCGCCATCCTCACGGTGATGGTCGCCTTCGTCGCGCCGCTGCTGATTCCGGTGATGCTGGGGCTGGTGCTGTGGGCGGTCTGGGGCCTGTTCAGGTTGATCCGCCGCAAGCTCTCAGGGGGCGCGTAAGCCGCCCTTCGCAGGCGCCTCACCCGCCGAAACGGTTACCAATAGATTGACGTCAAGGGCGGGTTGCCCAAAAGACACACAGGCGCGCTCAAGTTCTGAGTGGCCGTTGCGGGCTGCCCTTCCGGAATATATCTCACCCTCAGCGCCGCGTTTGGTTGGCGCATTGTTGGGATGTGTTGAGATGAAATCTGCTCTTATTGCCGGCGTTATCGCCGTCTCTACTGTTGCCATGACGGCTATGCCGGCTGCCGCCCAATCGGTTTCTGCGCCTCAATTCTATGGCAACCTCGGATATACCTTCGTTGACGCAAGCGACGTCAATCTTGGCGCCGTGACTGGCCGCCTCGGCGCGCGTCTCCACCCGAACTTCGGCGTCGAAGGCGAAGCCGCGATTGGCGTGGACGGCGACCGCCAGACCATCGGCGGCGTCAACTACCGCACCAAGCTGAAGCACAGCTTCGCCGGCTACGGCGTGGCCTATCTGCCGCTGACCCCGCAGTTCGAACTGTTCGCCCGCGGCGGCTACGGCACCACCCGCTTCCGCGTTTCGACCGGCGCTCTGAAGGTGTCCGACAGCGAGGGCAGCTGGAACTACGGCGCCGGTGGCCAATATTCCTTCGACGCCAACAACGGCGTGCGCGCCGAATACACCCGCCACGACTTCGGTGGCCTGGTGGGCGATGCGAACGCCTGGTCGCTGTCCTACGTCCGCAAGTTCTAGGCTTCGCTTTAGCGAGGCTTTGAGAGAGGCGCCCCTGTCAAAAGCGGGGGCGCCTTTTTCTTTAGGGCCCACCGCAGAAGGGCGCGCTTAGGACCCCGGCCCCTCGCCCCAGCCGGATTTGGGCTGGCCGTTGCCGCGGAAGAAGGCCTCGATGTGCCGGATCATGCCGTCCTGCACCTTGAACACCTCCATCACCACTGAGCCGTTGTTGCGGGGGAATTCCGGCGGGGTCATGAAGGCGCCCGCGGCGATCACCACGCCCCGCTCCACGTCGGCGATATAGAAGCGGCGGTTCTCCACGTTCCACTTCATGGAGGCGGTCTGGAACTCCCCGCCGCAGCTCCCCGTGGTGGTCGGGGCGTTCACCGTGTAGACGCCAAGCTCGATCCGCTGGCATTCCGGATGCCAGGGCACCTTGCGGTAGTCGATCCGGTGGGACACCGCGTCGAAGTATTTGTCGGCCAGGTCGAACAGCTCCTTGCGGGTGGAGCGTTCCGCAACGGGGACCACGGCGTCGAAGATGCGCTCGGGGGAGGTGATGGTGGACGGGTCGGCGCCGAAGCCGCCCTGCGGCCGCTCATAGGCGATCTCCTCCACCTCGGTGATCTGGCGTCCCTCGACCTTCAGCCGGGCGACGTAGAACCACCAGCGCGGGGCAGGCAGGGGCGTTGCGGGAGCCGCAGCGCCCGGGCGGGGCGTGGCCATGGTCAGGATGCCGTAGAACACCGCCGAGCCCGTCACTGGATCGACGAAGGTCTGGCGATAGGTCAGCCTCCGCGCCGGCCCCCACGCTTCGCTCTTGCCGAGCGGGCCAGCCACGCCGTTGAAGGTGGCCCGCGCCTTGGCGCTCATCGGCAGCTTCGAGGCGTCGTTATCGGTCAACGCCTCGGTGTAGTCGTACATGGTCTTGAGCAGGCAGCGCCGGTCGCAGGCCGATTGCGCCGCCTCGGTGGAGGCAGGGATGGAGACCAGCGACACCAACGCAAGCATCAAGCACGCGAACAACGGCCGCATGGCCTTCCTCCCTCGATTGTTGTGGTTCTGTCTTCAGTCGGTGATCTTCCCCGTCACCGGATGCACGAAATGGAACGGCACCTTACGGGTGGCCGGCCACACCACCGGGGTCGGGCCCGCGCGGATCTCGTCCGGGCCGATAGGGTCTTCGGGGTAGAGCTTGCCCAGCGGCGGCAGGTGGGCCTCGCTGCCGCCCCAGCCCTTCTCGTAGCTGGCCTGCCACAGCATGTTGTAGTTGAGCAGCTTGATCTTCCAGACCCCGTCCTCGCGGACATATTCGTTCTCGTAGATGCCGCCTTCCCAGAAGCCGGAGGCGGGCAGGCCGTCCTGGTTGTCGCGGCTTTCGTGGCTGCCGCCCTGCATGAAGCAGCGGGCGCGGCCCTGGGCGGTCTTGCGGTCGTCGGCCACGTGGATGATGTCCTGCATGATCAGGTGCTCGTACAGGAACCCTTGGATCGGCCCGTTCACGCCCTTGGTGAAGAAGTTGCGGAACCAGTCGCAATAGAGCCGGTGGACGCCGGTCTTGCCCTTGTAGACGCCGTTGAGGAACATCAGCTCGCTGTCGTCGGCGAACAGGTCGACCACCTCGTCGTACATGTGTTTGTCGAGGTAGTAGCCGTAGGCGTACTGCACCGTGCGGATGGCGTTGACGTCCTCCAGCTTGCCCACCTGATCCGCAAGCTGATCGACCTTCCGCGCCAGGGCGGCGATGTCCGTCATGGTGTTCCTCTCTCGCGCGTTTCTTGGTCCTTCCCCCATCGAGGGAGAAAGGCGTTTTTAGTCGTTGACCAACTTGAGCACCGCCTCGGCGTATCTGTCGAGCTTGGACTGGCCGACGCCGCCGCAACTGGCCAGCGCCGCTGGGGAGGCGGGCCGGGCGCGGGCGATCTCGGCCAGGGTGCGGTCGTGGAAGATGACGTAGGGCGGGACCTTCTGGCGCGCCGCTTCGTCGCGGCGCCACGCGCGCAGGCTCTCGAACAGCATCTGCTCGTCCGGCCCGAGTTCGACGGTGGGGGTGAAGCCCCGGCGGCTGCGCTCGGCCCGTTCGGGGCGGACCTCCTTCAGCCGGCGCACGCCGATGCGCCGCTCCCCGCGATAGAGGGCCCGCACCCCGGTGGGGTCGCCGAGGCCGATCAGCGGGCGGCCGTCGTTGGGGTCCTCCTGCAACAGGCCCTCGAACAGGAGCTGGTCCAGCAGGTCGCGCCAGCCCGGGGCGCTCAGCTCCTGGCCGACGCCGAAGGTGGAGAGGCCCGCCTCGTGGGCGCCGACGTCCTTCACCTTGCCCAGCAGGTGGTCGACGATGCGGCCGCGGCCGAACCGCCCGCCCAGGCGATGCACGGCGGAGAGGGCCTTCTGCGCCGCCTCGGTGGCGTCCTCCGCTTCGGGGGGGCTGAGGCAGAGGTCGCATTGGCCGCAGGCTTCAACCCCCTGCTCGCCGAAGTAGCGGCGCACGGCGGCGGCGCGGCAGTTGACCCCGTCCAGCATGGCGTAGAGCTGGTAGAGCTTCCTGAACTGCACCTGCTTGACCGCGTCGGACACCTCGCGGGTCTCGATACGCCGCCGGGCCCAGGCCATGTCGGCCGAGCCATAGAGGGTGATGCCCTCCGCCGGCGCCCGGTCGCGGCCAGCCCGGCCCACCTCCTGCCAATAGGCCTCGATGGCGGCGGGGGGATCGGCGTGGATGACGTAGCGGACGTCGGGCTTGTCCACCCCCATGCCGAAGGCGATGGTCGCCACCATCACCGCCTCGTCGGCCTCCAGGAAGGTGGTCAGCCGCCGGGCGCGCAGATCCTTGTCGAGGCCGGCGTGATAAGCCAACGCCGGCACGCCGGACGCGGCCAGCCGCGCGGCCAGCTTCTCGGTCCCGTCGCGGGAGCCGGCGTAGATCACCCCCGACCGGCCGCGCCGCTCCGCCACCAGGGCCTCCACCCGCGCATGGCCCTGGCCCCGCTTGCGTTCGGCGAACAGGGCGAGTTCGGGGCGGGCGAAGCTGTCGACGAACTCCCTGGCGCCTTCCAGGTGCAGCTCGTTGCGGATGTCGTTGCGGGTGGGCGCGTCGGCGGTGGCGGTGACGGCGAGGCGCGGGACGGCGGGGAACAGCTCGGCCAGCCGCCCCAGCATCCGGTATTCGGGGCGGAAATCGTGGCCCCACTGGCTGACGCAGTGGGCCTCGTCGATGGCGATCAGCGCCAGCGGGATGCTCGCCAGGCGCTCCAGCACCCAGGACTGCATCAGCCCTTCCGGCGACATGTAGAGCAGGTCGAGCTTGCCGGCCTCCACCCGCCGCCAGGTGTCGGCTCTAGAGGCCGGGTCGGCGTTGGAATCGAGCCGGGCGGCGGCGACCCCCGACTGCTGCAGACCGGCGACCTGGTCGGCCATCAGCGCGATTAGCGGCGAGACGACGAGGCCCACCCCTTCACGGGCGATGGCGGGGATCTGGTAGCAGAGGCTCTTGCCCCCGCCGGTCGGCAGCACGGCCATGGCGCTGCGTCCGGCCATCAACTCGCCGATCACCTCCGCCTGCAGCCCGCGGAAATCGGCGTGGCCGAACACACGGCGCAGGATGTCGCGAGGCGAGGGGAGGACCGATTCGTGGATCACCGTTGAACTATTGGCGCCGGGCGATTGATCGCAAGCGCGGCCTGAACAACTATCCCCACCCACCGAACCGATACGCAGAAACAAAGAGGCTGGAAATGTCCTTCGACCCCGTCGCCACCGCCAAGCTGATCCGCTCGCTCGGGCCGGAGATCGCCATGCCTTCGCTGGGGGTGATCGCCGGCCACTACGGCCCCCATCACGAGACCGAGCCCTATCAGGGGGTGCGGGTGTTCCGCGACATCCCCTATGGCAAGCATGACCGGCACAAGCTCGACATCATCGAGCCGGAGAGCGCGTCGAAGGACAATCCGGTGCTGCCGGTGCTGCTGTTCGTCCACGGCGGCGGGTTCGTCGGCGGCGACAAGCGCAATCCCGGCACCCCCTACAACGACAACGTCGCCTTGTGGGCCGCCCGTCACGGCATGGTGGGAGTGAACATCACCTACCGTCTCGCCCCGGAGCACCAATACCCGGCCGGCGCGGAGGATCTGGGCGCGGCCATCGCGGCGGTGAAGAAGCACATCGGCCAGCACGGCGGCGATGCGAACAAGATCTTCATCCTCGGCACCTCTGCCGGGGCGGTGCACGTGGCCACCTATGTGGCGCGCAAGGACCTGCACCCGAACGGCGATTCCGGGGTCGCCGGCGCCATCCTGCTGTCGGGCATGTACGACCTGACCAAGGGGCCGCACAACGACATGCACTACGCCTACTATGGCAAGGACGCCTCGACCTATGCGGCCGCTTCAACTGTGCAGGGCCTGGTGGACAGCGACATTCCGCTGTTCCTCGTTCTCACCGAGATGGACCCTTCGGACTTCCAGGCCCAGACCCTGCAGGTGGTGAACCGCTACTTCGAGAAGCATGGGGTGTGGCCGAACTTCGTGAGACTGCAGGGGCACAGTCATTTCTCTTCCACCCTGCATATGAACACCCCGGACAACTACCTTGGGGAGCAAATCCTCGATTTTGTACACAATGTTGCACCGGCGAAACTTTAATTGATCCTGCCGGGGGCATCTTCCGGCGACGACGTAAAGCAGCTAAGCAGGTCGGGCAGACAGCGTAGCAAGGTGGCGCGGCGGGCTTCCGTCCGCGTCGCTGATCCTTCATTGTCCCCCCAAAAGAATGATCGGGAGGATCTCTATGAATAGATTTCAAAAGTTCGCCCTGACGGCGGGCTTGGCGGCGAGCGTCGCCATCGGCTTCGGCGCGAACTTCGCCCAGGCCCAGGGCGTGCAGGAAGCCGAGTGGCCGGCGGCTTTGAATCCGGAGAATCTGGCCAAGAAGCGCCCCAAACCGCCGTTCGACCTGACCGGTACTTGGCAGCAGGACCTGAAGCCGCGCAACGGCGTGGCGCAGAGCTTCCGTTTCGGCCCGCCCTATCCGAAGTTCAAGGAAGCCGGCCAACAGGCGCTGATCGAGGGGGAGAAGGCGGCCAAGGCCGGCCTCGCCTATCGCGACAGCATCGGCCAGTGCTTCCCCGCGGGCCTGCCCATGATCTCCACCCGGGTGTGGCCGATCGGCATGATCCAGCTGCCGACCTCCATCTGGATGGTCCACGCCTTCCTGAACTCGTTCCGGATCGTCTACATCGACGGCCGCGAGCACACCGATCCCGATCTGCGCATCGACACCTATAACGGCGAGTCGATCGGTAAGTGGGAAGGCGACACCCTGGTGATCGACACTGTGGGCTTCAACCCGGACCAGCACTACATCGACAGCGGCATCCCCACGAGCGACAAGCTTCACATCATCGAGCGGGTGAAGATGGTCGACAAGGACACCCTCCAGTTCGACTACATCATGACCGACCCAGAGAACTGGGAAGGCGAGTGGAAGTCGACGAAGTACTATTCCCGCCGGAACATGGAGATTCCGGAAGTCGAGTGCACGCCGCGCCTGAACGAGCGGATCACGGCGACGCAAGGCCACCGCGCCGAAGACAAATAAGCGCCGGACATCGGAACGGAGGCGAGGGTTCGTCCCTCGACCGCAGCCCCTCCTCCCTTGCGGGAGGAGGGGTTTTTCGTGGCGTCTACCGCGGCGGGGCGCGGGTGCCGGCGTCGATGCGGATCACCTCGCCGTTGAGGTAGCTGTTCTCGACGATGTGGGCGACGAGGCTGGCGAATTCCTTGGGCAGGCCCATGCGCTTGGGAAATTCCAGGGTGCCGATCAGCCGCTCCTTCACCTCCGGCGGCGCGCCCGCGCCCATCGGCGTCTCGAACAGGCCGGGCGCCACGGTCATCACCCGCACGCCGAACTGCGACAGGTCCCGCACCATAGGCAGCATCAGGCCGATCACGCCGGCTTTAGACGCAGCATAGGAGATCTGGCCCATCTGGCCCTCGATGCCGGCCAGGGACGAGATGTTGACGATCACTCCGCGTTCGCCGGTCTCGGCGTCCGGCTCGTTCTTCAGCATCTCGGCGGCGGCCAGCCGGTCGACGTTGAAGGTGCCGATCAGGTTGACGTTGATCACCTTGGTGAAGTCCGCGAGGGCCATCGGGCCGCCCTTGCCGACGATGCGGCCGAGCTTGCCGGGGATGCCCGCGCAATTGACCACCACATGCACCGCGCCGAACGCTGCCACAGTGGCGGCGACGCCGGCGACGGCCGAGGCTTCGTCCGACACGTCGACGCGGGCATAGATGGCCTTGCCCGGGTGTTTGCCGGCCAGCGCCTGACCCTTTTCATCGTTCAGGTCGAAGATGGCGACCTTGCCGCCGGCGGCGATGAACCGCTCCACCGCGGCTTCGCCCAGGCCCGACGCGCCGCCGGTGACGATGGCGACCTTGTCCTTGATGTCCATGCTCGTTTCCTCGGATTTTGGCTCAGTAGCCTTTGAACTGGGGCGCGCGCTTTTCCATGAAGGCCCGACCGCCCTCGGCGGCGTCGTGGGAGCGCATGTATTCGGAGGCCGTCAGCTTTTCGTTGTGAAGGGCGACATCCATGGGGATGTCGAGGGACTGGGTCAGCAGGCGCTTCATATGCTTCAGGCCGAGGGGGCTCTTGGCCGCCAGCTTTTCCGCCAGCTTCTGGGTCTCGTTCTCGAAGCTTTCCGGCGGCCACACCTTGGAGACCAGACCCCAGGACACCAGTTCGGGCGCCAGCAGCAGCTCCCCGGAGAACATCAGGTAGCGGGCGCGATTGACGCCGATCACCCTCGGCAGCCGCACCGTGGCGCCGCCGCCGGGCAGGGCGCCGAAGTTGGAATGGGCGTCGCCGATCTTGGCGGTCTCGGCGGCGACGATGAAGTCGCACATCAGGGCGAGTTCCAGCCCGCCCCCTGCGGCGACCCCGTTCACCGCGGCGATCACCGGCTTCTCGAGGTTGTTCAGCACCTCCTCCATGGCGCTGCCCAGCGCCAGGAAGTCGGGTTCGGGGGAGGGGGGGGCCGTGCGGTCGGGCAGGGCGCCGCCGAGGTCGGCGCCGGCGCAGAAGCCGCGGCCCTTGCCCGAGAGCACGATCACGCGCGTCTCCTCGCGGTCGCGCAGCGCGATCAGCGCGTCGCGCAGTTCGCGCATGCAGCCCATGGAGATGGCGTTCAGCGCTTGGGGCCGGTTCAGGTAGAGCCAGGACACCGCGCCCCGGTGCTCGACGATCAGGTCGTTGTAGGTGGTCATGGGGTTTCCTCAGATCTTTCGTTCGCGCCCGGCCCAGAAGTGGTCGCGCACCTTGCGGCGCAGCACCTTGCCGACGGCGCTGCGGGGCACTTCGTCCCAGAATTCATAAGCCTTCGGGCACTTGTAGCTGGAGAGCCGCTCGCGGCAGAAGGCGTTGATGGCGGCGGCGTCCAGGGTCGCTCCCGTCTTCAGCTCGATGACGGCGGTGACCTGTTCGCCCCAGTCCTCATGCGGCGCCCCCACCACGGCGCAGTCCTGCACGGCGGGGTGGGCCAGGATCGCCTTCTCCACCTCGGACGGGAAGATGTTGAAGCCGCCGGAGATGATCAGGTCGCGCTTGCGGTCCACGAGGTAGAGCCAGCCCTCGGCGTCCTTGACCCCGATGTCGCCGGTGTGGTGCCAGCCGAACTTCTGCGCCCGTTCGGTCTCCTCGGGGTTCTTGTAGTAGCCCTGCATGATCTGGTCGCCGCGCATGACGATCTCGCCCGGCGTTTCCGGCGGCAAAAGATTGCCGTCGTCGTCCATGATCTCGACCTGCATGTAGAGGCTGGCCTTGCCAACGCTGCGGAAGCGCCGTTCGTCGCCCGTCTGCAGGAACCTCACGTGATCCTCGGGGGAGAAATAGGTGCCGAGGACGCCAACCTCGGTCTGGCCGAAGGAATTGGTCATGACGGGACCGAACACCTCCATCGCCTCCTTCACCTTCTCCGGCGGGATGGGGGCGGACGAATAGGTGAAGTAGCGGAGCGAGCTGTAGTCGTACTTCCGCACGTCCGGATGCGACAGCATCCGGTAGATGGCGGTGGGCGGCAGAAAGACATGGGTCACCCGGTGTGTCTGGATCGCCTCCATCACCGCCACCGGATCGAAGCCGGGCAGCAGGACGTTGGTGGTTCCCATCGGCGCCATCACCAGGGCCGAGCCCCCCGCCGCATGGGTCATGGGGGCGGCGACGAGGTGGACCGGATGCTCGGTGCGCACGATCTGCATCGCCTGGGCGATCATCACCTCCCACGACAGGTGGGGCATCATCACCCCCTTGGGCATGCCGGTGGTGCCGCCGGAGAAGAACAGGGTGGCGAGGTCGTCGCGCCTCCGCAGCACCAGCGGCGAGACCTCGGCTTCGCCGGCGATGAACTGTTCAAGGGAGGCGTAGGGAGCGTCCGCCTCCTCCACGCAGACCACGTGGCGGATACGGGGGCAGCGGGCCAGGATCTGGCGCACCGCGTCGCCGAACTGGGCGGCGTAGAACAGCACCTCCGCCTCGGTGTGGTCGAGGATGTAGACGGTTTCCTCGATGGTGTTGCGCACGTTCACCGGCGCCCAGACGCAGCCGGCCCGCAACAGGCCGATCACGCACTCGAAGGCGCGGGCGGCGTTGTGGCTGTAGACCGCCGCACGGGTCCCGGGCGCGATCCCTTCGCGCCGAAAGGCGTTGGCGATCTGGTGGGAAAGGCGTTGCACTTCGCCGTAGGAGCGCCGTGTGGCGCCGTCGACGAGAAAGGCGCGGCCCGGATCGATCTCCGCGCCTTTGTCGAAGAACTCGATGACGTGCATGGCCGCTCCGGGACGGGTGGGGTCTAGGCGCGCTTCAGGATGGTGACGCAGCTCGCCGCATCCTCGACGCCCCAGAAGCCGCCGCTGCAGCAGGCCATGGCGGTGTCCGCGCCCTGCACCGTGCGGCCGCCGGCTTCCCCGCGAAGCTGCAGGGTCAGCTCGTGCAACTGGCCGAGGCCGGTGGCGGCCACGGGGTGCCCCTTGGACTCCAGGCCCCCTGACGGATTGACCGGGATACGGCCGCCGAGCGACGTCTCGCCGGCTTCCGCGGCGACCCCGCCTTTGCCGACTTCGATCAGGCCGGAGGCTTCGGTCTGGCTGATCTCGGCGTAGGCGCTGGCGTCGTGCACTTCCGCGACGGAGATGTCACGGGGCTGCAGGCCCGCCATGTCGAAGGCGGCGCGGGCGGCCCGGCGCAGGGCCGAGCGCTCGATGTCCTCCAGGTCGCGGTCGACCCCGGCCTTCAGGGTGCTGGCGAGGACGCGCACCGCGCCCGCGCCGTCGAAGCGGGACAGAGCCTCGCGGCTGCATAGCACCACCGCGGCGGCGCCGTCGCTGACCGGCGCGCACATGGGCAGGGTCAGCGGCCAGGCGATGATCCGGCCCGCCAGCACCTGCTCGATGGTGAAGTCCTTCTGGAACTGGGCCAGCGGGTTCATGGTCGAGTGGTGGTGGTTCTTGGCGGCCACGGCGGCGATCTGGCGCCAGGTGGTGCCGTACTTCTTCATGTGCAGCCGGGCGTTCACCGCATAGGCGTCCATGAAGATGCTGCGGATGCGCTCGTCGATCACCGCTTCGGGGGGCGGCAGGATGTCGGCGACCCGCGGCAGGTGGCCTTCCACGAAGGCGGTGACCTGGGCAAGGTCCTCCGGCTGGCCGAAGGTGGCGAGCTTCTTGGCCTTGTCGTCGGTGTTCAGTTTCTCCGACCCCACCGCCAGGGCGACGTCGGCGAAGCCGCCGGCCACCTTCTCGAAGGCGAGGTTGAAGGCGGTGGAGCCGCCGGTGCAGGCGTTCTCCACATTGGCGAAGAAGCCCCCCTGGATGCCCAACGGCCGCAGGGCGTGCTGGCCCCGGATGCCATGCTGCCCCTCGATCGCCCCCTGAGCCGTATTGGCATAGAAAGTCGCCTCGATATGATCGGGCTGGGCGCCGGCGTCAGCGAGGGCCGTGCTCACCGCGCGGCGGGCCATTTCGGCGACGGAAAGGTCGGCGTGGACGCCGAAGGGGGTCATCCCGACCCCGACGATGAAAACTTCGCGCATAACTTCACCTAGCAATGATAGGGAAAAACTGCAAGTGATTGAACGATGAACCTGGACCATGTCGCAATTCTCGATTTCCTGAAGGGGGACGGCGCGCCGGTGAAGCTGGAGGCCAACCCCTTCATCAAGGAACTGCAAGGCGAGCTGATCGCCGCCGACGCCGACGCCGGAACCGTCTCCATCGCCTTCGAACCGGGCCCGCAGTTCCTGCAGGGCCTCGGGGTGATCCAGGGCGGGGCGACCACCGCCATGCTGGACTTCGCCCTCGCCTTCGCAGCGCTGGTGCGCTCGCCGATGGGGACCATGTTCGGCACCGTCAGCCTGTCCGTCCACTTCATGCGCCCGGTCACGCCGGGGCGCTGGGTGGCGCGGGGCCGGGTCGTCCGCCAGGGCTCGCGGATGATCTTCGCGGATGCCGATCTGGTGAAGGAGGGGCAGGATTCCCCCGTCGCTTCGGCGAGCGGGGTCATGGCGATTTCTGGCGGCCCGCCGCGTTGAGCGGCGGCGCAGTCGGAGTAGGATCAGAAAAAATAAAGTGGGCGAGGAAATTGGATGCGAGTGATCGGCGATCTGTCGCGGGTGAACGCCAGGCGCTACCCGACCAAGGTCGCGCTAAGGCTGGGGGACGCCACCCTCACCTACGCCGAGCTTGACGCCCGCAGCAATCAACTCGCCCACGCCCTGATCGCCCGTGGCGTCGCCGTAGGGGATCGGGTGGCGCTCCTCGCCCACAACCGGCTCGACTTCGCGGTGGTGACGCAAGCGATCGCCAAGGCGGGGGCGATCATCGTGCCGATGAACTTCCGCCTGCAGGCCGGCGAGATCCGCTACATCCTGGAGAACGCCGAGCCCAAGGTGCTGCTGATGGAGGCCGGTTTCACCGACGCCGTGGCCGACGCCGTCGGGGGCATGTCGGGGCCCGGCCCTGAGATCATCATCCTCGCCGACGACGACGCGCCGGCGACGCTCGCGCCCACCCTGCGCAGCATCAGCGAGGGCCGCCCGACGACCCAGCCCGACGTGAAGGTGGATCAGGCGAGCCCCTTCGCCATCATGTACACCAGCGGCACGACGGGCTTCCCCAAGGGGGTGCTGCTCTCCCACGAGAGCTATTTCCGCATGTATCTGGCGACGGCGGTGGAGGCGCGGCTCCGGCACGAGGACGTCTATCTGATGGCCGTGCCGATGTTCCACAACGCCGGCATGCACATGGTTCTGCACCAGTCCCTGTTCATGGGCTCGACCGGGATCATCCACCGCGGGGCGTTCGATCCGGAAGTGATCTTCAAACTGATCCAGGATCACAAGATCACCTTCGCGGTGCTGGTGCCGACCACCGTGGCGCTGATGGCCTTCCATCCGAAGGTGGGGGACTACGACCTCTCCAGCCTCGACAAGATCTTCTATGGCAGCATGCCGATCACCCGCCGCATCATCGATCAGGCGCTGCAGGTCTTCCCCAAGGTGGAGTTCACCCAGCTCTACGGCTCGACCGAGACCGGCATGCTCAGCGCATTGCGCTGGGCCGACCACAAGGAGTGGCTGCACGTCACCGGCCACGAAGCCCTGCTGGGCGAGATGCGCATCGTCGGCGAGGACGGCCGTGACGTCGCGGTCGGCGAGGTGGGCGAGGTGATCGGCCGCCAGAGCACCCAGGGCATGATCGGCTACTGGCGCAATCCCGAGGCGGAAAAGGGGGCGATCCGCGATGGCTGGATCTATTCCGGCGACCTCGCCCGGCGGGAGGAGAGCGGCTTCTTCACCCTGGTCGACCGCATCAAGGACGTGATCATCTCCGGCGGCGAGAACATTTATCCCAAGGAGGTCGAGAACGTGCTGGCCGCGCATCCGGCGGCTCGGGAGGTGGCGGTGTTCGGCATCCCCGATGAACTCTATGGCGAGAGCGTCTGCGCCGCCGTGGCGTTCTTCCCGGGCCAGACGGCGCCGGCGGCGGAGCTGATCGAATTCTGCAAGGCCCGCCTCGCTGGCTACAAGCGCCCGAAGCAGATCGACGTGCACGAGGCCCTGCCGCGCAATTCCAGCGACAAGGTGCAGAAGACCGTGTTGCGCCAACCCTATTGGGCCGATCACCGCCGATGAGCGGTCCGGCCCCCTACCGCCCCTTCCGCCTCGGTCCGACCGCGGTCGAGACGGAGCGGCGGGCGGACGGCTCCATCCTGATGCGCTCCCCGGTCCCGCTGGGCCCCTATCCGGTGAAGATCACCGACCGGCTGGTGGAGACGGCGAGGGCGCACCCCGACCGGGTGCTGATCGCGCGGCGCGAGCCCGCGGGCGGGCCCTGGCGAGAGGTCACCTATGGCGAGGGGTTGCAGATCATCCGCCGCCTCGGCCAGGGGCTGCTCGACCGCGGCCTCACCCCCGAGACGCCGGTGGTGGTGCTGTCCGGCTCCAGCATCGAGCATGCTTTGCTGATCTTCGCCGCCATGCATGTGGGCGTGCCCTACGCCTCGCTGACCCCGGCCTATTCGCTGCTGTCGACCGACTTCGCCAAGCTGAAACAGCTTACCGCCCTGCTGACCCCCGGCCTCGTCTACGCCGAGGACGGGGAGGCCTTCGCCAGCGCTATCGAGGCGGCTGTCCCGCCGGACGTGGAGGTGGTGGTCAGGCGCTCGCCGCCGCCAGGGCGTACGGCCACCCTGTTCGACGACCTGGCCGCCACCCAGGCGACCGGGGCGGTGGAGGCGGCGGCCGCCAAAGTCGGGCCGGACACCATCGCCAAGATCCTGTTCACCTCCGGCTCCACCGGCACGCCCAAGGGGGTGATCAACACCCAGGGCATGCTTTGCTCCAACCAGCGGATGTTCAACGCCGTGCTGCCGGGGATGGAGGACCAGCCGCAGGTGCTGATCGACTGGCTGCCCTGGCATCACGCCTCGGGGGGCAACCAGATCCTGGGGATCATCCTCTACAACGGCGGGTCGCTGTACATCGACGATGGGCGGCCCATGGCGGGGGCCTTCGATCAGACCATCGCCAACCTGCGCGAGATCGCCCCCACCACCTATTTCACCGTACCCAAGGGCTATGTGGAGCTGATCCGCCACCTGAAGGCGGACGCGGCGTTCCGCGACCACTTCTTCTCCCGGGTCGGCATGTTCTACTACTCCGGCGCCGCCTTGCCCGATCACGTGATCCACGAGCTGAACGAGCTTTCGACCGCGGCCTATGGCGAGCGGATGGTGATGATCTCGGGCTATGGCGCCACCGAGATCGGCCCCCTCGGCCTGTGCGCCAACTGGCACACCGAGCGATCGGGCCTCGCCGGCCTGCCCGTGCCCGGCGCGGAGCTGAAGCTCGCCCCCTTCGGCGACAAGTATGAGGCGCGGATGAAGGGGCCGGGGATCATGCCCGGCTATTGGCGCAGCCCCGAGCTGACCCGCGCCGCCTTCGACGAGGAGGGCTGGTACAGGATGGGCGACGCCCTGGCCTTCGTGGATGCGGAAGACCCCGGCCAGGGGCTCGCTTTCGACGGCCGCATCGCCGAGGACTTCAAGCTGACCACCGGCACCTGGGTCAATGTCGCCAACCTTCGCGGCGGGTTGATCGATGCGGCCAGTCCCCTGATCTCCGACGTGGTGCTGGCCGGGGCGGGGCGGGAAACCCTCGCCGCTCTGATCTTCCCCAACCTTGTCGAGCTGGCCGAAGCCGCGGGCCTGCCGACGGACACCGAGCGCGCCGCCCTGCTCGCCGATCCGAGGGTGCGGGGGCTGTTCCAGGAGGTGCTGGATCGCCTCGCCGCCAAGGCCACCGGCTCATCCCAGCGCATCGCGCGGGGGGTGTTGATGCTCGAGCCAGCGTCCGCCGCGGCCGGGGAGATGACCGACAAGGGCACCATCAACCAGAAGGCCCTGCTCGCCAATCGCAAGGCGATGGTGGACGCTCTATACGCAGACCCGCCGCCGGAGTGGGCGATCGTGGCCGCTTAGAGCGCGTCAGGCCGGTGGATGCGCTGTGGGAGTCACGGAAAACTCCCCTAAGGCGGGTGTTTTTTATGAAAAACTCGCCTACCACCGCCCCATAGGTTGTGTTCCCGGTTTGATCCCACTAGCTTTGCGGGAGTTATCGGGAGGGAGCAGCTATGACGGCAGAGAATGTGATGATTGGGACTGCGCCGGCCAAGGCCAAAGTGGGCTTTCTGCTGGGCGTGGGAATCCTGCTGCTGCCAATTGTTTTTGTCTGGTGGCTGCTCAAGCCGGGCTACAGCCTTCTGGCCCGCGTCGTGGGCTTCGGCTGGCTTGGCCTGATCGTACTTGCCATTCTTGGGAGTTCCGGGGGCGGAAGCTCCAATCCGCAGAGCGCTAAAACGCCGGCGGTGACGTCCAGCGGCTCCGAGACAGCCACGACAGTATCGGAGCCCGTGGCGCCGGCCGCTTCCAAGTCCAAATGGACCTATTCGGAAAGCGTCGACGAGATGCGCGGAACGAAAACACGGCTGGCCACCCTCGAAAGCACGAACGAATTGAAGTTCGGCTTTCCGTACGATGGCGGTACCACGCAGTTGATGTTGCGCCAGCGTCCCCAAGACGGACTGAACGTCATCCTTGAGGTCAAAGGTCAGTTTGTCTGCAACAGCTTCAGCGATGATAAGATCACGGCGAAATTCGATGACGGCCCTATTCAGTCGTTCGGATGCGCCGAACCTAGCTCAGGCGGCACGGGAACTCTGTTCGTTAAGAGCGAGAAGCGCTTCCTTGAAAGCCTGAAGAAGGCCAAAACCCTGACGATCGAAGCCGAGTTTTACGAAGCAGGGCCCCGCCAGATCAGTTTCGATGTGGCTGGCCTGAACTGGGAGTAGATCGTCCGCAGGCTTTTTCCCCGCCTTGCGGACCCGGTTGGCTGATCGCCAACGAATCGCGGTTCGCAAGGTGGCGGAGAGGCTGACGATCCAGGCGAAATCCGCAGGGGCTCTCTAGCTTGGCGGCCATGTCGGGCGCGCTGTTGCGGCCTCCTTAGGCCCAAAGGCGATCGAGGGTCAGAGGACGGTGATGGTTCCCTTCGCGACGACGAGGCCGGTGGGCGTTCCCGTGGTCGAGCCGCCCAACGGCTCCAGGGTGACCACCACCCCGACACCCTCGACCACCCGGCGCAGCACCTCCGGCGGCAGCACGACCTTCAGCGGACGAGATGGGTTTAGCAACGCGACCGCGTGGGGACGCTCGCCCGCGAACACCAGCCAGAGCTGCGCCGAGCGGGTGGGGTCCGGCGCCGGCTGGCCGGGGGCGCGCAGCACCCCCTGCTCGGCGTCCACGGTGACGATATAGGGCTCGATAAGCTCGGGCGGGCCAAGGGAAGCGGCGAAGGTCGCGCCGTTGATCACCGCCGAAGGGGGCGGGCTGAGCCAGTTGGCGGCGATGGCGAGGGCGGCGACGATCAGGGCGAGCGTGGTGGCCACACGCCAGAACAGGAGGTTCCGCCAAAGACCCTGCCGCCGCCAGCGCCGAGTCTCATGGACGGTGGGCTCTGGGCGGTAGATGTAGTCTTCGTCGTTGGCCGGTTGCGCGGACATCCGCCTCATATAGCGCTAGTGGCGGTGATGAGGACCATGGCTTTGTGTCCGAGCTGTTTCCCGGGCGATGCGCCGCCAGTTCCACAGGTGGGCCGCCGTCAGGAACAGGCTACCGACGATGGTGACCACTTCCTCGGACCCATGGCTGGGCCATCCCGCCACGCCCGCCACCAGTCCGGCCAGCCCGATCGCCGCCAGGGTCAGCACCCCGGCCGGTGCGCGGCGCCCTCCCACCTTGCTCAGGAAGGCGAAGCCGGACAGCGGCGCAGCGATCAGCACGAACACAAGATGCACCCATTCAGCATGGGTCCAGGCGGTCAGCGCCGGCAGCAAGGCGGCGATGACGGGTAGGATCAGGCAATGGGCGAGGCAAAGACCGGAAAGGCCGATCGCCGTCATATCGAGCAGGCGGGCCTTTACGGTCTTCATCAAACGCGGCTCCGACTGCGGCGGAACCAGAGGCCGCCTGACCCTCTAAATGTTACGTCATAACGTTTAGGTCAAGGGCGCATTTGGGAGGGCCGTGCGTCAGTTGCGCGCCACCGCCACACCCATGATCTGGTCGAGGCGCCGGCTGAGCAGCTCGCGATCCCAGTCCCGCAGCTCGCCGCCGTGGCGTTGCCTGCGGAAGTTGGCTTCGCTTTTCAGGGCGCGAAGCTGACCGGCGGCGCGCTTGGAAGGCGCCTGCTGCATGGCCGCGTCGATGCGCGCCTCGACGTCGTAGAAGGTGGCCTTGTCGGCGCCGACATAGGCCGAGGCGGCCCCCGGCGCGGGATCGGCGCCGTCGGCGTGGACGGCCTGGGCCCTGGCGGCTCCGGCCATGGCGATGGCGGCGGAGCAGACCAGGGCGACGCTGATAAGGGGCTTCATCACGCCCTCCTTGTTGCCGGACGGCTCCATGCCGTCCGGCTCAGGAAACGCATGACCTGCGCCAAGGATGCGTCAGGCGCTCACGGGCTCCTTGGCGAAGGCCGGAACCACGTGTTGGCCGAACAATTCGGCGCAGCGCTTGGCCTCTTCCAGGGTCATGTCGCCGAATACCAGCTCGGCGGCCATGTAGTTGATACCCGCCTCATCCTTCAGCTTGGCGATGGCCTTGCGGACGGTCTCCGGCGAGCCGACGATAACCGCACCGCCCGCGGCGGCCTTGTCAAAGTCCGGGGACCAGGCCTTGACCGGGAACTCGACGCCGTCGCGTTCCCATAGCCAGGCGAGATGTTTGGCGAAGCCGGCCCAGGCGCGGGCGCCGATCCGCCGGGCTTCTTCGTCGGTGTCCGCCACGAAGACGTTGCGGGCGATGCCCAGGAAGGGGATGTCCGCCTCGGCCTTGCCGAGCTTCTTCCATTCCTCGCGGTAGCGGTCGGTGACGCTGCGGGTGAGTTGGGGCGAGCCGAGCGACAGCATGTTGACGCTGTTGGCGGCGCCCCAGACGGTCTTGTCCGGGGTGTTGGTGCCGTACCACAGGGGCGGGTGCGGCCGCTGCAGGGGGTGCACCGTCATCGGTAGGTCTTTGATCTGGTAGTATTTGCCCTCGTAGCTGAACGACTCTTCAGCCTTCAGCCCCTGGATCAGGATGTCCAGGGTCTCGTCGAACATCGGCTGTATGTCTTCGGCCTTCAGTTCGAAGCGCTTGGCCTCGACATAGGCGGCGCCGCGGCCGACGCCCAGTTCGAACCGGCCGTTCGACATCTGGTCCAGCATGCAGATCTCTTCCAGCAGCCGGACAGGGTGGTACAGCGGCAGGATGTAGACCAGAGGGCCGAAGCGCAGGGTCTTGGTGCGCTGCGCGATCGCCGCCAGGATCAGGTTGGGGGAGGGGGCGACGCCGAGGGGCGTGCCGTGGTGCTCGGCCACGTGATAGGCGTGATAGCCCAGCTTCTCGTAGATCTCCGCCAGCTCCAGCCGGCCCTCATACTGGGCGCGGAGCCCAATGCCGCCCGCATCGATGTGGTCGAACGCACCGAACTTCATGGGTTGTCTCTCTCACTATGTTTTTGTGTGCATTCCTTAGGATCGGGCCGCTTCGCACACCTTGAGGCCCGTCTCAATCTCGCCGACGTCGCAGGGGTCATGAATGATGCTCATGCAATGACCGGCTGGCTGGCGAGCTGATAGGTGAACATCAGCGCCTGCCGCGCCAGGGCCGGGTCGGCGTTGAGCTTGGCGAACCTCGCCCGGTCGACCGCGCGCTGGTCGGGATCGCGCTCCGAGATGCGCCGCCGGTTCTCGATGGCGGCCGGGGAGGCGATCTCCACGAAGATGCGCCGGCGCTCCTCCGCCCAGCGGTCCAGGACGACCGGATCGGCGTGGCCGTGGATCACCTCCGCCAGCACCGCGCCCAGCGGCGCGGCGTCGAGGATGCCGCAGGTCAGTCCGAGGCCGCCGATGGGGTTCAGGATGTGCGCCGCGTCCCCGGCCATCAGCACCCGGCCGATGCGGAAGTTTTCGATGGCCCGGTTGTGCACCCGGTAGGGCGATACCTGCTCCGGCGTGACCGCGGCCAGCTCCGGGTGGAACAGGGTGTAGCGCTCGGGCACGCGGGCGCGCACCTCGTCCTCGGGCATGCCGGGGTGTTCGCGATAGGTGCAGCGCCACAGGTTGGTCTGGTCGATCTTGGGGATGATCGCCCAGTGGTCCGGATCGTGGACGATGTTGGACTGGCCGAAGCCGTGCGCCTCGAAGTCGAAGCGGACATTGGTGGCCACGAACCATTCCGGCCATGTCACCCCCTCGAAGCCGAGGCCCAGGGCCTTGCGCACCCCGCTGCGGGCGCCGTCCGCACCGATCATCCAGGGCGCCTGCAGTTGCTGCTCGCCCGCCGGCGTGTCGACGGTGACGATCACCGCGTCATCGGTCTGCCTGATCCCCGTGACCTTGTGGCTCCATCGCACCTCCGCCCCCGGACACTGCATCAGATGGTCGAGGACGATGGCCGCCAGCATCGGCTGGCCCAGGTGCAGGTTGAAGGGGTAGGCGGTGTCCTCGGGGCGCAGCACCGCCATGTCGAGGTGGGCGAGGAGTTGCCGGTCGTTGCTCCAGAAATGATAGTGCTGCTTCAGGAAGCCGATCTTGCGCAGGTCGGGCAGCAGGCCGAGCTTGTCGAGTTCGCGCACCACGGGGGCGTGGTAGACCACGGCGCGGGGCTCCTGGACGATGTCCGCCCCCGCATCCAGTACGGTGACCGGCACGCCGGCCTTGGCCAGCTTCAGCGCCGCGATCAGGCCCACCGGCCCGGCGCCGCAGACGATCACCCCGTCCAGCTTCTCGACCATCTTCGCTCCCTGTCTTTTTAGGGCATCGTAGAGGCTCTCTTCCCCCCACGGGAGAGGGAAAGGGTCAGGTCTCGAATGGCAGGCCGACGTAGTTCTCGGCGAGGTATTTCTGGCCTGCCTCGGAGGTGACCACGCTGGTCAGCTCGGCCATCTGGCGGTGGCGGTCGAAGTCGTTCTCCGGCCCAAAGCGGTGAAGCATCGAGGTCATCCACCAGGAGAAGTGCTGGGCGCGCCAGACCCGCCGCAGGCAGATCTGCGAATAGCGCTCCAGCATGTCGTTGGAGCCGCTCGCATAGTGGCGCTCCAGCGCCTGCGACAGCACCCGCACATCGGCGACGGCGAGGTTCATCCCCTTGGCGCCGGTGGGCGGCACGATGTGCGCGGAATCGCCGGCCAGGAACAGGCGGCCGTACTGCATCGGCTCCAGCACGAAGCTGCGCATGCCGGTGACGCTCTTCTGCAGGATCGGCCCTTCGATGATCGGATCGTTGCCCGGCACCGACAGGCGCTGGTGCAACTCGTCCCAGATCCGCGCGTCGGACCACTGGTTCAGGTCCTCGTCCGGGGTCACCTGCACATAGTGGCGGGTGATGGTCGGCGAGCGCATGGAATAGAGGGCGAAGCCGCGGTCATGGTTGGCGTAGATCAGCTCGTCCTGGCTCGGCGGCGCCTCGGCCAGGATGCCGAGCCAGCCGAACGGATAGACCCGGTCGTAGCCCTTCAGCAGCTCGGCGGGGATCGCCTCCTTGCAGGGGCCGTGGAAGCCGTCGCAGCCGGCGATGAAGTCGCATTCCAGGGTCTGCTTCTGGCCGCCCTGCTCGAAATGGATGGTGGGGCGATCGCCGGTCAGGCCGTCCACGCCGGTCACATGGGCGTCGAACACGATGCTTCCACCGGCGGCGAGACGGGCGGCGACGAGGTCCTTCACCACCTCATGCTGGGCGTAGACCATCACCGCCCTGCCGGTCAGCTCCACGAAGTCGATCTCGTGGATCTCCCCCTGGAAGCGTAGGCTGGTGCCGCGGTGGTGCAGCCCCTCCCGCTGCATACGTTCGCCCAGGCCGGTTTCGGTGAGGATGTCGACGGTGCCCTGTTCCAGCACGCCGGCGCGGATCCGGTTCTCGATATAGGGCCGGTCCCGCGCCTCCAGGATCACCGAGGAGATGCCCTGCAGGTGAAGCAGGTGGGACAGCAGCAGCCCCGCAGGGCCCGCGCCGACGATGCCGACCTGGGTGCGCATTCGATCCTCCATACCGTTGTTGGCCGCAGGCTAGGCGTGGCGGAGGACGACGCAAATGGACGAAACGGCCATTCGCATGTACTTTTCGCCCCATGGTCTGTGGAGGCGGGCATGCGCTCATTGATGAAGACCGCCCCGCCGACGGCGACGGCAGACCACATTCCCACCTTCGATCTCTATGGTGAGGTGCCCGGCGGGGCGGCGCTGCCTCTGCCGCATATCGAGACCATCGCCGCCCGCAGCCGGCTGCACGACTGGGACATTCGGCCCCATCGGCATCGGACCCTGCACCAGTTGCTGCTGATCGGCGCGGGCGGCGGCGCGGTGCGGGTGGAGGGGCGGGAGGCGCCTTTCGGCGCCCCGACCCTGATCGTCATGCCTGCGGGGCTGGTGCACGGCTTCCGCTTCGAGCCGGACACCGAGGGCTTCGTGCTCACCATCCCCGATGCCTTTCTCGTCGCCGCCGGGCTTTCAGGAGCCGAGCCGCCGCCGGGGCTTTCGGAGCCGCTGGCGCTCGCCCTTGATGCGGAGACCCTCGCCCGGGTGCAGGGGGCGTTCAGCGAGCTCCAGGACGAGTTGCGCCTGCCGCGCCCGGAGCGGTCCCGGGCGGTGGCTGCGCATCTGGCGCTGGTGCTGGTGGCCGTGACCCGGCTCAACGCTACCCGGGCGCGGGCAGGCGCCAAGCCGTCGGCGGACATGGCCCTTGTCGCCCGTTTCGGCCAGTTGATCGAGGAGCAGCTTTCCGCCCACCTGCCGGTGGCGGACTTCTCCGCCGCCCTCAAGGTGACGGAGCGGCAACTCACCGGCGCCTGTCGGCGCACGCTCGGCCTGTCGCCGCTGCAGGTGGTGCACCGGCGTCTGCTGATAGAGGCCAAGCGGCGCCTCGCCTACACCGGCCTCAGCGTCGCCGAGGTGGGGTTCGGGCTGGGCTTCGCCGATGCCGGCTATTTCTCCCGCTTCTTCACCCGCCGGGAAGGAATGTCCCCCAGCGCCTTCCGTGAGGCGGCGGGCGGAGGCTAGGCGGCGGCGAGCTTTCGCGCGCCCATGTGGATCAGGGTGATCAGCACCGCGGCGATCACCAGCAGGGCCGCGAGCGGATAGAGGGCGGGATCGTAGGAGCCGGTGGCGTCGCGGATCTGGCCGATGACCCTGGGCACGAGGATGCCGGAGGACGTGCCCAGCATGTTGATCAAGGTAATGGCCACCGCCGCCCGGGCCGGATCGAGGAAGCTGGTCGGGATGGTGAAGAAGGTGGACTGGGCGCCGCCAAGGCCAAGGCCGCCGATCATCAGCAGGACAAGCCCGGGCCAGCCGCCCCCCGCCGCGATGGCGAGGCCGATGCCGACGGCGCCGAGGGCCGCCGCGCCGCCGACGTGGAGGTAACGCTCCTGGGTCTTGTCCGAATGCCAGGCGTTCAGGGCCATCCCGGCGCCGATGCCGACCCACGGTGCGGCCGTGAGCAGGGCCACCTGGAAATCGCTGAGGCCGGACATCTGCTTGATCACCAGCGGCAGCCAGTGGCTGAGGGCGTAACCACCGGCCATGATGCAGAACCAGGCGGCCGCGCACATCCACACCAAGGGGTCCTTCAGCACGCTCCAGTCGAAGGCGGCTTCGCCCTTGCGGACATCGGCGGCGTCGGCGGCCAGTTGGCTCTCCAGCCAGTCGCGCTCCTCCCGCGCCAGCCACCGGGCCTGCTCGGGCCTGTCGCTGAACCAGAAGGGGGCGATGCAGGCGAGGATCAGGGTCGGAACGCCCTCGATCAGCAGCATCCAGCGCCAGCCGGCGAGGCCAATGGGATTGTCGTGCATCCCCATCAGCATGCCCGACAGGGGCCCGCCGAAGATCATCGACACGGGGATGGCCAGGATGGGGAAGGAGAAGGCGCTGCCCCGCCACCGCTTGGGCAGCCAGCGGCTGGCGTAATAGATCACCCCCGGCACGAACCCGGCCTCCGCCATGCCCAGGGTGAAACGGAGGATGTAGAACCAAGTCTCGTTCTGCACGAAGGCCATGGCCGTGGCCGAGGCGCCCCAGAAGCCGATCACGGCGAACAGCCAACGCCGGCCGCCCAGCTTGCGCAGCACCCACATGCTGGAGAACTGGAACAGCACATAGGCGAGGTAGAAGACGCTGCCGCCGTTGCCATAGACCTCGTGGCTGAAGCCCAGTTCCTGGTTCATCCGCAGGGCGGCGAAGCCGATGTTGGAACGGTCCAGCGCGTTCAGGAAGGATAGCAGCAGGAAGGGCGCGATCACCCGCAGCAGCACTTTGCGGGGGACGGTCTTGCTGAAGTCCTGCGTGTCGGTCATGGGCCTGACGGGGCGCTGCGGCGGTCGGCCCGCGCGATGGGGATCAACAGCAGGGCGCCGATCACCAGCAGCAGGGCCATGCCATAGATGGGGGTTTCGAAGGTCCCGGTCATTTCCTTGGCGACGCCAATGGCGGTGGGGATCATCAGGCTGCCGATATTACCGACCAGATTGATCATGGCGACGCCGTTGGCCCCCTGCGCCCCGCGCAGCAGGCGGAAGGGGATCGACCAGAAGGTCCCCTGGCCGCCGCCGAGGCCGAGGGCGCCGAGGATCAGGAACATCAGGGCCAGAAGCGTGGCGCCCGAGAGCGCCGCCGCCACAAGCCCCGCGGCCCCCAACAGGGCGGCGAGGCCGACGTGGAGGAAGCGCTCCTGCGTCCGGTCGGAATGGCGGGCGTTGAGCCACATGCCGAGGCCCAGGGCCGCCCAGGGCAGGGCCGACAGCAGCACGGTCTCGAAGTCCGGCGCCCCGCCCATCGCCTTGATGGCCTGGGGCAGCCAGAAGATGATGCCGTTGCCTCCGGTGACCAGGGCGAACCAGATGCCGCAGCAGCACCAGAGCAGCGGGTTCTTGATCACCGTCAGCCAGCCGGTGCGCTCGCCGCTGCGGGCGGCGGCCTCGGCGTCGTCCTGGGCGATCTCGGT
>Ga0182736_1000619_pt1 | contig 49049 bp, 25 predicted proteins | sample eDN5th30CKraftBY_FD_128882 | JGI IMG/M metagenome (GOLD analysis project Ga0182736, IMG submission 128882) | Enriched backyard soil microbial communities from Emeryville, California, USA - eDNA 5th pass 30_C Kraft BY (version 2) (version 2) | ecosystem: Environmental > Terrestrial > Soil >... | reverse complement strand
GAGGGTGTTTTAGAAAAACTGGCACCTATAGTACCTCCGGATGCTGTTTTTGAAGCCTCTTTTCCAGGTAACAACTATGCTGTTGGCGCGGGTTTTCATGATAGTTCAGCTGCTCTTATACCTTATTTAGTAAGTTTTACAAAGCCCTTTGTATTGCTTTCTACAGGCACTTGGTGCATCAGTTTAAATCCTTTTAACGAACAACCGCTAACCGCTGAAGATTTACGTGCCGATTGCCTATGTTATATGCATTATCAAGGTAAACCGGTAAAGGCTTCCCGTTTATTTGCGGGTTATGAACATGAGCAACAGGTAAAGCGTATCGCTACTCATTTCAATGTTTCATCGGCTAAGCTCAAAACGATAGCTTATGATGCTCGTTTAGTGGAAAAATTAAAGGAAAAGAAGCAATCTACGGGTGGTTTAAGTACACCACAAGAACAACTTGCCCTGTTTGGGAAAAGAGATTTAGCTGTTTTTAGCTCTGAAGTAGAAGCTTATCATCAGTTTATGCTAGACCTAGTAGAGGCTCAGGTAAGTTCAACCCATCTTGCTATAGGCAATTCTAAGGTAAAACGCTTATTTGTAGACGGCGGCTTTGGTAAAAACGTTATTTATATGAATCTTTTGGCAGAGGCTTTTCCACAGCTTGAAGTATTTGCTGCCTCTATGGCTCAGGCTACAGCTATAGGCACAGCACTCGCTATTCACGCTTCATGGAACAGTTTGCCCTTCCCAAATGATATTATCGAGCTGAAGTATTATGCGCCAGCGCATAAGGCGGTATCTTAATACCTTTTGGTTAGCCGCGAATTGGTTCAGATCGGTTACATCCTACCTGCTGGTTTAACGAATAAATGAAAGCCGTATTCCGCCCGGGTACTTTTTCATCGTGTTTTTATATTTTACATTTCCCTTTAAGGGAGAGAGAACACATTGCACCTCTTTGGCAATTTATTGCGTTTACTCAAAACCCTGATCTTGATTTTATTTAGGTCCACTAGTTATTGCTTGCTGCGATTAGGTACTCATCATTATGGGTATTGCGTGCCGAAACAGACTTTATTCGATACTTATACGCTTAATCATCGGAATCGATTGCGTAGATTTTGCTGTCGTTCGCTCAAAGTCATTTAAGCGTTTTAGGCGCATATCTGACTTGATTCTGTGTTTTTTATACGATGTATGCAGGACGGTGCAGGTTGCCTCTCATGAAAAAATAAGTTGTTTTGTGTTTTTAATTTTACATAGGTAAGCTGGTATGAAAGACGATAATGACTGGGGTAAACCCATCTTACCATTAAAACCATAAAGATAAAAAAAGATGAAATACAAAAACTCGATCATTTTCGTTTTGGTGCTATTCTTCCATTTTCCTGTTTTCAAAAATGTAGGGAACGTATATGCACAATCTTTTCCCGATGGAACGCCAATTCCCGTTTGGTTCTCAGATACAAGCGTCGCTGAAGGCAATTCATTAGGAAAAAAATATATCATTACCGATTACGGCGTAAAAGCTGACAGCATGATGGTACAAACCGAAAAAATTCAAGCAATTATCGATAAAGCGTCTGAAAGCGGCGGTGGTGTAGTCGTTATTCCGAAAGGCGTTTTCCTCAGTGGATCGCTATTTTTCAAACCTAAAACGCATTTGTATCTGGAAGCAGGAGCAACGCTCAAATGTAGTGATGATATTGCTGATTTTAAGGTCATTACTACTCGTATTGAAGGACAAACTGTGAAATACTTTGCCGCGTTTGTCAATGCTGATGGCCTGGATGGTTTTACCATTTCGGGCAGTGGAACGATCAATGGTAATGGACTGCGCTACTGGAAGGCTTTCTGGCTGCGCCGACAATGGAACCCCAAATGTACCAATATGGACGAACAACGCCCACGTCTATTGTTCGTATCGAACAGTAAAAATGTGCAAATATCGGGTGTAAGGTTGATTAATTCACCGTTCTGGACTTCGCATTACTACAAATGCGAAAACCTGAAAATTCTCGGTGTGCGTATTATGGCAGGCACAAATAATGGAAGTAAGGTTCGTGCACCGAGTTCGGACGGTATTGATTTGGATGTGTGCCAGAATGTTGTAATAAAAAACTGTTACATATCAGTAAACGACGATGGTGTTTGCCTGAAAGGAGGCAAAGGGCCAACGGCAGACAAGGATCCTAATAATGGCGCTAACCGGAATATCATAATCGAAGATAATACTTTTGAAAATTGCCCGTCCCTAACATTGGGCAGCGAATCGGTTTTCACTTATAATGTTATTATGAGGCGTTGTACGGTAAAGAATACTTCACATGTGCTTCTGCTGAAGATGCGCCCCGATACTCCGCAAAACCATGAATATGTACTGGTAGAGGATATTAACGGGACAGCCCGTAGCTTTCTTTCAATAGCTCCTTGGACACAGTTTTTCGATCTGAAAGGACAGCCTGAGCCCAAATCTTCTGCAAGCCATATAACCATGCGCAATTGTAAGGTTAGTTGCGACCGGTTTCTCCAGATCAAGCCTTCAGAACAATACGCAGTTTCAGATTTCACTTTAGAAAACTTGAATATCGCTACACCAAACGAAGGCGAGAACAAATTGGATTTCATCAAAAACTTACAGTTAAAAAATATAACCGTAAACGGAAAGAAATTGGCGGAATAACGATGTAGAAGTAACACCTAGAACCGGTGTGATATGAGCATTAAAAAAATCTCCTTACAACTAAAGGGCAATTGATTGACTGTGCAACCTAAAAATAAAACTAATATGAAAAGGCTTAAACTTGTGTGGATACTGCTGTTATGCAGTATAGCATTGCATGCCCAACCTGTTCTGGAAACAGGCGGTAAAGAAATGCCCAACGAATGGATAGACAATGTTACCCACCACCGGATCATTAAATTGGTACGAAGACCGGGTATCAACCTGAGCTTCTATTTTCATAACAATCCTTTTGTGAGCAACAAAATGGTTTTTTATGGAAGTGATGAACGGCAGAAGGAGAATTATCCGGGCGAATTAAAACAAAAAGCACAAGAGATATATAACCTGAACGTGCAGAATAAACAATTGTATACGGTTGATTTATCAAATTTGGCCGTCACCCAATTAACGCATAGTACTGGCCGGATTGGAAGTGAAATAGTCCATAATAAAACAGCTACCGCCTATTATCAAGTGAAAGATAGTGTGTTTACTGTTAACGTCCAAACGGGCGTACAACGATTGGTTTATGTGTTTCCGGCCGACTTTCAAGCCTCCGTTACAACAATCAACGCAGATGGCACCCTTTTGGCAGGTGCCTATTCTACTCCGGCCGAAAAGGAAATCTTTAAGCAATATCCTGAAAAGCATCAATATTTTAACCGAATTTACGAAGCCAAACTACCACGAACCTTGTTTACAATTAATGTTGCCACAGGCGAATTACAGAAAATATTTACCGATAATGCGTGGCTTAACCATGTACAATTCTCGCCAACGGATCCACACTTGTTGATGTTCTGTCATGAAGGGCCATGGCATAAAGTCGACCGGATTTGGACAATAGATATAGTAAAACGAGGTGAGCCCACATTGATTCACAAACGGACCATGGATATGGAAATTGCTGGGCACGAATGGTTCAGTACCGATGGAAAATATATTTGGTACGACCTGCAATTGCCCCGTGGGCAAACATTTTATGTCAGCGGAACGGATTTAAAAACCAGAAAAGAAGTGAAATATCAATTATCCAGAAACGAATGGTCAGTACATTACACCTCGGCCCATGATCAGCAAACTTTTGCAGGAGATGGTGGTTCGACCACTTCCGTTGCAAAAGCTCCCGACGGGAAATATATTTACCTGTTTACTCCTGAAAAAGATAGCTTCCGATCAGAAAAACTAGTGAATATGATACACCATAATTATCAGTTGGAGCCTAATGTGCATTATTCTCCAGATGGGAAGTGGATCATTTTCCGTGCAAACTTTGAGGGATTCGAAGGTGTGTATGCGGTAGAGGTAAATGGCGGAAAAGGATTACTTTAAACGTACAATTTAAAATGTATTGAAAAGGGGCGAAGAAGGCGATTGAGTAATAATGAATCATCTTTCCAGGCCAATAGGTTGTTATTCACCCTTAATCAGCAGAGCTGTTCATGAGTAATCAATATGCTAGTGAGCTAACAAGCCTTGCTTTGGAATCGATTGCGTAGATTTTTAATCGCTTTAAAATAACTAGTTTAAACGTTTAATTACTTGAACAGGTAAGGTTTTTCTTTTTTTTCTCTTCAAAAAGCAGGATGGGGCAGGATGCTACGCTTGCTGTGATATTGTTGCTTTGTGTTATAAATGTCGTAATAACATTTTAAATACTACCAATTAACACAATAAACAATGAGGAGAACCAAACAACTAACCAATGTATTGAAGTATATCTTCAGTATACTTCTTCTGCTTTTTACCTTATCCGGATTTGCGCAATCGCAAACCATCTCGGGAACGGTAAAAGACGCAGCTAATGGGGTACCCTTGCCCGGCGTAACCGTTATGTTAAAGGGGACAAATATACAAGCTCAAACTAACGAGCAGGGTAATTTCGTCATAACAGCCGAGTTAAATCAAATGCTTATCTTCAGGTATATTGGCTATGAAGAATTGCAACAAACAATTAACAGCAAAATCATGCAAGTGCAGCTTAAGAACGATTTGCAAGAATTGGAAGAAGTTGCCGTAGTTGGGTACAATGTGGTGAAGCGTGAGAACCTGACAGGAGCTGTGGCCAGTATCGGGAGCAAGCAAATTGAACAATTGCCAGTACAAAACCCTTTGCAGGCTATGCAAGGCCGTATAGCGGGTGTCGATGTAACCGCTAACTCGCGCCCTGGAGAAATGGGAAGTATCCGCGTTCGAGGTAACCGTTCGTTATTAGCAACCAATAATCCCTTGTATGTAGTTGATGGTATTCCCCTATCCGCGGGAGGAATTGATGCCATTAATCCACACGATATTGAAACCATTGATGTGCTTAAAGATGCTTCGGCTACTGCTGTCTATGGGTCGAGAGCAGCAAATGGTGTGATAATGATTACCACCAAAAAGGCGAAACAGGGAACAGCCCAAATCAACTATAATGTGATTAATACCTTCGAAACCATTAATGATCTGAATACCATGTTCAATGCAAGTGAGTATGCAGAATATAGAAGAAATGCCTATCGTTCGGTGTCTTCAGACAATGAGCAAACGGGTTACACCACGCTATATCCAAATCCTGTACAGGATAAGAGAATTCTTGGAACAGACCCCATCGCCTGGGAAAATATTGCGAAAGGTTATACATGGTTAGATAAAGATAACCTTCTTCCGCAAATGCGGCAAACTACGGCCGAGGAGAAGGAGAAGTGGGGAGTGGATGAAGTGCCGATGTATGATGCGAGTTTGATACCGACCACAGATTGGACAGATTATGTAAGCCAAACGGGATTCACTACCGATCATGCCCTCGGTGTAGCGATGGGTACCGATAAAATGACCGCTAATTTTACCGGCGGTTACCTCAATCAAAAAGGAACCAATAAAGGGCAAGATTACAAAAGGTATAGTGCACGTGTAGGCTTGGAGCTACGTCCCACTGATTGGTTTACATTAGGGGCTTCGATAAATGGCACCTGGTCCGTTCAGAATTATGGCTACACGGGTTCAGGTAGCCGTGCGGCAAATGCCATTTATGCAGCAGCACAGGGCATGCTGCCTTATGCAGTACCTTACGATAGCGAAGGGAATTTTATCTATATGCCGGGAGGCGATACGAATATTGTGAACCCGATATTAGAAGATCAGTATGTCATCAATGAGCGGACGGCCTTAAGGGCGCTCGGAAGCTTTTATGCTGAAATAAAAATAATGGACGGCTTAAAATTCAGAACGAATTACGGGCCAGATTTTAGAAATTATCGTAACGGGCAGTTCCAAGATGCAAGATCTATTTTACGTGGCGGAGGGGCTGATGGCTCAACTAACTATGCGCGATTAGGGCAAAATCAAAACTTTTCTTGGACATGGGATAATCTCATCTACTACAATAAGACAATTGCTGAAAAACATGCTATTGATATTACCTTATTACAAAGTACCTCTTCAAATCGTTCGGAAAGTTCAGATATGACCGCCATTGATCTACCTTATAATAGCCAGTTATGGTATAATCTAGCATCAACTAAAGAAGGGGCCTTACAAGGCTGGGGATCTGGCTATTCAAAATATACCCTGATGTCGTATATGGCCCGCGTAAATTATACCTTCAACGATAAATATATCTTAACGGCATCCAATAGATGGGACGGTTCTTCGGTGCTTGCGCCTGGCAATAAATGGCATGCCTTTCCAGCAGTTGCTGCTGCCTGGCGTATGGAGCAAGAAACCTTTATTCAGGGTATTTCCTGGGTAGACCAATTGAAGTTGCGGGTTGGTGTAGGTACAACTGGAAATTCGGCAATAGACCCCTATACCACCATGGGCGGATTAATACAAATGCCCATCGTTTTCGGTAACCAGGTAGAAATGGGCTATATCCCTTCGGATCCCAAAGCATCCGATCCGGGAAGTATGGCCAATAAAGATTTGCAATGGGAGCAAACCACACAATGGAATGCAGCTATTGATTTCGGACTACTGAAAAACCGTTTAAGTGGATCGTTGGATTTTTATACATCCCATACCAGCGACCTCTTGATGAATAGACCAATTCCATCCGTAAACGGTTTTACCTCCATTTATTATAATGTAGGTAAAACTAAGAATAAAGGGATAGAACTATCCTTGTCTTCATTAAACATAGACAAACCCAACTTTAAATGGTTAACGAATTTTAATATAGCAACTAATAAAGATGAAATTGTTGAACTGCTAGATGGAAATTCAGATCTGCCCGCTTCTAGTTTCTTTATCGGTCAGCCCCTATTTGTATACTATGATTTTGAAAAAATAGGCATCTGGCAAACAGCCGATGCAGCTGAGATGAAAAAATTTAATGATAATGGTGCTACATACAAAGCAGGAGATATCCGTGTGGCAGATTTAAATGGCGATTATATTATTGATAATAATAATGATAGAAAAGTGTTGGGAAACCGCTTCCCTAAATGGACCTCGGGAATAACCAATACGGTTAATTATAAAAATTGGGAGCTGTCGTTCTTTTTCTATGCCAGATGGGGTTTCTTAATAGAAGGAGGTGCAGTAGACATGCAAGGGCGTTATGCATCGCGTAAAGTAGATTACTGGACACCTGACAATCCCACAAATGCCTATCCACGGGCAGACTACGGCAACGGTGGGCAGCCTATTCACTATTCTGCCATGAATTATCAGGATGGCTCTTTTATAAAACTACGTAATGTATCCTTAGGGTATAGCTTGCCACAGCATTTCTTAACCCCTATACATTTAAGTAATTTGAAAATTTATGGGCAAGTAATCAATCCTTACCTATATACCAAGAATGGATTTATTGATCCGGATATTAATTCTTCTCTTTCATCAAGAAGCTTTGTTATCGGATTAAATGCAACCTTTTAATTGAAAATCTATTATGACTACGTTAAATAAAAAACTATATATCGGGCTTCTACTGGCCGGCACTATTTTACCTACGTCTTGTACTAAATTTTTGGATGAAGAAGTAGTTGCAACGTTAACCAACGAGCATTACCAATCGGTAGAAGGGCTGGAGAGCTTGGTAGCCGGTATGTACGATGGATTACGGTTTCATTTTAATTATGAATGGGCTTACACCACAACTAACTATGGGGTGGATGAATTTACAAACGGTGGCGGTTTGGATAAGGTTCATTTCAATACGTACTCCAGTGTGCTAGATCCCTCTGTAGAAGAATTTGCCAATATCTGGGATAATATGTATGCCAACATTAATACGGCCAATACAGGAATTAAAAACATTCCTACGGTTTATCCGGATGACGAACAGAAAAATACCCGTCTAGGCGAATGTTATTTCATGCGGGCCTTTGATTATTTTAAGTTGGTTAAACAATTTGGTGGTGTCCCCTTAAAGTTAGAGCCTTCTGAAAGTTTACAGACCGAATTTCCCCGTGCTTCTGCGGAGGCAGTGTACGCACAGTTAATAAGCGATTTTAGATTAGCAGTAGATTTGTTGCCACAAACAGCCGGTCAGGTTGGTCGAATTACCAGAGCAGCAGCCCAGCATTGTTTGGCCAAAGCTTATCTCTATCGAGCCAGTGAACTCAATGCATCTTTTAGTAAAGCTACTGATTTAGATAGTGCTGTCTACTTTGGCGAACAGGTAATTAATAACTCGCCGAATAAATTGGCAACAGATTTCAATGATATTTTTCGCTATACGAAGGTCAATGACGTTAATGAAACCAATCCTGAAATATTACTTGCCGCACAATTTGACGACCAAGATGCACTTGCAGGGCGTTATGGGAATCAGACACACCTCTACTATTTGTCTATTTACCAAACCTTACCAGGCATGATTCGCGACATTGCTAACGGGAGAGAATTTCAGCGCTTGAGACCTACCGATTACGCAATTGATATCTACAACCGCAAAATTGACTCGCGTTTTTATAAAAGCTTCAAGTTTGCCTATATCGCTAACAATACTGCTACATTACCTAAGTGGGATGCCAATAATGCACCAAACGGTAATCTCGTGGGAAAGCCCAAATTTAATATCGGCGACACCGCAGTAGTTTATATTGCCAACGATAAAAATGATACCCGTTTTACCGGAGAAACAATCAATAAATCAGCTCCAACATTATTTGTTCGATATTATTTAGAAAATGGAAAGGTAACTACTAATTGGAACATAAGCCAATACCTGGCGCTTTCAAAATATATAGACCCCTTTAGAACATCCGTTTCCAGTCAGACGGGTACGCGCGATGGCATCATTGCGCGGATTGGCGAAACCTACTTAATTGTAGCAGAAGCTTATGGTAGAAAGGGGGATTACGCATCAGCTTTAAAATATGTCAACATTTTGAGAGAGCGTGCCGGATTTAGTGAAGGCGAGGATCGTACACCTGTATATTATCGCGCAGAAAATGTAGCTGCAGGAACAACCGGTGCTACAAAAAATGCGATGCTAGCAACGGAAGCCTTTTTCACTCCCGGAACACCGCAAGCAACAGCTGAAATGTATCCGCCTTCGGCCAATTCCATGGAACAATGTTTCATACATTTTATTTTAAATGAAAGAGCACGTGAATTATTGGGTGAGTTTCACCGTTGGGAAGATTTATCTCGTACTAAAACACTCGTAGAACGCGATCAGCAATTTAACCCGGAGGCTGCTGCAAACGTAAAGGAAAAACATTTACTGCGGCCAATACCGCAAAGCTTTTTGGATGCCATCCAAATTGATGGTAGATCGCTTTCAGCAAGTGAGAAAACGGCAATGCAAAATCCAGGATGGTAGAAGGAATCACCGTCTATTGCAAATAAGATATTATATGGTGGAAAAACGTAGCAGACAATTATAGGAACTTACCTTTCCGGGGCAAAAGGAAGTCTTGAAAGACGATACGCACTTTAATACTTATGGTGCTTATCAAATCGCACAATGTGTATTATCGGGTATCAGGAATAATATTCCCAAATTGGTTTCACACATAAAAAGCATCGTACAGCTGTATGATCCAGCAAAACCAGATACCTTTGAGCGTTGGCACTGGCCAGATAGTCCTCGAGTTGACGTTACAAAGCCTGATGGAAATTAATCCATATACCCTAATGTTAAAAAACGAAGAATTCAACTGAACGCTAGGTAAAATTAGGGGATACTAATAAACAATGTACAGCTAAATCGGAATAATGATACGATACCTTTTAACAATCAGTTTAATGTTTGTAGGCCTGAATGCCTTTTCTCAAGATGATCACAAAAAACAGATTCAATATCTTTCCGGAACAGATAATCAGCACACTACTACCTGGGATTTCTGGTGTTCCGCTGGTCGCAAAAGTGGTGCATGGGATAAAATAGAAGTGCCATCGCAATGGGAACAACAGGGTTTCGGTAATTATAATTATGGCCGTGATTACGTTACCTATGGCAAGAACTTTAGGTTTTTTGACGAAAAGGGTGTTTATAAACATACTTTTAAAGTAAACTGTCAATGGAAAGGGAAGAAGGTATTTGTTGTTTTTGAAGGCGTTATGACCGATGCTGAGGTAAAGATTAACGGAAAATTAGCAGGCCCTGCTCACCAAGGTTCATTTTATCGCTTTAAGTACGACATTAGCGATAAATTGCGTTACGACGCAGATAATCAATTGCAGGTAACCGTAAGTAAGATGTCTGCCGATCCTTCGGTCAATAATGCTGAACGCTTAGCAGATTACTGGATTCTGGGCGGTATTTTTCGTCCAGTATATTTAGAAGCTGTGCCACAGTCGTTTATCGATTGGACCGCTATTGATGCGAAAGCGGATGGCTCTTTTGCAATGCAGGTACATACTGGTGGGCTCAGTTCGGACCTCTCTTTGCGGAGTGAGATTTTAGACGCCAACAATAAAAAGGTACAAGAAGCTGAGGCGAAGATTTCGCCTGAGGACTCCGTTACGCAGCTGGCGACAAAAGTAGCCTCACCCTTACTATGGACAGCCGAAACACCTAACCGCTATACAGTAAAAACAACACTATATAAAAACAGTAAAGCTATCTACCAAACCCAACAAAAGTTTGGCTTCCGAACCATTGAGATCCGTAAACAGGATGGTATATACCTCAATGGCACAAAAATAAAAATGAAAGGCGTTAACCGCCACGTATGGTGGCCGGAAACCGGGAGGACTGTAAATCCAACAATTGATCTGAACGATGTAAAACTCATTAAATTCATGAACATGAATGCGGTACGTTGTTCACACTATCCGCCAGATGCATCTTTCTTAAATATTTGTGATTCTTTGGGACTTTATGTTTTGGATGAACTTGCTGGTTGGCAAAAGGCTTATGCAACGCCGGTAGGTTCCAAGCTGGTAAAAGAAATGGTGATGCGTGATGCGAATCATCCGTCTATAAGTTTTTGGAGCAACGGCAATGAAGGGGGACATAATTTCGACCTTGATACCTTATTTGGCAAATATGATTTATCCAAAAGACCAGTTATCCATGCCCATCATCGGCCAGGCAATGCCTTTAATGGAATAGATTGTAACCATTATGAAGATTATTACAGTACGCAGAAAATATTGGCCGACACAAATATTTATATGACAACAGAGTTTCTGCATTCCCAGGATGATGGCGGCGGGGCTGCTGGATTGGAAGATATTTGGGAACTGCATTGGAAGGCTAAGCGAGGGGCTGGAGGCTTTCTGTGGGCTTTAATAGATGAAGGATTGGTGCGTACAGATGAGCAGAATATCATCGATGTGAATGGTGTAAATGCACCCGACGGATTGGTAGGACCACACCGCGAACACGAAGGCAGCGTAAATGCCATTCGCGAAATCTATTCGCCCATTAAAATACGCATGACCAAATTGCCTGCCGATTTTGATGGAAATATACCTGTCGAGAATCGATACCATTTTACCAATCTTAACCAATGCACGGCACAATGGCAATTGGTTGATTTCGATCAACCATTGGATGAGGGAACTGGTTATTCCGTGAAGGCAAGCGGCAAGGCAAATTTCCCTGCCATAGCGCCATTGGCACAAGGGAAAATTTCCTTGATATTACCAGCAGATTGGAAGAGCTACGATGCTTTGGCATTGAGTGCATACGACCCAAAGGGTGAAGAAATATACCGTTGGGTGTGGAAATTGCAGTCGGCCGAAAAATTAGCCATTAAACAATTTATAGAAACAGGAGATACTGCAGTTCGTTTTATTGAAGAGGATAGCTTATTTATCTTGCAAGCAAATGGAATTCGGGTAGGTATCAATAAAAATACGGGTCTATTAAGTCAATTGGGTAATGCCAACAGTAAACCTTTGTCTTTTAAAAACGGGCCGGTGCTCGTACAGGGAGCGGCTGAACCTGTAAAAGTACAACACACCGAACAAGATGGTGCACAAACGATAACAGCTACCTATGAAGGTAACCTCAAATATATCGAGTGGCGGATGGAAAAATCAGGCTGGGTAGAATTGCGCTATGCATATCAATTAACAGGCGATTATCCCTTCGCAGGCGTGAGTTTCAGCTACCCGGAAAATTACGTGCTCGGCGTAAAGTGGTTAGGGAAGGGCCCTTATCGGGTTTGGAAAAACCGATTGCAGGGTACTACTTATAATGTCTGGAAAAATCGTAACAACGATACGCAAACAGGGCGTTATCCTTGGCTATACCCCGAGTTTAAGGGCTATTATGCCGATGTATCCTGGATGGAGGTGAATACCGTAGAAGGTAAGTTTTACATGAGTTTTTCAGAAAATGAGCTATACCTTAGGCTATTTGACTTTTATGGTATTACCGGCCCGAAATCTTACCCAGAATTACCTAAGGGCGATATCTCCTTTTTAGATGCTATTCCACCGATTGGAGGTAAACTCGCGCTGAATCTGAGTACCAATACAAAGTCCCTGGGACCACACAGTGAGACGAACCATATGGACGGTAAATTAATTGAACGAACAGTTTATTTTTATTTTGGCCTGCCCAGCGTAAAAGAAGAGAACAGGCAATTTGAAATGCCTAAAGTGAATATACTAACCGATAATTGATGTGGAAGATGCGCAAGTTTAAAAAACCAAGTAATTACTAAAATTACTTATTATTTACTAATCGGTCATAACAATTTTACAGGGATTGGAAACGATTGCGTAGTTTAATTGAGAGTTAAATAGTGTCTTATGCCCCTCGTAAAGGGGCTTTTTTTGTTTATTCCTTCCGATATGCAGGACACTACAGGATGCGGAGATTTTCGTTGCTCTTTAATATTGTAATCGCTAACGGAGCCTGACAGCACATCTTTCTAGCCCAAATATTAATGAACCTAGTAAAGACTTTTACAAAGGTAATGAGAAAGAAAAAGAATTAAGGTATGCCGATTAAGTACATTACTTAACTAACTTTTATGATGAACCGGAAGGGAGCAATTGATAATTTGTGGACGCCGCTAGAAATGCAGCATATTATGGATAGAATTTACAAGTGCTGCTTGTTTTTTATTCCCATTTTTTTTACGTTAATCGCTCAGGCGCAGCCTGATCAAACGATCAATGGACGGGTAACCGATAAAGATGGTGTTACCCTACCAGGCGTGTCGGTACTAATCAAGGGAAAGAAGGGAGGAGTGTCTACGGATGCCGATGGTAATTTTTCCATACAGGCTGGAAAAGATGAGATCTTGGTTTTTTCATTCATGGGATATAAAACCAGAGAAATACCAGCATTACAAGCCTCAACAATCATATCATTAGATGAAGATAGCCAGGGTTTGGATGAAGTAGTCGTAATTGGCTATGGAACTGCGAGAAGAAGAGATTTAACGGGCGCTGTTGGAACCATAAAATCATCAGATATAAAAGATGTACCGGTCACCACAGCGGCTCAGGCAATCACTGGCAAGGTCGCTGGGGTAAATGTGGTAACCCAAAGCGGGGCACCCGGTGCAGATATTAATATTACGGTGCGTGGTGGAACATCGATTACACAAGGTACAACACCGCTTTATATTGTTGATGGTTTTCAGATGGACGATGCCCTGCGCAGCGTAGATATCAATGATATCGAATCGATGGAAATCTTAAAAGACGCTTCTGCGACAGCCATATATGGTGCCAGAGGTTCAAATGGCGTGATACTAATTACCACAAAATCTGGTAAAGTCGGAAAAACGGAGGTAAATTATAATACCTATTTCAGCTTTGAAGAGCTAAGCAAAAAACTGGACTTATTGAATACGGAACAATATGTAAAATATCAATACGAATTTCAAAGCCTTGCGGGAAAAGAACAGCAATGGGCTAATATGTTTGGAGGCGATGTTTCCACTCCTGATTTCTATACCGGCGCATATAATCGTATAGCGCAGGAGTATGCCTCACGGCCTGGAATAGATTGGCAAGATCTTGTCTTTGGTGATAACGCCCTATTACAAAACCATAACATCAACATTAATGGCGGTTCGGAAAAAACCAAATTTATGCTGAGCTATAATTTTACCGGACAGGATGGTATTTTAGCCAAAACGGGTTACAAAAGAAATAGCATACGGGCAAAGCTGAATCAGGAAATCACGAAGGGTATAAGTGTAGACTTCAACACGAATCTGCAAACCACCAATACCGAAGGCGACGGATCATTGGGCGGTATGCTGAAGATGTCTGTGCTACAACCGGTAACAGGAGGGGTTCGCTTTACGGACGAGCAATTGATTCGAACGGACATTGCCGATGAGCTTCAGGCAGAAGATTCTCAATACGATATTTATAACCCCATCATCACCAACGATGCGGTTACCAAAAATAGGTATGCAAGGCTTGCTGCTGTTAATATGGGACTTAATATCGATTTCTTAAATGACTTTACCTTCCGTACTTCTGGAAGCTACCAATGGAAACAAACGCGGTCCGACTATTGGGATGATGGCCGTACCAAAACAGCAGAAAATAATAAAGGGCCTTATGGAAGCCGGAATAACAGTGAAAAGTTTATCTGGCAGATCGTCAATACACTGTCGTGGAAAAAGTCCTTTGATCGGCACAATTTTAACGCGGTCTTAGGGCAGGAAACTACCTACGAGGAATCGATGGCGCTGAACAATACCTATTATGAATTTCCTGAAAATAACTTCGGGTTAAATGATGTCAGTATGGCTGGGAGGATAGACCGACCTTCGTCAGATAAATCACGCTATGGTATGGTGTCAGGTTTTGCACGTTTGATGTACAATTACGATAATCGTTACCTCTTAACGGCAACAATCCGGCAAGATGGAGTCTCCAAGTTTATGCCCGGAAGACAATGGGGAACGTTACCTTCAGCATCGGCTGCGTGGAATATTGATCAGGAAGATTTTATGAAGAATGTAAATTTCTTCGATCAACTGAAATTACGGGTAGGATACGGTACCACAGGAAACTGTGATATTGGTAATAACACCTATTCTACGCTGTATCAGTCTACCACTTATGCCATTGATAATGTTGAAGTAAGTGGCTTAAAGCCTACTGATAAACTGGGCAATCCTTGGTTGCGCTGGGAAAAGACCCAAACGACCAACATCGGTTTAGATTTATCCATGTTTAATAACCGACTGTCATTAACCACAGATTTCTATAATAACATTTCTAAAAATCTATTAATTAGCGTAGCTATCCCTACATCAACAGGCTATTCCAGTCAGAACCAAAATATAGCATCTGTACGGAATAGAGGGGTTGAATTCTTGCTCAATACCGTTAATATAAGGTCTGATCAGTTTCAATGGACTACGAGTCTTAATGTTTCGTTCAATCGCTCGAAGGTCTTGTCGCTTTTCGGAGGCGATCGAGATTATTTAAGAACTAATTTGAGTTCTAGAGTCGATTTTTTGACGGAATTAGATAATACCGTAGGCTTGTTCTATGGCTATAAATACGATGGTATTTATACTACTGACGACTTTATTCAAGATACAAATGGGAGCTATACATTAAAAGATGGTGTAGCATCGTTAAAAGGAAAAGCAAGAAATTCGGTAAAGCCTGGTGATGTAAAATATGTAGCGCTTAGTGGCGAAACAGATGCTGATGGAAACCCAGTTTGGTCAACAAATGATAGGACAACCATAGGTAATCCTGAACCAAAATATTTTGGGGGTATTACCAATACCTTTGCTTATAAGGGTTTCGACTTAAGCGTATTCCTAAATTTCAGTTACGGAAACCAAGTGTTTAATATGAATTCTCAACGCTATATAGGCCCTTATTTGCCTAATCAAAACTCATTAGCGGTTATGGATAATCGCTTTACATTGATCGATCCGGCAACAGGAACAGAAACAACCGATCTACAGCGCCTAGCCGCAATGAACCCGAATCAGCATGATAAAAAAGCAATGTGGAGCTTGCATGCACCTAACAATATTGCTATTACAGATGCCCTGGATTATTACTTGGAAGATGGGTCTTTCCTCCGTATTAATAACATCACCCTGGGCTATACTTTACCAAAGCAACTGTTGAAAAAAGCATTCATTAGTAATGCTAGAGTTTATTGTACACTAAATAATATCCATACAATCACTGGCTATTCTGGTTATGACCCGGAAGTGTCCGCTACCTCCTCCATTTTAACTAGGGGTGTAGATAATTCGGCCTATCCCAGAACCAAAAGCATCGTAATTGGAGCCAATCTTACTTTTTAATCCAGGAAATATGAAAAATAAGTTATATGTCATCTTTTTTATAGGGCTATTAATCTTTTCTTCTTGTAAAGATTGGCTGGAAATGCCTTCAGATAAAGAATTTAATAGTGAAACGATTTTTGAAAATACATCGAGGGCAGAAATGGCAGTATTAGGCGCTTATACCAGCACCTTTAATCGCGAACTATATTATCAGCTCGGGATGGGTACTGATGCGTGTTTTTCTACCGAAGGAGAAACCAATTCGAAAAATCAAGTTGCAAATTATGTTTATAATACCTCTAATATTCCAACCTCTACCTATACTGCCATGTATGCTGGTGTTGAATACGCCAATGTGTGTATTAAAAACATACCAGAGATGAATGCAAGCACTCCGGAAGAACAGAAAAAATTAGATATGTTACTCGGAGAATCGTACGCTATACGGGCAATGAATATGCTCAATGTGGTTCGTTTTTTTGGCGACGTTCCTAACCCAACGATTCCAGTGGTTGATGCCGGCACCTTTAATTCTTCGAGAGTAAGCCGGGACACCGTTTTAGACGGTTGTGTGGATGACTTGCAAAAAGCAATTTCATTATTGCCCTGGAAAAGTGAAGGAATGGTTTTAACACCGGAACGATTTACCAAAAATGCTGCTTATGGAATTTTAGCTCGTGTGGCGCTCTATGCAGCAGGTTATTCACTGCGGTGGGATTTAAACTCTTATTCCCCCGGTTCGGTGAAGATTGCAAAAAGGGATGACCCCGCACGGATTACCCAATTATATGAAATTGCCCGAGATGCTTGTAAAGCAATAGTAGATCGCGGAGAGAATGCTTTAATAGATTATGAAACTGTTTTTAGAGATTTGGTAAACGGGCAATATAATGCGGAATCGATGTTGGAGTATGGTCAATATGGATCTGCCAGTAACGATGCTTCTGTAGGCTATACGAATGGGATGTTCGCCCATACAAATTCAATGTTCGGAAAAGCTCAACCGGCTATGGGAGTCCTTCCAACCTATTACTTTGATTTCGACGAAGGCGATGTGAGAAGAGATGTTGCCATTTGTAATTACAGCATAGCAGACAATAACACAAGACAGATGAACAACTATGCTGGTATGACCATTGGTAAGTTTCGGGTTACTTGGAAAAGCCAGATCGGAACAGCGATTAATAAGCGGGATATCAATTGGCCAGAATTGCGATATGCCGACGTGCTGTTGATGTATGCTGAAGCCGAAAATGAGTTGAACAATGGGCCTACAGCGGTGGCGAAAGAAATGTTCGAAAAGGTAAGGTTACGAGCATTTAAAGATGATAGAAGTAAAATCGGGAATACACCAACATCCTATGAGGATTTTCAAAACGCTTTAATCAACGAAAGAAAATTGGAACTCGAATTTGAAGGTTGGCGGCGTACGGATTTAGCCAGATGGGGTAAATTATACGATATACTAAAAGATACCAAACAACATCTTATTCAATTGGCCACCAGGACTGGAAAATACGCTGACGTAGATGTTTACCGTGCTTATAAAAAGGAACAGGCTAAATCATTTTTAGATCCTGTTGTTGCTGTTCCTTTTGTTGGGTATAAAGCAGAACCTTCGGCTAATGAAAAATCGCAACTGGAAAAAGATGGTTATACCTTATTAGAAATGCATGGTAACGTTTCTTTATTTAATGCCAATAGAACCGACGAAACATCCTCTTGGGTAACGGGTCTGTTTCGAGGACTTGAAAAGAATAAAGTTGAAATTTTACCTTTAAATAGTACCACAATTGATGATAATCCAGGGCTACAAGGAGAACAACATCCGCTCTATTAATGCATTGAAATATGAGCAAAACGATGAAGAAAATTAAGAGAAAAGATTTCGTGTCTTCCTTAGGCTTGGCCTCCTTAGGTATCCTATTTAGCAAGCAACTACGTGCTGGGCAGGCCCTGTCACAGGAGTCGGATTTCAGCAAGAAGCTGCATCCTGTGGGGCGAGCATTGGAAATCGAAGGCTATTATGTTTGGTGTAACAGTCCAATCACAGGACCTGATGGAAAAACCCATGTGTTCTTCTCCCGTTGGAAGGAATCGCTGGGGATGAGTGGCTGGATTAATGGCTCCGAAATTGCACATGCCGTAGCAGATGCGCCCGATCAGCCTTTTAAGGTGTTAGAAACAGTGCTCGCCCCACGAGGTAAAGGCTTTTGGGATGCAACCACCTGCCATAACCCATTAATAAAAAAAATAGGTGAAAAATATTACCTTTTCTATATGGGAAATGCCAATGGTAAGACTAATACTAAACGCATAGGTCTTGCCATAGCAGAATCGCTCGAAGGCCCATGGAGGCGAGGCAATGCACCTATTCTACTCCCCGGGGAAGAAGGCGCTTGGGACGACCATTGTACCACGAACCCAGCGTGGGTAGCCGGGAAGGACGGGAAATCTTGGTTATATTATAAATCATGGAATACCCACGATTACGAAACAACCAGTGGCCCAATCCGCGGCAACCGAAAATATGGGGTGGCTTTTGCCGATAACCCCGAAGGCCCTTATACGAAATATGAACACAATCCAGTAATAGACTTTTCCGCAAAAGGTGCTAATCGCCAATTTGAAGATGCCTTTGTTTGGCGTGAAGACGGAAAATATAAAATGATTGCTCGCGATATGGGGGTATATGGCCATGATGTCGGTTTAATTATGGAATCAACAGATGGTTTACATTGGTCGGAACCGCAGATCGCATTCCAAGCGTTAAGTCACTATATGAACGAACCGCCGGCACCAGCGCACCTCAAGCGGTATGGTCGGTTAGAAAGACCGATGTTGCTCCTGAAAGATGAAAAGCCTGCGTGGCTGTTTGGCGCATCACAGGGCGGGAAATATCAAACCTCAAGCGCATTTATCTTTAAATGTGAGTATTAATAATCCAAGACCAATAAAAACAATTATGATGAAACAAAACAGCTTGACTAAACACCTGCTAATCGGAAGTCTCTGGTTGTCGGGATTAACCTTTTGTATATCTTCCTGTTCCAAAGGTCCGCTACACGCTAATCCTGGCATAGAAAATGGGCGAGTACTTGCCTTTCCTGAAGCCGAAGGTTTCGGAAGATTTGCAACTGGTGCCAGAGGAGTGGCCCAGCCCGAAGTTTATGTAGTTAATAACTTGAACGATAGTGGAGAAGGGTCTTTTCGCGATGCGGTGAGCAAACCCGGTAGGTTTGTCGTTTTCGCCGTAAGCGGCATCATTCGCTTGCAATCGGCTTTAAGCGTTGCTGCTAATCTAACCATCGCCGGCCAAAGTGCTCCAGGCAATGGGATTGTGCTTTATGGCCGTAAGGTTACCTTCACAGGTGCTAATAATACCATAGCACGGTTTGTTAGAATTAGGTTGGGCGCTAACCAAGGTGCGTCTAAAAATGAGGATGCTTCGGGAATAGCAAATGGCAAAAATATCATGCTAGATCACATGTCGTTCTCCTGGGGCTTGGATGAGGTATTTTCTATCAATTGGGATAATAAAGGTAATGAACCGGATAGCATTACGATACAAAATTCCATCATTGGGCAGGGTTTACATAGGCATAACCACTCTGCAGGCGGATTGATTCAAACTGGTGGAAAAATTAGTATTCTTAAAAGTGTATATAGCAGCAATAAAACACGTAATCCAAAAGTAAAGGGCTATAATGAATTTGTAAACAATGTCGTTTACAATTACGGCAACGAGGGAAATCCCATGGGGCATACCGTTTCGGGCGACGCATATATTATGGGCGGGTCGGCAGGAGTTTCCGAAGTTAATATTATCAATAATTACTTTGTTTCTGGTCCCCTTACCCCAAATAGCAAGACAACACCTTTCTCAAGAGGAACAGGCACTTTCTATTTATATGCGGCGGGCAATTACTTTGATGCCAATAAAAATGGCTCATTAGATGGAAATCTTGTGCCAAGGGATTCCATCGGCTATCCAGGCTTGGCCGACTCTAATTTTAGGGCACAGCCATTCGATTATCCCTTCAATCAACCAAAAATGTCTGCCGAACAAGCTTATGAGTATGCGCTAAATAATAGCGGTGCGATTTTGCCGGTTAGAGACCAAGTGGATTCTTTGATGATCGCAGAGCTTAAATCAAAAGGAACAATGGGCTTATACGTCTATACAGAAACGGATTTACCCCTTACTAACGAAGGCCTTGGCGAGTATCCAAGCAGCAGTGCAAAACAGGATACGGATGGCGATGGTATCCCCGATGTTTGGGAAGAAAAAATGCATTTAGATCCCAATAATAGCGATGATGCCTTATTACCACATGAGATCTATACGAATTACCTAAATATTGAAGTATATTTAAATGCACTAGCCAATAAATCATAAAAACGATGTATTTATTTCCCTACACATCAAGATTAAGCAATACTAAAAATATAAAATTGTGATAAAGCAGGATATGAATAAGATCAATGCGTTATGCATGCTAATAATAGGATTTTGCTTGTGCAGCAATCTTTCGTTTGCTCAGGCTCGGGCTTGGACATCATCAGAACAGCCTATGCAAGAAGTAAACCAGCTGAAGCAGCAAATAATAGCGCCTAATTTTCCCGCTAAGGATTTTCTGATTACCGATTATGGAGCTGTTGGCGATGGTGAAACAAAAAATACCGAAGCGTTTAAAAAAGCGATAGAAGCGTGTAACCAAGACGGTGGAGGCCGTGTTGTAGTGCCTTATGGCGTTTTTCTTACCGGTGCCATTCACTTAAAAAGTAATGTTAACCTTCACCTAGCGGATAGTGCTAAAATAGTATTCAGCAGAGATAGTAGTGATTACCCCATGGTTTTTACCCGATGGGAAGGGATGGAATGCATGAACTATTCGGCTTTTATTTATGCTTATGAGGAAGAAAATATTGCCATTACGGGCAATGGTATTTTAGATGGTAACGCCAACAATGATTATTGGTGGTGGTGGTGCGGAGCAAAAAAATTTGGCTGGAATGAAAATTTAGGAAAGCAAACTCCTGCGCGGAATGCCTTGCACGACATGATGCACCAGGAATTGGATGCTGAAAAAAGAATTTTTGGCGATGGCCACTTTCTTCGCCCAAATTTCATTCAGCCGTATAAGTGCAAAAATGTATGGATTGCGGATGTTAAACTGATCAATTCACCCATGTGGAACTTAAACCCGGTGTTATGCGAAAATGTGCTGATTGAAAAAGTTAGAGTGATTAGCCATGGCCCTAATAATGATGGCTGCGATCCAGAAGCATGTAAAAATGTTTGGATACGAGAGTGCTACTTTGATACAGGGGATGATTGTATCGCCATAAAATCGGGAAGAGACGAAGATGGACGCAACATAGGCCAGCCGGCAGAAAATCATATCATCGAAAACTGTATCATGAAAGACGGCCATGGTGGAGTGGTTATCGGTAGTGAAATTGCTGGTGGGGCAAAGAATATCTATGCTCTTAATTGCCAGATGGATAGCCCTAATCTCGATCGTGTATTACGGATTAAAACCAGCTCAAGCAGAGGGGGTGTCATAGAAAATATATTTATGAAAGATGTGCGGGTAGGAACCTTTGGCGAAGCTGCGGTAAAATGCAATATGTTTTATGAAAAACCCGGCAATTATATTCCCACTATCCGCAACATCTGGGTAGAAAATTTAAAAGTCGAAAAAGGTGGTAAATATGCTTTAATGGTTGCTGCTTACAAAGAATCGCCAGTTACCAATTTACGCATGGTCAATTGTGAATTTGAAGGTATCAAAGAACCCTTTAAAGTAGATTATGTAAAAGATTTGGTGTTTGAGCGCGTGAAGATTAATGGTGAAATGGTGAAGGCCCCAAAAGGAAAGGCTGTTGAGCTGTGAGTTGCGAGTTGCCTGTTGTGAGTTGCGAGACGTCTTTGCGAACCGAAGGGTTGGGTTGAGAGGTGGAGTGAAGCAATTTTACTTGTGAGGCAAGTGTGTGCAGGCCCAGACGGCCTCAGGAGGTGAGCGTTAAAAAAAATGCTAGCGATGGATAAAAAGCTAAGTGAAGAAGTGAAGTGAAACGAACGGCTCCACTTAGGTGCGCAAAGGGTAAATTTTTTAGCGAAGATCGTGGAGCCTTGATTTTTTTTGTTTCTTTTTTTCATCAAGGAAAAAAAGAAAATAATTAATTATGATATTAAAAAACACACATTTTCTGTACCTATTAATAGCGCTAAGCTTAAGCTTGTCGATTCACCCGTCCTATGCACAAGAAAAGGAAGAGAAGCCCCTATGGCACGGAATAGAACGAGTCATGCACTATAAACCTTCGGGTGAAGATTTCGTCCTAGTACAAGGGAAGAGACGTTTTAACCGTGCCTTGTACGGAACAAACACTGCTTTCCGGGTAGAGGCTGGAGATTTACCGGAATTCGCTTTGTATATGCCCGGTATGGGAGGAAATTTACAATTTGCTTTAATAGCTGGTAATCAAAGTAAATGGTTGCGAGATGCTGATAACATAGAGACAAGATACCGGCCGGGTGCTATGCTGTACAAAATTACCGATAAACTGCTAGGTGAGGGAAGCATTGAGCTAACGGTATTGGCACAGGCCAATGCGGAGGGTATGGTGTTATATCTCAAAACAAAAGATGTTTCCTCGTCTACAGCTCTATTGGCAGTATATGGGGGGGCGAGCGGACAAACATTTAGCAGGGCAGGGGATATTGGAGCAGACCCCGAATCAAGTTTCTACCTATTACCACAGCATTGTCTGCATAATAATTTTAACGTGAAATCGCAGGCATTTTCTTTAACTTATCCGGCCAAGAAGGGAGCACAGAAAAGAATTATAGGGGCGTTTTCGGGTATACCTGACATCAAATTGCTTGATGCCAGCCAACTCAGCCAAGCACTAAACTTATGGGAAACGAATGCAAGTGAGTTTCCTGTTCTAGGCGCAAGATATAGCTTAAGTAAGTCACAAGAAATTTATATCGCTATCCAAGGAGCTGACAAATCCGAGCTTATGCCCGAGCGATTGCCAACAGTTTTTAAACAAGCAGCGCAAAAGCGTAAAGCATTAGCCGAAAGAGTAAAGGTAAATACACCTGATCCCTATATCAATACATTGGGGGCTGCTTTGGCCGTGGCTGCCGATGCGATATGGGAATCGCCTACGTTCCTGCACGGAGCAGTTGCTTGGCGCATGCGTTTAAATGCATGGCGCGGAGCCTATGTGGCCGATCCATTAGGCTGGCATGATCGTGCGAGAGCGCATTTTAATAGTTATGCGCAATCGCAAGTATTAACGCCAACGGAAGGAAAGGTAGTGGCTGATACAGCCCTACATTTGGCCAGGCAACAAGAGAAAATGGGGAATGCACTGTTTTCCAGTGGTTATATCTCTCGCAATCCTCAAGATAATACAAAGCCACACCACTACGATATGAACCTGGTATTCTTTGATCAATTATTTAGTCATTTTCAGTATACCGGAGACTTAAGCATTATCAAACAACTATGGCCCACTATTAAAAGACATTTAGCATGGGAAAAAAGAAATTTCGATCAGGATGGGGATGGTCTCTATGATGCCTACTGTGCCATCTGGGCAAGTGATGCCTTGCAATATAGCGGCGGCGGTGTTACCCATACATCTGCCTATAACTTCCGTGCCAATCAGATCGCTACTAAATTGGCTTCTTTAATCGGAGAAGACCCTTCTTCATACGCAACGGAAGCTAAAAAGATTAAAGAGGCGCTGCAAAGTAAACTTTGGATTAAAGATAAAGGTTGGTATGCCGAATACCAAGATTTGTTGGGAAATAAGTTGTTGCATGAGAGTCCAGGCTTATGGACAATCTACCATGCATTGGATGCGCAGGTATCCGATGCATTTCAAGCCTACCAGTCCTTACGTTTTGTTGATCGTTTTATTCCGCATATTCCTGTTCAGGCCAAGGGGTTACAAGAAAATGACTATTATACGCTCGCTACCACGAATTGGCAGCCTTATACCTGGTCAATCAATAATGTTGCCCTCGCCGAAAATTTACAAACTGCTTTAGCTTATTGGCAAGGTGGACGATCAGATGAGGCTTTTAAGTTATGGAAAAGCAACCTTCTGGAAAGTATGTACCTTGGTGCAAGTCCAGGGAACTTTCAGCAATTGTCTTTTTATGATGCGCAACGGGGTGAGTTATATCGGGATTTCGCTGATCCCATAGGGGTTGCCGCACGGACATTAACAGAAGGCCTATTTGGTATCCGCCCCGATGCATTGACAGATACATTAACTATCAAACCTGGTTTCCCGCAAGCTTGGGAGCATGCGTCCTTAGTGGTTCCAACAATAAATTTCGCTTTCAAAAGGGACGGATTAATAGACCGCTATACCATTAAACCACAGTTTGCTACGGCTATGAACCTCTGCTTGGAGTTACCGGCATATCAAAGTAAAGTAAAGCAGGTACAAGTAAATGGTAAAGTGGTGGCGTGGAAAGTTAAAACAGATGCCGTTGGTCAGCCAAAGATACAGGTGGCAATGCCAGCAGCGCCAGCTTATACCGTTAACATAAGCTGGGCGGGAAACACAATCGAAGAGCCAAGGTATACGGCAGCATTGACCGTAAACGAAAAAATTAATCTTGTGCTGAAAGGAGCGAAAGTTGAGGAGGTGTTTGACCCACAGGAGTTGTTGGACGAAAGTACTGCTGCAAAAACTTCCTTTCTTCCTAAAAGAACACCTGCAGATGGAACGTTCTTTGTTAAACTGCGTCAAGACGATTTTACTTGGTGGTATCCTGTTAATATAAAGGTCAAGGAACATATTGCCGATGGACGAAAACAAGCAGTATCCAATAGCAATGGTTCATGGGATATGCTCAACCTCCAAGCCTATTTCAATGCAGCGGTAAGTGCTATTTTTAAGCAGCAATATTTAAGTCCACGGCCAAGCTCGCCTACCTTGCAGTTGCCTTGGCAAGGCATTGGCAACTGGTGCTACCCCTTGGTACAGCCTGAGATTGATGATAGTGGTCTGCAAAAGCTTGCAAAAGTGCGTGGACAGATCACCCTACCAAATGGCATTCCCTTTAAGCTGGCGGCTTCAGAACAGTCCAATATCCTGTTTACATCGATGTGGGACAATTATCCCGAGTTTGCACAAATAGCTTTAAATGGCAAGGCCAAACAGCTCCATGTGATGATGGCGGGCACTACCAACCCCATGCAAAGTCAGTTGGTAAATGCTAAACTAATGGTAACCTATACAGATGGAGAAGTACAGGAACTATCCCTAAGAAATCCGGATAATTGGTGGCCAATAGAACAAGATTATCTCGACGATGGCTTTGCCTTCCGCTTACCAAAAGAAAAGCCTTACCGCATTTATCTCAAGACGGCAAAGGTGGTGCGCGGAGGAGAGGGAAAATACCAAGAAATAAAAGGTTTTACTAACCGTGCGATCGATGGTGGAGCTGCTACGGCCTTGGATTTTCCGTTAAACCCGGATAAAGAATTAAAAAGTTTACAAATAAAAACTATAGCGAACGATGTAGTGGTTGGTTTGATGGCAGTTACCTTGTTGAGGTAAATGGAAAAGATACTAAATATAAAAGAACATGTTTATAAACCGAAAAACACGATTTTACCTCATAATAAACCTGCTGGGGGTTTTAGGATTTACCGCCTGCAGCAATGAACGCACTAAAGACACGGATACGGCGAAAATTGATAGAAAAGCTGTGGTGTGCCGACATAATGTTGTGAATGAATCGATCGATTCCTTAAGCTCGTTAACTGTTGGAAATGGTGAATTTGCTTTCACCGTAGATGTAACCGGCTTACAGACCTTCCCGCTAACTTATCAGCATGGCGTAGCCTTAGGGACACAATCGGAGTGGGGCTGGGATAGTTTCAAGAACACCGCGCATTATCGTTTTGAAGAAACGCTTAAGAACTACGACTTTAATCACGATGGCCATGATGCAAAATATAGCATTCAGTGGAAGGAACCTCAACGTAATAAAGACGCTGCCGACTGGTTTAGAGAGAATAGTCATCGTTTGCAATTGGGAAATGTGGGTTTTGAATTGTACAAAAAAGATGGAACCTTGGCACAACCAGCTGATCTGACGGAGATCCACCAAGAACTGGATTTATGGACAGGCGAAATTCATAGCTCATTCAAATTGGAGGGTATCCCAGTGGAAGTATATACCGCGGCACACCAGGAGCAAGATCAGATCGCAGTTAAGGTACATACTGCTTTAATTGAAGAAGGGCGTATCAATATCGCCATACGTTATCCCTATCCAACAGCTGAATTTTTAGACGAAGGAACGAATTGGGGCGATACCGATCAGCATCAAACGAATATTGAAAAGGCTACAACGCAAGCGGCCACCATTAGCCATCAATTGCAAGGTACGCGCTACTATACCGCACTCGCGTTTACTCCAGGGGAACTTAGTAAAGGTAAAGAATCACATTATTTTGTTTACAAACCAGAAAAAACTAATGCAGACATGGAGTTTAGTGTTGGTTTCACTGCGAAGCCATCGGACGGAAAAGCACCCGACTTGTATGCTGCGACCTGCAAAAGCAGCGTGAAAGCTTGGGAAGATTTTTGGGAAAGTGGTGCGGCCATAGATTTTGCCGGCAGTACAGATCCGCGTGCAAAAGAACTAGAACGGAGGGTGATATTATCAGAATACCTCACCAAGGTACAATGTGCTGGGCATTACCCGCCTCAAGAAACAGGCTTGACCTTTAACAGTTGGTATGGCAAGCTCCATACCGAAATGCATTGGTGGCATGCCGTGCACTTTGCCCTGTGGGGTAGGGCCGATTTGATGGAAAAAAGCTTAAGCTATTATGCCAATACGATCGAGCAGGCCAGAGGAATTGCCAAACGCCAAGGCTATGATGGCGTAAGATGGCAAAAAATGGCTGATAATGAAGGTAATGAAAGCCCCTCTTCAGTGGCAGCTTTTTTAATTTGGCAGCAACCGCATTTTATCTATATGGCCGAATTAGCTTATCGGGATAAGGAAGATCTTAAAATAATTGACAAGTATAAAGAACTGGTATTTGCTACAGCCGATTTTATGGCGTCTTTTCCAACTTATGATAAGACGAAAAACCAGTATAATTTAGGGAAAGGGGTTATTCCGGCCCAAGAAGTTTTCAAAGCCGCAGAAACCTTTAATCCAACATACGAAGTAGCCTATTGGGATTGGGCATTACGTACAGCACAAAAATGGAGAGAACGCGCGGGCTTGGAGCGGAATAAAAAATGGGATGATGTGATCAATAAACTAGCCCCATTGCCCATACAAGGTGAAGTATACCTGGCTACAGAAAGTGCAACCGATTCTTATACCAATCCAAAATGGCGTACCGATCATCCTGCTGTATTGGGTGCTTTAGGCATGGTTCCAGAATCACCAAAGTTGGATAAAGCTATCATGAAAAACACCTTGGATACCGTCTGGAAAACGTGGAGTTGGGACAAAACCTGGGGCTGGGATTTTCCGATGACCGCTATGAATGCTGCACGCTTGGGCTTACCCGATCAAGCATTGGATGCGTTATTTATGAATATCCAAACCAATACTTACCTAAAAAATGGGCATAACTATCAAGACCAGCGTTTGCGGATTTACTTACCCGGAAATGGGGGCTTGCTTGCAGCTGTTGCCATGATGGCCGGAGGTTGGGATGCCAATACAGCACCCTTAGCAGGTTTTCCAAAAAATGGGTCTTGGAAGATAAAAGCAGAAGGATTTAAGACCATGCCTTAGTTATAAAGCAGGACACCGCAGGTTGCGAAATTGTCAATAAAACGTATAATAGTAAAAACTTATCAAAACTTAATCGATTAAAAACTAAATAATATGCGCTATCATTGGTTAATCTGTTTTTTTATGTTAAACATCGGTTTAACAGAGCAATCCTTTGCACAACGGGTGATGGAGAATCTCGATCGAGGCTTAGTAGCCATTCCGGTAAGTGAAAAGCAAGCATTCATAAGCTGGCGTTTGTTGGCTACTGACGATGAGCATATAGCATTTAATTTATACCGGGAATATACAGGACATCAAGCGGTAAAGCTGAACAAAGAACCCTTAACAAAAGCCACTGATTTTATAGATTCTTTAGTAGCGCTTAAACAAGGTACGGCGTATTACATAAGGCCAGTATTGTCTGGTAGAGAGGGAGAACCGTCTAAGAAATATCGGATAGATGCTCAACATTTAACGCCTTATCTTACCATCCCATTACAACCACTAGCAGGTTATCATGCTAACGATGCCTCCGTGGGCGATTTGGATGGTGATGGTGCTTATGAAATTGTATTGCACCGTACTGGAAACGGAAAGGATAATTCACAGGATGGTATAACGGATCCGCCTATATTAGAAGCCTACAGGTTGGATGGTACATTTATGTGGCGAATCCAATTAGGCAAAAATATCCGCGAAGGCGCACATTATACCCAGTTTATGGTGTATGATCTTGACGGGGATGGCAAGGCCGAAATAGCTTGTAAAACTGCTGATGGTACGGTCGATGGCTTGGATAAAGTAATTGGCGACGCCTCGAAAGATTGGCGAAACGATAAAGGGAGAATTTTAGATGGACCTGAATTTTTAACGGTTTTTAAAGGCGAAACGGGAGAAGCCCTGGCCACAACAACGTATTTGCCCGGACGAGATCCGGTGGATGGTTGGGGTACAGCCGGACATAACGACGGTAAAGGAAATAGAGCTGATCGTTTTTTAGCAGGCGTAGCTTATTTAGACGGGCATCTGCCGAGCCTGTTGATGTGTAGAGGCTATTATGGCCGCTCCGTAATAGCCGCTTGGGATTATCGGAATGGCAAATTAACGTCTCGTTGGGTGTTTGACTCTAAAGATGGAGAAAACCCTTATGCTGGTCAAGGTTTCCATAACTTATCTATTGCTGATATAGATGGGGATGGAAAAGACGAAGTGCTCTATGGTGCAATGGCCATTGATGATAATGGTAAACCTTTATATACTACTGGCTGGGGGCATGGAGATGCGCAGCATGTAGGCGACCTCGATCCAAATCGTCCGGGCTTAGAAATGTTTACTATCCACGAACGTCCAACTGCTGATCGTCCTGGGGCAGCCTTGAGAGACGCTAAAACAGGTAAAGCCTTATGGGAAGGAGCTTTTGGTCAGGATATCGGTCGAGGGGTTGCAGAAAATGTCGATGCTAATAACCCCGGGGCGGAGCTGTGGTATTCCGGATCGAATGGACTGCTAAATTTAAAAGGGGAGAGAATCGGACCGGCTCCTCGCTCCACTAATTTCTTGATATGGTGGGATGGCGACCTTACCCGGGAATTATTAGATCGAACCTCTATTGAGAAATATGGCCAGGGCACTATTTTTACAGCAACAGGCTGTGTTGCTAACAACGGCACGAAATCCAATCCCTCTTTAAGTGCGGATATCATTGGCGATTGGCGGGAAGAAGTGATTTTTCCGACCGAAGACCATACGGCTTTACGGATCTATTCAACTACCATTCCTAGTGAGCATCGGCTATACACCTTAATGCACGATCCGCAATATCGTTTAAGCGTTGCATGGCAAAATGTAGGCTATAACCAACCGCCGCATACTAGTTTTTATATGGGAGAAGACATGCGTCCGGCACCGAAACCTTTTATTATAACAGCACCAGCAAAAGATAATAAGAAGAACCAATAAAAAAGACAAAAGTATATGGTTTCCAATAACAGCAAAAAATTGAAATTAATAAATAGGTCAGGAGTTAAATGGTTGGCAGGACTTATTGTGCTTCTAATATTGGCTATGAAGCCTGAAGAACAAGAGCCTAGCCTTTTTATCATTGGCGATTCTACTGTTAAAAATGGCAAAGGCGATGGAAGTAACGGGCAATGGGGTTGGGGAAGTGTATTGCCGGCTTATTTTGATACAACCCAGTTAAAGATTGAAAATCATGCCTTAGGCGGAACCAGTACGCGTACCTATCTAACAAAAGGTTTATGGCAGGGCGTAATAGATCGTATAAAAAAGGGCGATTATTTAATTATGCAGTTTGGTCATAACGACGGCGGTCCATTAGACGACACCGCAAGGGCTAGGGGAACGTTAAAGGGAGTGGGGCCAGAAAGCAAAGAAATCTTTAACCCCATAACTAAAGAACAGGAGCTTGTGTATACCTACGGCTGGTACATTACTAAATTTGTTGACGAGGCGAAAGCTAAGGGAGCAACAGTCATAATCTGTTCGCCTATTCCGCGCAATCAATGGAGAGACCATAGGATAATTCGCTCGGTTGATAGCTATGCCCAATGGGCAGAAGAAGTGGCTAAAAGGGAGCAGGTGCAATTTATAAACCTCAACAACCTTATCGCTGATGATTATGATCGGGTAGGGGAAGTAGTGGTTCAGCGTTATTTTCCAAGCGACCATACACATACAAACCTCCAAGGAGCTAAAAAGAATGCGGAAATTATTGTAGAAGCTTTAAAATTGCTGCCAATTGAGCTGAAAAAATACCTGACAAAAAAATAATATCATGAATAAATCAATTCTTAAGAGTCAAATTTTTAAGATAGCGGCTTTCTGCTTGTTAGCAACGGTGGCTACTCCAATTTTCGGTCAGAAATTACCGAAAAAACAACAGGTATTGCAACAATTGAGGTTGGCCAATACCTATTTTATGCAAAAGTGGCCAGACGCTGGCAAGACGATTATTACCAATAAGGAGCGACCTTCAAATATCTGGACACGCGCGGTTTATTACGAAGGTCTAATGGCTTTATATAACATCGATCGAGATAAGGACTATCTGGATTATGCGCTACAATGGGGTGAAAAACATCATTGGAATCTTTCTGGAGGAGCTCAAACCCGACATGCAGATTATCAGTGCTGCGGCCAAACCTATATTGATGTGTATCGCTTAAATCAGCAACCGATACAGATTAAAGCCATTAAGGATAATATCGATGCCATGGTGAATAGTGATGGAGTGGGTGACTGGACCTGGATTGATGCCATTCAAATGGCTATGCCTATATTTGTGAAGCTGGGTGTTACCTACAACGATACAAAATACTTTGACAAAATGTATGCCTTATATAGCCATACCAAATATAAAGAAGGAGGTAACGGTCTTTATAATCCAGAAGATAAATTATGGTGGCGCGATAAAGATTTCGTACCTCCCTATAAAGAACCCAATGGAGAAGATTGTTATTGGTCGCGCGGAAACGGCTGGGTAGTGGCTGCCTTGGTAAGGGTGTTGGAAGAATTGCCGAAAACTGATAGCCACTATCAGGAATATTTACAAGATCTAAAAGATATGCTTGCGGCCTTAGCGCCAATACAAAGAGAAGATGGCTTTTGGAATGCAAGTTTGCATGATCCAACCCATTTTGGAGGAAAAGAAGCATCAGGAACAGCCTTATTTACCTATGGCATGGCCTGGGCCATTAATAAAGGTATAGTAGATAAAAACGTATACCTGCCTATTGTTAGCAAGGCCTGGAGTGCGCTCTCGAAAGAATCATTACATAAAGATGGTTTTTTGGGATACCTACAGGGTACAGGTAAAGAGCCTAAAGATGGACAGCCCGTAACCTATACCAGCAAACCCGATTTTGAAGATTATGGTTTGGGTTGTTTTTTACTGGCCGGTACTGAAGTATATAAATTATTAACCCCAGATTCCGCTTTAGGAATCTGGGTTGAAATAAACCAATGTAAATAAACTAATTATGACAAAGATTGCATTTAAAATGAAGCTTTTACCAGGGTTTCAGCAAGAATATAAAAAACGGCACGATGAAGTTTGGCCGGAAGTAAGTGCGCTGCTAAAGGAAAGTGGTGTATCGGATTATTCCATTTTTCTCGAGGAAGACACGAATACCCTATTTGCCGTACAGCAACAAACTAGCGGGCCTTCTTCGCAAGACCTGGGCCAACATCCGGTAATTAAAAAATGGTGGGCCTATATGGCTGATATCATGGAAACCAATGCCGACAATTCGCCGGTTAGTACTACCTTAAAAATGGTCTTTCATTTAGATTGATTTTTGGGTGCTTGTTGTGCGTTAACAAAAAAAATATTATCATGAACATACGTGTCATTATCGTTAGTTTAACCAGTCTATTCATATTAAATAACAAACCAATACAAGCCCAAACCCCACTTTGGCCAACCATACAGAAAGAAATGAAACCATGGGCGCGTTGGTGGTGGATGGGTAATGCGGTAGACGAGAAAAATATTGGAAATCTGCTGGAAAACTACCAACAAATAGGATTCGGTGGAGTAGAAATCGCACCAATATACGGGGCTGTAGGTTATGAAAGTCGCTATTTAAAGCATCTTTCGCCAGAATGGATGGATATGCTCCACTATACTGTTAAAAAAGCAGATAGCTTAAAGATGGGCGTAGACCTCACATTGGGTACAGGATGGCCCTTTGGTGGGCCACAGGTAGATAAAGAACATGCAGCAACTAAACTGATCGTGAAAAAATACCAGCTAAATGCAAATAAGGCTACACAAAAGATAACATCTCCAGACGAAAAACAAACAGATGCACCTTTGCTATCACTTACGGCATATGGCCCTAACAATCAGGTCGAGTTAATAACGGATAAAGTAGATGAAGCGGGAAATTTAAATTGGACGGCAAAAGGAGATTGGGAGTTATATGCTGCCTTCCTTGGAAAAACCGGACAAAAAGTTAAAAGAGCGGCACCTGGTGGGGAAGGTTTTACACTCGACCATTTTTCGGCGGATGCCTTAAAACAATATGTGCAGCCTTACAATCAGGCTTTTGGAAAACAACCATTGGGTGTACGGGCATTCTATAACGATAGCTATGAAGTATATGGAGCTAACTGGACCCCCACTTTTTTTGACACATTTAAAAAGAACCGCGGGTACGATCTACGTTATCATATGCGCGAGTTCTTAAGTGAAGATTCCGTAGAAAATATTGCCCGCATAAAATCAGATTACCGCGAAACAATGGCTGAGCTGTTGTTAAACAATTTTGCAAAACCTTGGACAGCTTGGGGGCATCAACGCCAGGGGATCACCAAATATCAGGCACATGGGTCGCCCGGAAATTTATTAGATCTTTATGCGGCGGCAGATATTCCGGAAGCAGAGACCTTTGGTTCAAGTGCTTTTCCTATTCCAGGCTTGCGCCGGGATAGTGCCGATATCCGCAATGTGGATCCAGACCCTATGATGCTGAAGTTTGCATCATCTGCTGCACACGTAAGCGGAAAAAATCTGGCGTCGAGTGAAACCTTTACTTGGCTTACCGAACATTTCAAAACGTCTTGGGCGCAGTGTAAACCGGAAGTAGAACAGGTTTTTTTAGCTGGAATAAATCACGTGTTTTATCATGGTGTTACCTATTCGCCAGATGATGTGAAATGGCCGGGTTGGTTATTCTATGCTTCTGTAAATTTTGTGCCGGCAAATCCCTTATGGAACCATCTGGATGGGCTGAACCAATATATTACCCGGATCCAATCGGTATTACAAAGCGGCCATGCGGATAACGAACTATTGGTTTACTGGCCCATTTATGATATATGGGATAATCCCAAAGGGAAAGATATTGCCTTAAAAGTGCATGATATTGATCGCTGGCTATACCCTACTGCATTTTATAAAGATGCCATGATGCTACAAGAAAATGGATATGCCTTTGATTTTGTTTCGGATCATTTATTAGCCGATATGCATGTTGAGCAAGGGAAATGGACAACTGAAAAACACCTACTTGCATATAAAGCCTTGCTGGTGCCAAAAACGAATAAGATGCCGATAGAGACACTTGAGAAATTAGTCGCACTAGCAAAAGAAGGAGCTACCCTTATCTTTCAAGGACTACCAACGGATGTGCCAGGAGCTTTTCAAGTAGCTGCACAAAGAGATAAATTTAGAAAGCTTTTAAGTGAAATTAATAGACTAGCAAGCCTGGAAACAGTTGGAATGGGCAAAATCATCATCAAGGAAGGCATGCTAGATGCGCTTCATCGGGAAGACCTAAAGGGTGAAGCGTTAACACAAAAGGGTTTGAAATTTATCCGTAGAAGTCATGCAGATACCACTTATTACTATGTAGTGAACCATTCAGACAAAAAGATTAACGATTACATTGCTTTTAATGCGCCTGGCAAAACATGGTATATCCTAGATCCACTTACAGGTAAAACAGGTGTAGCAGCAACAACTGATCAAGCAGGGAAATCGGCGGTAAAACTACAATTAGCACCAGGAGAAACTTGGATAGTAATGGCTACTAACGCACGAAATACGGTAACTAAACCGTGGGAATATGCCGATAGGCCTTTACAAGAAATCCCGCTGGAAGGAAATTGGACGCTTTCATTTAAAGACGGTGGACCAACAATACCAGCGACACAGACATTGCAAAAATTGCAACCTTGGACAGCTTTAGCAGATAATGCTACTGCCAGTTTTGCAGGGAAAGGTGTTTATACATTAACGTTCGAATTACCTAAATTGACTGCGAAGTTATACGAATTACATGTAGATAGCGTATATGAAAGTGCTCGCGTAAAGATTAATGGTCAAGATGCGGGTTTGATCTGGAGCCTGCCCTATAAACTTCGCCTAGATAAGCTGCTTAAACCGGGAAAAAATACGATTGAATTGGAAGTAGCTAACCTGATGGCCAACCGCATCAGCTATATGGATAAAAATCAACTTAAGTGGAATAACTATCATGGTACTAACCTCGTAAATATAGATTATCAACCTTTTGATGCCTCTAGTTGGAAAATAGCACCAAGCGGTTTAGCTGGTAACATTTACATCGTTCCTTACAATTAACATTAACAAGTATTTGGCAATCTGCACAGGGTACCGGTACAGTACGGGATGGAGCAGGACGGGGCAGGTTGCCAATACCTAAAAGTTTCTATAAGTTTGAATGAACTTAACCAATAACTCTTAACCGATTATAAATTTTAAACTAAATGTATGAATAAGATATTGACCTTAACAAAACCGCCGTCTTTGTAACCTATTTCATTAAGAAATTCCAATAATCAATAATTCCCTCGGAATGTTTTAAAGTTTAATGCAAACGTTTGTATTGCTTGGCTGTGCAGTACCCAATTATAAATCTTTTATGTATAAATCATTATTATTAAGTATGATAGCGATTGCTGTTTCGTTTTTATTTACACAATGTGAAAAAAAGGAGGCAGAATCTCACTATGAAAGGCCCGACTGGCTTAAAGGAAATGCTTGGGAAGTATTAGAAGAGCGCGGCGACTGTTCTATCTTTTTACAAGCTGTAGAAAGTACCGGCTATAAAGACGTGTTAAACGGTAAGGGAATCGCTACAGTTATGGCTCCTAACGATGCCGCATTCCAAGCATATTTTCAAGAAAAAGGAATACATTCCATTAATGATATTCCCTTGGAAGAGCTCCGAAAATTAATTGGTTTTCATTTGGTTTATTATGCCTATGATAAAGGGCGTTTCGCAAATTATCAGCCCGAAGGCTTTGATAATGCAGAACCTATTAAAGCCGGCTTATACTATAAACACCGCACTAGAAGCCGGGATACCATATCGCTATGGCGTGATGAAGTGGCAAAGGTTAACCGAAAAGTGTTTCATAAAGATCGCTTTTTGCCGGTCTTCTCCTCTACATTATTTAACACGAAAGCTATAGATGCCAAAAGCAATTACGAATATTTTTATCCGGGCAGTACTTGGACTGGTGTCGATGGTTTTAATGTTTCTAATGCTTCAGTGAATGAATATGCCATACCTACCGATAATGGATATGTTTATCTTCTAGAACAGGTACTGGAACCTCTAGAAACGGTTTACCATGAACTGAGTGGCTTAAGCGATTATACTGTTTTTATGTCAATATATGATCGTTTTACGCAATTTTGGTATGACGAGGCAGCCACAAAAAGTTATTCTTCCTCAGGCGATTCTTTATTTATTGTCCGTCATACCGGACTGCCGCAGATTGCATCCGAATGGTCATATAATGGTGAAGGAGGAATAGCCGACTATGCTAACCTAGCGGATTTATCTTATAAAGCATTTAATGTGTTTGCTCCTAATAATCAAGCATTAACTGATTTTTTTAATACCTATTGGTCTAAATACTATACTAAAATTGAAGAGGTAAACTTTCTCCCTTTGGCTTTATTGCTCTCCAATCATGTGTATACGGGAAATGTTGTCTTTCCTTCAGAAATAAAGAAAGGAGAACAGATAAAAAGTGCTTACGGCTCTATTATCAAATTTGACCCCGATAATGATGTAGCCAACCGTGGGATAGGAACTAATGGTGTTTATTATGGCCTCGATAAAGTAATTGTACCCGATATGTTCTATAGCGTTACAGGCCCTCTTTTGCAGAACCCAAAGTATAAAATTTTTCTGCAAATGATAGCCAGTACTAATCTGATTCAGCCTTTGATGAGCAAAGATTTAAAATTCACACTTTTTATCCCTTCGGATGATGTGATATTGAATACGTTATATGGCGACAGTTATATTTTTTGGGAGGAAGGAAGTCCCTTGGTCTATGGTGATGAAGAGGTGCAGGTAGAAAATACCGATGGTGTACGGGTGCCTATGAGTCAAAGAGCAATGGAATTATTTGTATCCAATCATATTATCACCGATCAGATTACACAAATTGGTGGCAAAAAAGTTTACCGTACACGTAATCCGTTTAGTTATGTCTATATAACCGATAACGGCGTGGCTTCTTCTGCCTTGTATAATGCTGGGAATTTTATAAAAGCTACCGCCCAAACGGGTAATTGGAGCAACGGTAGTGCGTATGAAGTGGAGGCCTCTCTACTAAACGAAACCGGGACAATAAAATATTCGATGAACGGAGCAAGCACAGCAGACAGCCCTTTAAATGAATATTCAGAATTTGCCAAACTCCTAAGTAAAGCCGGCTTATTGGAAGCAGGGGAGGAATTATCATTCCTCTTCGGTGATAATTTCCTGCTATTTGCTCCCGGAAATGATGAGGTAGTTCAAGCATTGAATGCCGGACTAATTCCGCAGGATAATGCCGAATTAGCCGAATACCTGAAGTATTATTTTGTGCCGGTAACGGATAACTCCTTGAGTGATTATCCTTTTGCTGGATTTGGCGTGCAGGGCGACTGGTTTACCGCCCAAATGGCTGGAACTACACAAAAGCGAAGTATTAAACTACAAGATTTAGGAAATAGTTTGCAGGTGCAATCAGCTGACGGAGAAGTTGCACAGATACTGAGTGAATTTCCAAGAATATTCGCGGATGGAGCCGTGTATCGTATTAATAAGGTATTTAAAGCGAAATAAAAACTACGGATGAAACTCGCGTAAGTAAAATTCGCAAACGGCAATTAATATGTATTGCGGGTTCCATTAGGTTGTAAAAAACAAACAAGATTCTGATGAAAGTAAAACTAATATTGGTTCTTAGCTTATTTTGTTGGGTATTGGCCCTACGAGGTCAGCAACCATTAATTTTAAGAGGGAAAATAACAGATAGTAATGGTTATCCTATCCCTGGTGCTACCGTATTCGTAGAAAATCAAGATAAGCGTAACTTGAAAGGTTCTTCTACCGATGCCAATGGAAATTATAGATTGGAAATACCTATACTGCCGGATTTAACCATCGTATGTTCGTCTATTGGCTATCAAATAAAACGTATACCCTATACTAATCAGCCGAGTTTAGCTATCACGTTAAATGACGATGTCAAAACACTGGATGCCGTGGTCGTTCAGGGCGGAAAAGCCGTAGAAAAGAATAATTTGGGTATAACTTATCGAGACCAGGTTTCTTCAACTCAACGCTTTGAGATGAAAGAGTTAGAACAGATGCCCTTTACCTCTGTAGAATCAGGTCTGCAAGGTCGATTGGCCAATGTGGACATTGTTGCCGGCGCCGATCCAGGTTCCAAAAGCTCAATCCGTATTCGTGGAACATCTTCGTTAAATGCTAATTCAGAGCCGTTAATTGTGGTAGATGGTGTGCCTTACCCCACTGAGATTTCAGACGACTTCAACTTCTCTACAGCGAACGATGAAGATTTTGGCTCGCTGGTTAATATTTCTCCAAATGATATCGAATCTATTGAAGTATTGAAAGATGCCGCGGCAACGGCAATCTGGGGCTCACAAGGCGCCAATGGCGTGTTGCTCTTCACGACCAAAAAAGGTAAAAAGGGAAGAACACAATTTTCTTTTTCAAGTAAATTGGATGTGAAGAAAGAAGCTGAACACATTCCCCTATTAGATGGCTCACAATACGTTAGCCTCATTCAAGATGGTGTGTGGAATACGGTGAACGACCTCGGTTATCAAAACGGCCTATCGTATATTAACCTATTATATAATACCAATGAAATCAATTTCGATCCAAGCTGGGTATATTTTGATGAGTATAATCAAAATACCGATTGGGTAAAAGAGGTAACGCAAATTGGGCATTTTGAAGATAACTCCTTCTCAGTAAGTGGTGGTGGAGACAAAGCAACCTACCGAGTGTCTTTAGGCTATTTAAATGATATCGGCACCACTAAAGGTACCAAATTTAACCGCTACAATTCTTTAGTGAGCGTAAACTATCGTTTCTCCAATAAATTGCAGGTAAGTGCTGATATGTCGTATTCTTTAAGCGACCGCAATAGCTATTGGACGGAGGATGGTACAGGAAGTCCCAGAGGTGTCGCCATGAACAGAATGCCAAATATGAGCCCCTGGGTAATTGGTGATGACGGCCAAGCCACTAGCGAATATTTTACGCCACGCATTAATTTTCAGGGAAGTTTTGCAGATAATAAACTCTATAACCCACTAGCCATGGTTAACGAATCGGTTAATAATACCACCGGCGAACAGGCCCGTGTTATTTTTCGCCTGATGTACAATATTTTACCGGATTTACAATACACCGGAACAGTAGGCTTTGATGCGCGATCAACCAAAAACAGAAAGTTCCTGCCACAATCCGTTACGGGCGTACTTTGGACAGACCCTTACTTTAACCGAGGCTCCGATATGTTGTCGGACGACCTTTACTTGAATACCGAAAACAAATTTATCTATAATAAACAAATCAGTGATGATCATCAAATTATTCTCAGTGGGTTATTTCAGACCAATGAAGCCAAACGTTTCAGCTATGCAAGTGAGACTTCCGGGAATGCTTCTGCGTCCTTAAGCGATCCTACTGCCGGAGCTGCGGTTGCAAACATGGGTTCGGGTAACACCCTTACCCGGAAAACAGCTTTGATAAGTAACGCACACTATACCTTTATGGGGAAGTACATTATCAATGGTGGTTATCGCTGGGAGGCAAATTCTAGTTTAGGCCGTAACCACCGCTGGGCGGGTTTTCCGTCCATAGGTGCTGCCTGGCAGTTTGGTGATGAAAATTTCCTAAAAAAATTAGGGATCATACAGATGGGAAAACTTCGGCTGAGTTGGGGTAAAAGCGGTAATGCTCCTAGCGGTGCCTGGCCATATCTTGGAATATTTCAACCAACAACACCAGGCTACATGGATATGGCCGCCATAGGCCCCACCTCCATGCAGCTGGAAAACTTAAAATGGGAAACCATTACACAAACCGATGTCGGTATTGATCTCACAATGTTGGATAACCGTTTGAATATAACGGCAGAATGGTATGATAGAAGAACGACAGATCTATTGCAGAAGGATATTACTTTACCTTCTTCAACAGGCTTTGGTAAAATGAAATTTTACAATTCTGGCGAACTCTATAATAAAGGATGGGAATTTATCCTGAATTACGATGCCATCAAAAAAGAAGATTTCCAATTGTCTTTTAACCTAAACGTTTCGCGCAATAGGAATGAAGTGGTTGAATTGCCCGATAATTTACAATTCGAAAATTATGAATTTAAAAATGGCGCTTATGCACATAAAATCGTTGAGGGAAATCCTATCGGCTCCTTTTACGGCTACCGTTACTTAGGGGTATACCAAAACGTAGATGAAACCTACGCCCGCGATATAAATGGTAATCTTATCCACGACATTAACGGTGAAACAACCATTATGAAAAATGGTATCAGAAAGGTATATCCGGGCGATGCAAAATACCAGGACATGGATGGGAATGGCGTAATCGATCAATACGACATTGTGTATTTAGGAAACGCTATGCCTTTATTTACCAGTGGAGCCGGCTTTAGCATCCGGTATAAAAGCTTCTTATTAACCACTTTCTTTCATGGTCGTTTCGGACAAAAAGTGGTTAATAGTACCCGCATCTCTACCGAAAATATGCAAGGAACCGGTAATCAAAGTACTGCGGTATTGAGCAGATGGCGGCATGAAGGTGATATAACCGATATACCGCGCGCATTATATGGAGAAGGGTATAACTACCTGGGTTCAGATCGGTTTGTAGAAGATGCCTCTTTTGTACGATTAAAAATGCTCTCCCTGCGTTATTCGTTACCCAAGTCCTTCTTAAGCCGTTATGGCATTCAGCGCTTTGATGTGTTTACCACTATGCAGGATTTGTATACCTGGACAGATTATTCCGGACAAGACCCGGAAGTATCCTTGTCAAGCAATATCTATATGCTAAGTGAAGATAAGGCAAGTACACCAAGACCAAGACGTTTTGCGCTGGGTATAATGTTGAATTTTTAAGCTTAAAGTAATGAAAAGATTTTTAAAATATTTACTGTGTCTACTCTCAATAACGCTAGGATCGTCCTGTAATAAATGGATGGATGTAATACCCGAAAATGAGCAAATAAGTGATTTATATTGGGCCAATAAAGAAGAAGTAGCGGCAGTACTCGGAGCAAGTTACGTGCAAATGCAGAAATCATTGCAACAGCTAGTCGTATGGGGAGAAGCGAGAGGCAATGGCTTGGCGCTAGGTGGTTTTGTTGATGTCGATTTACAGCGATTCAAACTGTTTGACCTTACTCCGTCAAACGAGCTGGTAAAGTGGGGTAACTTTTACACCATTATTAATTATGCCAATATGGTAATCAAATATGCACCCGAAGTAGTCGCAAAAGATCCCTCATTCAGTGAACCTATTATGCAATCGTATCTCTCTGAAGCCTATTTCTTGCGGGCCTTATCTTACTTTTATTTAGCCCGTAACTTTAGGGATGTACCGCTAATTCTTGAACCTTATATGAATGATCAAGCTTCTTTTGAGATGGAGAAGTCAACCCAGGAAGCGGTATTCAATCAAATAATTACCGATTTAGAAGGTGCGCTTGAATACAGTAAAGAGGTGTGGCCAACGGAATGGGAAACAAAGGGAAGATCAACCAAGTGGGCCATTTATGCAACCCTTGCAGATGTGTATTTATGGACAGCGCAATATGATAAAGCAATTATTGCCTGTAACGCAGTTATCAATTCTGGTAGAGTGGGGCTGATAGCAGGTAAGGTTAATAGCAAAAATAACTGGTATACCATATTTAATCCCGGCAATTCTAATGAAAGTATTTTCGAAATACAATTTGATAATACTAAAAACCAAACAAATAGTTTGGTGTCGTGGTTTGGCTCTTCTTATAATTGGGTGATTTCGCCTTATATGGTTACAGCCTTTGAATGGAATAGCGAAGATATTAGAGGAGCAGGAGCTACTTATTCCCAAGCCGATTACAAGGTATGGAAATACTTGGGTGCCGAAGCTGGAACAGGCGTTCCACGAACGTATAGCGACCAGAATTGGATTATTTATCGCATGGCAGATATTTACCTAATGAAAGCCGAAGCATTGGTCATGAAGGGGGCAAGTTATTATACGGATGCCACTGAACTCGTTAATACAATTCGCGCGCGTGCGGGAATATCACAACCCCTATCGCCCCTGTCCACAGAAATAGAAATGCTCGATCAGGTACTTCATGAAAAAGCCTTAGAGTTTGTTGGAGAAGGTAAACGGTGGTATGATCTATTACGCGTAGCACAACGCAATAACTACGTGTATAAAGATTATTTGATCAATCAGGTACTCTTAGGTATTTCAGGAGGATCTGCTCCAGTGATCAGATCGAAGTTGCTGAATGTCAATAGCCATTATTTACCCATATATATTGATGAGCTGCAGGCTAATAGCCTACTTGAACAGAACCCTTATTACGATAATCTTAATTAATTATAATCATGAAGTTCATCTTAAAAATAAAAAATATATGCCTCTACGCCTTCATATTGGTGCTGTCTTCACTCCATGCTTGCAAGGATGCTTATGAGGATCAAACGTTCATGGCTTATGATGAATATCCTATAGCGATGTATTTAAAGGAAAATGCAGCGGACTATGCTTTATGGGTGGAGGTTTTAGAGCGGTCAGGACTCTACAATACGTTGAATTTAAGCGATACCTATACCTGTTTCGTTCCTACAAATGCCGGCGTTAACCGGTATCTGGAAAAAATGGGGTATCAATCTGTTGCGGAGATTCCGCAAGAAGATGCAGCGTATTTGGTGAAGTACCACGTGATCTATGGTACAGCAATAGATCTGGGGCAATTTCAAAGTGGGGCGATTACAGAATTAAACGAAACAGATGATAACCTCTCCGTAGAGTTTCGTGAAGGAGGGCTTGACGCGGTCTACTTAAATGGAGAAGCACGATTTGTGAAATTTGACGTCAAAGCTACTAACGGCATTATTCACGTAATTGACGATGTATTGGTACCTCTAACAGCAACGATAGGCGATCGTTTGCAAGACAGTGGATATGGCATTTTTTACGAAGCGGTAAAGGCAACAGGCTATGACGTATTACTAAATACGGTTTATACACCTAGCACCGATGAGAATGGTAATCCCACTGAAATAAGGTACCGATATACCGCTTTTGCTGTCTCGGATATTACTTATGCTAAAGCCGGCATAAACTCGCTAGGCGATTTAAAAGAAAAGCTGAATGCCGATGAAAGTATTCCTTATACTAATTAAAGCAATGTATTAAATAAATATGTAGCCTACCATTTATTAGAACAATTGAAGTCTTATGCAGATTTGGGTGGGTTTCCTGAAGGACAGTCAACCATGAACCTGAACACCATGGCAAGTAATGAGCTAATAAAGGTTTCTGAAGGAGCCGGATCCTTAGTGCTAAATGCAGATACCGAAGAAGAGGCCATCCACTTTTTGCAGACAAACATTCCCTGTAAAAATGGGGTGGTCCATGAAGTAGATGATTGGATGCCGGTATTTACACCCGAAAGTGTCACCCTAATATGGGAACTGACGGATTACCCCGATTTGGAGGCCCATGTTTCGCAATTTCAAAACCCGGGTTTAGGTAGTCAATATGACAAAACTTTTGCCGATGACGAACTCAGCAGTATCCGTTGGCACGCACAACCTGAAACGAAAGAAGGAGCAGTGATTTACAGGAACAACCGTTCGGCAGATGGAATCTGGTATAGTGATGTGCTTCATTATGACCACCTTCGGGCAGAATTAGGAGAGTCGGGTTGGATAGAAATGGATAGCCCCGTAATCGTAAAGGGTAAATATGAAGTAACTTTCGTTTGGCCAAGTACCAAAACGGCTAGTTCCACCGGAATCTGTGCATTTGCCTTAGATGGTGTAATGATGCGTCCTAGGCATACGATATCCAATACAAAAACAGACCGTGTGCTGGAGCAATCATTAGGAAAAGTGACGTTCGACGAAACCGGTACGCATACCTTGCGAATAATTTCGCTGGACGGGAAGCTTATCACGATGGATTATTTAAGGTTTGACCCAGTAGACTAATACGAAAATAATTATGAAGAAATTCACTATTCTCATTTATACCTTGATTTTTGGACTGTTAAGCTGCCAAAAGACATGGAATGATCATTACACCGAAGCGGAAATATCCGACGGTGTCGTTTCGCCACTCAATCTTTTAGATTACCTGAAGTCGGTACCGGAATATTCCAAATTTGTCGCCAAGTTAACAGAAACTGGCCTAGATGAAGAACTGTCACGCGATCAGTATTTAACCGTATGGGTGGTAAACAACGAGCAAATGGAAAAGTTGGAACAAATGGATCTTGACGAAACGTTTGTGTTAAAATACCATATCAATAATTTGACCTACGATGAAAGTAAATTGAAAGCAGGATTGCGCTTAAAAACCTTAAGCGGAAAATATTTGTCCATAACGATTGCTGATAACGGAAGTATAAAAGTGGGCGACGCACAAGTTATTAAAGGAAATCAGCTTTGCCAGAATGGGGTAGTACATGAGATTGACGACCTCATGCGTCCAGATGAAAGCATATACGACTATCTACTGTCACTGGGAGATGATTATTCCATTATCAGGGATTCGGTATTGGCGATGAACGACACCTTGTTCGATGTGAATAACAGTGTTCCAACAGGTGTAGATAAAACAGGTAATACCTTATACGATTCCACATTTATTATCCAGAACCCAATTTTCGAAAAAGCCGATTTCCGTTCAGAATTCTCGCAGGTAACCATGTTCCTTCCAAGTAATGCGGTGATTAAGCAATGTTTTGATGATTTGAAAGAACTCTACGGTCAATTTGGGAAGACTTTTCTTAGAGAAGATACTTTGACGGCGATAGACTGGATAAAAAATGCAGTTTTTTATAATCAGGCTGTAGAAAACTATGGTAGTGTAGAAGATTTAATCTCATCGGGTGGCAAAATATGGCGGACAAGTATCCAAGCGGTAGACCTAAATTATAAACGCATGAGTAATGGGCGGATCTATAATGTTACCCACTTAAAAATACCTAATAATGTCCATATTCAGATGATTAAGCAGCTATTCCATTATTGGGAATATGTGACCGATGAAGAAAAGCCGGCATTGTTCACCTTATCAAATGTAACCGACATCGCACCTGTTAACCGCGATAATGTATCATTCCCTGAGCTGGGAATAGAATTAACTTACCGCACATTGATGGTTAAAGGCGATCTAATCCAAGGGAAACCTGCCAGTATAGATTTTACACCCATAATGCTACAAAAAAATGAGGATGGCTCCACGGGATATAAAGTGGTGGAAGTGCCCCCAGGCGAATATAATCTCTATTTAGGCTTCCGTTCAAGTGCTCACCCATTTATCAATGTATACATTGACGATAAGTTGGTAGCAAAGAGCCTAAATGTAGAACCTTCATCGCCGTGGAATTACGATCGATCTACCAACACCGTGTCGGGTACCAAGTATAATGGATGGGGCGGACTCGTAGGCCCCGTAAATATTGATGGCGATAAGGTAAGGAGCTTTAGGATAAAAATAGAATTTGCAGGATTAGGTAAAGGAACGGTAGAACAAATGGAACCCTATCACTGGGCATTAGTACCTACACAAAACAACTATTAAGTTTATGACAAATTTTAATATATTAAGACTTTCCAAAACGTTCAGTTTAATGATTTTGGCTTTGCTACTTACCTTTTCAGCTTTATCGCAAACGAAAAAGGAAGTAACAGGAAAAGTAATCAGCTCCTATGGTCGAACACCTCTATTTAATGCCGTTGTTTCCGTTAAAGGGTTTAACAAATCTTCACAAACAAATAAAGATGGTGCATTTAAATTAACAATACCCGATGGTGCTGCAGAATTATTAATATGGATGCCTGGATATTTTGAAACTACCTTGCCGATTTTAGGACGAGATGTTATCGAAATTGCGCTCGTGCCAGCTACGCGTATAAAATATACATTGAATGAGTTAAACCTTTCTCCCATCCTGAAAGGTGCTCCGGTATTACACAAACGCGACTTTAAGCAAGGTACTACCAGTATAGACGATGCTATACAAGGGCAGTTTTCTGGATTAAACGTTATAAACAAAAGTGGTATGCCAAGCGAAGGTGCGGTGTACCAGTACCGGGGAATAAGATCTTTTAATGCAGATAATTCACCGTTAATTGTGATTAACGGTACACCCTACTTACCGGATATGGAAAACTCTTCCATTATTGGTGGGTATTCTAAAAGCGTCTTTAACCCTTTACATGTGCAGGATATCCAAAGTATCCGCTTGTTAAAGGGAGCAGAAACGGCCTTATATGGGTCGCTAGGCTCTAATGGGGTTTTATTATTAGAAACTTCCACAGCCAAGGATCTAGAAACAGTTATCGAATTTAAAGGGCAATATGGTGTAGCATATAATTCAGCAAAATTACCGGTGCTAGGTGTACAGGATTTTAAAAGTTATATTGGCGATGTCGGCCTGACGGAATTCGAAGACATGGGGAAAATGTTAGAATACTTTCCGTTTCTAAAAGATGATCCGAATTACTATTACAATTTTCTATATAACAGTAATACCGACTGGCAAAAAGAGATTTACCGTCCAGCTTTCCAAACGGATAATCATTTGCGGGTAAAAGGTGGCGATGCCATTGCGAAATATGATCTATCACTCGGTGTATTAAACCAAGCCGGCGTGTTGAATAATAGTGCTATGACACGTTATAGTACACGAATGAATGCTACAGTAGCCCTGGGCAAGAAGTTTGACCTATCGGCAGATTTTGGCCTAACCTATACAACGAGTAAATTGCATGAACAAGGGATGCTCACAGCAACTAACCCTATAATCACAGCCCTTAATAAAGCGCCGATTTTGAATCCTTTTGCAAAAGATGCTTATAATAACGAATTGCCTACCTATGATGCGGTTCGGCAGTTTGGTGTAAGCAATCCCTTAGCCGTATTGAACAGCATGAGTGTAAAATCGGATGTTTACGACATATTTGTGAATACCAAATTAGATTATAGAGCTACCGATAACTGGTTGGTAAGCGGTGTCGTTGGTCTTTATTCTGCTTACAATAGGCAATCTACTTTTGTTCCAGGTTTATCAAGTGGCACCATTGTGCCTTTGGAAAATGGAATTGCGCTTAACACTGCCCGCTCAGGTTCTGGTAAAACTTCTAATTTATATTATCGATTAAATAGCGCCTACCAAGAATCATTTGGCCAAAATAAATTGCAGATAGGAATAGGTTATCAAGGACTGATCACCAAAAAGGAGTTTGATGCAGGCTATGGCCGTAATACGAGTTCAGACTTTTATAAGACATTAAATTATGTAAGTAATGATGGACGTTATTTTTGGGGATACAATGATTTCTGGAATTGGATGAGTACGTATGGGTATATAAATTATGATTGGAATAGTATCCTTACTGCAGGGGCCTATGTATCGGTAGATGGTGCATCGTCTACCGGCGCTGACGCCAATCGTTTTGGAATATTTCCAGGAGGAAAACTCCAGTGGCACATGGCTAATATGCAAGGGTTGAAAAATTATGAATGGTTAGATCAACTGGATTTTCAAATAGATTATGCTTTAACTGGCAACAGCAGATATTCGTCTAATCTAAGTAAGGCCTATTATACCAGCCAAATATATCGCCAACTATCAGGTATAGTGGTAGGTAATGTGCCCAACACATCCCTTCGCTGGGAAGATAACTATACTTTCGACACTAAACTGGATATAGCTTTGCTAAATAGTCGCCTTACGGCAAGTGTAGGCTATTACAACACTTTATCTAAAAATTTGATTCAATCTATTAGCTTATCCCCTATCGCGGGTTTGGAAGAAGCTTTTTTCAACGGTGCAGCAATAAAGAGTAGCGGTTTTGAACTTGATTTAGTCTTCGCCGTGGTAGAAAAGAGAAATTTTGGCCTGACAGTAGGCGCTAATATTTCTACTAACAAGAATGTGGTAGAAAGCCTGGGAGGACCGCAAGAACGTATTATGGAATTTGCAGATGGCTCTGCCTTAATCTCCCGCGTCGGGGAAACACCCTATGCTTTTTACGGTTACATTGCCAAAAATGTAATTCCATCAGAAAATATAGCTAACGGACTAAACCTCGTGGATTATAAAAATGCTGCTTTTGAAGCTGGTGATATACAATTTAAAGATAAGAACAACGACGGCATCATTGATAATAACGATCGGTTTTTGATAGGTAACGCTAGTCCAGATTTCTACGGCGGCGCATTCGTTGATGTACGCTATAAGCAGGTTTCTGTAAGAGGGTATTTCAATTTTAGTCATGGAAACCAACTATATAATGCAGTTAGGCAGAATATGGAGGCAATGGATAGTTACAGCAACCAGTCAACCGCCGTCACAAAGCGCTGGAAGGTGGACGGGCAAGCTACTGATATTCCCAAAGCTACTTACAATGATCCTATGGGTAACAGCCGCTTTTCTAGCCGATGGATTGAAGACGCTTCTTTCTTTAGATTGAGCAATCTGACGGTTACCTATAAGTTTAGCCAAACTAAATTAAAAGTGCTGGAAGGTGCCGAATTATATTTGGCAGGAGAAAATCTGTTCACGCTAACCAAGTATTTGGGATTAGATCCCGTAACGGCTTATAGCTATGATCGAACGATGAACGGCTTTGATTATGGAAATTTAGCGCTGCCGCGGACGGTTAAAATGGGTATAAACTTAACGTTTTAGAAATTACGCTAATGGGGTACTTCTTATGGCGGTTTAAAACTAAAAATATGCTATTACACCAAGAAAAAAAATATATGCTAATGACACGCAAAAACTTAATACTGGTTCTATCCTTTGTTGGAATATTACTGTTCTCGCAATGCTCCAG